>Ga0194132_10003220_pt1 | contig 29401 bp, 28 predicted proteins | sample TA2KigOf80mmetaG_FD_148612 | JGI IMG/M metagenome (GOLD analysis project Ga0194132, IMG submission 148612) | Freshwater microbial communities from Lake Tanganyika, Tanzania - TA2015054 Kigoma Offshore 80m | ecosystem: Environmental > Aquatic > Freshwater > Lake | place: Tanzania: Lake...
CAGGTCTTGTCATTCTCCGCACTTTCCTGCCAGGCCGTTCACATTCAAGCGGCATCATGGTATCCCAGACAAATGAATAAAGGCAAGCACTGAAGTCTCCCCTCTACTCCTTGTACAAGGACTCCCCTAAGATCCCAACGGACGGCAGATCTACTTCGGCTGCTCAGTCTTCTTAATGTGCAGGATGTCCTGCTGCAACTGGTCCCGTTTGGCCAGAATCTGTTTTCGGTACCGCCGCCGATCGAAGACTCACCACCACAATTTCTCAGAGAACGTCACCATCCGCGTCGGCGCACTGCCTCCAGGTGTTTGCTGGAACGAATATCCTTCGTGGCTGTCACATTGCTCAAAAATCGTTTGTAGAGATAGTCGTAGAGTCCGCTTCCCGATCCGCCGGATGCCATAGTTGACCTTTTTCGTACTGCGTGCCCACGCTGTGCGGCATAGTACCCTGTCCGACTGAATTGGTGCAATGAATTGCGCAGCCTATGCTAGGGTCTCGCACGCTCTTCCGTTGTCCTGAGAGCTTGTGTAAGCAGATGAAACGAATCACGATTACCCTAACCGCCCTCTGTGCCCTCACCCTCTTCATAGGCCCCGTAGCCTCCGAGTCGACGCTCGATTCGACCATCTCATCGAGTCAGTGGATTACACGCGGGTTGGAAGAGATCTCCACCAAACGGATGATGGCCGACATCAGGGAACTCAGTGGACCGGCCTTCAATGGACGGCAGATCGGCACTGACAACGATCAACAGTCAGCGACATTTGTGGCCGACCGATTCAGCGCACTTCGCCTCCATCGATCAATCGCCGCTCCTCCGGCAAACCAGACCAACCCTTTGCCTCTGCGAGAATGGAAACAGACTGTGCCGGTCATCGCCAAGATGATTCAGCCCGATCTGTTCGTGCAGATCACGGACCATCTGCTTCTCCACATCGGACCAGATTTTCTGCCAATCTTGGATTCGCTCTCAGCTGACATCAACGCTTCCATCGCCTTTGCCGGTTACGGTATTTCAGACCCTGCTCAAGGGATCGACGACTATACGGGTCTCGACGTCCGGAACAAGATCGTCCTATTTCTGCATGAGAAACCTGAACAGTACAAAGGCACACCACACAGGCGGACAAAGTGCGGACTGCCAAGGAGAAAGGAGCCGTCGCGTATCTCAACAACCACAGGGCCATCATCACCAATCGTCCCTCGCTTGCAGTACAACTCATCGGCTCCATACTCCAGTGTGCTGTCGGGACCGTCACGAGCAAAGAACGACAGCTCAACACCGAGAGTGTACGCGCAGAGACTGTTGGGATTCTTCTTCTGAAATACGACCTTGAGGTATGGAAGCCACAACTCTGGACCGATGAGGCCGGGAAGAGGGTGTCGGCCTTGAGCTTGAACTACGACAAGATCGCAACCATCCGACACAACCTCGTCAAACATCACTGGGCGGTTATCTTCACTACTTCCTATAAGAACCTCTTGCAAGCTGCACAAGAACGCAACACTCCTGTCCCAGACTATTATGCGAAGAGCTTTTAACGTCAGCCGGGTACCGTTACCCTCGTAAGAAATTTGGGGTCAGCGTCTTATTGCGTTCTTGAATACCTTCACACAGCCGACTGTCTTTATGGGAGGTCGCCAATGAGCGAAGCTGGGCCAGGATCGAGGATGCCGGATTGAATCGGTGCGAGCGGCGACGTTTGTCGCGGAGGACCAGGCAGGATAAGCGGCGTGCCTGCTTGATTGGCGCCTTGAATGAGTCCGATAGAGAGTTGCGGACCTAACGTCCCGACCGCGCCGCTCCAGGCTTGGCCTGTTGCAGGATTGCGAAAACTGTACGTTTCAAAGTTTTGGCCCGGCGTGTACAGAAAGCCCTGCGTGCCCTGATTGTCATTATAGAGACTGCCGCCAGGCAATCTGGCCAGCGGTGCCACGCCACCGTCGAACGCCCGCACGCCCGACACGCTTTGGGACCAGGCGAGCGAATCGATACCCGCTGTCACCAGGAAGCAGACCCCCAGGAGAATCGGCACCATCGAACCCCTCGTCACAGCAGATCCCATCTCACATGGACGTATTCTATATCGGCATTATATGATGCGCTTGCTATAACTGTCCACGGAGGTGCTTATGTCTATCGCCACATTTGTTCAGGGATGCTGCCGTATTGCTCTCGCCTTCGCGAGTTTTTGGATCCTCTTCGCGCCACTCGCCGCATGGAGCGCGGGCACCGAGAAAGAACCGTCCACTGAGCTGCGCGAATCCCTTTCACTGGCGGATGCTGCGCTTCGCGCGTTGCAAAGCAATCTGGACATCAGCATCAGCCGCCACATGAAGGAAAGCCGACTGGCCGACATCGTTATTGAACAGTCCAAATTCGACCCGACCTTCAGCCTGAACGGAACCTACAACCGAGTGGCGAGTCCGCTCAATCGGCCGGTGTTCGGCGGAACGAGCGGCGCGCTGAATAACATCACCGTCTTTGACCAGCGCAGCCATTCTATGACTGCAGACCTGACCCAAAACCTGATCACCGGCGGAAGTGTGAACCTAAACTATAGTCCCTCCCGTACCAATGTGAACCAAGACGTCGCGAGTGGATTCCTGTTCAATCCGGCGTGGACGGGTGGCTTAGCCATGACATTCACGCAGCCGCTGCTCCGGAACGCCGGTATCGACGTCAATAAGACATTCATCAAAGTCGCGCAAAATAACGCCGAGGTGGAACAGCATGTGTTTCGCGACCGTGTCATGACGGTTATCGCCTCGGTGGAGCAGGCCTATTGGGAATTGGTCTTTGCCAACGAGAATTTGAAAGTGGCGCAAGCCGCCCTCAAAGCGGCGGAAGAACTGTTGGCCACAAACCGGGCCAAATCGAAGGCAGGGATCATGTCCATTGTGGACGTCCTCCAAGCCGAAGCCGCCGTCGCCTCACGCATTGAACAAGTGCTGGTGACCGAGCGTGCGATCCGTGACCAGGGCGATCAGCTGCGGCGGCTCCTCAATCCCGGCGAAGAGAGTTTGCGCCAAGATATCTGGATCGTCCCCACCGACATGCCCCTGTCCTTCTTGGAGCCGATCAGTCTTCAGGAAGCGATCGACACGGCCATCGACCAGCGGCCCGAAATCGCCCAGGCGAAGAAAAATATGGAAACGGGTGAAATCAATAAACAGTTTGCCCGCAACCAGCTGCTCCCCACCCTCTCACTTCAAGGCACCATGGGGATGTCGGGGCTGGGCAAAGACTACGGCGATTCTTTCACCCGCAACTTCAACGGCGATTTTTATAGCTACGGCGCTGGCCTCGTGCTGAGCTACCCTCTCGGCAACCGTTCGGCCATCAACACCTATTCAAAGCGCGAATTGGAAGCCAAGAACGCCGAGGCCGTACTGGCCAAGATCCGCCAGCAAGTGATTGTCGGCATCCGTGAAGCAGTCCGCCGGGTTCAGACCGATTTCAAACGGATCGAGACGACCCGTTCGGCCCGCATCATGGCGGAGAAGCAACTGCAAGCCGAACAGGAGCGTCTGCGGGTCGGACTCAGCACCACCCGTTTTGTGCTCGATTTTCAGCGCGACTTGGCCACGGCGCAGGCCAATGAGCTGCGGGCCACCGTCGATTATAACAAATCACTCTCCAATTTCTCACGGCACAAGGCGACGACGCTGGAACGATACAATCTTCAATTGGACTAGCAGATAGCAATACCCTCCGAGTCGGATCGGCTCGCTGATATGCCGGTAGTTGAGCGAGGCCCCGCGCTGGATCGTGCTCTAGGATGGGTTGATCTGAGGAGCCATCCGGTTACGCACCGGCAATCTTTCCAACACCATCGCCACGCATGCGATCGAAGTCACAATCATGTATCTGGCTGTGCGAGGAGCGATCGGCTAAGAATGAAGGAGGACCGGTTCTGTGAATGATCTTGTGAAGTATGCCATGTATTTTCTCTTGGGTGGAACGATCGTCAGTATCTCGACCTATCTCGGCTCGCAAGGCAAATCGTTTCTCGCCGCCTTTGCCAGTACCTTTCCTGCCATCACCGGCGCGACGTTTGTTTTGATCTACCTGAACGGAGGCAACGACGCGATTGTCAGCTATGCCAAGGATCTCTTGTGGTTTATCCCGCCCTGGATTGTCTACGTCACCACGATGATCGTGGGCGTTCCTCACATTGGGTTCTGGCCGGCCATGGTAGGCTCGCTTGTCTTGTATATGGGCTGCGTAGGCGCGGTGTGGCTGTGGTTGCGCTAGCCACAATGCTGGTTCCATCCCCGTTGAAGGGATCGGGCGAGGCTGCTACGATTGGCCAATTCCCTTCTCAGGAGTCTCGTTGTGAAGCCAGCCTCTATGGCCTCGGATCGGCCTTCCCACCTCATCATCGAAGGGGCGCGGCAGAATAATCTAAAGAATATCTCGCTCCAAATTCCTCACGATCGAGTCACGGCCATTACCGGTGTCTCAGGATCGGGAAAATCCTCCCTGGCCTTCGACACCCTGTTTGCCGAAGGCCAATGGCGGTATATCGAATCGCTCTCAACCTACGCCCGCATGTTTCTCGACAAAGTGGCCCGACCGGACGTGGATCGCGTCCTAAATGTACGCCCAGCCATTGCCATCGAGCAGAAGAACCAGGTTCGCACCGCCCGATCGACCGTCGGGACCACAACGGAAATTGCCGACCTCTTACGGTTGCTGTTCGCCAAGATTGGCAAGCCGATCTGTCCGGACTGTCGGCAAGAGGCCCGCTCGTTTCATCCGGTGACGATCACGGAAGATCTGCTCCGTCGATTCCCGGAAGCCAGAGCAATGGTGCTGTTTCCCATCACCTCGCCCACCCCAAAAGCGGTAGCACCCTTCATCCAATCACTGCTCACCCGTGGGTTTACGAGATTGAAGCTCGGTGACGACACCATAGCGCTCCAGGAGATCACGGCATCTTCGCTCCATACACAACAAACTCTCTACATCGTACTCGACCGCCTCATCGTCAGGGAGATCAACCGATCACGGCTGGCTGAGGCGGTGGAGACGGCGTTGCGGGAGGGCGAGGGACAGTGCGTCATCGAAATCATCGGTCAGGGCCTTCAGACCTACAGCACCAGCTTTCAGTGTCAGGGCTGCGGGCGGACGTTCGAGCCGATCCGGCCAATTCTCTTCTCCTTCAACCATCCCCTCGGTGCCTGCTCTGAATGTAAAGGATTCGGCAACATCCTGCGCTACAATCCGGAGCTGATAATTCCGGATCACAATAAATCACTGGTGCAGGGCGCTATCGAACCTTGGAGCAAGCCTAGCGCCGATTGGTGGCAGAAGCAGATGTTGCTTGCCATGAAGCGCAAAGGCGTCGATCTGACGACCCCATACCGGCTACTCCCGAAAGAGACTCAACACCTGCTCTGGACTGGAGACAAATCTTTTGACGGGATCAACGAGTTCTTTGAGTACCTGGAAGGCAAGCGGTACAAACTGCACGTGCGCGTAATGCTCAGCCGCTATCGCACACCCTTCGATTGTCCCGGTTGTCGAGGCAGCCGTCTGAAGCCGGATGCCCGATTCGTCAAGATCACTAATCGTGATATTCACGAGATCTCGGAACTCACGATTGAACAGGTTGCCGCGTGGGTCGAGTCCTTGCCGTTACGCCCCATGGAGCAAGACATTGCCAAGGACATCCTGCGGCAGCTACGCGCGAAACTCAGTTTTCTCCAGCGAGTAGGCCTCGGCTACCTGACACTTACCCGGCAAACCAAAACCCTGTCGGGCGGTGAAGCGCAGCGGGTGTCGCTTGCTAACCAGCTTGGGGCCCAATTAGTTGGCACGCTCTATGTGCTCGACGAGCCGACAATTGGGTTGCATGCGCGGGATACGGACTTGCTCGCGGGCATTCTTAAAGACTTGGCGCTATCAGGCAATACCGTTGTGGTCGTCGAGCATGACCGGCAAATGATCGAGTCGGCTGATCACATTGTTGAAATGGGGCCGCGATCGGGAGAACAGGGCGGACACATCGTGTGCACCGCCCCATTGGGCAAATTCTTGCACGACCCACACGCCTTAACTGCCCGTTATCTTCGAGGAGAAGATTCGCTCTCGCTGCCGAACACTCGACGCTCTGGAACGGGCAACTTCCTCGTCATCGCCGGCGCGGCGGAGCACAATCTTAAGAACCTCCTCGTGCGTCTCCCCCTCGGCATGTTCGTCTGCATCACCGGCGTCTCTGGGTCCGGCAAAAGCACCTTGGTCGAAGACACGCTGTACCGCGCACTTGCCCGCGCCTTCCGCATTGAATCGCTCCCTATGGGCCGCTTCGGAGCCATCAAGGGCCTCGAACATCTCAAGGGCGTTCGGCTCATCGATCAGCAGCCGATCGGACGCACGCCACGCTCCAATCCCATCACTTACCTGAAAGCCTTTGACGACATCCGTCACCTGTTTGCTGGCGAGCGGGAGGCGCTACGACGAAAGCTGACAGCGAGCCACTTTTCCTTCAATACCGTCGGCGGGCGATGCGATCGGTGCGAAGGCGCGGGGGTCGAAAAGCTGGAGATGTACTTTTTCGAAGACATTTATGCCCCCTGCGAACTGTGTGAAGGAAAACGGTTCAAACCGGAGGTCCTAAACATTCGCTATCGTGGCAAGACGATTTCGGATGTCCTCGCCATGACGGTCGATGAGGCTCTGCACTTTTTCACCGGCCCCCTAAAGCTCCAAGAACGATTGCATCTGCTCTCGTCGATCGGCTTGGGTTACCTCCGCCTTGGCCAGTCGGCGACGACACTCTCCGGCGGCGAGGCACAACGGATGAAAGTTGCAGCGGAGTTGAAAGACGGAGCGGCGAAAGATTGGCTCTACATCATGGACGAACCGACAACAGGCCTCCACTTCGACGACGTCAAGAAACTCTTGGCCGTCTTGCACAAGCTCGTGAATGCCAGCAACACATTGGTGATCGTGGAACATAATATGGATGTGATCAAGTCGGCCGACTGGATCATCGACCTCGGCCCTGAAGGCGGGATCGCCGGAGGCCAAATCGTCGCGGAAGGCCGTCCTGAACAAGTAGCCAAAGTGGCTGCGTCACATACCGGGCGGTTTCTTTCCAAGATTCTGAACGGATCACAGTCGTGAACTTTGACCAGCAACTTGCTTAGGGATCAGCGCTCGTTCTCTCGTGAATGATAGGCAGGATGAGAGCGCACGTTAGCTGCGTTCTGACTTGCCGACTTCCTTCGTCGGCTGCTCACTCACCAGTTTCTTGCGCAGATATTTCTTGCTGAACGCCGTCACAACGAAGGCCAGTCCGATGGCGATCGGGACGAAGACGGCTGAGGCCAGATTGGCGTTGGTCAGCCAGCCCATCTCCTGAAATCCTTTGAACACATATCCGACTAGGCCCGTCAGGTAATAGGCGATCACGATAATCGATAACCTTTCTACGGTATGTTGGAGGATCACCTGGCTCTTCGTCGTCTTATCCACGGATTGCAAGAGCGTGAGGTTCTGTGCCTCGACAATCAAGTCAATGCGGGTGCGGATAATACTGATGATCCCTTCAAACCCATTTCGCAAAGTATCAACCCGTTTCAAGAGCTGCTGATAGCCCTCAGCCACACCGGTAATTCCCTTGAGCACATAGTCGGAGATCGGACGATAAGTCTCCAGCGGTTTCTCCCCCAATGACTCCAGCGTGGAATGCACGATCTTGTCATATGGCACCGAGGCCGACAGCTCGAAGTGTAGCTTGCCGGCCATGCGATTTGTCTTTAACAAATCCTGGGTCAAGCTGTTCAGCCAGCGTTGCAATGCCTGTGAGTCGGCATGGCCGATATGGTTGGTAATGATTTCCCGCTGCTGGAGATGAACCTGCTCGAATTTATAGACCTGATCGATCGCGGCGGAAAACAACGGCTTCTGCATCAACAAAAGATGATAGTAGGTTTCAATCCGCACGAGGTTATCAACGATGTCTTTCAGGTGCGACGAATTAGCGCGAGGTGACCCGACCGTCACCCAATACCGTTCCCTCCCCTGTTCATCTGGCGTAAAACTAGTGAATACATGGGTCCATTCGTCGAGCATACAGCTCCCGTACAGGACTCGGCCGAGAAGTAGCGCACGCAGGCGATCGGAGGATGGTGGCAGTTCCTGCGTCAGGAGAATATCCAATCGGCAGACTTCCGCCCCCAAGGTCCTACCGGGTAATTGATAGGCCGGAAACGTCAGCGAACCGAATGTGACGCCGTTCTTTCCAGGGGGAGGGAGGTGCCACACCTGGTAATTATAATACTCAGTATGTGCCTGCCAGATTACGATGAGCCGGTCTCCGCTCTCAGCCTCCTTCACCCCATACCCGAAGGCATCCCGCAAGACGACGGTCTCTCCGGAGATCTTGAGAGTTTCCAGCAGCGATTGGAACTCTGAGCGGCTCTGCTGACGCTGAGTTGGTGGGTCCGCCATGCGGAAGGCCTTGTAATGCACATGTGCGGGAGCGCGCAGCCAGTCGATCAGGGTCACCTGCGGCTGCTCATGCAATTTCCTCAATAACAGGTCAGTTGACGGACGCTCTTCTGACGGTTGATTCACATTCAATCCTTCTCGCTATAATCCCGGACGCTTCTCCGCGGTCATACGCACATTAAGCACTTGATCCGCCCGTCTCACGTCGAGTTGCAAGGCTTCTCCGCTTCAACCCAGCATAGTCCCTTCGCCTCTTATTCAGTCTTGATCCCTGACAACGGCTCGGCATTGCCGGCCATCACACGATCGCCGACCTTGAGCTCAGCCTTTTCAGTCGATAACCTTCCCCCTAACTCCCTCACCACATAGAATCGTCTCCCTCGCTCTTCACTGCAATTCCCAGTGAACCCCGATCCGTCCGAATCCCAATAGTTCGATCTGCGAGCCGAACTGGGTGAGGATCTGATGGATGATCAGGCGCACGGAGCTTTCCAGATTCTCGTTTGTTGGATCGGCGAGATGTCCTTGCCCGTTGAATAGAAGCACGCCGGTCTTCACATCGATCATCCGCAAGGCCAACGACACGCTGTTGGTGCGTTCTTGCTCGCCCCGTTCCCATTGATGCACCTCCCCAACAATGACCGCTTGAGCACCAACCAATTTCCCGACCCTAGGATCGTTCACGTCGTCGGCATGAATGAGCTGGATAACCTGTTCCTGCAACAAGTCATCCAGCTGAGCCTATTCGACCATCCACGCATCGAGGTCCAGCATCAGCGTGGTAACGATATCAGCCATCTGTGAACCGCTTCCTGACACACTGGCGGCATCGTCGAACAGCATCACCGCGATCGTCTGGTACCGGCCAATCGTGTCTCGATCGATCGGCCCTTTCCCCGAGACGACGGGCTCCGGCCTTGCCCACGATCCTTCTCCGCCGGAAGGTGCGCTCACGGCGACGCAGGCACGCTGCCTTTTCGCGATGACCTTCGGCACCCTCCATGCACAGAGCTCGTTATCGATGAGGACAACATGCCGTGGCTATTCGCGTTGATCGGACAGAACATTCGTGATCGGATAGAAGAGGCACCAGCCGACCACCATTGAGAGGAGATAACAGGCCAGTTCATATCACCATTGCTTTCTGGTGGTCAGGGAGTATGCCCAGACCAGAACTCGCCAATCGTTCTTGAGCACGCGGTCCGGATGCTCGATGTGATCAAGAACCTACGCCTTCGTCATAGGTACAGCAAGCCGATCCAGCTTCGCTTCGGATTTCAGAATGGTGTAGCCGAAACCGCAACCGGACATCAGCACCCACATCATGCTCATCACGGTAACACTCAGGAGTGATCGCACGCGCATTCCACACTTCTCATCCATTGGCATACAAAGAGCGTAGCACTCAGTCAGGAACAGCTGCAATGGAGATTATACGAGACATCAATTGGAAGAAGGATCGAGCGGCATCTCGGCATATGGCCAGTAGGCCTCATCCAGCGTACGCAACAACTCGCGCCAAACTGAGACGGGATCTGCGGCAAACACCCACTGCGGTTCGGCGGGTACCAGAATCCATGAGCCAGTTTTCATCTCATGTTCCAACTGGCCCGGCCCCCACCCCGAATAGCCCAGATACGCGCGGAAGGATTCCTTGCTGCTGGCATTGGTGAGGATCCGCTCTACCATATTCATATCACCGCCGAGACAGACGCCGTCGAACACGGGATGCGCATTTTCTGGAAACTGGCTCCCCCGATAGAGCAGCATGACTTGGTTGGGCTGCACGGGGCCACCGGCATAGAGCACATGGCCAGCCCCTTCGATGATCGGCACTTGCGGCAACGCTTCTGAAATAGACATAGCCGTCGGACGGTTGACCACCACACCCAAAGCGCCTTCCGGCCCATGTTCGCATAGGAGCACCACCGTCTGGCGAAAATTCGAATCACGCAGATTAGGCGCGGCGATCAGAAAGATCCCTTTACCGAGTTTCAGTTCCATGCGCAAATCCTATCGTGTCCCCCCTCGGTCGCGCAAGCACGACGCAAGAATCACTGTGATATCGAGTAAGTGTTACATCTGATATAGGGATCCACGGCGATCACGCAACAAGTCGTTATACCGATTCAACTGTTTGTTGCGCGCTTCGGTGGGGTCGATGTCGAGCACGGCAAAATCTTCGCCATTGCGGGAAGCCCGATACTGGATGACGCCCTTAGGAGTCACAATTTCACTGCTCCCAATGTAGGTTAACCGATCTTTCCCTCCACGAGCCTCGCTGCCGATCCGATTACAAGTAATGGCGAAGACACGATTTTCCAGGCACCGCACCGGCATGGAGTCAGGGCAGTTTGGTAGCACGAGATTGGACGGATGGCAGATGATGTCGGCTCCCTGCAGGGCCAAAGAACGGGCCGCTTCCGGATAATACCAATCAAAACATATCATTACACCGATCTTCGCCGCACCGATATCCCACACCTGGAATCCGGTATCGCCCGGCGTGAAGAACAGGGTTTCCTCATAGAACAGGTGCGTCTTGCGATAGCACCCAAGAAACCCGGAGGGTCCCACGATAACGGCTGAATTATAGCAGCGTAAACCGGACTGTTCCGGCAATCCGGCAACGATGTGCATCTGGCGGCGTGTGGCTACATCGATCAAGCGGCGAACGGTCTGGCCGTCAGGAACCGGCTCTGCCAACCGGTGGGTCTCCTCCTGTGACACGAATTGATAGCCCGATGCAAAAAGTTCTGGCAAAACAATAAGGTCAGCCTCCGCCTGCTCCAGCCTTGCCGTCACCAGATCAAGATTCTTAGCCACATCCCCAAACAGCGGCTCATATTGATAGAACCCAACACGCATAGTGGACTTCACTTCATATGAGAACGGGCAGGGAGTAATCCCTGCCCGTTCCATAATTACCCGTCGCTAGCTCACGGCTGCCAGCTTTCAATTAACCACTCTTATTTCACTTCCGATAAATGCATCGCACCACCGTCCGCGTGATCTTTGCACGCATTGGCATGCCCGGCCTTGCCATGCAAGACGGCTTCCTTCAAATGTTTTACACCCTCATCCAAATGCGGATTTTTCAGGCCGGCGGCCTGCGCGTGCTTGAGTGCTTCTTCCGCATGCTGGACACAGGCATCTGCATGCCCTTCCTTCGCGTGCGCGGCGGCACTCCGTGCATGCTCAACCGCTTCATCCACATGTTTGTTCCCGGCAAGTGCCATACTGCTCAACATGGGCATACCGAGGAGTACTCCGACCGCAGCCAGAACCAACGCCCCCTGACCAATCTTCATTCTCATCGCCGCCCCCATGGTTAGAGCTCAAAGCATCAGCAACATCTCTTGGATCGTGCGTTCACCTTACACAGCAGTCCAAACCCTGTCAAGAAGGCCTGGCCGTCTGGTCGAAACCCAGGATCTTTTGAAGTGCATGAAAATCTTTCTCCACTGGACACGCAAAGTCCCGGCTCCACTCCCACCAGGACCCCGGATAATTTTTGATCGTCCGATACCCCGTGAGCTTGAGAATAACATACAGCCATGCTGCTCGCACACCGCCGGTACAATAACAGATCACCTCCTGATCGCCTCTGATGCCTTTGTCCTCCAACATCTCCCTGATCACATCTACATCTTTAACCGTCGCATCCTTGTTCAAGAATTTATTCCAAGCCATATGGATGGCCGACGGGATGTGCCCGGACCTCGGAATGCCCGGCACTTCCTTCCCCACGTATTCTTCCAAACTCCGTGCATCTAAGATGGCAGTTTGGTCATGGGAGGCTCGCACAATCAGCTTCAATTCGTCCTTGGAAATCGCAAGGGTTTTCACAGGTTGCGCATTGAAATTGCCGGCACGTGGTGACACATGACCATACTCAAAGGGGCGGCGTTCGGCCGTCCACTTAACCCACCCACCATCCAAAATCCGCAGATGCTGGTGACCAAAGTATTCCAACATCCAGAACATCCGCCCTTCGTCCCCCCAGTTATCGAAGGGATTGGAGTAGATCACGACCTCGCTTTCATTGCTGATGCCGAGCGTGCGCAAATGCCGTTCGATCTGACCAATATCAGGATTCAGCAACCCTTTCGGCACAGCATCGGGATCGCTGTACTCATGCCACGTCGTATGCGCGGCGCCTGGAATATGTCCGCCGAATTCATAGGCCGCCCGGCCACGCACATCGATCACCACGAGGCCTGGCGAACCCAATCGGTTGTACAATGTTTCTGTATCAATCAATAGCGGGTGGTTCATAAATTGTCCTTTGTGTCAGCGATGGCGCTCCGGTGCGTAATCCGAATTCATATGCGCAGAAGAGTCTGAATATGCGCGTCAATGGATGCAGCGAGCGCCGTCAGATTGTAGCCACCTTCAAGCGACGAGAGAATCCGGCCCTCCGCATGGCGTGTAGCAATTCCAGCGAGTATGCCCGTCAGATTGGCATACCCCACTTCTGTCAGTTCCATGCTTGCCAACGGATCGTCCTTGTGTGCGTCGAATCCCGCGGAGACGATCACAAATTCTGGCTTGAACGCATCAGCCGCCGGCACGAGGACCTTGTAAAAAATTGCTCGGTACTCATCGTCGCCCTCACCGGCTTTCATCGGCACGTTGATCGTGTATCCCTCACCGGGTCCCCGGCCTCGTTCATCCGCCCGCCCGGTGCCGGGATAATGAGGATACTGGTGTGTACTAAAAAACAGAACAGAGGGATCATCCTCAAAACTATGTTGTGTCCCGTTGCCATGATGCACGTCCCAATCGACAATTAATATTCTGGAAAGCCCGTACTTCTTCTGTGCATAGTGCGCAGCGATGGCAACGTTATTGAAGAGACAGAAACCCATAGCCCGTCCTGCCTCGGCATGATGACCCGGCGGCCGCACAGCACAAAATACGTGATCGACCTGCCCAGCCATGATAGCATCGACTCCAGCCAGTGCACCGCCTGCTGCCAGATAAGCGGCATCGAGGGAAGCAGGCGACATGAACGTATCGGGATCGAGAGAGACACGGCCGCTCGTCGGCGCATGCCGCTTCAACGAGGCGACATAACTGGGCGTATGAACCAGCGTAATCCATTCATCCTCAGCTTTTCGCGGCTCGATCCTGGTCAGGCGAGCCATCGTCCCACTCTGCTCCAACTGTTGCATGATCGCCCGCAGCCTGTTGGGCGACTCCGGATGCCCAACTCCCATGTCATGTTCTAAATATGCTGGATGATAGACCAGACCGGTGATTCCCATAGCAGAGCCGTAAAATGTACACCGTACGTGGTGAAACGTGTTCTCAGATTATCATGCAGGAAAGAGCATAGACAACGAGTAGGGGCTGCTGCTATCGTTTGCGGCCACAGAAGGAGCACTGATGCCGAATCCAAGAATCGAACCGCTCAAAAAGATCCTTGCCATGGACCCGAACGACGATGTCGCCTGGTTCAGTCTCGGCAAAGCTTATCTGGACGACGGCAATTTCGAGAAGGCCGCTATCGCGTTGCAGCAATGTATCACGGTCAAGCCTACCTACTCCGCCGCCTACTTTGCATTGGCGCAATCGCTCCAAAAGCTCAACCACCTTGACGAATGTCGGACCGTCTGCGCCACTGGCATCGACGTCTCGACCAAGAACGGCGACGCCATGGTCACCAAGAATTTAGAAGCTCTGAAGAGTGCCTTGCCACAATGATATCCCATCGATCACCATCCTCACCATTTGCGCTTCCCTCGTGGGCAGTCTGTCGTTTGCAGAGCCAGAAGAACCCGATCACTACAGACCAAGCCCGCATGGGTTTCGTCATTGAGTTGGCAGCAGCCAATGTCGAGGAAGGAACCGGTGGTCCGTTCGGTGCCGCGGTGTTCGAACGCCGCACAGGTCAGCTTGTCGCGATCGGCGTAAACCTCGTTGAATCGACCCGCTGTTCTCATGCCCACGCTGAAATGGCTGCCCTCGCTAACGCCCAACGCACGCTCGGGAATTTTAACCTTGGCGCTGACGGTTTGCCTCAGCATGAGCTCGTGACCAGCTGCGAACCCTGTGCGATGTGTTATGGGGCGATCCCCTGGTCCGGCGTCAGGCGCGTGGTGTGCGGCGCTCGTGCTAGTGACGCGGAAGCAATTGGGTTTGATGAAGGGGCTAAACCGAAGCAGTGGGTGGGGGAACTCAACAAACGAGGCATCTCCGTTGTCCGTGATCTCTGCCGACAAGAAGCCGTCGCCGTCCTTCAGCACTATAAGGCTACCGGCGGCGCCATCTATGGCACCAGCCGGATGCGATAAGACGCTCCTGACCTCCCGATACAGTTACAAGTCTTCCAGACAGATTGCAGGCTAACGGTCTTTCTTGGGCAAAACCATCCCAGGATTCACGCGACGGCAGAACCGCCTTTGCCGTTCGAAGGTGGATCGAAAACATTCGGTTGCCGCTTAGCGACTTCCTCATACATGTCGTCGAGCCAGCGGCTGGCACACCCAAGCACTTCCCGTACCAGTGGCTCCGGTTGACCGGTCCGCTTGATGGTCCATTGCGATACATACTCCATGAGGGCATCCCGTTCAAATGACCGACTGGACTGTGTAGCCAACATCACCAGTTCGCCCAAGCCGGTTTTCAGAATCTCGGCCACCATGTCCCGGCCATAGGATGTGCTGGCGATCACGTATTGAATGGCCCGATTGATTTCTTGGTCGGTCATGGCGGTTATGTTGAAACCGTGTCACATTCCTAGGATCTCCGTCAATGTATCCAATTCGATCGGCTTGCGCACCACATTTTTCTCCTCTCCACAACATGCTCGATGCTATGATTGGTTCATCATCTGATTCACCCATCAAGGAGTATCCAATGGCCGGAAAGAGCCGCACACAACGTACCACGACACGCAGCCGTTCGACGTTTCCCGATCGGTGGGATCTCACCCAGCTGGTCAAAGACCCGGCCGTCGGCATCGACTCCTTATTGGCCGATCTCGAATCGAAGGTTGCCGAGATTGAAGCGGCGCGGCTGACGCTGGCCCCATCCATGCCAAGCCAGGATCTCCTTGCGCTACTGCGTCTCACCGAAGTAGTTGTCCAAGGTTCCTCGCGTCTCGGCGCCTATGCGTATCTGCGATACTCCGAAAACACAAAGGATGCGGAGGCAAGATCGCTAAAAACCCGGATGGAGGAACGGCTGACTGGTCTGAGTAATCGTCTGCTCTTTTTTGAGCTCTGGTGGCAGAGTGTCGATGAAACCAATGCCGCGCGCCTGATGGCCGACGCGGGTGATCTACGCTACCACTTGGAAACGATCCGGCGCTTTAAGCCCCATACCCTATCAGAACCGGAAGAAAAGATTGTCAATCTCAAAAACGTCACTGGCCGAAGCGCGGTCTACACGCTGTACGATATTGTGACAAACGGATTTACTTTTACGATGGTGGTCGACGGCAAGAACAAGATCGTCAACCGTGAAGAATTGATGACCTATGTGCGAAGTCCAAAAGCTTCTGTGCGCCAGGCGGCCTATCAAGAGCTCTATCGCGTCTTCACCACCCAGCGCGACCTGTTGGGTGAGATCTACAAGACGCTCGTGAACGATGTGAAATCGGAAAATCTCGGGCTCCGCCGCTTCTCAGCCCCGATCGCCAGCCGCAATCTCAGCAACGATGTGCCGGATCAAGCGGTCGACGTGCTGCTGGCCTCCTGCGCCAAGAATGCTAGCATCTTCCAACAGTATTTCTCGCTGAAAGCCAAGATTTGCAACATCAAGCCGATGAACCGCTATCACCTCTACGCGCCACATCGTACGGAGTCCAAAACGTACAAGTATGCTGACGCGGTCACGATGGTACTCGACGCCTACCGCGGTTTCAGCCCTCGCCTAGCTGATTTGGCCGAACAAGTGTTCCACGATCGACACATCGATGCTCCGACAAGGCCGGGCAAACTAGGTGGCGCCTATTGCTACAGTATCGTCCCCGGCATGACGCCCTATGTCATGCTCAATTACACCGAAGAAGCCCGCGATATTGCCACCATGGCACACGAACTCGGTCATGCCGTCCATGGGATGCTGGCGAAGAATCATTCCGTGTTTACCTTTCACTCGACCCTCCCACTGGCCGAAACGGCATCGGTCTTCGGCGAGCGCATTCTCTCTGACGCCCTGATGTCTCAGGAACGGAACAAGGCCGTGCAACAGGGGTTGCTACTGAGCCAGTTAGACGACATCTATGCTACGGTGTTGCGGCAAGCCTATTTCGTCCGATTTGAAAAGCTCGCCCATCAGATGATCGCGGACGGCGCAACAGCCGATCAATTGGCCAAATCCTATGGGCAGGAACTCCGGCAACAATTCGGAAAAGCTGTGAGGGTACCAGACGAATTTCAATGGGAGTGGCTCACCATCCCTCATATTTTTGCCAGCCCGTTCTATTGCTACGCTTACAGCTTCGGTAATTTACTCGTGCTGGCACTCTACCGCATGTACAAGGAACAAGGAGCTTCGTTCGTGCCAAAATATCTTGACCTCCTGGCGACCGGCGGGTCCCAATCACCGCAACAAATCCTTGCCACCGTCGGCGTTGATATGACCTCGGAATCTTTCTGGCAAGCCGGCTTCGATACAATCCGAGAGATGGTGGAACAATTGGAAGAGACGATGTGAGGCTCTGGATTGACAGATAGAAGAAGGATTCATACATTGCGGGCGTTAGACAGATGATGGATCGATTCTTCTTAGATATGGGTCTACATGAGAGTCGATATTGCCGGTGGAACAGGCTTTATCGGTCGGGCTTATGTGTCTCGCTTGGTCAAGCAGAACACCACGTCGTACTGCTCACGCGCAGAAAAGAAGAATATCAACGGTCGCTTGGCGTACACGTTACACTCGTCGAGTGGAACGTTCATGAAGCAGGGGCCTAGAAGCGCGCTCTCGATGGCGCCGATGCTGTCATCAATCTCGCCAATGCGTCGATCGCCGATAACCGTTGAACCAACGCCCGCAAACGACTTCTGACTGAGAGCCGAGTTGATACCACCAGCCTGCTGGTTGATGCTATCGCTCGCTGTTCATCGAAACCTCACACACTGATCAACGCCTTCAGTATCGGCTATTACGGCCGATCTCTGTTTGGCATGGGAACACAAGGCGCTCAGACTCGAAAGATTCAATGTGCTCGTAGTGCTGCTGTAAGCTGGGATGGTACCTGAACAAGACGGGAGGGCGCTGCCGAAGATGCTGCTGCCGTTTTGACTTTCCCTCGGTGGGCCAATTCTACTGGGCACTCAGTGAATCCCATGGATGCATCGGCACAATCACATCAGTCTGATCCAGTGGCTACTGGCCACACCGAGTATTTCTGACCCCGTCAATGCCGTGGCTCCGGAAGCCGCGACGATGATGCAATTCTGCAAAGCACTCGGGCTTACCCTTCGCCGCCCATCGTGGCTTCCTGTGCCACGCTTCGCATTCAACATTCTATTGAGCAAATTGTCGACGTTGATGACGACAGGCCAACGGATTGTTCCGGAAAAGGCTCTCTCCGCGGGTTTTTCTTTCCAATACCCAAATCTTGAATCGGCATTGCGAGACATTGTGGCGAGATGATTCATATCTCTCTCATTCGCACTGAATCAGGACATTGCTCGCTAATCGCTGGTTCGGCCAATGGTCGCGATTTCATTCTTTCCAAGATCCCGCCATTCACCAGGTTTGAGATTGCCCAGCTGAATTGGTCCAATGGCGATCCGCACCAGGCGCAATGTGGGATGGCCTACCATAGCTGTCATACGTCGGACCTGACGATTCATCCCTTCGTGGATCGTGAGTTCCAGCCAAGCAGTCGGCACGTTCTTACGAAACCGGATGGGTACAGGACGCTCAGGCAATGTCGGCTCATCGGCCAACAACCTTACCTCTGCGGGTCTCGTTTTCTTTCCCCCAAGCAGCACACCTCTGCATAGCCGTGCGATGGCCTGTTCATCGGGGATGCGCTCGACTTGAACCAGATAGACTTTCGGTAATTTGTGCGTCGGATCGGTAATTCGATGGGCTAAGGCGCCGTCTGCGGTCAGAATCATCAACCCTTCACTGTCCTGATCGAGGCGGCCTGCCGCATAGATACCGGACATAGCGATATAGCCTGCTAGAGTGGTCCTCCCTCCAGAATCAGTAAAACACGGCAACACGCCGTAGGGTTTATTGAACGCAATGGTGCCTATAGACATGATTCTGATGGAGTACTGCTGCTAGGTCGCGTCCGTACAGGACTGAAGACTCATCTAACTGCTTGAATTGCTTCTCAGTGTTGTCAGGAGACGAGTGATTATCAGATTTCTTATTCCGCCGCTCTTGATGGGTTGACAAAACTCCGCGCACTGTCTATACTGAGAATGCTTCTCATAATCGTCACAAAGAGCAGCCTATGTATATGTGTCTGTGCAATGGAATTACGGAGTCGGAAGTCCGCGAGGCCGGACGCGCTGGACTCGTGATGCCCAGCCAGCTCAAGGCCAAATTCGATCTCAAATGCAATGATTGTTGCGGGCGTTGCGCCAAGAACATTCACGAGTTTGTCGAGGTCGCCATGCAAGGAGCCGCAGCCTCCTGCTCTACTGCCTAACCCTGTACGCTTTCTGCTCACATTGCCGTTCCCCCGTAACATATCAGTATATAGCGGTTCCAATCGGAGAAGCATAGCTTGCCTCTCTCCTGGAAATCGTATCTGCATAGAACAATTTTAGTGAGAAGATGACCGGCTGATGAGCTTCGCTACGTCTGCGACACGTTGACCCAGAGCCTTGGCGTTGGTAAGTTCCTTCTCGTCGATCCCTGCACTGTCTCCTTCCGTCGTGGCAGACGCTCCAAAGGCCCCGCCACCGCTGACGACAATCATCTGATTACCTAACATTGCAGCAAGAATCGTCAGCATCGTGACCTCCTTGCCGCTCGAAATCTGGCCTCCGGTCGCAAATGCCGCGCCGATTTTGTTCTTCATCTTGAACTCGGGAAAGATCCCAAACTTGAATTGCCAGTTATCAAAGAACGTCTTCACCTCACCCGACATGTTGGACCAGTAGACCGGCGAACCAACGATGACGGCATCAGAAGAGAACAGATCCTCCGCCGTCACCTGCCCTACACGTTTGAGGACGACTATCGTGCCTGGCACCGACTTGGCTCCCTCAACCACTGCTTCCGCCATCCGCTCCGTATTGCCGGTGAGTGAGTGATAGGCCACGAGCACCTTCACCGGAAGAGGAATTTCCTCTGCCCAGGACTTGTGGCTGACACTGCTGATTACGGTCAGACTGAAAACGGCTAGTGCGAGGAGTTTCTCTATATTCATGACGGATGCCATGAATCTCAAGAAAGGCTGAACAGGACTACCGACGAAACGTCTCTTCTTCCATGTGTTCTTCAACTGATACTTCCGTCAGGGTACCTCGATAGGGACAGCGATGACAGCGGATGCGCCACTCTTCGATCCACTTGTCCTGTACATACGATTGGCGGCATGTGGGACAGACAAAGACCCCTTTTTTGTAAAGCACTCGGTGTTTTTCCTGCATACGTTCCTCACCAAACTGTGAATGCAGAATCGCACAATGCTCGACGGGATTGCAAGGCGCCAGTTTCTTGACTCGGCGGGACCTGCTCGTTACGATGCGCCATGGCTGTTCCTTCCATCCTCATTAGCTATCTCCGATCAGCTTTTCTGATGGGACTCCTGCTTGCCCCCACACCATCGTCAGCCATAACTTCGGATTCTGGCCTTATTGCAATCCGTACTCCGTCTGGCAACACTATCCAAGCAGAACTTGCCGACACCCCATTTAAGCGTGCAACTGGTCTCATGTACCGAGACCATCTTAAGAAAGACCATGGAATGGTGTTTGTATTCGGCCAGCCGCATGCCTGGTCCTTCTGGATGAAGAACACCAAAATGGCGCTCGACTTGATTTGGTTGGACGACAAAAAGCGGGTCGTGCATATCGAGCGGAATGTCCCCATCTGCACCAAGACCGACGACTCGTGCCCGCAGTATCGGCCGAACAACGAAGACGCGGTGTATGTGCTAGAGATTACGGGCGGGACTGTGGACAGCTACAAAATCGAGAAGGGTTCAACGCTGCAATTCGCGAGGCCATAAATTTGGTATTATGATTTCTCCTGCCAAGACCGGACACGGCGAGCGCTGATCACACCCTCTACTCGTTCGATGGCTTTCAGCACGCGATTTACATGTGCCTCATCGGAAATCTCCACCACAAAATCCAATTCCGCTTTCTGATCCTCGCGGGTGAGGATTTCCGCATGGCGGATGTTGATCTGATATTCCGCGATAGCGGAGGACACATTCGCCAGCACTCCGGTTTTGTCTGTGGCAATCACCGCAATCTTGACCGGATGGTAGCCGGGAATGGTGGTGTCCCACTCGACTTCCACCAGCCTGGACCGATCGTAGTCCAACGCCTCCAAGTTCGGACAATCGATGGCGTGAATCGTCAGTCCTCGCCCGCGGGTGATGTAGCCCAAAATCTTGTCGCCGGGGACGGGGTTGCAGCAACGGGACAACTGCATCAATAAATCCCGCGCACCCTTCACCTGAATGCTCTTGCTGAGCCTCTTGTTGTTCGACACTTTAACTGGACTGGTGGGCTCTTCGGCGTGGGAGTTGACGGGAGCATTCACCACCAGCTTCTCCACGATTTGGGCCGCCGACAAGTGTCCAAATCCTATCGTGGCGATCAACTCCGCGACCGTCTCATGGCCTTTCTGTTTCGCAATATCCAGCAGTTGTTCAGACTTGAAGATTTGTGCCGGAGCCAACCCGTGGCGGCGGCACTCTGCCTCCAGCAGCTGCCGGCCAATTTCGAGGCTACGCGCCTGCTCTTTGACTTTGATCCAATGTTTGATTTTTGTCTTGGCACGCGACGTCCGCACGAACTTGAGCCAATCCTTGTGCGGAGTCTGGGTAGGTGAGGTCATAATTTCAATGGTATCGCCGCTCTCCATCTGGTGCCGTAACGGCACGATTTTGCCGTTCAGCTTGGCACCCACGCAGTGATCGCCCACTTCGGTATGAATGGCGTAGGCGAAATCGACTGGTGTCGCTCCTTTGGGCAGCTCTTTGACCATGCCCTTAGGGGTAAACACATAGACAACATCGTGAAACAGCTCCAGCTTGACCGAAGCCATGAATTGCCGGTTGTCCGGCAAATCCTTGTGCCACTCGACAAACTGCCTCAACCAACTGAAGACCTTACTGTCTTTATCATCAACCTGCCCTTGTTCCTTGTATTTCCAATGGGCCGCAATTCCATACTCGGCCACACGGTGCATGTCGTCCGTGCGAATCTGGAACTCCACATGCTCGCCCTTTGGTCCGACGACGGTTGTATGGAGAGACTGATAGAAATTGGACTTGGGAATCGAAATGTAATCCTTGAACCGGCCTGGCAGCGGACGCCACAAGGAATGGATCACCCCAAGCATGGTGTAGCAATTCATCTTGGTATCGGTAATAACTCGTAGCGCTGTGAGGTCGTAGACCTCTTCGAACGAAATCGACTGTTTGTTCATTTTCTGGTACACACCGTACAGATGCTTCGGACGCCCATAGACCGTTCCGGCCAGCCCATTGTCATCCAATGCCTTCTGGACTAGCGTTGTGACCTCCTGAATATACTGTTGCCGATCCTGATCCTGTTTCGCCACGCTGACCCGCAGCATTTCATAGACGTCCGGCTTCAGATATTTCAGGCAGAGATCTTCCAGTTCATTCTTGACCCAGCCGATCCCCATGCGATTGGCCAACGGAGCGTAAATTTCCAGCGTCTCCCATGAGATTTCCTGGCGCTTCCACTCGTCCAGATGTTCCAGCGTACGCATATTATGTAGCCGATCGGCGAGCTTGATGATCACGACACGGATATCATCCGCCATCGAGAGCACCATCTTGCGGAAATTTTCCGCCTGCTTTTCTTCAGAACTCCTGAAGGTAATTTTGCCAATTTTGGTGACACCGTCAACCAAGTGGACCACGTCTTTTCCAAATTCCCGTTCGAGCTCTTCCGTAGTTGCCACCGTATCTTCCAAGGTGTCGTGAAGCAAGCCGGCCACGACCGCCGTCACATCTGTTTTCAACATCGTCAATACGCCAGCCACCGCTATCGGGTGCTGCACATAGGGCTCTCCAGATCGCCGCCTCTGGCCTTCATGCACCTTGACAGAAAACTCATAGGCCTTCCGGATCACACCGAAATCCGCGTCCGGTTGATAGTTCCGGACTCGCGCCAGCAATTGATCGATATCCATCACTGTTTCGTAGACCATAGGCTGTTACTCAGATGCCGCAGGACGGATATCGCGAATGCGTAATTGAATCCGATCGTATCCGTTCCAATGATTCATCTCAGGGGTAAACGCCACATCCACGGGCATTCTGATCGAAATCCCCTGGGCTTCGAGGGACTTCATGCCAAACCCGATCCCGTCGAAGGCGAGCGATCGCCCTTGGCGAAGCGTCATTTTGAGATGCTTCTCCCCCACCACGCGCGCCTGCATGATCTCCAGCCCTCTCCCGACGAACATTGGTTCCGGATTGCCGGCCCCGAACGGATGCAACGTACCGATTTCCTGAAGCAGGCGATGAGTGACTTCTTCCAATCGCACTTCGGAATCGAGGTGCAAAGCCGACACAGACTGGGCCTGCTGGGTCCAGTGGCTCGCGATTGTCGAAAATCGCTCTGCGAATTCCGGCAATCGATCTTCTGCAATCGTCACCCCCGCCGCACTGGGATGCCCACCGAACGCCACGATGAGCTCACGACAGGCGGCAATACCTTGATAGAGATCAAATCCGGGAACGGTGCGAGCTGAGCCCTTGCCGATCCCCTGCTCATTGACGGCAATCACGATGGCTGGACGGTGAAATCGCTCAACGAGACGCGCCGCGACGATCCCCACCACACCCAGATGCCAGTGTCGAGACGCCAGGACAATCGCACCCGGAAGCTTGTCCGCATCTACTTGCGCCAAAGCCTCCCGCATGATCTCCGATTCGAGTCGCTGGCGGGCCCGATTCAACTGATCCAGCTCCTCAGCCAATTGCTTCGCCTCTACATCAGAATCCGTCGTGAGCAGCTGAACCCCTTTGATCGCATGCTCCAAACGGCCAACTGCGTTCAGCCGTGGAGCCAGCTTGAAGGCGATCGCTTCTGCTGTGCATGCCGCCGTCACGCCGGATACGTACTTCAAGGCTCTGAGGCCGCACCGCGCCCCGCGCGTAATCTGCGTCAGCCCTTCTCGCACAAACAGGCGATTCTCATCCGTGAGTGGCACCACATCGGCAATGGTGGAGAGCGCGACCAGATCCAAAAGCGACTCCAACGGCAGCTGCCCTGCCCCATATTTTTTCTCGTAGGCAACGGCCACCTTGTAGGCCAAACCACCTGAGCACAAGCCGCGAAATGGATATTCCGCCCCCCGCCGATGGGGATTCATCATGGCCAGTGCCGGTGGCATCGTCTCGTCAGTTTGATGATGGTCCGTGACAATGACATCCATCCCAAGCTGATTGGCTAACGCAATTTCGCGGTGCGATGTCGTCCCACAATCCGACGTCACCAGCAATGTTACTCCCTCAGAGGCGAGCGTGCGGATCGCGCCTTCGTTCAGCCCATAGCCTTCCCGGACACGATGCGGCACATAGGCGGATGCTTTGGCACCAAGTCCCCGAAAAAACGAGAGGTAGATGCTGGTTGCCGACATGCCGTCCACATCATAATCGCCGTAAAAACAGATTTGTTCCCCGTCGCTCAGCGCTCGATGAAACCGATCGACGGCCTGTTCCATGTCCGGAATCAAAAAAGGATCGTGCGGCGTGCCGGTAGTCATCCACACCGCCGCCTGGTCGAGCGTAGTCACGCCACGCGCAAGCAGCAACGACGCCGTTGCAGATGAAATCGACAAGGCTTGCGCAAATGCTGCCCGTTGGACAGGATCGACCTCTCGAAACACCCAGAGCCTAGAGCTCATCCTTGCCTCATTATGAGCTAAACCTGATGAGAACCAGCAGCTTGATTGGATTTCAGTGAATGGTACTGGCTCCCTTCCCCTTTGTCAAACCGACAGCATGCAACATAACATCATGATATCACGGTGGAATATGACAAGCACCCACAGGTTGCTCACAGGGGGAGAACGATAAACGAGAGGAGCGCACGGCACAATAGAAAGGGACGGGATAGGCGCTAGCCAGCTACTCTCCTCCCTTTTGGACGTAGTTTTTCACGAACTCTTCGGCATTCTTTTCCAGCACATCGTCGATTTCATCCACAAGCTTGTCGATATCTTCTTTAAGTTTCTTGCCGGCTTCGATGACTTTGGGATTTGCCTTAACGTCATTCTTGCCCTGGGGCTCGCGTTTTGGTTCCTGTTTGCGCTCTTGTTTTTCCATTCGAGCACCTCTCCTGGATCAGGGACCGTGTTGTGGGTCAGACACTGGAACAACCGTACACGTTCACCTTACTCCACACCACCAAACCCGTCAAGGCAAGGGGTAAAATGACACGCGCCGTCCGGACAATTCCGAACGGCGCTTCATGGGTCACACAGAGGGAATGCCGAGCGACATTATCGAACGATCAATGAGACGATCAAGAGCGCGACGATATTGATGACCTTGATCATCGGATTCACCGCCGGGCCAGCCGTGTCTTTATACGGATCGCCGACCGTGTCACCGGTCACCGCGGCTTTGTGCGTGTTGGTCCCTTTCAACCCCTGTTCCTCGATGAACTTCTTCGCGTTGTCCCACGCACCGCCGCCGCTCGTCATCGAAATCGCGACAAACAGGCCGGTGACGATGCTGCCGACCAACACCCCACCGAGCGCCTGAGGTCCAAGGATCAACCCGACAACCACGGGCGAAACCACCGGAATCAGCCCAGGAACCATCATTTTCGCAATGGCCGCCTTGGTGACGATATCGACACAGGTGCCATACTCCGGCTTCCCGGTCCCTTCCATAATACCCTTAATTGTACGGAACTGTCGCCGCACTTCTTCCACGATCAACCCGCCCGCTTCACCAACCGCTCGCATACAGAGCGCGCCGAAAATAAACGGCAGCATGCCGCCCAAAAACAATCCGACCAGCACCTTGGGATTGGACAGATCGAACGCTGCCAACGCAGGGTTGTACGCCGCAACTTCACGCGAATACTCCGCGAACAACACCACTGCCGCCAATCCCGCTGAACCAATCGCATAGCCCTTCGTCACCGCTTTGGTCGTGTTGCCGACCGCGTCGAGCGGATCGGTAATGTCACGCACGGCTTTGCCCAAATGCGACATTTCGGCAATACCACCGGCATTGTCGGTGATAGGGCCGAACGCGTCGATCGCCACCACGATGCCGGCCATCGAGAGCATCGACACCGCCGCTACTGCAACACCGTACAGACCGCCAGAGTCCGCGCCACCGCAAATCCAGAAACTCCCGAGAATGGCCGCCGCAATCACTACCACTGGTGCCGCCGTTGCCTGCATGCCAACCGCTAAACCCGCGATGATATTCGTCGCATGACCAGTTTCACTGGCCTTGGAAATGTACTTCACTGGCTCGTAACTCTTCGACGTGTAGTAGTCGGTAATGAACACTAGCGCCAGAGTCACAATCAATCCGATCAGCGCCGCCGCGTAGTAGCTCATGCCGCTCACGCCACCGACACCGTCCATGATCTTCGATGTGATGGGAAGAAACGCCAGTGCTGCGATGCCGCCGGCCACAAACAGGCCCTTGTACAAGGCAGTCATGATCTCGCCGCCCTCGCTCACTTTCACAAACACGATGCCGATAATCGTGGCAAAGATCGTCACACCACCCAGCGCAAGTGGATAGAGAATCGGCGCATTCGCCCCCTTGAACATCGTGAAGGCCAGCACCATCGCGGCCACCGTCGTCACCGCATAGGTTTCAAACAAATCCGCAGCCATGCCGGCGCAATCGCCGACGTTGTCGCCGACGTTGTCCGCGATGACCGCCGGATTGCGAGGATCGTCCTCAGGGATGCCCACTTCGACTTTTCCGACAAGATCCGCACCGACATCCGCCGCCTTCGTATAGATCCCGCCGCCGACACGAGCGAAGACCGAGATCAAACTACCGCCGAATCCGAGACTGAGCAAGGCGTGAATGGCTTTCTCTTGCCCGGCCATCGATTGCGCGATTGTATAGAAACTCGTGATCGCCAGGAGGCCCAGCCCGATTAACAACAGGCCGGTCACCGCGCCTCCTCGAAACGCCACAGTCAACGCGGCGTTCATGCCATCGTGCGCCGCTTGAGCTGTCCGGACGTTCGCGCGCACCGCGATGATCATACCCACATAACCGGCAATCGCCGATGCTCCAGCACCGACCAGAAACCCGACTGCCGTCAACAGTCCGAATTTGTCGGAGACCGCCCCAGCCCCCCAGAGCACGACGAACAGCACAGCCGCCACCATCCCGACCGTCCGATACTGACGATTCATGTAGGCGCCGGCGCCTTCCTGAATGGCCTTGGCAATCTCTTGCATCTTCGCATTGCCCGCGTTGAGCTTGAACACCCACATAGCCAAATAGAGGCCGTAGGCAATACCCGCCACGGCCGCGGTCAATGCAAACGTGACAATTGCTGAATCACTCACGGGATACCCTCCTAGTGAATAAACACATTCCTTATGTCACACGGCTCCCCGTGGCTTCAACCCAACCAAAGTACGTGAGGCAAGTGGGGAAACCGTCTGGTGTGCAGGAGCAGCGAGCAGCTAACTAACTGAAAATGCATACCATCCTATACGGATAAACCGTGTGGATCAAGACGAAAGATGGGCGAAAGAGTTTGGATCTTTTGTATCGAAAACTCCTACCCTGTGTTTACGGCGACAACCGACTTTGTTATAGTCCCCCCGAGATCGGAGCAATAAGTGGGACTGGAACCCAATTACATCGTCATCGACGGCCAGAATTTCAGCAAGACGAAGCTGGCGCTGGACAATCACGTCTACAAAAACTGCCAGATCGACGATTGTGATCTCTACTATAGCGGCGGGCAATACGAACTGTTGGATACCCACGTCACCAATTCGCGTCTGATCCTCAACCACCCGGCCAAGGGCATCTACAACGCCCTGCAGATCTTCAAGATGAAATCGCCTGGGTCCCGGATCGTCTTCGAGTAACACTCAGAATGAGCGACGTTATTTATTGACCAGCACGTTATCCGTTCGCCGAATGATTTCGATCGGTTGGAAGACGAGATCCTGCGATCCTTTTGAAGATTCGGCTTCGACCCGTTCCAGAAACGGCGCGGGACCAGAGATCGGTCCATAGTTGAGGACGGCTTCGACATCGAAGGTTTTGGTGCCTTTTGGCGTGGGGAAGGAGAAGGTCTCGACTCGCGTTTCTTCCGGCTTCAGCACGGTATCGTCCAACACCTTGACTGCCTCAAAATCAAATACGGTCTTCTGGTTTTTGGCATCCGCATAAATTCGCCCGTAGACCCGGCTGTCCGCAAAGACAGTCTTCAGATTCTTACCCTTCACTTCGAAGTTCAACACCACCGTTGCCCAGGCCGGATGGGTGGTGGGCAAATTGTGCGGCACCAAGCTCTGGACCTTTACCGTTACGGTGGTCGTGTCGCCATCGATCTTCGTCTGCACATCCAGTTTCGCCGCATCCTGACGCAACGTCCCGATACGCCCTGGAAAGGTATGATTCGCAACCTTTCGCTTCTTTTCCCCGTTCGCTGATTCGCCGACCTGTTCGGGCATATGGCAGTACTGGCATTCCTTGCCGGACTTCACAGCCTGGCTACGATCCCAGCTGCCGAGCAAGTCGTTGGCTTTGCCGAGATTCGCCGAGGACGGCACCGACTGGTGGCAATTGAGACAGAGATCGGACTTTTGAAACAGTTCCAGATCCATCGATTGATGCGCGAGATTCTGAACCGCATCCTTATAGGGACCATAGAGCGTCTTGCTGCGAATCTCATATTTTGGCTCCGGCGGGTGTTTGGCGCGATCCACTTGCTTGATTAGGTGGCACTGTGAACAAGCCACGCCGTCCAGCGATGGATCGCCGGACCGTACTTGATCGACGAATAATTGGGCGTGATCGGGAAACTCTCGGGACTGAGGCGCGTGACAGTGAAAACAGAGCATCTTATCCTTGTCTCCTGGCGAGTTGAGATAGGCTTCAAGGGACACCCGGAAAGCAGGAGAATGGATGGATTTTGAGAGCGGCGAGGTTTCCCACTCTTCAAAGACCCGCTCATGACACCGTTTGCACTTATTAGAGTGAGGAAAGACCTTTTCAATGAGCACCTGAGGTTTGACGTCCTGGGCTAGCACGTCCGGAACGCTACCAGAAAGAAACCAAGCCCCCCCTATCACAACGAGGGCATATCCCATCTTTCCAAACATGGATCGCAGCCGGTACTCCATTGGCTTCTTACAACGATTTTACTCGGTACGTCAGCATGCGCGGCTGCGTGTATTCATGAATGATCTGTTTGGCCTCGTCCCGTTCCTTATCACTGCTCAAGGTAGCCAAATACTTGTGCTGCAGCATCGGCTCAGGGGTTGGGATCAGTGCATAGGTCAGCACTGCTTCCACCGTGGTCGCCGCCGACCCTTTCCGTACCGTCACGGCAAACGGAACCTTCCTCGTATAGCCCCCCTTGATGAAGGGATCGGGAATCGGGCCACGGAGAAGCTTGTCGTACGGCAACCCAAATTGTTTGGTGTCTTCGGCCAACACGCGGCCAGCTTCGTCTTTTGCGGTAATGGTCAGGAAGAACTGCTTCAAAACAGGATCACCATCGGGAAAACTGTGCGGCAGACTGCCGATCTTTACCAATACTGTTCCCTCCAGCGCG
>Ga0194132_10003226_pt1 | contig 29365 bp, 21 predicted proteins | sample TA2KigOf80mmetaG_FD_148612 | JGI IMG/M metagenome (GOLD analysis project Ga0194132, IMG submission 148612) | Freshwater microbial communities from Lake Tanganyika, Tanzania - TA2015054 Kigoma Offshore 80m | ecosystem: Environmental > Aquatic > Freshwater > Lake | place: Tanzania: Lake...
GCGAATACGTCCTCCCAATCAGAACGTACCACTGGGATTCGCGTTTACAGAGCAATCGGGGACTTATTCAGCGCTTCCTTAATTGAATATTTTTTGTGGCCTACGGCGCCGGCTTTACACAACTTTACACGCGCGACATCGCGCGCTTACCCGCGGCAAGGATACTGCCAAGCGCCGGGGGATGGTCCCCGCATAACCGATACGAGGAAGATCATGCAAGGCAAATCGTTGAATGCAGGTGGTGCAAATGGTGCGAAACGCGGCGGGTTTTTGCGCCGCACGGGTGTGGTGCTGATGGCGGCGGCCGCGATGAGCGCTGCGGCGTGGCAGGCGCACGCGCACGGCGGGCCGGGCTTTGGCGGCGGCTTTTTCGGCGGCGGCAAGCACGGCGCGCAAAGCGAAGCGCGGGTGGATCGCATGCTGCAGCGCTTTTACAGCGTGACCAACGCCACGCCGGAGCAACAGCAACGCATCGCGCCCATCGTCAAGCAGGCGGTGAGCGATGTCGCACCGTTGCGCGAACAAATGCGCGGCACGCGCGAGCAGGCGCGCAACATCATGAGCGCGCCGCAGATTGATCGCGCGGCGCTGGAACAACTGCGCGCCTCGCGCCTGCAAACGGCCGATGCCGTGTCGCAACGCATGACGCGGGCGTTCGCCGATGTCGCCGAGGTGTTGAGCCCCGAGCAGCGCAAAGCGCTCGCCGAGCGCATGCAGCAACGCGGCCGCCACGGCCAAGGCGAACGCGACGGGCAACGCCGCCAACGCTGGTAAAATGGCGCGGTGAATTCGCGCATTCTGCTGATCGAAGACGATGCCCGTCTCGCCGCGATGGTCACGGACTATCTCGGCGCGGCGGGCATGCACGTCGAGCACGCGGGCTCGGGCGAAGCCGGGCTTGACCGGCTGGCGCGCGAAGCCTGTGACGCGGTGGTGCTCGATTTGATGTTGCCCGGCGTGGATGGCCTCGAAGTCTGCAAGCGCCTGCGTGCGCTGCCCAACGACAAGGCGGATATTCCCGTGCTGATGCTGACCGCGCGCGGTGATGCCGCGGATCGCGTGGTCGGCCTGGAACTGGGCGCGGATGATTATTTGCCCAAACCGTTCGAGCCGCGCGAGCTGCTGGCGCGGCTGCGCGCGATTTTGCGCCGCGGGCGTTCGCGCAATCACGACGTGTTGCGCTTTGGCCGGCTGGAGATCGACCGCGGCGCGCGCGAACTGCGATTGGAGGGCGAAACGCGCGCCATCACGTCTTACCAATTTGCATTGCTCATGCTGCTGGCCGAAAACGCCGGGCGTGTGCTCACGCGCGAGCAGTTGATGGATCAAGTCAAGGGCGAGACGCTGGAAGCCTTTGACCGTTCGATCGACGTGCATGTATCGCGCATCCGCCAGGCGATCGAAGACGACCCCAAGCACCCGCGGCGCATTATCACGGTGCGCGGGGCGGGCTACGTGTTCGCCAAATTACAAGACTGAGTACAAAACCGGGCGCCACGGTGAAGCGCTTATACCTACGCATCTATTTCGCGGTGCTGGCGGTGCTGGCGTTGCTGGCACTGCTGGTGGGGCTGTTATGGGAGCGGCTGGACGAGAGCAGCCCGCGCGCGCGCGGCCGCGACAACATCGCGCAACTGGTGGCCAATGCGCTGCCCGCTGCCGATGCCGCGCCGGCGGTGCATCAAGCCGCGCTGGAAAAACTGCTCACCAACACAAGTGCCGAAGTCACGGTGTATGGCGCCAATCGCGAGCGCCTGGCCGTGCTCGGCGCCGTGCTGCCGTTGCCGGAGCACGGCCGGCGCGTGCTGCTGGGCGATGGCCCGCCAGCGCGGGTGATCCGGCTTACCGATGGGCGGGCGGTGGTGATGCGCTTGAGCCTTGCCGGCGCGCCGCGCGCCAAGCGTGGCGGCGCACCGTGGGGGCGCTGGGGCGTGCTGCCGTGGTTGGGCGTGCTGGCGCTGGCGATCGGCATCGGTGCCTATCCGGTGGTGCGCCGTCTGACGCGGCGGCTCGAGCGTTTGCAGGCCGGCGTGGAAGCGTTGGGCGCGGGCACGTTCTCCACCCGTGTCGCGGTCGAAGGCAAGGACGAAGTGGCGCGGCTTGCCGAAAGTTTTAACCGCGCCGCCGCGCGCATCGAGGATTTGGTGGGCGCGCACAAGACGTTGTTGGCGAACGCCTCGCACGAACTGCGCACGCCGCTTGCGCGCATTCGCATGGGCATCGAGTTTTTGAAGGCGGGCGCCGACCCCGCGCGCAGCCGTGAGCTTGAGAATGACATCGCCGAACTCGACGCGCTGATCGAAGAAATTCTGCTCGCCAGCCGCCTTGACGCCGTGCCGCAAACCGAGGCGCTGGAGAGCGTCGATTTGCTGGCGCTGGCGGCGGAGGAATGCGCACGTTATCCGGCGGCTACCCTTGACGGCGCGGCGACTACGGTAAAGGGCGATGCGCGCCTGCTGCGCCGCCTGCTGCGCAACCTGCTGGAAAACGCGCAGCGTCACGGCGCACCGCCGATCGAAGTGAAGCTGCTCGCGCGCGGCGCGGTGGCGCACATCACCGTGTGCGACCACGGGCAAGGCGTGGCAGAAGCCGAACGCGAGCGCGTGTTCGAACCGTTTTATCGCTACGCCGGCAGTGACGTGCGCGGCACCGGCCTGGGGCTTGCGCTGGTGCGGCAGATTGCGCGGCGGCACGGCGGCGATGCGATGGCGCAGGGCAATTGTTTTCGCGTCACGCTGCTTGCATAGGCGGCGCCATGCTCAGGTATGATGACGGCCCCATCATTCAGGAGGGTGTTATGCCAATCAGCAAGTTTTGGGCGTTGACCGTAGCTGTCGCCGTGGGCGCTTTTGCACCGCTCGTTGCCGCGCAGCAATTTCCCACCCGGTCTATCCGCATCGTCGTCCCCTTCCCGCCGGGCGGCACCACCGACGTGGTGGCGCGCCTGGTGGCGCAGCGCATGAGCGAGTCGATGGGGCAATCGGTGGTGGTGGAAAACCGCGCCGGCGCGGGCGGCGCGCTGGGCGCGGATGTGGTGGCGAAGGCGCCGGCGGATGGCTACACGCTGCTCATGCACAACATCACCTTCCCGCTGTCGTCGGTGGCGCAGACGCTGGCCAAGCGTTCGCCGTTTAACGCCGAAACCGATTTCGAAGGCGTGTCGATCGCGGTGTACGTGCCGTTTGTGTTTACCGCGCATCCGTCGGTGCCGGCGAAAGACATCAAGGAACTGGCCGGACTGCTGCGCGGCAAACCCGATCTGAATTACAACTATGGCTCCACTGGGCCGGGTTCGGCGATGCACGTGTTGGGCGAATCGTTAAAGCGCGACGGCAAGTTCGACATGACGCATATCGCCTACAAGGGCGCGGCGCCGTTGAAGGTCGAGTTGGTCGCCGGGCGCATTCAATTCGGCGGCGATCAGTTGTCAACCTCGCTGCAGGAAATTCGTGGCGGGCAGTTAAAGGCGCTGGCCACCACCGGATCCAGACGAATTTCGGTGTTGCCCGATGTGCCGACGGTGCGTGAACAAGGATTCCCCGCGCTGGAGTTCGAGGGCTTTAACGGCCTGTTCGCGCCGGCGAAAACGCCCAGGGCCGTGCTCGAACGGCTGCAACGCGAAACCGCCGCGGCGGTCAAACACCCGGATGTCGCCAAACGCTTGACTGAACTGGCCGCCGTGCCGGTGGGTTCATCGGGTGACGAGCAAAAAGCGATGTTGCTGCAGTTGATGAAGCAGTTCACGCCGGTGATACGTGAGATGAAACTGGATTAAGGCGGTGCCGTTTTCCGCTATGATACCGCCTTTTTTTGTGAATTTTGTATAGGATTTATGGCTCAATACGTCTACAGCATGCGCGGGGTGAACAAGGTTGTTCCCCCCAAGCGTGTGATCATCAAGGATATTTCGTTGTCGTTTTTCCCTGGCGCCAAAATCGGCGTGCTGGGAGTGAACGGGTCGGGCAAGTCGAGTTTGCTCAGAATCATGGCGGGCGTGGATCAGGATTTCGACGGCGACGCCGAGCCGATGCCCAATCTCAAGGTGGGTTTTTTGCCGCAAGAGCCGCAGCTCGATCCGGACAAAACCGTGCGCGAAACGGTGGAGGAGGGTTTGGGCGACATCGCCGGTGCGAAAAAGAAGCTCGACGAGATTTACGCCGCGTACGCCGAGCCGGACGCCGACTTTGACAAACTCGCGGCGGAACAGGCCCGCTACGAGGCCATCGTGAGCGCCGGCGGCGGCGATACCGAGCATGAACTGGAGATCGCCGCCGACGCGCTGCGCCTGCCGCCGTGGGAAGCGAAAATCGCGCCGCTCTCCGGTGGCGAAAAACGCCGCGTGGCGTTGTGCCGCTTGTTGCTCTCCAAGCCCGACATGTTGTTGCTCGATGAGCCGACCAACCATCTGGATGCCGAAAGCGTGGATTGGCTGGAGCAGTTTCTGACGCGCTTTCCCGGCACGGTGGTGGCGGTGACGCACGATCGTTACTTCCTCGACAACGCTGCCGAGTGGATTTTGGAGTTGGACCGCGGCCACGGCATCCCGTGGAAGGGCAACTATTCTTCCTGGCTCGACCAAAAACAAGAGCGCTTGAAAATCGAGGAAGCCGCCGAATCGGCGCGGCAAAAAGCGCTCAAAAAGGAATTGGAGTGGGTGCGCCAGAACGCCAAGGCGCGGCAGGCGAAATCCAAGGCGCGTATCGCGCGCTTCGAAGAGTTGTCCTCGTACGAATACCAAAAGCGCAACGAGACGCAGGAGATTTTCATTCCGGTGGCGGATCGCCTCGGCGAGAGCGTGATCGAGTTAAAGAACGTGAGCAAGGGTTACGGCGACCGGCTGTTGATGGATAAAGTCAGTTTCGCCATTCCGCCGGGTGCGATCGTCGGCATCATCGGGCCCAACGGCGCGGGCAAGTCGACGTTGTTTCGCATGATCACCGGCAAGGAAAAACCCGATAGCGGCGAGATCGTCATCGGCTCCACGGTGAAACTGGCGGTGGTCGATCAATCGCGCGACGCGCTGCCCAACGACAAAACCGCGTGGGAGGCGATCTCCGGCGGGCTTGACATAATCAACGTCGGCAAATTTGAAATGCCGTCGCGCGCGTACCTCGGTCGCTTTAACTTCAAGGGCCCCGACCAGCAAAAAATGGTGGGCAATTTGTCCGGCGGCGAGCGCGGGCGTCTGCATCTGGCGAAAACGCTGTCCACCGGCGCCAACGTGTTGTTGCTCGACGAACCGTCGAACGATCTCGATGTCGAAACGCTGCGCGCGCTGGAAGATGCGCTGCTCGAATTCGCCGGCTGTGTGCTGGTGATCTCGCACGACCGCTGGTTTCTCGACCGCATCGCCAGCCACATCATTGCGTTCGAGGGCGATTCGCAAGTAGTGTTCTTCGACGGCAACTATCAGGAATATGAAGCCGACAAGAAAAAGCGTCTCGGTGAGGAGGGCGCACGCCCCAAACGCCTGCGCTACAAGGCATTAAAATCGTAAGCATCTGATTTTATTGAATATTTTTTATTGCTTAAATGGCGTTAGCGCGCCGTCGGCGTGATGCGCGCTGCGGCGTTACGTAGGTATACGTTATAGCCGCGTTATCACCGCATATGCCAAGCGCCAACGTCCAACCCCGAACCCACCAACACCCAACGCACCAACGCCGAACGGATGCCGATGTCGAATAAATCCAAATGGGTGGCGTGGCTGGTGGGGTTGGCGATGGCGGCTGGCGGCGGTTACTGGGGCTATCAGCAGTGGCAAGCTTCCAAGGGTGATGCGGCTAGCGCGGCGGCCGGCGGCAAAGGCGACGCCAAGGCTAACGCGAAAGCCGATGGCAAGGGCAAGGGTAAAGGCAAGGGGCGTCCGGTGGCTCCGGTGGCTGTGGCGCCTGCACGCAGCGGCCCGCTTAACATTTATCTGAACGGGCTGGGCACGGTGACGCCGCTACGCACCGTTGCCGTTCGCAGTCGCGTCGAAGGCCAGTTGATACGCGTGTTGTTCACCGAAGGCCAAACCGTGAAGCAGGGCCAGTTGCTGGCGGAAATCGATCCGCGCTCGTTTCAGGCGGCGCTGACGCAGGCCGAGGGGCAAATGGCGCGCGATCAGGCGACACTGGCCAATGCGCGTGTTGACCTGGAGCGTTATCGCACGCTACTCAAACAAGATTCCATCGCCGAGCAGCAAGTGGCGAGTCAAGAAGCACTGGTACGCCAGCTAGAAGCCACGGCACGCGTCAATCAAGGCAGCGTGGAAAGCGCGCGGTTGCAACTGTCGCACACGCGCATCACCGCGCCGATTGCCGGCGTGGTGGGCCTGCGGCAGGTGGATCAGGGTAACATCGTGCGCGCGGGTGATGCCAACGGCATTGTGGTGATCACGCAAGTCACGCCCGCGTCGGTGTTGTTTACGATCCCGCAGGATAATCTGCCGTTGGTGCTGAAGCGGCTGAAAACCGGGGATCGCATCCCCGTGGCAATTTTCGACCGCGAGCAAAAAGTCAGGCTCGAAGGCGGCCGTTTGTTGACCACCGACAATCAAATCGACACCGCCACCGGCACCGTGCGCCTAAAAGCGCAGGTGCCGAACAAAGAGGGCGCGTTATTCCCCAACCAATTCGTCAACGTGCGCATGCTGGTGGATACGCGAGAGGAAGCGATCACCGTGCCCAGTTCGTCGATCCAGCGCGGCGCGCAAGGCTTGTTCGTTTATGTGGTGAACGAGGATCAAACGGTGTCGCTGCGTAACGTCAAAACCGGCGTCACCGAGGGCACGCGCATCGAAATTGTGTCGGGCGTCAAAGGCGGGGAGCGTGTGGTGATCGACGGCCTGGACCGGCTGCGCGACGGCATGCGTGTCGAAATTGCCGAGCGGCGTGCGTTTGATGGGGACGGCAAAGGCAAGGGCCGGCGTGGTAAGGGCGGCGAAGGCAAGGCAGATGCCGCCAAGGGCGACGTGGCCAAGGGTGAAGCGGCGAAAGGCGATGCCGCCAATGATGACGCCGCGCGCGCTGAACGGCGCAAACGCCGCGAAGCCGCGCAAGCTGAAGGCGCCAGCGGCGAGGCGGCCAAGGACGAAGCGGCTAAGGCTGAGCGCCGCAAGCGCCGCGAGGCTGCCGCGGCCGAAGGCGCTAACCCCGATGCCGCGCAAGGCGAGCGGCTGCGCCGCAAACGGCCGCCCGATGATGCTGCAACGGGTGACGCCCCCAAAGCGCGCGCGCCTGCAGATGACGTCAAGAGTGAGGCCGCGCCTGCCGGTGACGCCGAGCCGGCCAAGGGCGAACGCCGCAAAAAGGGTGACGGTGAGTTTCGCAAGAAGAAGGATGTCGAGGCTACGGTGCTTTAGCGTTTGAGCCGATCAACCGGGCTAGGAATCATGAAAAACTGCGTTCTGATCAACTTCGTTTCCCTCACTCCTACCTCTCTGCCGGTGGTAGAGGGGTTCGTGAGGGTGCCTCTCCCGGAGCTAGAGAGGTTCGTGAGGATGCCTCGCTCGAAGGGGGATGCGCCGTTCTCCCTTCTCCCGCCGGGAGAAGGGCCGGGGATGAGGGAAGGTTTTTAGAAGTACTGCCGCAATCACCGACCTCGCTCCGGCATGAACCCTTCCCGCCTATTCATCCTGCGTCCGGTCGCCACCTCACTGTTGATGGTAGCGATCATGCTGGCGGGCATCATTGCTTACCGGATGCTGCCGATTTCGGCGCTGCCGCAAGTAGATTACCCGACGATACAGGTCGTCGCGTTTTATCCCGGCGCAAGCCCCGAAGTCATCGCCTCTTCGGTCACCGCGCCGCTCGAGCGCCAGTTCGGCCAGATGCCGGGGCTGCGGCAGATGTCGTCCACCAGTTCGGGCGGCGCCTCGGTCATCACGCTGCAATTTAGCCTTGAAGTGCAACTCGATTCGGCGGAGCAGAGCGTGCAAGCGGCAATCAATGCCGCCGCTAATCTGCTGCCAGGCGATTTGCCGGCGCCGCCGGTCTACAGCAAGGTCAATCCGGCTGACGCGCCGATCTTGACGCTCGGCGTCACCTCGAAAACCATGCCGATGACGCAGGTGCAAAATCTCACCGATACCCGCGTCGCGCAAAAAATTTCGCAAGTGACCGGTGTCGGTCTGGTGACGCTCTCCGGTGGGCAGCGCCCGGCGGTGCGCGTGCAGGCCAACCCGTCGGCGCTGGCGGCGCACGGGCTTGGCCTTGAGGACGTGCGCCAGGCGGTGGCGGCGGCCAACGTCAATCAGGCCAAGGGCAGCTTCGACGGCCCGGCGCGCGCCTACACCATCGACGCCAACGATCAACTGAAATCCGCCGACGAATACCGCAAGGTGGTGCTGGCCTACCGCAATGGCGCGCCGGTGTTTTTGTCGGATGTGGCGGACATTGTCGATGCGGCGGAAAACACGCGGCTTGCGGCGTGGATGAACGACGTGCCGGCCATCATCCTCAATATTCAGCGCCAGCCCGGCGCCAACGTCATCGAAACGGTGGATCGCATCAAGGCGCTGCTGCCGCAATTGCACGCGGCGCTGCCGGCGGCGGTGGACGTGGCGATCCTCACCGACCGCACCGTCACCATACGCGCCTCGGTCAGGGACACCCAGTTCGAACTGCTGTTGGCGGTGGCGCTGGTGGTGATGGTGATATTTTTGTTCTTGCGCAATATCCCGGCGACGATTATTCCCGGGGTGGCGGTGCCGCTGTCGCTGGTGGGCACCTTCGGCGTGATGTATCTGGCGGGGTTTTCCATCAACAATCTCACCTTGATGGCATTGACCATCGCCACCGGTTTCGTGGTGGACGACGCGATCGTGATGATCGAAAACATCGCGCGTTATGTCGAAAAGGGCGATTCGGCACTGCAAGCCGCGTTAAAAGGCGCCAAACAAATCGCCTTTACCATCATTTCGCTGACGTTTTCGCTGATCGCGGTGCTGATCCCGCTGTTGTTTATGGGCGACGTGGTGGGGCGATTGTTCCGCGAATTCGCGATCACGCTGGCGGTGGCGATCTTGATCTCCGCGGTGGTGTCGTTGACGCTCACGCCGATGATGTGCGCCAAACTTTTGCATCACACGCCCGAAGCGCGGCGCGGCCGGTTTTACCGTGCCACCGGGCGCTGGTTTGACGCCGCCATCGCCGGCTATGGCCGCATGTTGACCTGGGTGCTTGACCGGCAGATGATGACGTTGATCGTGGCGCTCGGCACGCTGGTGCTGGCGGTGGTTATGTACGTGTTCATCCCCAAGGGGTTTTTCCCGGTGCAGGATACCGGCATCATTCAGGGCATTTCGGACGCGGATCAAACCGTGTCGTTCGCCGCGATGTCTGACCGGCAGCAAGCGCTGGCGCAACGCATCCTCGAAGACCCGGCGGTGGCCAGCGTCTCCTCGTTCATCGGCGTGGACGGCACCAATGCGACGCTCAACAGCGGGCGCTTGCTGATCAACTTGAAACCGCACGGCGAGCGGGCGCCGGTGCTGCAGGTGATGCGGCGCATCCAGCAAAACGTGGCGGACCTCGAAGGCATGACACTCTCCATGCAGCCGGTGCAGGATTTGACCATTGAAGACCGCGTCAGCCGCACCCAATTCCAGTTTACGCTCGACACCGCGCGCATCGAGGATTTGAGCGTGTGGGTGCCGCGCATGGTGCAGCGGCTTAAGCAGGTCAAGGAGATCCGCGATGTCACCAGCGATCTGCAAAATGAAGGCTTGCAGGCTTATCTGGAAATCGACCGCGACACCGCGGCGCGCCTGGGGGTGACGCCGGCGGCGATCAACACCGCGCTCTACAACGCTTTCGGCCAGCGGCTAATTTCGACGATTTTCACGCAAGCCAATCAATACCGCGTGGTGCTGGAGGTAAAGCCGGAGTTTCGCCTGGGGCCGCAGGCGCTGTCCGATTTGCACGTGACCGGGGCCAACGGCGCGCAGGTGCGCATCGCCACGGTTACCCGTCTGATCGAAAAGCCCGCCACGCTAGCGATCAACCGCATCGGCAATTTCCCCTCGGCGACGATCTCGTTTAACCTCGCGCCGGGCGTGGCGCTGGGCGACGCGGTGAAAGCTATCGAAGCGGCGGAAAAAGAAATCGGTTTGCCGGCTAGCGTGCGCACCAGCTTCCAGGGCGCAGCGCTGGCGTTTCGCGCATCACTCACCAACACGCTGCTGCTGATCATCGCGGCCATCATCACCATGTATATCGTGCTCGGCGTGTTGTACGAGAGTTATATCCACCCGGTGACGATCCTCTCCACGCTGCCCTCGGCAGGCGTGGGTGCGCTGCTCGCGCTGTTCATGGCGCGCATGGATTTGGGCATCATCGGCGTGATCGGCATCATTTTGCTGATCGGTATCGTCAAGAAAAACGCCATTCTGATGATCGATTTCGCGCTCGATGCCGAACGCAGCGAGGGCAAGCCGGCGCGCGAGGCGATTTACCAGGCGTGCCTGCTGCGCTTCAGGCCGATTTTGATGACCACCTTTTGTGCGCTGTTGGGCGCGCTGCCGCTGATGTTGTCCACCGGCGTGGGCGCCGAGCTGCGCCGGCCCTTGGGCATCACCATGGTGGGCGGGTTGATCGTGAGCCAAGTGCTGACGCTGTTTACCACGCCGGTGATTTATTTGGCGTTTGATCGTCTGGCGCGGCGTTATCGGGCAAAGCATCCGGATCCGGCGGCATCGGTACAGGCCGCGGGTCAGGAGGGCGGCACATGATTTTTGGGGAGGGTGCTTCCCTCACTCCCGGCCCCTCTGCTTCGCTTCAAGTGTTCCCTTGTCCCGATGGGAGAGGGGAATTTCATGCTGCCCGCTCAAGCGGACAGTGTGTTTGGACTGCCGGTTCATGAACATCGCCGAACCCTTCGTCCGCCGCCCGGTCGCGACCACGCTGTTAACGCTGGCGCTGGTGCTGGCGGGCGCGCTGGCGTTCAAGCTGTTGCCGGTCTCGCCCTTGCCGCAGGTCGATTACCCGACGATTTCGGTGTCGGCATCGTTGCCGGGGGCGAGCCCCGAAACCATGGCGGCAACCGTCGCCACGCCGCTGGAGCGCGCGCTCGGCAGCATCGCCGGGTTGAACGAGATTACTTCGTCGAGCACGCTGGGCAACACGCGCGTCACGTTGCAGTTTGATTTGTCGCGCGACATCGACAGCGCCGCGCGCGAAGTGCAGGCGGCGATCAATGCCGCGCGCTCGGAGTTGCCCTCGAGCCTGCCGCGCAATCCGACCTACCGCAAAATCAATCCGGCCGATGCGCCGATCATGATCATCGCGCTCACCTCGGACACCTTCGACCGCGGGCAGATGTATGACATCGCCAGCACCTTGCTCGGCGAAAAGCTCTCGCAAGTCAAGGGCGTGGGCTCGGTCACGGTGAGTGGCAGTTCGCTGCCCGCGGTGCGGGTGGATGTCAATCCGGCGGCGCTGCACAACTACGCGATCGGCATGGACGAGGTGCGCGCGGTGATCAATGCCAACAACGCCAACCGACCCAAGGGTGTGGTGGAGGAAGGCGCACGTCAATGGCAGATTTACGCCAACGATCAATCGTTGAGCGCCGCCGAATACGCGCCGCTGGTGGTGGCGTGGCGCAACGGCGCGCCGATTCGTCTCGAAGACATCGCGCAAGTCATCGATGCGGTGCAGGATGTGCGTAACGCCGGCATTTCCAACGGCAAACCCGCGGTGCTGATACAGCTCTTTCGCCAGCCGGGCGCCAACATCATCGAGGTGGCAAACCGCGTGCGCGACATCTTGCCGCAGTTGCAGGCGGCGGTGCCGCAGGCGATCGATGTCAACGTGGTGATGGAGCGCACCGCCACCATCAAGGCATCGATCCACGAAACCGAGCGCACGCTGCTGATCGCCATGGGCCTGGTGATCATGGTGGTGTTTATATTTCTGCGCAGTTGGCGCGCCACGCTGATTCCCAGCGTGGTGGCGCCTGTGTCGCTGATCGGCACTTTCAGCGTGATGTATTTGCTGGGCTACAGTATCAACAATCTGTCGCTGATGGCGCTGATCATCGCCACCGGGTTTGTGGTGGACGATGCGATCGTGGTGCTGGAAAACGTCTCGCGCCACCTTGAACGTGGCGAAAAAGGCATGACACCGTATCAGGCGGCGCTCATCGGGGTGAAGGAAGTGGGTTTTACCGTGGTGTCGATCAGCATTTCGCTGATCGCGGTATTCATCCCGGTGCTGCTGATGGAGGGCATCGTCGGACGGCTGTTTCGCGAATTCGCGGTCACGTTGTCGGTGGCGATTTTGATTTCGATGGTGGTGTCGTTGACCATGACGCCGATGATGTGCGCGCGGTTGCTCAAGACGCGCGATTCGGAAAAACACGGGAGGCTCTACAACGCGAGCGAGGCGGTATTCAACTGGATACGCCGGGGCTACGAGCGCACGCTGGGGTTTGCGCTGCGCCACCCCTTTTTGGTGATCCTCGCGCTATTTGCCACCATCGGGCTCAATATTCATCTCTACAACATCGTGCCCAAGGGTTTTTTCCCGCGGCAGGATACCGGGCGCATCGTCGGCTCGCTGCAGGCCGATCAGGCGAGTTCGTTTCAATCGGTGCGGGTGAAGCTCGATCAATTCATCACGATCGTGCAAAACGATCCGGCGGTGGAAAGCGTCACCGGCTTCACTGGCGGCGGGCGGCGCAACGGCGGCTTCATGTTTATTTCGCTAAAACCGCTGAAGGAACGCGGCGTGTCCGCCGACCAAGTGATCGCGCGGCTGCGCCCGCAACTGGCCAGGGTGGCGGGCGCGACGCTGTTCCTGAACCCGGTGCAGGACATCCGCATGGGCGCGCGCGAGAGCAACACTGCCTATCAGTTCACCCTGCGCTCGGAGAATCTGGAGGAGCTGCGGCGCTGGACGCCGCGTCTGGAGCGCGCGTTGCGCGAGATGCCGGAAGTCACGGATGTCAATTCCGATCAACAGGAGCGCGGGCTGCAAACCACGGTGATCGTCGATCGCGCGAGCGCAGCGCGCCTGGGAATCACCTTCCGCGCCATCGATACGGCGTTGAATCTTGCCTTCAGCCAGGCGCAAGTGTCGACGATTTACACCTCGGCCAATCAGTATCGGGTGGTGCTCGGCGTCGCCCCGCCGTATTGGCAGGGGCCGGAAGCGCTCGACCAGGTGTATTTGCTCTCGCCCACGCGCGGCCAAGTGCCGTTGTCGTCGATCGCGCGCTTTGAATTCACCAACACCGCGCTGGCGGTCAATCACCAGGGACAATTCGCGGCCTCGACGGTGTCCTTTAATTTGCCGCTGGGCTATTCGCTTTCCGACGCGGTGCGCGCGAACAACGAGGCGATGGCGCGCATAGGCGTGCCGACCAGCGTTTACGGCAGCTTTCAGGGCACGGCGCGCGGGTTTCAGTCCTCGCTCAATGCGCAACCGTTCTTGATTCTGGCGGCGTTGATCGCGGTGTATATCGTGCTTGGCATTTTGTACGAAAGTTTCATACACCCGATCACGATCATTTCGACGCTGCCCTCGGCCGGCGTGGGCGCGCTGCTTGCACTGATGTTGTTCGAGACCGAGTTCGGCATTATTGCCATGATCGGCGTGATCTTGCTGATCGGCATCGTGAAAAAGAACGCGATCATGATGATCGACTTCGCCATCGAGGCCGAGCGCCGCGATAAGCTGACGCCGCGTGATGCGATTTATCAGGCCGCAGTGCTGCGCTTTCGCCCGATCATGATGACGACGATGGCGGCGTTGTTTGCCGCCATTCCGCTCGCGCTGGGTACCGGCGACGGTGCCGAGATGCGCCAGCCGCTGGGCATTGCCATCGTCGGCGGCTTGGTGATGAGCCAGATCCTCACGCTCTACACCACGCCGGTAGTGTATTTGTATCTCGATCGTTTTCGCTTGTGGTGCGGGCGGTTGCGGCGCAAGCCGGCGCGAGTGCTTGAGACGGCTGGAGAACATCGATGAACTTCAACCACAAGCCACAGAGGACGCAGCGTTCACAGAGAAAAACCCGGGTAGGTTTTTCCGCTGTGAACGCTGTGTCCTCTGTGGCAAAGCGTTTTTTTGTTTTTGCTGCGGCACTTCTGCTTGCCGCCTGCACCGTGGGCCCGAAATACGAGCGCCCGACCGCGATCACGCCGCCTGCCTACCAAGCATCGAAGGATTGGAAAATCGCCGAGCCGAAAGACGGCGTGCCGCGCGGCAAGTGGTGGATGATTTTTAACGATGCGGTGTTGAATGATCTCGCGGACCAGATTCAGCTCGGCAATCAAGAGTTGCGCGCGGCCGAGGCGCAATACCGCCGCGCGCAAGCGTTGACCCAGCAAGCGCGCGCCGGACGCTGGCCGGTGGTGACGGGCGATGTATCGGTCTCGCGCAGCGGCGGCGGACGGCGCAACGAAAACACCAACTACGACGTGGGCGCGGGCGCGAGCTGGGACGCCGATTTGTGGGGCCGCGTGCGTAAATCCATCGAGGCGGGCGAAGCGACCGAAGCGGCCAGTGCCGCCGATCTCGAATCGGTGCGGCTCGCGCTGCAATCGGAACTGGTGTTGAACTATTTGCAATTGCGCGTGCTCGATTCGCAGCGCCGCTTGCTCGACGAAACCGCCGAGGCGTTTCAAAAATCGCTACAGCTCACGACGAACCGCTACAAAGCGGGGCTGGTGGCGCGCGTCGACGTGGTGCAGGCCGAGGCGCAACTCAAGAGCACGCAAGCGCAGGCGATAGACACCGGTGTTGCGCGCGCGCAGTTGGAGCACGCGATCGCGGTGCTGCTGGGGCGTGCGCCGGCGCAGCTCAACATCAAGCCCGAGCCGCTGAAAGCGGCAATGCCGTCGATTCCCACCGGGCTGCCGTCCGAGTTGCTCGAACGCCGGCCCGACATCGCCGCCGCCGAGCGCCGCGTCGCCGCGGCCAACGCGCAAATCGGCGTGGCGATGGCGGCGCGGTATCCGTCGTTGACGCTGTCCGCGAGCTTGGGGCTCGCGAGTTCGAGTTTTGCCAATTGGCTGTCGCTGCCTTCGCGCGCGTGGGCGTTCGGCGCCTCGGGCGCGCAAACGCTGTTCGATGCCGGCGCGCGCAAATCGGTCACTGCGCAAAACATCGCGGCGCACGAAGCGACGGTCGCGAATTACCGGCAGACGGTGCTCTCGGCGTTTGCGGAGGTCGAGGACAATCTCGCCGCGCTGCGCATACTCGAACAGGAGGCGGTGTTGCAGGCCGACGCGGTGAAGGCCGCGCGCCAGGCGCTGGAATTGACCAACAATCAATACCGCGCGGGCATAGTGAGTTATCTTAACGTGGTGAGCGCGCAAACCACACTGCTAGCGAACGAACGCACGGCATTGACGTTGCAAGGCCGGCGTTTGACTGCGGCCGCGGCATTGGTGCGCGCGCTGGGTGGCGGATGGACCGTCGAGGTTAAAATCGATGAACAAAAAATGTAATAAAATCAAAGGCTTATTATATTAATACATCTGCTGCAAATACAACTAACGCGCCGTTGTTGATCAACGGCATTTGCCCGCCGCGCTTTGCCAACGTGCGCGCGGAATTTGAACGCAATTTCGCCGAGCGCGGTGAAGTCGGCGCCGCGGTGTGCGTGTATCAAGACGGCGAAAAAGTCGTCGACTTGTGGGGCGGCTACAAGGATTTAGCGCGCTCGCAACCGTGGGAAAAAGACACTATCGTCATCATGAACTCGGTGGCGAAAAGCATGTGCGCGTTGTGCACGCATATTTTGATCGACCGCGGGCTGGTCGACTTCGATGCGCCGGTGGCGCGCTACTGGCCGGAGTTTGCGCAGGCCGGCAAGCAAGGCGTGCTGGTGCGGCACGTGTTGTCGCACACCTGCGGCGTGATTTTTTGCGATCACGCGCCGCCGGGCTCGTGGTTCGATTGGGGCACTCATATTCGAGCGCTGGAAAAACAAGAGCCCGCGTGGGAGCCGGGTACCAAAGGCGCCTACAACTCGATCAACATCGGCTACATCTTGGGCGAAATCGTGCGCCGCGTCACCGGCAAAACCGTCGGCACGTTTTTGCGCGAGGAAGTCACTTCCAAACTCGGCGCGGATTACAACATCGGTTTACGCTCCGACGAAATCGCGCGCGTCTCCGACATGCATCAAAACCCGAAAAACGGTTTTTTCAAAATCGCCGCGGATGACAACACGCCTTTAGGCCGCGCCTTCCGCTCCGCGCCCAAGATCGGCTACTTTCAAAACTGCCGTGAAATCCGCGAACTCGAAGTCGCCTCCTTCGGCGGCCACGGCGCCGCGCGCGCCACCGCGGGCATCTACGCCATGCTCGCCAACAACGGCGAAATCGGCGGCGTGCGTTTGTTAAGTCCGCAAGCGGTGGAGCGTGCTTCGCAACTGGTGTGGGAGGCGGACTGCATGATGACCCAGCGCCGTATTCGCATGGGCTACGGCTTCATGCACAACGAACCCAACACCGTGCCGATGGGTGCGAACATGCGCGCGTTCGGCCACACCGGTACCGGCGGCGCGTTCGCGTGGTGCGACCGCGAGCGCAACATGGCGTTTGCGTATTGCACCAACTTTCAGCGTGAAGGGCCGGGTATCGGGCCGCGCGGGGCGGCGTTGGGGGTGGCGGCGGGTGGGGGGAAGCGGCCGGATTGGCTGACGTGAGCTATGGCGGTGTGAGGGTAGCCCTAGCGTACCCCGCCGTCAGTAATTGATGTACAGTAACCCGCAGCGAGATGTGACGGAGATGCGATGATGTCAACTCAACTCGAAATTCTTGAAGCCGAGGCGCTGAAGCTAACGCCTAGCGAACGCGCGGCGTTTGCGCAGCGTTTGTTGGAAAGCCTCGATCATGATGCCGAGCTGGAAGACGCTTGGGCTGTCGAGGTCGAACGCCGTATCGCCGAGGTGGAGAGCGGCGCGGTTCAAGTGATCCCTATCGATGAGGCGCTTGCGCAAGTCCGCGCGGCGCTCAAGTAAGGCTGGTCATTGTGCCGGCTGCGTTGGCCGAGTTGCAGAGTGCCACGGCCTTTTACGTGGCAACCGCGAATGCTGAATTGGGGCGCGCCTTTGTCGCGGAGTTCGAACGGGTGGCAAACGCTGCCCTGGAAAATCCCCTGCTGGGCCCGATATTTCGAGGCACGCGCCGGCGCTGGCTGTTTCGCCGATTTCCCTACGGCATCATTTACCAAGCCGCGCCAGATGAGCTTCGTATCATCGCGGTGGCGCATCATCGTCGGCGGCCGGGATATTGGGCGCGCCGTCGTTAGAGCGCTCGGCATGCAACAAAGTCTACCGGGTTTTCAGTGCGAACAGCATATTGACGTGGCTTTCGTTTGGTTTAACGGCGACCTTTGACCATGAAACTCTACATCACCGACGGCTCCCCTTACGCGCGCATGGTGCGTATGTTCATCCTCGAAAAGGGCTTGCAAAGCCGCATCGACATCGAACTTGCACAAACGCGCCAGACGGACAGCCCGTATTACGCAATCAACCCGTCGGGCCGCGTGCCGTATCTGGTTCGCGATGACGGCGTGGGGTTGGAAGAATCCGTGCTGATCCTCGATTATCTCGATCAGCTCGACGGTAAGCCGATGCTGAGCTTGCCCGAGGGCGCGGCCGGTTGGAAAGCGCGGCGGCTGGAAGCGCTCGCGCGCAGTTTCATCGACGGCCTTGCGGTGTGGAGCCGCGAAAACGCGCGCGCGCCGAACGAACGTTCGCCCACCACCATCAAACACGAAACCGCGCGCAGCCTACGCATGGCGGAGGTGTGGGAAACGCTGATCGACGCGCCGTGGATGAACGGGCGGCTGAACGTCGCGCAGATGACGCTCGCCTGCGCGCTGGGGCTGGAGGCGCGAAATACGAATTTTCAGTGGCGTGCGGGGCATCCCAAACTGGTGAAGTGGTTCAATGCGTTTAGCGCGCGGCCTGCGTTTGTTGCCACCGCCGCAGCGTCTTCCACGCATTAACGCCTGTTTTTAAAAATATCAATTAAATCAAATACTTATGAAGAATAGATGTTGCTTGGTTCAGGCGCGGTGTGCCGTCGAGGAATGAGTTGCCGTGACAGGGATCAGACACTGGCGCAACGGTCATTACCACTGCGCCGCGCGGACGGGAGGCGGCGGTTCACCAAGCTTCACGCGTGCGAAGGACTGATGCGGTGCAGGCCTGTTTGCGATCGCGCCTTGCTGTTCGTCTTCGCGTTTGTCAGCGATGTTCGATCATGTGCGTTTCGGTTCGCCGTAAAATACCGGCTATAGGCTAGGCAAGATCGCGACCATGAATTCGATATGGCGGCATCGCGGCGATATTTTCGGTGGCCTAACGGCCGCGGTGGTGGCGCTGCCGCTGGCCTTGGCGTTTGGGGTAGCCTCCGGTGCGGGCGCGTTGGCCGGGTTGTGGGGCGCGATCCTCGTCGGGTTTTTCGCCGCGGTGTTCGGCGGCACGCGCCAGCAGGTGTCAGGCCCGACCGGGCCGATGACGGTGGTGATGGCGGCCCTGCTGACCCAACTGGGCGGCAACCTGGCCGCAGCCTTTGCCGTGGTGGTGCTGGCGGGCGTGTTGCAAATCGCATTTGGTGTGATGCGGCTGGGCGCTTACATCAAGTTCGTGCCGCAGCCGGTGCTGTCGGGGTTCATGAGCGGCATCGGCGTCATCATCATTGTTCTGCAAATCGCCGCTGGGCTCGGCCACGCTGACGCGGGCGGCGAGATTGTCGAGAAGATCGCCGCGTTGCCGCGCATCGCGCGCGATCCTCACTTCGATGCGCTGGCGCTATGCGCGTTGAGTCTCGCGGTGATGGTGTTTACGCCGACATTCATCGCGCGTGTCGTTCCCCCGCCGCTGCTCGCGGTGGTGCTGGGCACGATCGCGGGCGTGTTGTTGTTCAAGAACGCGCCGATCATCGGCGACATCCCGATCGGGTTTCCCGAGCTGCGTTTGCCGGCGATCGCGCTCGCCGAAGTGCCGAAGATTTTGAGCTTCGCGCTGATTCTGGCGTTTCTCGGGTCCATCGACTCGCTGCTCACCTCGCTGGTGGCCGACAGCATGACGCGCACCCGCCACAACTCAAACAAAGAACTCATCGGCCAAGGTATCGGCAATATCGCCGCCGGGCTCGCTGGCGGCATACCTGGCGCGGGGGCGACCATGCGCACACTGGTGAACATCCGCGCCGGCGCGGTCTCGCCGCTATCGGGAGCGCTGCATGCCGTCGTGCTGCTGGTGGTGGTGTTGGGCTTCGGCGGCATGGCGAGCCATATTCCGCTGGCGGTACTGGCCGGTATATTGCTCAAAGTTGGCTATGACATCATCGACTGGCCGTACTTGAAGCGCGCGCACAAGGCGCCGCGCGCCGATGTGGTGATCATGCTCACCACGCTCGCGATCACCGTGTTTGTCGATTTGATCACGGCGGTCGGGGTGGGCATCGTCATGGCTTCACTGCTGTTTGTCTCGCGCATGGCGGATGCCCAGTTGCAAAGCGCGAAGCTCGCCGCGGGGTCGCAGCATGCCGGCGATCTCTCTCCGGAAGAAGCCGCCATCCTCGATCAAGCGCAAGGGCGCATCGTGCTGTTTCAGGTCGAAGGCCCGTTAAGCTTTGGTTCGGCGCGCGATGTCACGCTGCTGATGCGTGCCTCGGAGGCAAAAGACGCGCTGGTGGTCGATCTGTCTGCCGTGCCGTTCATCGACACCAGTGCGTCGCTTGCGCTCGAAGAGGAAATCATCGGCCTGCGCGCGCTGGGCGACACCGTCATCCTGGCTGGCATGCGCGAGGCCGTGCGTGACACGCTGCGGCGCACTGGCGTGTTCGATCAATTAAGTGCGTGGCAAATCTCGCCCACGCGATACGCGGCGCTCAAGGCCGCTCGCGATTACATTGAGAACAGCACCGCCGCGGACGCGGCAAAAGCCGTTGCCGCGGGCTAGCAGCCTGTCGGACTTAACCCTGCCGGCTGCAAAATGAGCGGATGCGGTCCGTTTTTCCCCGGTTTCCCGCATGAATAGCACGAACTATTCGCTTGAAAACCGTGAAAATCTGTCCTCGCACCTCTCATTATTCGCTTCGACAAGTTAAGCTCGACAGGCTGCTAGCGGCGGCACTATTTCGCGCGGGCCGCAGCATCGAGCCCGCGCATCAGCGCGTAACAAACATCGATCACCGGTGTCGGCACGTTAAGCTCGCGCCCGAACGCCCGCGTTTGCCCCAACAGCCCGTCGATTTCCAGCGGTTTGCCGGCGAGCGCGTCTTGCCCCATCGAAGGGCGCATGCCTGGCGGCCCGCCGCGCGCGCGGGTGGCGATCTTCTCGGCGTCAAGTTCCCGGGTGAGATCAAAGCCGAGTTTGGCCGCCACCGCCAGTGTTTCGTTGATAATACCCATGGCGATTTTCACCAAGCCCGCATCGGCGGCGATTTGCGCGGTGTCGAGCCGTGTCAACGAACACAGCGTGTTGTTGGGCGCGTTGGCGGCGGATTTGCGGAATAACTCGCTGCGTATGTCGTTGGTGGTGGGCGATTCGATACCCGCGCCGCCCACCAGATCGGCCACTTGTTTTAGCCGCGCACTCATCGAACCGTCGGGCTCGCCGAACACCCAGCGATTTTGCCCGGTATGCTTGATCACGCCGGGTGCTACGGTTTCATTGGGCGAATACGATACCGAGCCGATCACGCGCTCGGGACGGATGTATTTCCACAGCCCGCCATCGGGGTCGAGTAGGGGCAACGTGCCTTTGTTGCCCGGCAAGCCATAGTTGAACCACCAAGGGACGCCGTTGAGCAACACCACCACCGTGCCATTGGGCTTGACCAATTTGCCGATGGCTTGCGCGGCGGCGGGCAGCATGTGCGCTTTTAGCGCTGTGAACACGATGTCTTGCTGCGGCAACGACGCCGGGTCATCGGTGGCGGCGTGGGCCTTGCCGCCGATGGTCTTGCCGCCGGTTTGCAGCATGACGCCGCGCTCGCGCAGTGCGGCCAGCATCGGGCCGCGCCCGACGAGTGACAGTTCGCAGTTGTTGGCGGCGATCAAGTGCGCAGCAAGATTGCCGCCGAGAGCGCCGGCGCCGAAGATGCAGACTTTCATGAAACTCCCCTTGGAACCGCAGTGCGGGATTCGCGCCGCAGTATCGACATCCTGAATCCACGTTCGCCCTGAGCCCTTCGACAAGCTCAGGACAGGCTCTGTCGAAGGGCGTTTTAGCATGAATGGGCTTCGACAAGCTCAGCCCGAACGGACGATTACCCCGTCCCGGAATGTAGCGACGCGGGTCAATCGCGCCTGGAAAATATTACGACGCGGGCTTAACCTCTCCCCGCGTAAGGCATCTTCGTCGCCATCACCATTAGGTGATAAATGTTCACTTCCGGCGGCTGATTGGCCATGAACAGCACCGAGCGCGCGACGTCTTCGCAGGTGATCATCGGCTCCGGCGCGACAGTGCCGTTGGCTTGCTTAACACCCTTGGCCATGCGCGAGGCGAGGGTGGACATGGCATTGCCCACGTCCACTTGGCAGCACGCGATGTCGTATTTGCGGCCGTCGAGCGCGATGGTGCGCGTTAAGCCCGACACGCCGTGTTTGGTCGCCGTGTACGGCGCCGAATCGGGACGCGGCACGTGCGCGGAGATCGAGCCGTTGTTGATAATGCGCCCGCCGCGCGGGGTTTGGTCCTTCATGATTTTGTACGCTTCCTGCGAACACAGGAACATGCCGTTTAAATTGGCATCGACCACGGATTTCCATTTTTCCCAAGACAGGTCTTCGAACAAAATCCCCGGCGCGTTGCTGCCCGCGTTATTGAATACCACGTCGACGCGCCCGAACGCCGCCATGGTTTTGGCGAAGAGATTTTTTACCTGCGCCGGATCGCCCACGTCGGTGGGCACGCCGATCATGCGCGAGCCGTCCACACCGGCTTCCTTGATGGTTTCCTCCAACGGTTCGGCGCGGCGGCCGCTGATCGCGACGCGATAACCATCCTTGACGAAGGCCAGCGCGCAAGCCTTGCCGATGCCGGTGCCGCCGCCGGTGATCACGGCGACTTTGTTATGGGTGCTCATCATCAATCTCCGAAAAAAGTTCAGGCGCGCATGTTAACTCAGTTGCGTCGCGGATGTCTGCGCCGCGTGGGCGCGTTTGGTGCGCACCAGTAATTCGTAAAGCATTTCGGAAGACAAGCCGTGCAGCACCAGCCGGTGCCCGGCGGCGAGTGTCGCCAACGGCACCAGCGGGTGTTTGTTGTTAAGCAGCACCAAGTTGTGCGGCTGCTCCAGAATGCGCGCGACGTAAATCGCGATGGTTTCATCGAGCTGCAGCGAATTAGTGGCGCGCCAAAAATCGTTGTCGGTGAGGAACAACTGGTAAATCGGCGTGAACAGTTCAATCGCGGTTTGCAAGTCGATGAAGTTGTGCCAACGCTCAGGCATGGCTTCGATGCCGAAGTTACCCTCGGAAATGCCGCTGAAATCCAGCGTGGGCGGGCGTGTGATTTCACGCTGTTGTGCGCGCAGTTCGCGATTAACGTTGATCACGAAGTTGAACAAGTTGATGTCGTGCTTGACGAACAAATCGTCGCGCAGCGCCGGCAGATTGGTCGGGCGCAGCGGATTTAGCGGCACCTGAGTGCCCGGCACGTTACGCGCGATGAAGTCGAGAATTTCGCTGCCCATGTGAAAGTGCCGCAGGATCAGCCAATTCGCTTCCGGGCGCACGAAGTTTGCCAATGCCCACGCGATCAAGCGGTGTAGCAGCGGTGATGATGTAAACGAGTTGGGCAATACCATCCGCACCAATTGGATCAAAATAATCGCCAAGCGCGCGAACGGGCGTGCCAGCGGCAAGATGAATTGCCGGCTCTTCGAGCTCGAATCGCGCAGCCACGCATCTTTCACTTGCGCGTCGATCGGCGTGCTGTGATCCAGATACAGCGCCTGCCATGGATTCGGATCGCGCGGGTCGTGCGGCATCGACTCGAACACGCTGCGTTCGCTCACAACACCGCCTCCAGTTGCATCAAATACAGTTGCGCCGTGGTGCGCGCGGTGGCGAGGATGTCTTGCGCGGCGGCCTCGCCGCCGGCTTCGAGCGCAATCTCCACGCAGCTTAGCCAGCGCGCGAGATGGTTTACATCGTTTTCGCCGTGGTAGTGTAAAAACTTAGTGGTTTCGATCGGCAGCGCGAGCTGGCGGCGGATTTCCGGCAGCAGCGTGGGTACGATGCGTTGGCCGGTGCCCTCGATGATGTACACCGCGCCGAGCAGGCCTTGCGGGCTCGCGCCCTCGGCGCGCGCGTGAAGATAGGCGTTTAACGCTTCGCCGCCGGGGTTGCGGCGCAGCGCGTCGATTGAGGAAGCACTACCGCCCAAGCGCTGATAATCGTCGAACAAAATACGAAAGTCGTATTGCTCGTCGCCGGCGTGGATTTCGATCAGCTCGCGCAGCTTGCTATAAGGCGCGCTCAGACTCGCTGCTGCCTTGCGCATCCAGCGGCTGCCTTGCTGGACCTGCGGGATCCAGTCTTCCATCCAGCTTAGCATGTGCTCGCGTTGCAACCCGCCGCGCACGATGCGCGACACCAGCGGCGTGCGCCAAGCGCGCGAGCGATAGTCGTGCCACACCTCGGCGAGCTCGCGCAGCAGCGTGCGCATCGCTGGGTTGGTGGCGGCGTTGGGGTCGTGCGGCGGTGGTACGAGCGCGGCCGTGGCCGACGGGTGAGTGTTTTTCTCCGCGGGCGGCGCCACCTCGAACAACAAATAACCGACGGTGAAACGCCCCGACTCCGGCACAAAACAAAAAATGCGCTCGCCGGGTTTCACTTCGTGCGTGCGCATGAAGTCATCGAGCATCACAAAAATCGACGACGCCCCGGTGTTGCCGCGGGTCTGCAGATTGTTGTACCAACGCTCGTCGGGAATGGTGAGCCCCGCCTTGTCGAGCAGTTCGCGCACCACGCCGGCGAAGCGCTGCGAGGAGTAGTGGCACAAAAAATAGTCGATGCGGCCACTATCGTTCCAACCCGCTTGCACCAGGCGCACGTATTCGTGTATCGACACGTCGAACAAATTCGGCAGCAAGCGTATGTTTTGCCGCAGCGCGTAGGCGCCCGCCTGTTCGGCCTCGGCGAACGAGGGGTAATCGAGATAGGACTCGTTGCTGTTCGCCGAGAGACCGACCTGCATGCACACCGGATAGTCGCCGCTAAATGAGCGCAAATGCAGCTTCAACAGTTTTAATGGATGATCGCCGCGCGGCGTGGTTTCGACCAGCCACGCGCCTGCCGCGTCGGACAGCATCCAGCGCAAAAAATGCGCGTCGAAATCGATGTCGTAGCCTTGGCTGGCAAATCGCGAGCGCTTGAATAGGCGCGAAGATGCTTCGCTGGTGGCGACCAGCGCGCGTTGCGCGCGGCGGCATTCGAGGGCCATCGCCGCGTGCTGTAGCGCCACTACGCCGGCGGTGCACACGCCGCTGTGGCTGCTCACCATCATTGGCGGCGCGGTCAATTCGCCCTGCAGCATGTTGGCAAAGCCGGGCAGTGTGGTGTCGCCGCCGGAGGTCCCGGTGCAAAGTAAGTCAATGTCGGCAAGCGTGGCGCCGGCTTGCGCAAGGCAAGTGTGTATGGCGTTCGCCGCCATTTGCGCCGCGCTAAACCGCGTTTTGCCGTCTGTGCTGATCGAGTAGTAGCGTTGTTGGATGCCGTTCTCGGCGAGGATGCGGCGCTTTAACCGCGCGGAACCGGGGTTTAGCGGCGCGATGTAGTTATCGATATGGTCGTTATCGACCGGCTCGCCCGGATAAAACGCACCGGTGGCGTTGACGTAGACGTTTTGAAACGCGGCCGCGCTCATGGCTACTTCGCCTGCGCGCCGCCGAACTAGCGATCCAGGCACGTCAGCGAAAACGCGTAATGCGTATGAAACTCGCGGTGATGCCGGTTGTGGTAACGGCTGTGGCCGAGCAGGTGTTTAAACACTTTCGAGCGCGGATGAATTTCGTCGTGCGGCAAATGGCCGTTCACGTTGAGGATCAGGCTCATCACGGTGAGCCCTAGCAGCGCCCACGGGCTAAACGCGTGCAGCGCCAACGCGAGTGGCATCACGCTGCCGAGCAAAAACGACTCGAGCGGGTGAAAGCTATAGGCGGAAAACGGTGTGGTCAGCACCGAGCGATGATGCCAGATATGCACGAGGCGGTACAGCGTTTGGGTGTGCAACGCGCGGTGGATTACAAAAAAATGCACCTCGTTCCACAGGTAAAGCACGGGCATCTCCCACAACAAATGCCACGGCGAGCGATGCCAGTCGACGGCGAGCGCGCCGCGGCGTATCAACCAAACCATGGCCACGGTTTGCAGTGCGAAAATCAGAATCGACAGCGCGGAAAGCCGGAGTTCGCCACGGACCTGTCCGCGGCGCAGGCGTTGCAAACGGCCGGCTTGATTGGTGACGGATTCCGGAATGCGGGAGAGCGCGATCCAGTAGGCGCCCCCGGCGATCAAGGTGTAGATCAACGTAAACCACAACGCCGTCGCGGCGGCGAGCATCCAGTACGGCGCCTCGAAGGCTAGCGTTGCAATCCACGCGCTGAAGTTGGGAGCGTGTTCGGGCATCATCGTCGAGCGTAATTTTCTTCGCGATGATAACAAGCCGAGCGCGATGGTGTCTTCGGGAGCCATATCGCGCCGCACCGTCCTGGCATCCTTGACACTGGGTTGGCGCGCCGCTCAGAATGCGCCGTCGGTGACATCATCGCAATGACAAGGCCATTCGCGGTGCCGAAATCGTTGCCGCCGGGGGAGGATTTGATGTCCGTGAGTGTCGGGGATGCGGCGGCATCCGGCTGGTTGTCCCGTTGGAAATTGTTTCACTGGCTCGCGCTCTTGATATTGGTGCCGGTGTTTTTACTGGCGGGCGCGGCGCTGATCAATGCGCGGCAGGAATACCGCAACGCCGAGCGCGACGCGTTGGCGCAGGCGTCGACTATCGCGCGCGAAGCGGCGCTGCGTCTGGACGAATACTACGATGAGTTGGAACAGTTTTTGACCGCGGTGGCGGAAGTGGCTCGCCCAGCGCTGCAGCACGGCGCCGATGGCGATCCGCCGCTGCTACGCATGATTCACGCCACGCCACAACACGTCACCGGCATCTCCATCCTGTCGCTCGATGGCCGCATGCTGGCAAGCACCACGGCGGCACCCGAAACGCGCGCGCAAGTCAATGTCGCCGACCGCCGTTACTTCCGGCAGGCGCTCGCCACGCGCCGCGTGGTGGTGGACGAACCGGTGTTTGCACGCACCGCTAACCGCTGGGTGTCGATCGCCGGGCGTGCGGTGTACGACGATGCGGATCGGGCGATCGGCGCGGTGTCGACCTCGGCCGATCTTGAACGCATGCATGCGATCCTGGTGCCGATGGGTTTGCCGCTGGGTGCATTGATGACGGTGTTTAACGAGCGCGGCGCCGGCATTGCCAGCAACGCCGAGCCGCGTGCGGTGATGGGCCGCGATCTTGCCCAAACGCCGGCCATACAGCGCGTGCTCGTCACCCGCGAACTCAACGGCAAGACGGTGGCGAGTGACGGGCAAACAAGATTGCTCGCCTATGCGGGCGGCGAGAAGTTGCCGTGGTTGATCGAAGTCGGCCTGGATGTCGGGCAAACGTTGGCGCCGGCGCGACAGGCTTTGCGCGAACGTTTGTCGATGCTTGCCTTGGCGCTGGTGCTGGGACTGGCGGCGGCGGCGCTGCTCGCACGCTGGATCGGGCGCCCGATACATGAATTGGAACGTGATGCCGAGGGGCTGGGCAGCGACGGTTTTGCGCGCCGCACGCGCGCCCACGGTTACGCCGAGGTGAACCGCCTCGCCGCCGCGTTTAACGGCATGGCACACGCCAATCAAACCAAGCAACGCGAGCTCGCGGACAGTGAAGCGCGGTTTCGCGCCTTGGTGATGCTCTCGTCGGATTGGTATTGGACGCAGGATGCGCAATACCGCTTCACCTCGCACACCGCCGGGCGCTTTGGCGAAATCGGCTTTAACGCCGATGATTTTCACGGTAAGACACGCTGGGACATGCCCGGCGCGGAACCGGTCGATACCACGTGGGAAGTGCATCGAGCACTGTTAAACGCGCGCAAACCGTGGCGCGACCTCATCGTGCGTTATGCCGATCGCCAAGGGGAGATGCAATACATCAGCAGCAGCGGCGAACCGGTGTTTGACGAAAATGGCGTATTCACCGGTTATCGCGGCGTGGCGCGGCTGGTGACCGAGCGATATCGGCTGGAAGCGGCGGTGCGCGAAAGCGAAGAGCGATTGCGCGCAACGCTCGACTATTCGCCGAACGTGGCGGTGCAATGGTATGACCGGGATGGACGGGTGCGTTTCTGGAACAGAGCCTCCACCGCCGTTTACGGCTGGCGCGATGACGAGGCCGTCGGCTGCACGCTGGTGGAACTGGGGCTTTACACACCGGCGCAATTCGATGAGTTCGTGGCCGCGCTGAGCGAGGTGGATCGTGCGGGCCCACGCGTCACGCCGGCCGAAAGCGCGTTTCGCCGCAAAGACGGCAGCGAGGGGATGATACTTTCAACGCTGTTTGCCATCCCCTCGGCTACGGGTGGGTTTGTATGGATATCGACGTCACCGAGCGCGTACGGCTGGAAAAGGAGCTACGGGAACGGATAGATTTGTTCAGTGTCACACTTGATACAATGCCGGTGGCGATCGCCGTGGTACGCACGAGCGACAATATCGCGCTGCTGGCTAATCGCGCGGCTCACGAGATATTGGGGCTGCCGCCCGATACGCGCGACTGGAACGTGGTGGACTACTACGAGAATGTTGACGATGCACGCGAAGCTAAACGGCGTCTCGCGCAGGACGGTTATGTGCGAGATATGGAAATGCGCGTGCGTGCGCATGGACGCGACAACGTGTGGGCGTTGATGTCGGCGCAGCCGGCGCGCTACATGGGCCAAGAAGTTTCCGTCGCGACCATCAACGACATCACCGCGCGCAAAGTGCTCGAGCCGCAAAGCAAGGCGCTGGAGTTGCAGCGCGAGAGTTTGCTCAACAACCTGCGCGGGGCGCACGAGCGGCTGCGCATTCTGTCGCGGCGGGTGCTCGACGTGCAGGAGGCCGAACGGCGGCAAATCGCGCATGAGTTGCATGACGAAATCGGCCAGAATCTCACCGCGTTAAAACTCTTTGCCGGGCATCTGCGCGCGCGGCTTGCGCCGCAGTTGCACGCCGATGTCGACGAATGGGTGGCCATCCTCGACCGCACGATCGGGCAAGTGCGCGACTTGTCGCGCTTGTTGCGCCCGGTGCAGTTGGATCACATGGGGCTCGCGCCTGCGCTGCGCGCGTTGCTCGACACCCAGGGGCGCGCCGCGGGGTGGACGGTGGCGTTTGACGCCCCAGCCGATCTGCCGCGCATTGATATACGCCTGGAGACGGTGGCCTACCGCGTGGTGCAGGAGGCGCTTTCCAACGCGGCGCGCCATGCCGATGCCGCCAGCGTGGCGCTCACCATCAAGCGCGAAGCGGGGCGGTTAAAGCTTACGCTCGCCGACGATGGGCGCGGCTTTGATGTGGCGGCCGCGCGTGAGCGCGTGGCTCAGGGGCGCAGCCTGGGGTTGCTGGGCATGGAGGAGCGGGTGCAGCTTGCGGGCGGTACGTTTCACATCGAATCCGCGCCCGCGCAAGGTATGCATATCATGGCGATCCTGCCGATGACGACGGAGGCTCCCGAATCATGAAGGTGGTGGCGTGAAGCAGGTGCGCGTATTGCTGGCGGATGACCACGTGCTGGTGCGCACGGGCATCAGGATGCTATTAAAAAGCATCGACGGCATCGAGGTGGTGGGCGAAGCGAACGACGGGCGCGAGGCGGTGGCGCTTGCGTTAGAACTTAGGCCGCGCATCGTGCTGATGGATATCTCCATGCAAAATCTGAACGGCCTGGAAGCCACCGCGCAAATTCAGCGCGAGCAGCCGCAAACGCGGGTGATTATTTTATCGATGTCCGCCGACGAAACCCATGTGGCGCAGGCGCTACGCGCGGGTGCGGCGGGTTATTTGTTAAGGAAGCGCTGAATAAGTCCCCGATTGCTCTGTAAACGCGAATCCCAGTGGTACGTTCTGATTGGGAGGACGTATTCGCGAGCCACGAGGCAAGACATGAAACAAATGACGCTGGCAGCAGTGAGCGGATTTGAAAAGCACAGCCGCGCCACGCGCAAGGCGTCGTTCCTGGCACGCATGGAAACGCTGGTGCCGTGGAGCGAGTTCTGCGCGTTGATCGAACCGCATTACCCGAAGACAGGCGCGGGCCGCCCGCCGATCGGCATCGAACGCATGCTGCGCATGTATCT
>Ga0194132_10003228_pt1 | contig 29352 bp, 26 predicted proteins | sample TA2KigOf80mmetaG_FD_148612 | JGI IMG/M metagenome (GOLD analysis project Ga0194132, IMG submission 148612) | Freshwater microbial communities from Lake Tanganyika, Tanzania - TA2015054 Kigoma Offshore 80m | ecosystem: Environmental > Aquatic > Freshwater > Lake | place: Tanzania: Lake...
AAGCATGCTCCTAAGATCATCGCGTGTTCCCTTCTCTCTCCCTGAACTTGAGTTTCTCCCCACGACACGCGCCTATCTCAGCAGAACCCGCGAAATCATGAAAGATTCAGACCTTTACAGGGATGGGCGCATAACCTTACCATCCGTGGAGTTGGTGGGCGAGCGCATCTGGACTCGCAAGGAGTTCATGATCAGTTCGGCAAAGGGATCTGGGTCATTCAAGGGAACAACACGACAGTAGAGAACATCGAGTTCTCCGGTGCTCAGGTGCCAGATGGGAACGGAGCTGGTATTCGTTTAGAAGGCATTTCGCTGACATTGCGCAATTGTTTCTTCCACGACAACCAGATGGGCTTGTTGACCATTAACGAAAGTGAGCCCCGCTCTAGTGATGTCCTGATCGAATATTCGGAATTTGCCCGGAATGGGTATGGAGACGCGGAGACCCATAATCTCTACATTGGGCGTCTTCGGAGCTTTACGTTACGCTACAGTTTCACCCACGATGCCAATAATGGCCAGCTGATCAAGTCGCGCGCGGCGACCAATTACATTTTCTACAATCGTATTGTCGATCAACCCGGTGGAACCTCAAATTATGAGCTGGATTTTTCCAATGGCGGAGTCACCTACGTGGTTGGCAACATCATTTATCAAAGTGTGAATTCTGAAAATTTTACGATGCTGACGCACGCCCCCGAAGGCGCAACGAATCCGAAGCAAGAACTCTACGTGATCAATAACACGTTTGTGAATGCACGCCCGCAATTTGGAAACTTCATTCGCGTCGTGCAACCGGTGAGCGTCCTGAAGATTATGAACAATTTGTTTGTCGGAGCTGGTTCGGTATTGTTCGAAGCTGGATCTGACAAACCCATTCCACCTAACAATTTACAGACGAATAGCCCGGGATTTCTCGATTACACCAACCAGAACTATCGATTAGTGGCTGGATCACCGGCGATTGACAAGAGCGTCGATCCAGGGCCGGCAAACGGTGTGAATCTCCTGCCTGCGTTTCAGTATCTCGATCATCTCGACAAACAAAGCCGTCCCGTCGTGGGTAGTGCCCTCGATTATGGGGCATGCGAATTCGGCATTAATCCACCGTCGGGGACCGCCGCCATCACTCCACCACAGAGCCTGAACGGGACAAGCTCCACTGCCGCCATTAACCTTTCCTGGGGACCAGCGAGTAGTGTTGCGAATGTCATCAGCGGATACAAGATCTTTCGTAATGGGTCGCTGCTGACGACCGTCACTGGCTTGACGTTCTCAGATGGTTCTGTCTCACCTACAGTGACCTACACCTATTATGTCAAGGCCTTTGATAGCGCCAATAACGAATCTGTGTCTTCGAATGCCGTGACCGTGACAACGCCACGTCAGGTGAGCACGACGATTCCCTCAACCGCTGGCTGGTCGCAACTGAGCAACACCAAGCTCCGCTCCGTTTGTGCCGCCAACGTTCCAGGTAACGCGGGATGTGCTGGTATCGTCGACGCCTCAAGTAGCGCAGCTTTCGATACCAAACGGAACCGGCTTGTTGTCTGGGGCGGAGGGCAAGACTCATATTTTGGCAACGAACTCTATGCCTTAAATCTTGACTCACTTTCTGTGTCACGGCTTACTGATCCGGCAACGCCCTACGAGAAGTCAGTAGAGGCGCTGGCTGGCGGGACGCAACCCAATAGTCGGCGGACGTACGACGGACTGGCGTACATGGAGAATGTCGATCGACTCTTCGCCTTTGGTGGTGGTGGAGCTTTTTCTACGGCGAGTAGTGGGAACGGTAGTCTCGAAACCTGGACTTTTGATTTCTCAACCAATCGTTGGCAATGGATGCGCCCATCGGGACCCAATCCGAAAGCGTTTATCTCAATGAGTGCGTATGATCCGAATACAGGTAAAGTGCTTGTCCACGACGGCCTCTGTCTGTATGCCTACGATTTCGCCTCCAACAGTTATCAGAGCCTTCCGGCTGGTGGAACCTGTCAGCGCTTGTTTCCGGCTGGCTATTGGATGACCGGTGTCCTTGATCCGGTACGGAAAAAGTTTTTCTTGTTTGGCGGAGGAGATCAGTGGGTATACGATGTCGGTCCTAACGGCTCTTTTGCGCCGCAACCGTTCAAGACGACTGGAGGAGAGGCGCTGGTCAATTCTCGCAATCCGGGGCTTGCCCATGACCCTGCTACTGGACGGATTGTTGGCTGGAATGGTGGTGATACGGTTTACGTTCTGAATGTCGATGCAAAATCATGGGCCGCCGTCCCCTATCCGGGTGGACCAGGCAGTGCTTCGCCCACCGGTACGCTCAAACGCTGGAACTATTCGTCGAAACTCGGTGTCTTTGTCGTGCTCAATGGTGTAGACCGCGACGCGTTTGTTCTCCGACTCAGTTCCAATCCTGCGCCGGCAGCTCCTGTCGGGCTGATTGTGCAGTAGGTACGATCTGCAAAACTCGCAGTCTTAGGCTTACCCGTGACGATCCTTCATAGGGGCGCAGCATACTGCGCTCCTATTTTTTATCCCTTCCTCACAGCTGGTATCACTTCCTTCGCAAAGCGTTGCAACAATGCGCGATCGAAAGGCGAAGTGAGTGAAGTAAGAAAATGCCCGACTCCTGCATCGGCGAGTGTTTTGATACGGTCCACAACTTCTTGGCTTGAGCCGGAAAGCTGCGGCGGACGTAACGAGAGTGACTTCTCTACGGTTGCCGGATCCCGCTTCACCTTCAGACAGAGCTGGTCAAAACTTTCACACATGCGTTTCGCAGTCTGAGGATTTTCGTCACCGGGGAAAAAGTGCCAGATGTCAGCATGTCGTGCGGCGAGAGGTTGAATGCGCTTTGGCCCAACCCCACCAATGAGCAACGGGAGATGTTTCTGCACTGGTTTGGGCTCGTTCGGTGCATCTTTTAACTGATAAAATTTGCCGTCGAACGTGCTCTTTGGCTGCGATAGGAGAAGTTTAATGACCGTTACTGCCTCTTTGAGTCGCTTGGCTCTCTCACTCGGAGTGTAGAACGGAATTCCGTAAGCAGTGTGCTCAGTTTCGAACCATGCCGCGCCAATTCCGAGAATGGCGCGTCCGTTGCTGACATGATCCACAGTCGTCGCCATCTTCGCGACGAGTGCTGGATTACGATAAGTATTGCCGGTTACTAACAAGCCTACTTTCACGCGTTTCGTTTGCGCGGCCAAAGCCGAGAGCAGCGTCCACCCTTCGAAGCATGGACCATTGGCATCCGAGAGAATCGGAATGAAATGATCGAAAAGAAAAGCGCTATCAAATCCTAACTCATCCACCTCTTTTCAGGTTTTGAGGATTTCGGCGTACGTTGTGTGTTGCGGAACAACCTGGACGCCGAAGTGTAACGTGCCAGATGCCGCCGTTGCGGCATGGACAACTTGTGGAGTAGCAACGCGGTCGACCGCCGTCGCCGCAACGGTAGCTGCACTCAGGCTTCTGAGAAACTGTCTACGAGACCATACCTCGGTCTTCATCTTTTCCTCCTTTTCCTTTCGGGAGATTGTCAAGATACGCAGACAGGGAGTAGAGAAACAAGGTGGTGTATGGTTTCAATTGTTGGCCGAGGTTTCAGTAGGTGGAATATGTCGCTTGTCAATCATCTCATTACGTTGCTTGGGCCTGACCGTGTTTCTGCACGCCCTGCAGACCTCGAAAACGCTTCGCACGATGAGTCGTCATGCTCGCCGTCGATGCCGCAAGCTGTCGCATGGCCACTCACGACTGAAGAAGTTGTTCGTGTTGTTCGTTGTGCTTACGAACAGAACATTCCACTTACAGCTCGTGGTGCTGGTTCAAGTCTCGAAGGCAATCCGATTCCTGTGCGTGGCGGCATTGTACTTGACCTCTCGCAAATGAATACGATCGTCGCGGTTCATGCTGAAGATCTGCAAGTCACTGTGCAGCCGGGCATTGTCTACAATCAACTCAATGAACAACTCAAATCATACGGATTGTTCTTCCCTCCCTCCCCTGGTGGCAGTTCAGATGTGGCAACTATCGGTGGTATGGTCGCGAATAACGCCAGTGGTATCTACTCCGTAAAATACGGAGGAACCCGTGATCATGTGAAAGCTGCAACGGTGGTGACCGGCACTGGCGAGGTGCTTCAACTTGGTACGCGGAGTCGCAAAACGTCGTCAGGGTATCATCTGCTCGGACTGCTGGTGGGTTCGGAAGGCACGTTAGGAATTGCGACAACATTAACCTTGTCGCTGGTTGGGCTGCCACAAGAACGCAGACAGGGAGCGTTCACATTTCCAACTGAGAAAATGGCGGTGATGGCAATCGCCGAGATGATGCGGTATGGGATCGACCTTGCCGCGGTTGAGTTTCTTGATCACCGTGCCATTGCGGCCCTTAATCGATTTCAACATTTTGGTTTGGAGGAGCAGCCAACACTGTTCATTGAAGTGCATGGCTCACAGACATCAGCAGATGAAGTGTTTCAGGCTGCTCGTGCGGTGTGCGAGGAACATCACGGTGTCGTTCTTTCACTTCCCGATGGGCGGAACCCGTGGGAGATTCGTCACTTCACAACTCGTGCAATTCAATCACTGAATCCCAAAGCGAAAACGCTGCGAACCGATATGGGATTTCCCGTCTCGCGCTTACCAGAGATTGTCGAGCAGAGTTACGCTATTGCTGCGCGGCATGGTGTGGTGCTCCATACCTTTGGCCATGCAGGGATCGGTATTCTTCACGCTCTGATCCGAGAAGAGTCAGAAGACGTTACCCGCTGGGCCGCCGCGAGTCTCGCCAAAGATGAAATTGTTGCGTTCGTTTTGTCGGTTGGTGGCACAGCTTCTGGTGAACATGGTATTGGCCTTGGCAGTCGCAAGTACACCCAGAAAGAGCACGGAGCCGCGCTTGAAGTCATGAAGGGTATTAAGCAGCTTTTCGATCCAAAGGGAATTCTCAATCCGGGCAAGATCTGGTGAAAAAAGTTAAGGAAAATTGACGATCAAAGTCGGTCATGCAGCTTATCGTACAGCTCGCCGCGGAAATCCCCCCGCGCTGTGCGCGGCCCACCAGTCACAACGTAAGAGAGCATGCTTGTTGTTTCAGGCACTGCGCACCGTGGCGAGGTTCCTTCTCCCTGAGGGAAAGGGAATTTCTCGCTGCGAAGTGCTGAAGTTGTGACCAGTGTGCACGGCCCCCTTTGCAAAGGGGAGCTAGGGAGGATTTTATCAGCCGAGGATTACCGCCTCTGCCTGTCAAAACTCATCAGCGGGCGCGTCATACTACAAACCGCTTGACGTTGCGAACAGTCTACTCACTGCCTGTTTTCCCAGCCACGGCAACACCGTGCCGACAAACGCCAAGACAAGGAGCAAGACGCCAAGTTCAGCCTGCAGTCGTAACGGTGAGAGTAACCATACCGCAGCTACTGCCGTAAGGATTGCGGTTATCATCAGTGCGTGAAACACCGTGTGCTCCCCTTCTGCCATCAACCAAAGTGGAAATGTGGCAGGCAGGAGCATGCCAAAGCCGGAGACAATGATAGGCAGCGAATACATGTTCAGATCGATTCCTCCCCACCATAAGAGGAGGAGGAGCGCTGCTTGTACGAGGAAGACAGTAATGAGCGTCTCAAGGACGGCGCGCAATGATCGGGTTGCCACCAGTGCACCCCCCGCGGCTAGTAAGAGGAATGCACCAAAGAAACGCCAATAATGCTGCGCGACCGCTGCATGGACCGCGGCCAAGATGCCGAGAATGCCTCCGCCGATATGAAATTGCACATTTTGATTATCTTGTGTGCGTATGAACGCGTGGGCACGGTCAAAAATACGTGTGATAGCATTCGGAGAATACTGTCGATAAAAAAACGATACTGCCGTTGCACGAAAGTCTTGTGAGAAGAGGCGGGCAACTTCACTGGGTGTTGCCGCCGAGGAAATGATACGAAAGACGACTTGACCTGCGGATTCGAGGTCGTCGGGAATGACCTCCCATTTAGGAATATCCTCATGAAACATACGAGTGACCGATTTCACCAGATTCGTGATGGCAACACTTCCGCCAAAATCCCGATCCTCGGCCATATGCTGCTGAAACGCTTCGATAGTTTGTAATGCGTGCGGGTTGCGGAACGCGGCCGTGTCGTTGGCTTGGGCGACAACGATGAGCTGGTTCACGCCGACGAATTTTTCATTCACCAAGGCAAAGGCCTGATTGTACGGGTGCGTCCCATAGAAGAGTGTTGACCCCATCACCTCACGCCCAGCTTTCAACTGCATCGCCGCAACGATGCCACACCCTGCAAGAAGCACCATTCCTAGTGGGAACAAAGAGGAAGAAGCCGTGGCCTGCTGCAATCGCTGTGTGAGCCGAGTGACCAGTCGTTCCATGCGCAGCGGGTGAAGGACAACCGCGGGGCGAAAGTGAAACAATGAAGACCACACTGGTATTAACAGCCATAACGCAAACAGCAAGCCGAGACTCCATCCGGTACCCAGAATAGCAAGTGAACGAATGGCAGGAACATCTGACACCCCGAGGCTGAGAAACGCGAGACTATCGATGATGAGCGCAAGTGTCAGGGGACGATAGACGCGGGTTGCCGTTTGCTCTAGAGCGGCAATATGGCTTTCTTGATTGGCAAAAGGAGTCCCGACGGTTCGATAGACGTGTGTCAGTTGGGTATACCAACTGATGACGAGACTCAGGCTGCGGACACCTAAAGGAAAGAACACGAACAGCATGAGCGGTTCGAGTACGAGGCCACACAGCCCAAGCCCGCCGAGACTGATGGTCACCGCAACGACATTTACCAACAGTGCCAGAAAAAATGTATGAAAAGAGCCCAGACTTTGGCCACAGAGGAAGACGGCAAGCACGCCGCTGACGAAAAGCAGGAGGAGGATACGTGAAGCTGAGGTTCTGAGCCACGCGGCTAAAACCAGATTCCCAGTAAAGTGGATGTCCGCATTGGCGTCACGTTCACGCGTAGTGATCGTCAGGAGCCGTTCAAAAATGGCATGCGGGTCGACACGATCGTCCCAGAACCCAGCGCGAATTAATGCGGTCTTGTCATCGGCGGAGACATAGACGCCACGAATACCGACGTTTGTGTACACCGCATTTTTGATCCGAGAGAGCGCCTCTGGGGTCTGTGGTTGGTCAGGCGCGTTGACGACCGGTAAGATTTCAATGTTCTCACTGCTGACGCGGATATCTTTGAGACGAGGGTGGGTGAGTGATAACACTTCGTTTGGGTTCACACCACGGGTTTCGATGAGATCGACCGTGAGACGATGAATCTTCCCGAGAGCGTCATTGCTGTAAATGGACCCTTCTTTGACAGTGACGGTGATGACGACCGCGTTTGCCATCTTGAGCATCTCGGCAAACTCGCGATACAGTTGGACGTGGGGATGCTGGCTGGGGTAATAGTCTGTCATTTTCGCTGACAGCGAAACTCTCTGCGCATACCACATGCCAATGCCACAGAGGAGAAGCAGTCCACAAGCGAATAACAAACGGTGAGAAGCTGCAAACTGGACCCAGCGACTACCCCATGTTGGAACCTGCATGCTCCCTCCTTATTGATATAACTGCGCACTATAGCATCGCCTGTTTCTAGGGGCCAATGGCGAGAAAGTGAAGGATGCTGCCGCAACACCGTAAGGATTGTTGTTGACAACCATTCGCCTCCTAGTCTAAGACATGGGCACGTTTTTCCTATAGAACGGCTACCGTAGGAATAAGGAGGGAGACTGATCATGATGGGCAGCAAATTCTTCTCCTCGCGCCACTGGCTAGGCGTCCTCATTGGCATCATGGGGATCGGTGCAGGGTACAGAGGTGAAGCCGTCGCACAAGACCAAGTCCGCATCCGCGATCATTTTTACGCCGCACAGCTTTTTTCTGCCGATGAAGGGTGGGCTGTCGGCAGTTTCGGCGCGATCTACCATACGAAAGATCGTGGGAAAACCTGGGAAAAACAAGAGAGTAAAGTATTTGACCCTATTTATGGGGTGCGGTTTGTCAGTGCCACCGAAGGATGGGTGTCCGGCAAATCGGGACTCATTCTCCATACTACCGATGGGGGAAAAACCTGGGATCGGCAAGTGAGTGGGACGACCTCGCATCTGTTCAATCTGGCCTTCCTTGATAATCAACGAGGCATCGCGGCTGGAGACTTTGGCACGATCATCTATACCACCGATGGGGGGAAAACTTGGAATGATCCGTTCAAAGACAAGCCTGAACAGAAGGAAGACGTTTTTCTCTACGCTGTAGTGATGCACGACTCGGGGAAAGCGTGGATTGCTGGCGAACGAGGAACGCTCTTACTCAGCGAGGACGGCGGAGCGACATGGACGAAACAAACCACCGGCACCGAAGCGTCTCTCCTTGGATTAAGTTTTAGGGATGGCGCGTTTGGTTGTGCCGTCGGTATGGACGGGACCATCCTCCAGAGTGAAGATGCGGGGAAGACCTGGAAAGCGTACGAGAGCCCGGTGCAGACGGCGCTCTATAACGTCGCGCTTGATGGGGATACGGGACTTGCCGTGGGTGATGAAGGTGTGATTCTCACATCAAGTGATGCAGGCAAGAATTGGAGTCTGCTCGATTCGCCAGAAGAATTGTCCCTGTACTGGCTGATGGGGCTGTCCGTTGGCCCTGGAGCGCGTGGCTTGATCACTGGATCAAACGGGCTCCTGCTCTTCTCTGAGGGGACAAAGGTCGACTTTGACGCACGTTTTAAGCGGCAATAATGCTTCTGCGGTGTTTCTCTGGTGTCGTTACACAGAGTGGGCATGAAAAAAATCGTTTTTCCTCATTCTTTGGCGGTTCGATTGCCTGAGGAGTGAGGTACAAAATTTAAGGAGGGATCACTCATGCTACCTCGCAGTTGGATGGCAGCCTACATCAACTTCCTGATTAAATTCCGTATCCCAGTTTTAATCGTTGTTACCGCCGTGACGTTGTTTCTCGGATGGCACCTCAGGAACATGCAGGTCTACACCAACTTCTTTGACCTTTACCCTCCTGGACATCCGTACATTCAGCTCTATCAGCAATATCGTAAGATGTTCGGCACCGCCAACGTTTTGATGATCATGGTCGAACGGAAAGGTGACGACATCTTTAACGTTGAGACGATCAACAAGATCAATAAAGCGACCATCCAGGTTATGGAGACGCCAGGAGTGAACCCGTATCAGGTCCGCTCGCTGACGCATCCAAAGATGAAAAACATTCGCATCACTGGCGCGATGATTACTGCCTATCCCATCATGTATCCGGCGCCACCAAAAACGCCGGATGATGTGAGACCCATCAAGAAAGCGGTGTATACCAACGAAGGGGTGCACGGTTTTTTTGTTTCGCGGGATAACTCCGCAGCGCTGATCTCAGCTGGGTTCTGGGAAGAAGGCGTCGATTTCCGTAACCTCTATACGCGCCTCAATGCACTCAAAACCGACATCGAGTCAGATGGCAACCATAACGTCCACATCGCTGGTTTTCCCATGCTGTATTCATGGATCTTCAGCTACAAGGACGCCATTCTCTGGGTTATTAGCGTAACAGTAGCAATCATCCTGATCATGTTGTGGTTCTACTTCCGCACTTTTACGGGAGTGTGGGTGCCGCTCTTTTCCGGACTACTGAGTTCTATTCTTGCACTCGGATTGGCTGGGTACTTTGGTTTCAACCTCGACCCGCTCGTCTTAGTGGTGTTAGTGCTGATTACGGCACGCGCGCTCTCCCACTCAGTGCAATCGATGGAACGGTACCACGAGGAATATCACCGCCTCGAGCGTGAGCAGGGCGACAAAGCCAACAAGATGGATGCGATCATGTCGTCCTATCTGAGTTTGTTTAGCCCCGCGATCGTCTCGATTGCTGCCGATGGCTTTGCGACGCTGACCCTCGCGCTTGCTCATATTCCATTGATCCAAAAACTGGCCTATGTCTCTGCATTTTGGATTTTTACTATCACTATCAGTGTTGTCACTTTACATCCAATCATTCTCTATTACATTCCCCCTCCGCCGCACGATCCCAAAGCTGGCACTCGCTTCTCCGATAAACTCTACAATACGGTCAACCGCATGATGGTGCGTATCAGCCAGGGAAATGCCCGGTATTACGTCCTCGGTAGCTTCACCGTCGCCCTGGTCGTTGGCATGATCTTCGCCCATGATCTCAAAATTGGTGATGTCTCGATCGGGAAAGCGTTGATGTATAACGATCATGAGTACAACGTCGCGTACGACAAGATTAACGAAAAATTCGTTGGCGCTTCTCAGCTGGTAATTTTGGCGGAAGGAAAAGAAGCGGGGGTGATTAAGGACCCGAACGTGTTGCAAACGCTGGAGAAATTTCAGCGCTTCATGGAACAGCAAAACCTCGTCGGTGGGAGTATTACGATTACGACAATGGCCCGTCGCCTTTACCAGATGTTCCAGGAAGGTATTCCCAAATGGGGTATCATCCCTGATAACCCGCGCGATGTGGGGAACATCTTTTATCAGTTCCTTAACACCGTCGGCTCGGATGATCTCGATCTCTTTCTCGACAAGAATTCACAGAATGCGACCATTACGGTCTTCTATAAGGATTACAACCACGAAACGGTGGTTGGTTCGATTCACAAAGCGCGGCAGTTCATTGATGAGAATCCGACGGAAAACCTGCAATTCCGCCTCGCTGGTGGATTACTTGGGATTCTGGCCGCGGTGAATGAGGAAGTGGAGTGGTCGTATAAGTGGAATTTGATTTTGGTGATGGTGACGGTCTTTGTTCTCAGCATGTTGACCTATGCCTCGGTCGTCGGGGCACTGATCGTCATGATCCCTTCGATTGTCGCACAGCCACTATCTGAAGCGTTCATGTATTGGATGGGCATCGATGCCAACATCAACTCATTGCCGGTTGCTGCTGTTGGTATCGGCATTGGTATTGACTACGGGTATTACGTCCTTTCTCGTATCGTCGAAGAATTTCAACGCTGTGGGGATCATGAAAAAGCGATCGAAGAAGCGCTAATGACCACTGGCCGGGCGATTATGTTCACGGGCACGACGCTGACGGTGAGCGTTATTTTCTGGGTCTTCTTTCCGATGAAATTTCAGTCGGAAATGGCGATCCTCCTGACGCTGTTGTTGTTCTTCCATGTCGTTGGAGCCTTAGCTTTCATTCCCGGCATGGTGTCGTTATTGAAACCGCGCTTCCCGCTGCCGAATAAAATTATGGCGATTCTCCTGCTGGCGATTTTTATTCCTGCTGGCGCGCTGTACTACTTCGATTATGCAAATTTAGGAACGCTAGGAATTTTGGCGGTGATTGTGGCTATTGGTGAGCACTGGTACGCTACCCGCCACAATATTGGTATGGAGTTGCGGATTTGATCCGCAGAACACAGAAACGTCCGAGAACCTCATAAAGGAGTTCATGTACTATGCTTCCTCGTTGGGCTATGGAGGCCTATCTCAGGTTTCTTCTCAAATTTCGCTGGCCGGTCTTAGCAGTACTCACGGTCATGACGATCTTCCTCGCTTATTACGCGCTCCACATGCGCGTGTACACGAATTTCTTTGACCTGTATCCGCCTGGACATCCCTACATCCAGCTCTATCAGCAGTATCGTCGTATGTTTGGTACGGCCAATGTGTTGGTCATGGCGATCGAGACCAAAGAGGGAGACATTTTTAACGTCGATACGATCAATAAGATCAACAAAGCGACGTTGTTCGTGCTTGAAACGGCCGGTGTGAACCCGTACCAGTTACGCTCTCTCACCCATCCCAAATTGAAGAATATTCGTATCACGGGTGCGATGATCACCGCCTATCCCATCATGTACCCTGGTCCGCCCAAAACTATGGATGACGTCAAGCGGATCAAGAATGCGGTATACACCAACGAAGGTGTACACGGCTTCTATGTCTCGCGTGATAACACCGCTGCTCTTGTGTCTGCTGGGTTTTGGGAGGAAGGCGTCGACTTCAACAACTTGAATACCCGCATGACGCAACTGCGTCAGGAACTCGAAGCCGACGGAAAGCACAAAGTCTATGTCTCTGGCTTTCCCATGCTCTACTCGTGGGTGTTTAGTTACAAGAACTATATCTTTGGCGTTATTGGCATTACGACGCTGATTATTCTTGCCATGCTGTGGTTTTATTTCCGCACCTTCACCGGGGTGTGGGTGCCATTGTTCTCCGGACTCCTCAGTGCTGTGTGGGCGTTGGGTTTTGCTGGATACTTTGGCTTCAACCTCGACCCGCTTGTCTTAGTGGTGCTGGTGTTGATTACGGCACGTGCGCTTTCACATTCCGTGCAGTCGATGGAACGCTACCATGAAGAGTATCATCGCTTGCAAGATAGGCAGGAAGCGATTTTGTCGTCGTATATTAGCTTGTTCAGCCCGGCCCTAGTGTCGATTGCCTCGGACGGACTGGCTATTCTCACGTTGGCGGTGGCCCATATCCCGCTGATTCAGAAGCTGGCCTTTGTTTCGAGTTTCTGGGTGGCGACGATTTCCATCAGCGTGGTGACGTTGCATCCGATCATCCTCTCCATCATTCCGCCACCACTGCATGATCCGAAAGCCGGCACGCGATTTTCGGACAAGCTCTACAACGGTATCAACCGGGCGCTGATCAACATCAGTCAGGGCGGTGCGCGAACGATGATCATCGTTAGCTTTACCGTCGCGATGATTGTCAGCATGGTTTACGCGCGGCACCTCAAAATCGGTGATGTCTCGATTGGGAAAGCCTTGCTGTATGATCATCACGATTACAATGTTTCGTATGACAAAGTTAATGAGAAATTTGTTGGTGCCTCTCAGCTCGTGATTCTTGCTGAAGGGAAAGAGCATGGAGTGATAAAAGACCCTCAAGTGCTACAGACCCTGGAGAAATTCCAACGTCACATGGAGCAGCACCAGCTCGTTGGTGGTAGTATCACCGTGACGACCATGGCCCGCCGCCTCTATCAGATGTTTCAGGAAGGAATTCCTAAGTGGGCGATTATTCCCGACAACCCACGCGACGTAGGGAATATCTTTTACCAATTCCTCAACACGATTGGAGCGGACGACCTCGATACGTTTCTTGATAAGAATTCACAGAACGCGACCATCACCATTTACTATAAGGACTATAACCATGAGACGGTGGTCGGGTCGATTAACAGTGCGCGCCAATTTATCGATCAGAACCCCGTCGAGAATGTGGAGTTTCGCCTGGCGGGTGGCTTGCTAGGAATTCTCGCCGCAGTGAATGAAGAGGTTGAATGGTCGTACAAGTGGAACCTCATTCTGGTCATGGTGACGGTGTTCGTGCTCAGTGTGTTGACGTATGCGTCGGTGGTTGGTGCACTGATTGTGATGATTCCCTCGATTGTCGCGCAGCCACTATCGGAATCGATCATGTTCTGGATGGGGATCGACGCCAATATTAACTCACTGCCAGTGGCGGCAGTCGGGATTGGGATTGGGATCGACTACGGCTACTATGTGTTGTCGCGTATCGTCGAGGAGTTTCAGCGGTTTGGCGATCACGACCGCGCCATTGAAGAAGCGCTGATGACCACTGGGCGGGCGATCATGTTCACTGGCACGACACTGACGGTGAGCGTTATTTTCTGGATCTTTTTCCCCATGAAATTCCAGTCAGAAATGGCGGTGTTGCTGACGCTCTTGTTGTTCTTCCATGTTGTTGGCGCATTGGCATTCATTCCGGGGACGGTTTCGCTCTTGAAACCGCGCTTTCCATTGCCGAATCGGGTGATGATGTGGGTGTTGTTGGCTACTTTTGGCCCAGCATTAATTGGCTACTTCTTCTTCGTCGAATATGTCAACTTGCTGACCCTAGCAGTGCTGGCAATGACCGTGGCAGTGTGCGAGCACTTGTGGGCGACACGCCATAACGTTGGCATGGAAATGCGAGCGTAATGTCATCAGGGCCGCTGTTAGCGGCCCTTTTTTTGGCAAAAGGAAGAAAATTTTTTGACGAAAATATAAAAAAATTTGACAAAAACATAGGAACCGCTATATGTGGGCCGGTATTGGGGGCTTTTCTTGTCGGTATGTGGGGCAAAGACAAACTGAATAAGGGCATACAAAAGATCTTCTTTAAGGAGGGTTCGTCATGAGGGGTCAGCGACAACATCTTCGTTGGTGGCTGTCTGTCATGCTGGCAGTCTGGTTTCTACCAGGTAGCATGGCGTGGGGGTATTTCTTTGATGATCGCCGCGAAATGAGCTTGTCAGGGTTTGCCTACTCGCGCGCGACGTTTGCACTTGATGATGGTATGGCGGCAGGCCGGCACCTCTATCAAGAAGGTAACATGGTCCAACACCGCAACTTCTTGACCTTAGAATGGCGCCATAATATCAATCGCCTCTCGCGCGGAATGCCTACCGTGGGACCGTTGTTCGAGTTCTTAAACTTCGATGCCTTTGACCTCTACGCCAATATGCGCACTGAGTATGATGGCGTGTGGGACTACGGCCCCAATGCCATGAAGCGGATGATGAAGGGGACGCGGCTCAAAGCTCCATATTTCGATGATCGCAAAACGGCAACCCCGTATGACGGACTGTATTTTACCCCCTTCCCGCGATCGCCGTGGCCCGCGGGGCGGCGCGCGGCTGATGACCCTGCCGATGTGATTTCGCTGTCGAACCGGCGCTGGCTGCGCGAATTTCGTGGCCCTAACATCCGGCTGTTTGAATGGTATTTCAACATTACCAAAGGGCCTCTCTTCATTCGTATTGGACGGCAGAATCTGTCATGGGGTGAATCAGACGGTTTCCGGTTGCTTGACCAAATCAATCCACTCGACAACAGCTTCGCGGGATTTCTTACCGGTTTGGATGAACGCCGCATTCCGCTCAACATGCTCCGTGCGCAGTGGAGTTTTGGTGGGATAGGGCCAGTCGATGACGTGACATTGGAAGGCTTCTTCTCGATCGATAACGAGGTTGCCCAGCCAGGATTGCCGACGAGTTCGACCAACTTTTGGGGCTCAATTCAGAATGGAAACGCCGGCATTATGGCAGGCCGTACTCCGTGTGGCGGCGACTTCATGGCCCGGCGTGGGCTACAAGCCTGGAACGAAGATCGTTTGCTGCCCTATGCTGGGAGTGGCGCAGGACCGCGCAATGGTGGAAATTGTTCTCTCCGCGCCTCGTGGCCACGTTCGCGCCTAGAGGATGGACGTGGTGGCCTCCGCCTTACCGGTACGCTTCACGACTTCACCTTCTCTCTTGCCCATTACTACACCTATCAAGATGCAACCCAAGTACGTGCCGTGGTCATCTCGCCAACGCGTGATCATTATCGGTGGGACCTCGGGTTAGCAACCGACTCGCAAGGGCGGCCTTGGCCAAAAGGCAATCCGTGGGGACCGGACGACCCAGTCGCTGCGCGAGTGATTTCCTCAGGGTTAAATACCACCGGGCGTGGTGGAAGTGGTACGGTCGCAGGAGGAGAGCGCAACATTCGTTCAACTGTGGAATATGAGCGTATTCAGGTATCAGGCGCATCGTTGTCGTTCCCAGTCAATGCGCTGACCGGTATGTTTGTCGGATCAGATAACCCATTGTATTACCTTTACACGACGTTCCGTGGTGAAGTGGCGTACTTCAGAGATGTTCCCACCAACCTGGCGTATTCGCATGGTGACGGAGCCACTGCTATCGACCGCTTCCTTGGTGGGGCCCTAAATAGTAATGGTGGAGCCTTCCGACCGGGTAATGCGCTAGCAGACCAGGTAACAAAGCGAAGAGTCGCCTATGCCAAACGTGATTGGTTCCTGTTCGTCATGGGGTTAGACCATAACCAATGGATTACCTGGCTCAACCCTGGGAACTCATTCGCGTTCTCGGCACAGATTTTCTACACCCGACGCAATTCGCAGAAGACCAATCATAATGATATTAATAAACCGTTTGGCGTTTTCAACGACCGCGACGAAGTGGCGGGACGAAAGCGCTTCTTTCAGAAGCCGATAACGAATGCGGCGCTGGCAGCCCGCTGCGCTCCTGGCACTGGAAGCCGCGCAGGCTGTTCGTTGTATAAGGCGCCAAGTCGAGATTGGTTGACGACATTCTCGGTAAGCTCACCGTATCTGGGTGGGAACTTACGCCCGAGCTTCGTGTTTTTCTACAACTGGCATGGGAACTGGCTGCTCCAGCCTGGGGTAGATTGGAAGTTCTGGGATCCATTTGCCATAAGCATCCGCTACAACCTGCTTGATGGTCGTGGTAACGGTGGCCTTGGCGTGCTTAACCGTAAAGACAACATCTGGGTCGAGTTCCAGTACCAGTTGTACTAACGGAGAAGAGTAGTCAGCAGGGGGCAATGCCCCCCCCCTGATTTCCGTAGGGGCGTAGCATGGGCTACGCCCCTACTTTTTTTTCTGGGCTATAATTGGAATAATCATCCAACCCTGTGACTTGTGAATAATACACATGATCGAAGTTGAGAACGTCACAAAGCGTTTCGGTCCGATTCTCGCGGTCGACAACATTTCCTTTTCGGTGCCACGAGGAGAAGTCGTTGGCTTTCTTGGTCCCAATGGGGCGGGAAAGAGTACGACCATGCGTATCTTAGCGGGATTCTTTCCGCCAACCTCTGGCCGTGCCAGTGTTGGCGGGAACGACGTGGTGACGCACTCGTTAGAGGTGAAACAATTGGTGGGATATTTTCCTGAACGCGTTTCGGTATACCCGGACTTTCCAGTGCGCAGCTTTCTCGATTTTGTTGCCGAGGCGAAAGATGTGCCGCGTTCCGAGCGCAAACGTGAAGTCACGAGAGTAATCAATGCCTGCGGGCTTGATAAAGTCAGCAACCGTATCATTGGTCATTTATCGAAAGGGTACCGTCAGCGAGTTGGCATCGCCCAGGCCTTGATTCATAAACCACAGGTATTGATTCTTGATGAGCCCACCATTGGTCTTGACCCGGAACAGGTGGTTGAGATCCGCAAATTGATTCGCGATCTGGGGTCTGATCGGACAGTGATTCTCTCTACGCATATTCTCTCTGAAGTCAGCACTGTTTGTGATAAGGTCATCATTATCAACGGGGGGCGTATTCTTGCTTCGGAGTCCCTTGCGGAATTACGCACCCAATTGCAGCGAACCCGGCGAGTCCGCGTCGAAGTAGAGGGGCCTGTCGCTGCTGTTGATGAAACCCTGCAGCGTATTCCCGGCGTGGAAAAAGTACGCAGCGTCGAGACTGGAGCGCAGGGGGAGGGGACGCAAAAGACGAGTGCGTTTATCGTGGAATACACCGGGGACGATATTCGCAAAGTGGTGAGTCGAATAATTCTGGAACGGGGCTGGGGATTGTTAGAGGTGCGCTCTGTTGAGCCGACGCTTGAAGATATGTACTTGCAACTCGTCCGTGAAGCGGAAAAAAGCATTAACGACGTGTCCAGCGTCTAGCGTCCAGTGTCAAAAAGGGAAGCGCTACTGAATGCTGAATGCTGACTACTGATTACTTGATTTATGAAATTCCTCTGCGTTTTCAAAAAAGAACTGCGACTCTACTTTGGTTCGTTTATCGCCTATGCGCTGGCAACAGCGTTTCTCGTGCTTACCGGCTACTTCTTTTACACCGACTTAATCTTCTACGACCTGTTCGGTGATTTCATGGATATCACCTCATCGCTTTGGTACTACTTTTTCCAGCAAGATATGCGCTTTGTCATCATGTTGATTTTGCCGTTATTGACCATGCGCCTGTTTGCAGAGGAGAAGAAACTCGGAACCATTGAACTGCTGTGGACCTATCCACTCAAAGGTCCGCACATCATTCTGGGAAAATTTCTCGCCTGTTTCGTTGTGTTCGTTGCTATGGTTGCCTGTACGTTGGTCTACCCCCTGCTGCTCTCCACTATTCATCAGTTTGATTGGGGACCGCCGCTCGCTGGGTATTTGGGGACAATTCTTCTTGGTGCGGCATTTATCGCCTGCGGTACGTTCATTTCATCTCTGACCGAGAACCAGGCGGTGTCAGGGATGGCCACCTATGGCGTCCTGGTCATGTTTTGGTTTCTCACCTGGAACGAAGAGGCCATTGGGCAGCAGGTGATTAGTGCGGTCAGTTCCTTTTCGCTCTTCGATCGCTTTCAAGACTTTGCCAAGGGTGTGATCAATACCAAGGATATTCTCTTTTTCCTCGCCATCACGCTGTTGTTTCTCTATCTTACGTTACAGTCATTGGAGTCGCGAAAATGGCGCGGGACCCGATAACTCCCCCTGCAACAGAAACGGACGCGCCGCGCCATATTCTTGCGCGGGAGTCGACTCGACGATGGGTGTTGCTCGGACTCGAAGTATTATTTCTGTTGGTGATCATTGTCTCACTCGATGTGCTCTGGAGTCGTGCGAATCATCGTTATGATCTGTCTCCTGGACAAAAATACAGTCTCTCGGAAGTGACCGGACAGACCTTTCGTGCCCTGAATCAACCCGTGCAAGCGACAGTCTTTTATCGTCGTGGCGATCGGGAGAAGCATGACGAATTGTTACGCCTTCTTGCTGAGCAAAGCCCGAACTTTACCTATCAACTGTTTGATCTTGACCGTGCCCCAGGGATTGCGCAACGCTACGGTGTAACTGCGTATGGGACTGCTGTGTTGGAAACGGCAACCAATCGCGTCTCTACCCCAGTGACCGATGAAGAGCGCCTCCTCAATGCCACACTGCGAGTGACACAAGGGGAACGGACGATCTATTTTCTTGTCGGTCATGGAGAGAATGACGCCGCCGACTCAGAAGAGCGGAATGGGTATGGTATTGTCCGCCGCGTGTTAGAAACTGAGAATTATCGGGTGCGTCCACTTCCCTTGCGACAACTTGGTGCCGTCCCACAAGGCGCACACCTCGTCATTGCGAGTGGGCCAAAGGAAGATCTCTCGCCTGATGAACTCAATGCCTTATCTGCCTATTTTGCTGCCGGCGGGAATGGTCTGTTCTTACTTGATCCCTACACTGTACCGGAGCTGTCTCAGTACTTAGCCCAGTTTGGCTTTGTGTTGGCTGATGATGTGATCGTCGATACTCAGGGACAGGTTGCTGGCGGAGATCCTTTTACGCCGACAATAGGGAATTTCTCGCGTGAGGTATTTCCACGCGATCCACGTGGAGAACCCGTCCTTCCCGTCGTGCGTTCAGTGGGGGTGCAAGACGGCAAGGCGCAAGCGTTTGCCTTTTCTGGAGAAGCGAGTTGGGCGATTCGGAACCGCACACGAGCTGAGCAAGGGGAGATCACCTTCAAGGAAGGAGAAGACCAGCGTGGTCCGCTTCCGGTTGCCGCGGTTGCCGCGACTGGAAAAGAGAAGCAGGGGAAAATTGTCGTGCTCGGTGACTCAGGCTTTGTTGATAACTTTTATGCACGGGTGCCCGGCAACGTCGACTTTTTTATGAACACTGTTGGCTGGATGCTTGGGCGACAGGAACTCGTAGCTCTCGGACGCATGGCGCAGGTTTCTGAAGCGAAACGCAATACCACCCCAGCGCAAGCGCTATATCTGACCTCTTCACAATCTCGTCGCTTCTTCTGGATTATGGTTGTGCTTGAACCGCTCGTTGTTTTTGCTATCGGGTTGGTCATCTTTCTACGACGGAGACAAAACGGATGAACCTGGTCGGAGAAAACCGCCGCGTTTTTATCCTCGGTTTGCTTGCCTGTGTGTTAGGCGGGTATACCTACGTGACCATGCCGCTCAAGAACACCGTGATGACCAAGACGGAAGCTACGAGTGACCGCCCTATTTTTGCCTTTCATGCTGAGAAGATCGCGCAGTTTGACGTCACCTACAATGGGAAGCAAGTGAATGGCAAACGCACGTCGGAAGGGTGGAAGTCCTCGGATGGAACGCTGCTGCCGTCGTCAGTCATCGATGATTTTCTGGTCAATCTCACGAAACTCGTCAATCTTGGTGAAGTCGAACGCGGGGAAAACGACCAACTCTCCAACTACGGCCTTGAGCCGCCGGTGTCACAAATCGTTCTTGATGTCGAGAATACCGGGCCACAGCGTCTCCTGATCGGTAAGCATAATCCTGTGAACACGAGCCTGTACGCGCTAATCAATCAATCTTCACAAGTAGTTATGGTCGGTTCGATAGTCTCTTGGGAAATGCGTAAGCTCGTCGATGCGATTCAAAGTGCGGCGAGTGCGGGGTAACGCAGTCGCCGCTCGCAACTTTGCGTTGTCAGTTGCCTCCAACCGCTTGCCTGCTCAATTCTTGTGCCGGAGAGCGGTTTTCGCTAGAGAGAAACGATGCTCGTCGTGCTGACTCACAATCGCTGTGTGAGGTTCGCTCATGTTTGAGGCTGATGTCTTCACGTTCCAGGAATTTATGGCACAAGAAACACTTCCTCTGGCAAGTATTCACAATGCCGTGCTGGAGTTTCTCCGTGATCGCGACGATGTCGTCGTCTTTGGTGCCCAGGCCGTCAATGCTTATGTGAGTGAGCCTCGGATGACGCAGGACATCGATCTTTTGTCATCCCGAGCAAAAGAGTTCTCCCAGGAACTGTGAGAGTACCTGAGTCAACGGTTTCACATAGCGGTGTGCGTGCGACAGATTGGTGAGGGGCGAGGCTATCGAGTGTTTCAAGTGCGAAAGTCTGACAACCGTCACTTAGTTGATGTTAGGCCAGTTGAGGCACTGCCGAAAACACGGCGTATTGCACAGGTGCTGGTGATGGAGCCGGAAGAGCTGATTGCCAGCAAAGTGATGGCGTATCATCTGCGGCGAGGGAAGCCGAAGTCCGGTACTGACTGGCGAGATCTAGCTATGCTTTTGTTAAAATTCCCTCAGCTGAAGCGAGATCCAAGTCCGGTTGTCGCCTGCTTACGTGTGGCTGGTGCTAGCTCAGAGATCATGGCGGTGTGGGAAGAATTGGTGACCTAAGAAATCCAACCAGCCGATGAGGATGATGAATTTTGAAGACAAGTTCTACAAATCCTCCACCAACGCTGTACTCAAATAGCGCTCTGCTGAGCTCGCCAGAATTACGACTATCATCTTTCCTGTGTTTTCCTTTCGCGCGGCGACTTGTAGCGCGGCCCAAACTGTTGCTCCGCTGCTGACCCCAGCTGGGATACCTTCTTGTTTCGCAATTGCACGTGCAGTGGTGAGAGCGTCGTTGTCTTGTACCTGAATGATCTCGTCAATGATCTTGGCATTCAGAACTTTCGGCACGAACCCGGCGCCGATGCCTTGAATGGCGTGTGGACCTGGAGGATTGCCCGAGAGCACGGCAGAACGGGCGGGTTCAACCGCGATGGCACGGAAACTCGGCTTCAATTTCTTAATGACCTCTGAGACACCCGTGATCGTTCCACCTGTCCCCACACCACTAACCAACATATCCACCGCCCCATCCGTATCTTCCCAAATCTCTTGCGCAGTCGTGTGTCGATGAACGTCTGGATTGGCAGGGTTTTCAAACTGTTGCGGAATAAACGCTTTCTTCATCTTTTTGGCGAGTTCTTTTGCTTTGTTGATGGAGCCCTGCATGCCTTCTTGTGCTGGTGTCAGGACCAGCTCTGCTCCAAGCAAGCGCAACAAATTGCGCCGCTCTACACTCATTGATTCCGGCATGGTGAGGATCAAGCGATAGCCACGCGAAGCAGCGACAAACGCGAGCGCGATTCCGGTGTTGCCACTGGTTGGTTCAATAATGACCGTATCCGGTGTGAGTTTCCCGGCGCGTTCAGCGGCAATGATCATATTATTGCCGATGCGGTCTTTAATGCTGCCTAATGGATTGAAGAACTCAAGCTTTGCGTAGATCTCTGCGGCGAGGCCTTGGGCAATGCGATTGAGGCGAACGAGTGGAGTACGACCGATGGTCTCAGTGATATCGTGAAATAGCCGGGCCATAAGGACTCCTCTGGGAAGAAAATGGAGTCCCTAGTGTATCAGGAAGAAAGGAAGGCGTCTGTCCTCTTCAACTATTACGAGGCATACCCAGTCGTCGAAGGGCTCGATGGGGCGAGAATCGAGGCTGGGGTTTTGCCAGATTGGGTAAAATAACGAAACAGTAACCAGCCATCGACGACCAACGTGGTTGCTAAGACGATATAGGCATGCGGGCTGGCAAGGAGTCCGAGTTCAAGAATAGTACGGGACAGTCCAAAGCCAACCACCCACGCGTCGAAACTCATGCAAAGGCGTCGGAAGGTTTCTACGGCCGTCCGTTGCAGGAGCGCTATCCCCAGTGGAACACCGAGCAGTACGCTCGGTACGATCATCAGCATGAGTTGAGGAGTCGTCGCGGAGTAGAGGCCTAAGAAATAGTAGGCCAGCGCGGTGCAAGATGACTCGACGACTCTGACCAGCGCCAAACCTGCACGAAATTCTTCCTTGACGTATCCTTGATTGTTGAAAAGCAGCGCGAGAGGGGGGCCGGAGATCGTCGTGATAGAGTAGAGAATCCCGACGCCAGCACCAAAAGGAACACTGACGGCGCGTTCGGCTTTGATGTAGCGGCGAAAGCCAGCTGCTTGAATGAGAATGAAGGGAAGAATCACCGCATAGGTGAGGAATTTGATCCACCCTGGGTGCACAGCCGCGAGGGCATAACTACCGATAATCACGCCGGGAACAAGACCGGCTAACATTGGCAGCACACGCCGCCAGACCTGCGGTACACTCCGTCGATTCATCATCAGGACATAGCTATTGATGATAACTTCCAGGAGTACCAGCGCCGGGTTGAGAACACGATTGGTGTAAAAGAGCAGGGCAACTGGAACAGTGAGTGAGGAGAATCCGTATCCCAGCGCACCGTTGACGGTCGCAGCAAAGAACGTGATGAGAACGAGGGTGAGAGCTGCCGGGTCTGAGAAGAAGGTTTCCATGTCAGTTTCTCACGCAACGCTATTCAACCGTCGTACGTACCTCGCTTTTCGCAGCAGGTAAGAGTTCTCGCTCAAATCTGCCACTCTCAATTGAGCAGTGCATGCCGCACTCCTTGGGCGCGCCAGTTTCCCACCACCAACGACCTGCGCGTGAATCTTCGCCAGCTTTGGTCGGGCGCGTGCAAGGCGCACAGCCGATGCTCGTATACCCTTGATCGTAAAATGGATGATAGGGGACGTTATGCTCGCGGATGTAACTCCAGACTTGCTCTTCATTCCACGATGCTAAAGGATTGACTTTCACGAGTCCGCCATGATCGGTATCAAGCTCGATTTTCCCGACCGTGGCGCGTGTTGAAGTTTGATCACGACGTAAGCCTGTAACCCAGGCATCGAGAGACGCAAGCACTCGCTGGAGTGGCAAGACCTTCCGTGCTTCACAGCAAAGCAGGCGTGATTGGACAGACTGATAGAAAAGGTTGGGGCCGTGTCGTCGGACAACACTTTCTACCTGAGTCGCATCGGGAAAATAGACTTCTATCTCGATATTGTACTTGGCGCGAACCTGATCGAGGAGGACGTATGTTTCTTGTGGTAATCGCCCAGTATCGATCGTAAACACACGGACTTGCGGATCGATACGCCAGGCCATATCGAGGATCGCCATTCCATCCACTTGTAGGCTCGTACACAGCGCTGCGCGCGTACCGAATCGTTCGAGTGTCCACCGCAGAATTTCTTGGGGACTCTGCATTTCGTAGGTATGGGCAAGCTGCGTCACTTCTTGTTCGTTAAGCCGTATGCGGTCGGTCATGCGCATTGTCCTCTTGGAGATGGAATGATGCTAAGCGAGCGCAGTTTGGGTAGGCAGAGAATCGTCTGAAACAACGACTGCTGCCCCAGCTTTTTCGTGTGCCGTTTGCTGGTCTATGAGCTGCCGGACGCGCTCGGGACCGATACGATGACAGTAGTCGCCGAAATGTTCACCGCTCAGCCGTTCGCTACGGAACGCAGTCAGCACCGAGTACAGGGTTGGAACAATTTCCTTACTTGGGACTAAATCAGCAACGGCAACTCCGAGGCGAGTTCCGAGGTGGCTGCCACCGAGATAGAGTACGTAGTTGTCGCCAGAACGACCAACAATTCCGATTTCCGCAGTGTACGGACGAGCACACCCGTTCGGGCAACCAGTGACGCGGACAACCGGGGCTTCATTTTCCAACCCCAGTGATGCGAATGCCTGCTCAAGTTGCGGCAAGAGTGCTGGCATAAACCGCTCAGCCTCTGAGAGGGCTAGACTGCACGTCGGTAATGCCGGGCAAGCGAGGGCACGCTGACGAATCGGCGAGATTTGCTCGACTGGTGTGACTCCATGTTCGCGAAGAATTTCATCGATCTCTGCACGTTGTGATGCAAGAATATCGATAAAGAGAATCCTTTGATCCGCAGTCAGCCGAATGCCGGGCTGTATACGCTCGACAATGCCACGAAACGCCGTGCGGGTTCTTTGTGTGTCGGTATCTTTGATCCGTCCACTCTCGACATAGACACCGAGGGACCACAAGCCGTTGTCCTGTGCGTTCCAACCCAGATGTGTATGTGCATCACTTATAGTGACCGGATGCGGATGGACCAAGGTATAGCCAAGGCGCGCTTTCAGCTCTTCACGGAACCACTCGATGCCTTTCTCGGCGACGAGATACTTGATGCGAGCATGTTTACGATTCTCGCGATCTCCCCAGTCACGGAAAACGGCGACAATCGCGGCGGCAATCGGTACAACCTGGTCACTCGTAACCCAAGCGAGCGCTTGTCCTAACGCAGGGAACGTCGCCGGTTTGTTATGCGTCATGCCAAGTCCGCCGCCAACGTAGACGTTATAGCCAAGAATACGTTTTCCGTTGGTGACTGCGACAAAGCCGAGATCTTGGGCGAGAATGTCAACACAGTTATCCCAGGGTAAAGAAACGCCGATTTTAAATTTGCGTGGCAGGTAGGTCGTTCCGTACAACGGCTCATCCTCTGGGGCGCCGACGTCTGCGGCCTTTTCACCATCGAGCCAGATTTCGCTATAGGCTTGTGTTTTCGGTTCAAGATGATGGGCAAGGGTCGTAACCTGGTGCCAGATCTCGCGTTCAAGATTGTCAGCCACTGGATAAGGGCAGCACACGACGTTGCGGACGACATCGCCGCAGGCGGCAAAGGTGGTCATGAGTGTCGCGGCAATAGATTGCAGTGTCGCACGGAGATCGGATTTCAAAATCCCGTGTAACTGGAAATCCTGCCGTGTGGTCAAACGCAAGGTGCCATCGCCAAACTGCGTAGCGATATCATCATGGGCCAGGTACTGCTGTGGCGTCACCCGTCCACCAGGAATGCGGGTACGGATCATGAATGAGTGCGCTTTACCCTGCGCCTCTTGTTTGCGTGCCTGTCGGGCATCACGGTTGTCTTGTTGATACATGCCATGGAACTTGAGAATCCCAGCTCCGCCCGCCGAAAACCCAGACGTTGGTTGGGTTAGCTCTTCAGCGATTTGCCCACGCAACGCCTTGCTGTTGGCTTTGAGTTGCTCGACATTGGCCATACACAATCCTTTTTCGTTAAAACTAGTAAATCTATAGACATTAGGGATTTATTGCGTTAGTATCCGCTTTGTGAGAGAAGAGTCAAGAGCCCCTACGAGGACGAAGGGGAGAACTGGAGGTAGGGAGAAGCGGGGAGCGTCATTACCAGGAGTGTGAGCGACGAAGCGATTGCTGTCTGAAAACAACAGTCACACGAAGCGTTTCCTATGGGCCATTATCCGATCTTTCTCGAATTACGCGAGCGACGCTGCCTGGTCATTGGTGGTGGCACTATTGCTGAGCGTAAAGTGCATGGCTTACTTGCCGCCGAAGCCACGGTGACGGTGGTGAGTCCGCAGTTGACGCCGCTGCTTACCAACTGGAGTCAGCAGGGTGCCATTCAACATATTGCTCGTGCGTATCGAAACGGAGACCTTGACGGCTATCATTTAGTCTTTGTTGCCACTGATGATGGTGTGGTGAACGCGGCTGTCGCTCGTGAAGGGCGCGAGCGAGAAATTTGGGTCAATGCTGCCGATGACCCAGCGTATTGCGATTTCATTTTACCTGCGGTTGTGCAACGGGGCGCATTGAGCGTTGCCGTAGCAACCGGTGGGACGAGTCCAGCGTTGACTCGCGCTATTCGCGAAGAACTGCAAGAATACTTCACTGCTGATTACAGCTTGCTAGCGACGGTCGCAGCTGCGGTGCGGTTGCAGCTCCGCGCCGACAAGCGAACCGTGCCTGGTGCCTGTTGGGTCCAGGCTCTGAGAAATGAAAAATTCCGCGATCTTGTTCGTGCCGGGTTGCGTGAAGAAGCTACAGGTTGGTTGCTGGAAAAACTGCGGGAGGAACCATGACATTCCCTACTGTCTCTCTCATTGGTGCAGGACCAGGTGACCCAGGGCTCATCACCGTGCGCGGGTTAAAACTTGTCCAACAGGCGGAAGTCGTTATCTATGACCGCCTTGTTCATCCTGAGGTCGTGCAAGAGGCTCCTGCGGAGGCCCTGCGCATTTACGTCGGCAAGGAAACTGGCCTGCACTATGTGCCGCAGGAACAGATCAATGCACTATTAGTGAGTCATGCACGACAGGGGCTTCGAGTCGTCCGCCTGAAAGGTGGTGACCCCTTTGTCTTTGGGCGTGGTGGTGAGGAAGCGAAAGCGTTGGTGGATGCCGGTATTCCCTTTGAGATTGTTCCTGGGGTCAGTTCGGCTATTGCCGTGCCCGCTTATGCTGGTATTCCCGTGACCCATCGCAAAGTTGCGACTTCGTTTGCGGTTGTGACTGGGCATGAAGAGGGTGGTAAGGATATCGCCAGTCGAGATTGGGCGACACTTGCCGCTACGGTCGATACGTTGGTGATCTTGATGGGGGTAAAAGGTCTCGCCAAGATCGTTGACCACCTCCTCTCACGTGGATGTTCGCCGGAGACCCCAGTCGCGATGATTCATTGGGGCACAACCAGCGAACAACACACGGTGACAGGAACCCTGACCGATATTATTGCCAAGGCGACTGCTGCTGGCCTTGAACCGCCAGTGGTAACGGTTATAGGAGAGGTCGTAGCGTTACGAGAACATCTGCAATGGTTCCCTGAAGTCGTCACAGCACAACATGAAACTCTCCAAGAAATGCGAATACGCACTCCGCGCCCTGACGAGACTGGCATCGCCGGGGGCACCGTCGATGATGTCGATTCAAGAACTCGCCCAGCAAGAACACATTCCCAAGAAGTTCCTTGAACAAGTGCTTCTTGCTCTGAAAAAAGCCGGTATTCTTCAGAGCAGTCGCGGAAAGACCGGTGGCTATAGCCTCAGTCGCCCTCCTGCAGAGGTGTCGTTAGCCGACATTATGCAAGCCGTCGATGGACCGTTGTTGTTGTTACCCTGCCTTGCGGTGGTTGCTCCCAAGAAATGTTCAGATTGCGTGAGCCTTGACCATTGTTGGTTACGTGCGACGATGGCGAACGTGGGAACCGGTATTCAAAAGACACTTGAGTGTCTCTCTCTTGCTGAGATGAGTCGCCGTGCAGCGCAGAGCCAGCGTCGTAATGCTGCAGCGATGTATCATATTTAGTAGCGAGGGAGTTGATTCACCCGTCCTGCCAGAGTAGCAGTGTCCTCATCCCACGAGAGGAGGACAGTACGCATGAGTACCCCGAGTCACAGCTTGAACACTGAACTGCAAGAGCAGATCAGCGCTTTTCAGCAGCAAATGTTACCAAACATTCCGAAGGAGATTCTGGCTACCTTCGAGAAAACCACGACGGAGCTGGTACGCTCTGGTATTGCCGAGCGTAGTCTTCATGTCGGAGAGAAGGCTCCTGACTTTACCCTGGCCACGGCCCAAGGAGAGCAGGTGAAATTCTCCGAGGTGCTGCAAAAAGGGCCAGCGGTTGTTACCTTTTATCGCGGCGGATGGTGACCATACTGCAACCTGCAGTTGCAGGCGTATCAAAAGCGCTTACCCGAAATGCAAGCGTTAGGCGCATCAATTGTGGCGATTGCGCCAGAGCAGCCAGTAAAAACCGTAGCAACTTCAGAAAAAGATCACTTGACCTTTCCAGTGCTCAGTGATGCGGGCAACAACGTTGCGCGTCAGTTTAAGCTTGTCTTTCCCGTAGCTGAAGTCCTCCGGCCAATCTACAAAAACATCGGTGCTGATCTGCCAGCCTACAACGGCGATGAATCGTGGGAGTTACCGATGCCAGGCACGTTCGTCGTCGACAAGAGTGGCACGGTTCGTTTAGCGTTCGTTGATGCTGATTACACCCGTCGATTAGAGCCGCAGGCAATTGTTGAGTGTTTACGGCAGATCACGCAAGCGTAATGCAATACGAAAAAAGGTGCATCATGTCGGACCCCAGTCTCTTCGAAACGATTCATTCCATGCGGGCGATGCGACGGCTCAAACCCGACCCTGTACCGCTCGAATTGATCCGCAAAGTGCTTGATGCTGGCACGCGTGCTCCGAGCGGGCAGAACACGCAGCCGTGGGCGTTTGTGGTCGTGCAAGATTCCGATGGCAAGAAGTTCATTCAAGAGCGTTACCATCAGGCGATGCTCTCGCGCTTTGCGGCGTTTTTACCGAAACCTGAAGATAGGTCTTCTCAAGCCCGTATAGCGCGAGCTGCGATGCACCTCGCTGAGCATATGCATGAAGTACCGGTGCTGTTGCTCGTCTGTGGTCGGCGCGATTGGCCATTCAGCGTGCCACAGGAGAAGCGCGTGGGAAAAGCACCACCCTCGTATGGCTCGATCTATCCCTGCGTGCAGAACATCTTGTTAGCGTGTCGTGGGCTCGGACTCGGTGCCAGTCTGACTACGATGCGCCAACTGTTCGAAGATGAACTCCAGACGCGCCTTGGTATTCCTGAAACGTATGGAGTTGTGGCATTGATCCCCATCGGTTTTCCCCAAGGGAAGTTTGGGCCAGTTGCGCGCCGACCAGCACCAGAGGTGACTCATTTTGATCGATGGGGGCAACAGCAGCCATCATAAAAGAGTATCTACAAACGCCACAGCCAATGTCATTGCGAGCCCTTGGATCCTTCAACAAGCTCAGGGCTTAGGATCAATTCCGCGAAGCAAGCGCATCCCCAAAGCAGAGATGGCTTCGTCGCTTTCAGCTCCTCGCAATGACATTCTCCCTCCGGTTAGCAAACGCACTCTTAGAAAGTGTTTTTTAATTCGTATTTTCCGTCGTCACCATCCGCAGCGTGCGCCGGATACTGGCCAAGTACACCATAGCGTCACTGGAAACGGTGGTATGTTCGAAGTCCCGACACAAGCGCCGCTAGCGCCCCAGCCAACCGAAGGACCGCTCCACCACCCAGCGGCGGGGCAACACGGTAAAGCCTTTGGCGTCTGCCGAACGGCGCACCACCTCCAAGCGC
>Ga0194132_10003229_pt1 | contig 29351 bp, 20 predicted proteins | sample TA2KigOf80mmetaG_FD_148612 | JGI IMG/M metagenome (GOLD analysis project Ga0194132, IMG submission 148612) | Freshwater microbial communities from Lake Tanganyika, Tanzania - TA2015054 Kigoma Offshore 80m | ecosystem: Environmental > Aquatic > Freshwater > Lake | place: Tanzania: Lake...
ACGGACACGGTGACCGAGCAGTTCAAGCGTGCGGCGCAGGATGTCCGCGTTCAGGAACGAACGGAAGTTGCCGATGTGCGCATCGTCGTAGACGGTCGGACCGCACGTGTAGAACGTGATGCCACGCCGCGCGTCGATCGGCACCACCGCCTCGCCTCGGTGCGTGAGCGTGTTGTGGAGAATGAGAACGCTCAATCCCCCTAATCTAGTGACCCGCCTTGCACTGGTGGGGTCCGCTCTCCGGATGACCTCTGACACGCCTCGCGACTCTGCATTCGCAGTTCGATCAGTTTGAGTTCAATGTGCAACTCGTAACTACTGATGAAGAGCGCGAATCTCAGCCCTGTCAAGCCGTCCAGAAAGCCGCACTTGAGGAAATACATATAGGCAAATCGAAGGAGGAACTTGCAAGGCAACCTCGGGTAGATGTGTCGCTTGAACCACCTTCGGCGAGCTGGCCCATCTCCGAAGAGCCGCGCCTCCAACTTCACTCCTGGGGCCTGCTCCTGCGCAAAGATCGCCTGAGCCTCGAGAGTCGAATAACGATTGTGCTTTGAAATGTGGTGCTCAAGGGGACGCCGATCGAAGTGGATCAGGTCCTCCGCGATATAGCCAACTGGTCCGTCGACCACCAGATGCTCATGGACGAGGCGATCTTCGTATCGAGCACGACCTCGCCGAAAAAAGCGGATGTTCCACGAGGGGTAGTACCCGCTGTGCCGAATGACGCCGCCAAGGAACACGAAGTGTCTGTTGATGTAGTACCCGATCGGGTCATTCGCTTCGGACGAGCGATTTGATCGGGACACCAAGGCGTCTCGAAGTGCTGGGGTCACCGCCTCATCAGCATCCACAATCAGCACCCAGTCTGCTGTCAGCGGCAAAGTGTCGAGAGCCCAATTCTTTTGTTTGGCATAACCCTGCCACTCTTGCATGCGCACTTCGCAGCCGGCCGCCCTTGCAATCTCTACGGTGCGGTCCGATGACCCCGAATCAACCACCCAAATCCGCTGTGTCCACCCCTGAAGCGATGCCAAAGTATGCGGCAGGTTGGCTTCCTCATCCTTGGTGATAATGAGAACCTCAATGCTCATGACAGAGATTGCCTCGCATCCAAACGGGGTAGGTGAACGAGCCTCAGGGGAGTTTCCTTGTGTTCTTGGAGCCCCACTGCTTGTGTGCCATGTCGTCTGCGGCAGGGCTCATGTCAGCGGGGCTTCTTCACTCTACGACAGCAATCATCCATTCACAAGCGACCTTTCGCCCACAACCTCGAGCAATACTGCATTCCATCGCTCGCCCGCACACTTGCTCGAGTACTCACCAGAGTAAACAGTCCGACCGCGGCGCCCCATGGCCTCGGCTTCGGACGGGTCGCGCATCAATCGGATGACATTCTGAACCAGCGCACTGGAATCACCCGAAGCGGATTCCAGCCCGCAGCGATGCGCCTTGATGATGGTCCCGCACTCGGTTGTCGCTGGGCCAATCCAAAGCGCAGGCTTGCTCGCAGCGAGCACACTGAAGAACTTGCTCGGAAGAATGAGTCCTTCCCATCCAGGCAAGAGCGACACGAGATGTGCATCGCCAACATCGAGAACATCGGGAAGCTGCTCGCGCGACTGATATCCGGTCACGACAACATTCTTCGCCCCACACGCCCTGATGCGGCCTTCGAGGAGCGACTTCGACTTCCCTTCGCCAACAAAGAGCCAGCGAATCTCATCATTGTCCTTCAGTTGCTCGACCGCACCTGCGATCGCCTCCATATCGTGTCCAATACCGAAGTTGCCGACATACAGAAGCGTGAATCGGTCGCCGATTCCCCATGCGGTACGGAGCGGATTATCGCTGCGTTTCCGCTGCGGAAACTCTTCGGCACCGCTCCACACCGAGATCACGCAAGTCAAATCGTTCGGTGCTCCCTTCGCGATGGCTGCCGCTTTCATGCAGTCGCCAAGCACCACCACCCTGTCACTCTGCCGAAGACACACACGGTCGATGGACTGCAAGCATCTCCACGACAAACTGCCGCGCCGAATGACACCTGCGGCGGCAGCGACATCTGGGTAGAGGTCCATCGTCCAGTAGAAGAGTGCGGAGCCCTTCATCCACTTCAATAGCACGCCTACCAATGCGATGAATGGTGGTGTGGTGAAACAAATCACCACATCGTGTCGTCGAAGCAGCATGCATTGCCAAGTTGCTGCGAGGTAGAACAGCGCAAAGTCAAACAGACGCGGCGTAATGCCGCGCTTGCCGAACAACTGCAAACCCACACGCACGATGTCCACGCCGCCCCGACTCTCACGCTTGGGGAGCGACGAGCCACGCTCGCCGTAGATCGCTCGGCTCGCCACAACGGTGACGTCGTGTCCGCGCGCTATGAAGTCCCGCGCAAGATCATCCGCGTGCTGGGCCGTCGCCGCAACATCGGGCCAAAATGCCTGATTCACAAGGAGAATTCGCAGTGAGGAGACCTCTTGCAGCATCCTCCGCGCGAGTTCATTGCGATCGTAATGCTTCGCCGCAACGAGACAATTCGCATGGAACCGTTCATACAGCGCCGCATCCGACTGCAGACGGCGAATACCCGCGAGCAGTGCGTGAGGATCCTCGGGCGTGAAGGGGATTCCGACTTGCTCCGCTTCCACGATTTCTGCCGATTCTCCACCAACACCATGCAGCACGGGTATTCCCATTCCCATGCACTCAAAGAGTTTGGACGGAATGACCGTCTCGAAGAGTGGGGTGCGCTTCAGGTGGATGATCGCGGCATTGAGCACCGCCCAGTACTTCGGCACCTCATCCTTGGCAACCGAGTCGATGAACCGGACATTGTCAAGCCCCATCGACTCTGCCATGGATCGCAACTCGTCCTTGCGCGCTCCATCGCCGAGGAAGACGAAGCCAATGGAGTTGTCTCCCTCCTGCTTCGCGATGCGTGCCGCCTCAAGAACAGTTTCGAGCGCGTGCGCAAGTCCATGCGTTCCGATGTACCCCGCAATGAAGCGCCCCTCAAACGAAAGCTGCCGTACCAACTCGGCAGATGCGGCCTGCGGAATGAAGCGACTTGTATCGACGCCGTTGGTGATGACTCGGATCTTCTCCGCCTTGATCCCACGCTCAATGAGGTTGCGTTTGAACGCGTGCGTCACAGAGACGATGCGGAACGCTCGGCGATACAGGAAGAGCTCGAGCTTCTCAAGCATGTTGAGAATCCAAGCATTCTTCATGGCGCCAACGACTCGGATCGACTCGGGCCAGAGGTCACGGAGCTCGAACACGAAAGGACAACGCTTCAAGACGCTTGTGACCCACGCACCAATCGCGGTAAAGAACTGCGGCGATGTGCCAATGACCAGATCCACTCGCCGAACGAAAAGTGCCGCGAGTATCGCGGAGAGCATGAAACTCATGTAGTCCATCACTCGTCGCTGGAATCCCTCGTTCGCCGTGATGTAGGTCCAGACTCGTATCACGCGGATCCCATCCATCTCCTCCGACTGCCACAACTTGTTCTTGTAGCCACCGAAGACCTTGCCCTTCGGGAAGTTGGGCGCGCACGTGATGACGGTGACCCGATGGCCGACCTTGACCCACTCACGACAGTGTTCGAACGTCCGACTCGCAGGCGCGTTCACTTCGGGCGGAAAATTGTCAGTCAGAAAGAGAATGTGCATGACACTTCCAACGCTCACCGCCAACGAATCGTGACGGTCATCTCGTTCCCCGAGGGTATTGCCTCAACACAAACCGTTCCAATCCGATGTCCAAACCGAGGTCGATACTCCGCAGAACTCACGCGCGACGCTCCGCCGCAAACCTCAAGGCTGATGACGACCCCATGATTGGTTCGGAAAGTCATCTCGCCGACCTGCACCAGGGTTGGATGCAAGATGAAACGGCTGAGGGCTCCGGCCATGGGCATCGTGTCTCGCACGGTCAGTGATCCACTTGACAGCGACCATGTTCGTGCATGGACGGCCGTGCGCCGCAAGCGACAGTAGCCGTCATGCGACGCCGACATGAACAGCGAGCCATCCGTGCGGCATTCGGAAGTGCGTGAGATGATCCGAGCGCGTCGCGCCACGCGGAACCCACCCCACACTTCACTCGAGTCGGCATCGCCGACCTGCAGCGTGCTGTGGGAACGAGTCGACCGTTCGAGGCTCCGCTGCGCTCCGACCGAATACGTTGAGGTGCCACCGTTGACGATGATGCGTTCACCACCGATGGACAACTCGAACGACAATGTGTCCGCATGCGCGTGACCAGGCTGCATGTCAGGTCCGATCGGGGCCGCATCCACGAGAAGGCGGGCATTGTCCACCGCCGCGCTGAAATATCCAGAGTCCGCAAGATCAAGCAATGCAGGTCGCACAGGGCGATGCGTGGGAACGCGAAGCCGCTGTGCATACTGCTGAATCTCATCGGGTGTGGGTGCGATACCGAAGGCAGCATCATTGAACAGTGCGATCTGCCCATCAGGATGAGTCATCGCTGCCAGCCAGTCGAGCATCGCCGGAACAGTTCGCTCAACCAACAGCACATCCGAAGAACTCACCCGATTTGGCCATGCATGGAATGCATTGAGCAGGTCGAGCATGTCTTCGAGAATCAGTGCGTGATACATCGGACTACGCTCAAAGTGCCCGCCATCCGTCAACACCTGCTCAGGAATCTGCTGGCGAAGAATGCGAAGCCCACACTCAAGCCACTGGTCTGCCTCTCCGCCCCGAGATGCGAGCCCTGCAAACACCAAGGCCTTGGCATTGACGAACAGGTGGTTTGCCAACAGATGGTGCTCAATCCGCCGTGCAAGCCACCGCGTCTGAATCGCAAGGCTCTGCCACGCATTGTCGTGAATGTCTCCCCCCTCGAGCGACCATTTGATCCAATTCACAATCCGCAGTGAGGTGGGATAGGGCTCCCAGCCGTTTCCGCCAGCGGGCGGGTTCTCAGAAATCCAACGATCCATGAACGCCCGATGCTCTTCGCGTCGTGATGCCGACGATGCCAAGAGGTCATCGAAGTAGTGCAGATTGTAAAGCCACAACTTGCCAACCGATGGGTCATTCCAAATGGCCGCATGCTGAATGTTGCGCCGCTCAGAGAGAAACTCGGCTGAATCAGTGAAGACACTTCGCGTCCGAGGAATCGACGCCACCCAATCTCCTATCGGCGGCGATCTGCCTCCCGCCTTCGATCGATCAATGCTCGGGCGCGTGACTTTGAATGCGACGCGCGACACGATCTGCCGAAGGCGGAGATATCGGAGTGTGTTCCAGTAGAGCAGGATTGAAGTTGTGGGGCTCAAGCAGAGCAGCCTTCCTCACCTTGAATACATCCGCTCAAGCACCGCGACGATCCGCTCCCCCGTCTTGCCATCCCACAGTGGCGGGATCGATCCGCGCTTCCACTTGCCGGCGAAGAGTCGATCGAGCGCGGGCTTCAGAGCCGCTGGGTCCACACCGAGCAACTCGTTGGTGCCGAGCGTCACCGTTTCGGGGCGTTCAGTCGAAGTGCGCAAGGTCATGCAAGGGACACCCATGACCGTTGTCTCCTCGGTGATGCCGCCCGAGTCAGTGATCACCCCCTTCGCGTGCTTCACCAGATAGTTGAACTCCAGATACGGCTGCGGATCCACCAACAGGATGTTCGACGGCACCCCGCCAAGATCGCGCATGGTCTTCGCGGTCCGTGGATGAACGGGAAACACGACCTTCATGCCGCGTACCGCGTCCGCGATCGCCCGCAACAACAACGCGAAGGTGCTGCCCCGATCGACATTGGCGGGCCGATGCAGCGTCGTCACGAAGTACTCACCCGCCGCAAGTCCAAGATCACTCCAGAATGCGGGCTTCGCGAGTCGATGTTCGTTCGCGAGCAGCGTGTCGATCATGGTGTTCCCTACGAAGTGAATCCTGTCCTCCGCGACACCACTTCTTCGAAGATTCTGATTCGCTCCCTCACTGGTCGTGAAAAATAGGTTGGTGATCGAGTCCGTCACCATTCGGTTGATCTCCTCGGGCATCGTCCAGTCGCCGCTGCGGATCCCAGCTTCAACATGTGCAACAGGGACACAGAGCTTCTGCGCCGCGATCGCGCACGCCATGGTGCTTGTCACATCGCCCACCACAAGGCAGAGCACGCTGCGCGACTCCTGAAGGAGCGCTTCGTACCGGGTCATGATCGCACTCGTCTGTTCAGCCTGTGTCCCTGAACCCACCTCGAGATTGCGATGTGGCTCGGGAATGCCCAACTGCGTGAAGAAGTCGCCGGACATCTTGGCGTCGTAATGCTGCCCCGTATGGACCAATCGGTACCCAAACTCCACACCCGTGCGCATCCTCGCTTCCATCGCACGGATGATCGGCGCGATCTTCATGAAGTTTGGTCGCGCACCGGCGATGATGTCGATCATCGGCGTCATGATCGGTCGTGGGCAATCTGAATGCTTGCTCGAGCCACTTCCAAAATCTCGCTCAGTGGAATCGGAGCCTCCGCCTGACCACGGATGGCTGCAAGGAATGCGCTTGCACACGCACGCTGCCCCTTGTCCTGACTCCAGAGGTTCATTCTCTTGAAGCCCTTCCATCCGAAGCCGCGCAACTTCTTGAAATTGTCGAGTTGCAGCACTGCGCCACCTGCAAACACCTCGAGCCTCTCCTTCGGGAAGGCTTTGCAACCATTGGCGAAGTAGTGAACGGTGCCGATCGAGCCGTTCGCAAAGCGCAGCGTGAACGAGGTCGTGTCCGCCGTGGGCGACTGCATCGTGGACCGATGCCACTCCTGTATCGGTGCATCAGCGAGGTGCCGAAGCAGATCGATGAAATGGCAGCCCTCGCCGATGATGCGTCCTCCGCCCTGCTCCGCATCTTGCGTCCAGTGATCGCTCGGGATTGCGCCGGCGTTCACGGTCATGACAAATGACTTCGGACCTGACGCAGCGCGCAGCAAGCTTCGCATCCGCTGCACTTGCGGCGCAAATCTTCGATTGAATCCGACCATCAGTGTGATGGGGCGGGCGCTTGCCTTCATGGCAGCCTCGATCCGATCCACCTCTTCCAAGGTCAGACACAGCGGCTTTTCAACGAAGACGTGCTTCCCGGCCTGAATGGCTTCGAGTACGAAGCCGGCGTGACTGTCGTGACGGGTGGTGATCACCACGGCATCAGTCCCTGAATCTGAAAAGAGGGAGGCGGAGTCTGTGGTGGTTTGTTGAAAGCCGAACTTGCGCCCGGCATGCAGACCAGTGACCCCGCCGCTCGACGCCACAGTGCGCAGCGTGGCGCCCGCTTCGCGGAATGCCTTGATCAGCACGGCGGTCGCGTAGTTGCCCGCACCGAGGAAACTCACCGAGCCAGTGCCACGATCGCTACACGATCCGCACAACTCGACGCTGCGCTGCAGAGCGGGTTGCCGACCATGCGCTTCGGGATAGGAGAGCAGAATGCCGAGCGACGGCTCGGACCCGCCGACCACCTCGTAGGCGGCAAGCGCGCCATCGATCGGGAAGCGGTGTGAGACGAGTGGCTTCACATCGAGTCGGCCGTCGGACATCATGTCGAGCACGGCCTCGAGGTTGCGCTGCTCCGTCCAACGGACGAAGCCGAAGGGGTAGTCCTGCCCCTTCTCTTCGTAGTTTGGGTCATAGCGTCCTGGACCGTACGAGCACGAAACCTGAAACGTGATTTCCTTCTTGAAGAAATCATCGCGCGAGAGTTCCAGTCCGGTGACTCCGACCAGCACAATGCGGCCGCGCTTGCGACACATCAGCGCAGCCTGATGCATGGGCTCATTGCTGCGTGTTGCTGCCGTGACAATGACCGCATCGACGCCACGCCCGCGCGAGAACCGCTCCGCTGCCGCGACTGGATCCTCGCCGACCGACAGATCGACGGTCTCGGCACCAAACTGCCGTGCAAGTGCGAGCTTCTTGGAATCGAAGTCAATGCCCAGCACGCGACAACCATGTGCGCGCAGGAGCTGCGCGGTCACGATGCCGATCAGACCCATGCCCGTGACGACGACCGCCTCTCCAAGCGTCGGCTGTACCAGACGGATGCCCTGCAAAGCGATCGCTCCAAGCACCGTGAACGCAGCCTCTTCGTCGGAGACACCCTCGGGAACGCGTGCGCAGAGGTTCACCGGCACGCTGACGACATCGGCGTGCTTGCCGTTGGACGCCACACGGTCACCGATCTTGAATCCCTGGACCCCAGCACCGACATCGATGACCGTGCCGACATTGCAGTAGCCGAGCGGGAGCGGCTGATCGAGCTTGCCGAAGACCGCCTCGATGGTCGGCTGGATGCCGTCGGTCCGCATCTTGTCCCAGACCATCTTCACCTTGTCGGGCTGTTGAAGGGCCTTCTGGATCCAGCCCGCCTTGCCGAACTCGACCATCATGCGCTCGGTGCCCGCAGAAACGAGCGTTCGATCCGTTCGAATCAACAGATGGCCACGCCGCGATCCCGGACTGGGAACCTCGGCGACTTCGGTCGAGCCATCCCGCAGCGATTGCAGCACTTGTCTCATGTTGGTTTCCTAGCGGTGATAAGCATGAACAGCCCCACACCAGACGCCGCACGCCGAATGAGCCAGCGCGGCCAAAGCTGGCGCGCGATGGCGAGCAGCACGCCCCGGTGGCGCTGCCCCGCACCGGACTCGAGAAGATCGCCATGCGTCAGCACTGTGTCGATACGAATATCAGTGAAGCCACCGAGCAACGCCTTGCGGGCTCCATCAGGCGTGTACGCCTTGGTGCCAGGACTCTCGAGAAACCGAGAATAGATCTCGTCCATGGATGTCCACGGTCGAAGTCGCATGAGCGCATAGCGGACCCACAGCATCAGACCAACGATGCTCCACTTCTGATAGATCATGATCCGAGCCTCGGCGCCAGGCTTGAGCACGCGACGCACCTCGCGGAACGCTTTGGGCGTATCGGGACTGTGGTGTAGCACGCCCCACGAATAGACGATGTCGAAGGTTCCATCAGCGAAGGGCAGTGACTCTGCATCTCCAATAGCTAAAGTCGACCTGAGCTCGAATGCAACAAGCCGACGCGTGGTGTGTTCGACGGCCCGAGGTGTGAGATCGATGCCATAGAGGTCTGCACCTGCCTCGGCGAAGCGTTGATGATCCGCCCCAAGACCCACGCCAATCTCAAGCACCTTCAGACCCTTGACGCGGTCAAAGCCCGCGAACTCTGGGATGTATGGCTCGAGGCGATATCTCTCTTTGGATTGAGCCGCATAACCATCTTTCTCCGCGCTTGGCAGCAGCAAATCCTCCCCACAGGAGGCTCGATTCCAAAAGTCCGCGACCTGTTGCTTCTGGTCACTCATGGATGCACGTGAGAAGTTAGCCGATCGAGAAACGACCGGCAGCAGATCTCGATGCAAAGGAGTGAGAGAATGGTGTAGCTGGCATCGATGCGTCCTTCCTGATTCGCCTCGATCATGCGTGAGACTGCAGACGGATCGAACAGCCCACGGCGGCGAATGGAGTCTGGCGACAGGAGATCGGCGATCATCGGGCGAAAGTCGTTGCGGACCCACTGGCGCAGCGGAACACCGAAGCCGGCCTTTGGGCGATAAATCACATCATGCGGCAACATCGGCTCCATGGCGCGCTTCAACGCCCACTTGCCGATACGGCCACGTTGCTTGATGGCCGCGGGGATGCGAGCGGCATACTCAACGAGTTCAAGATCGAGGAAGGGAACCCGAACCTCGACCCCAACGGCCATCGACATCTTGTCCGTGTACGTGAGGTTGTGGTCAGCCAGAAAGAAGCGCTGCTCCAGTGCCAGCACCCTATCGAGCCGTCCAACCTCCGCAGGCAGGTCTGCAAGAAACGCCTCCAGTGGATCGGAGGCGCGGGTTGCCAAGAACTGCCGCTGTAGTTCGGGCGCAAACAGACCATCGACCATGGTCGGTGGCGCCCACTCAAAGTAGCCCGCGAGGCGCGCATCGCCATCGAGACCCGAACCTTGGAACAACTTGGTGATCCGCCGAGAGAGACCACGACGTTGGTCCAGACCGCCAGATGCTCGCTCGAGCGCACATCGCACGCCCGCGGGCAGCCAAGACCACCAATGTTGCAGGCTCACGGCAAGATGCCTGCGGTAGCCAGTGAAGAGGTCATCGCCGCCTGCGCCGGAGAGAAGAACCTTGACTCCATGCTCGCGAGCGAGACCGCAGATGTGCAACACATTGAGTGCAGCGAAGTCCGCCAGCGGTTCATCGAGTTGCACGACCATGCGCTCAAGTTCACTGGCCATCCGGGATGGATCGACGCGGATGACATCGATCGGCACCTGCAGGTGCTTCGCCACGCGCTGCGCATACGGCAGGTCATCGGCATCGCCCGGGTTGAGCCCACCGCCGGTATCGATGGTGAAGCAGCGAATGTCCGGCGACTGCTCCCGCGCCAACGCCACGATCGCGCTGGAATCCAGACCACCGGAGAGAAATGCGCCGACTGGGACATCGGCGATGAGCTGTCGATGCACCGCTGTGCGGAGCGCCGCGAGGGTGCCCGTGGGCGCTTCGTCCTCATCAACATCCTGCGGAACGCCACGGAAGAGTGGAAGGCGATACCAGCGATCGACACGCTCGGTGCGACCGTTGCGCACCACCATCAAGGTGCCTGGATCAAGTTTTCGCACGCACTTCAGAGGTGTTCCCTCCCCGGGGCACCACAGGAACGTGAGGTATCTGCGCAGTGCCATGGGATCGAGTTCGCGACACTCGGGAGCCAAGTGCAGCAAGCCCTTTATCTCGCTGCCATAGGCCACCCCGTGAGCGAGCTCAGCGATGTAAAGAGGCTTGACTCCAAGTGGATCTCGGGCCAGCAGCGTGATCTGCTTTCGAGGGTCCCAGATGGCAAACGCGAAAATCCCATTGAGCATCGACAACATGCGTTCACCCTGCTCGAGGTAGAGCGCCAAGATGACCTCGGTGTCCGAGTGACCGCGAAATGTGTATCCCTGTGACTCGAGGTCGCGCCGCAACTCTCGGAAGTTGTAGATCTCCCCGTTGAAAATGATGGTGACCCCACTCTCCGATTCCACCATGGGTTGATGTCCAAGTGGCGACAGATCGAGGATCGCGAGGCGCCGATGTCCAAGACCAATGCCCGCTCCGGTGTCTACGACCAATCCAGAGTCGTCAGGACCACGGTGTGCGATACGGTCGAGCCCGCGCTGGAGAGCGCTGGGATCGAATCGTCCGGAGTAGCCAAGAATGCCGCACATGGAATCTTGTGTGATCGGACTTCCAAAGCCTACCTCCCAGTGTCGCCATTGCCCCCCCGGGGGTGGTATGCGGACGCCTGAGCTGCTGCTGACCGTGCGGTCTACACGACCGAAGCCGAGCCCGCCTGGTGATCTCTCAGAGCCTTCACTCGCATGTCGCCTATCGCCTTTCGTGTCAATGCGCGAATGACCCGTCGTGCCAAGCAAAGGTCGGTGATCAGAGGGATATTCATATCGATTGCGCCACGGCGAATGCGAAAGCCATCTGGGAGACCCCGCTCATCGAACTCGCGCGGAATGTTGATGACAAGATCGACATCTCCCTGCCGCATGAGTTCCAACGCATCGGGACCGTCCACTGGAAGTTCGCCTGCCGACTTTCCTGCCACCGTGCAAGCAATTCCCTCCTGCTTCAAGACTTCAGCAGTCCCGGCGGTTGCATACATCGCGAGACCGCTGCGTGCGAGAGCGCGCGCATCATCTGTAAAGCGATACTTATCTCCAACTGGTCCAAGTGAAAGCAAGACTCCACTCTGAGGAATGCGAAACCCCGTCGCCAGCATTGCCTTCAGAAGGGCTTCGTCGACATCATCGCCCATGCAGGCAACCTCTCCAGTCGATGCCATCTCAATCCCAAGGACCGGATCTGCGCCTGTGAGTCGGCCAAAGGAGAATTGCGGAGCCTTGACCGCCACAAATCCAAGATCGAAGAGCGCACCCGACTCCATCTGCTGGTCGGAACCGATACCGAACATCGCGCGCACTGATGCGCCGATGAAGTCCTGATTCAAGACCTTTGACACGAAAGGGAAGCTCCGCGACGCGCGCAGATTGCACTCGATGACCTTCACGTCGTTATCACGGCACAGCAGTTGAACATTGAATGGTCCTGTGACCGCGAGTGCTCTGGCGAGTTTCGCGCAAGCCTTGCGCACTCTTCGCAGCGTCTCAAGGTTCAAGTCCTGTGGCGGCAACACGAGGGTGGCATCACCCGAGTGAACGCCCGCATACTCAACATGTTCGGACACGCACCATAAAGTGACACGTCCTTGGTGTGCGACAGCGTCAAACTCTATCTCCCGTGCGTGTGACTCAAACTTCGAAATGACAACAGGGTGCTCTGGCGACATTGTCGTCGCGGATCGGAGGTACCGCAGGCACTCCTCGTGACCGTGGGCGATCCGCATGGCTGCACCAGACAGCACATAGGACGGTCGGACTACAACAGGAAAACCTCCGAGTGATTCGATCGACTGGGCAAGCGTGCCCTCACTCACCGACTCAAACCAGCGGGGCTGATCAATCTCGAGGCGATCACAGAGCGCGGAAAACTTCTTGCGGTCCTCCGCACAGTCGATTGATTCGGTGGGCGTACCGAGGACATTGACGCCAGCGTTGCTGAGTTTGAGGGCCAAGTTATTGGAGGTCTGCCCGCCCATCGAGACAATCACGCCGTACACCTGCTCGACCTCAACAAGCTCGAGTACAGACTCCAGACTGATCTCATCAAACACAAGTCGATCACAAATGTCGTAGTCCGTGGACACCGTCTCTGGATTGCAGTTCAGCATGATCGTCTCATAGCCGAGCTCACGCGCAGCCTTGATGGCCCCAACGGAGCACCAATCGAACTCCACGCTCGACCCGATGCGATAACAGCCTGATCCGAGCACAAGCACTTTCTTCCGCTCTGACTTGCGTTCCTCGCCCTCGTTGGCCCAATAGGTCCAATACAGATAGCTGGTGTCTGCCGGGTGCTCAGCAGCCATTGTGTCGATCTGGGCAAGCCGAGGACGAATGCCGAGCGCACGCCGCCGCTCCTGCACAGAGAGCTCGCTGGCGCCAATGCACTTTGCGATAGCGCGATCCGAGAAGCCGGCACGCTTGGCATCGAGCAGGTCGGTGCGCTCCAACTTGTCTACTCCGTCGATCTGCGACAGGTTTTTGCGCCTCTGAACAACTTCAGAGATCTCTTGCAGGAAGAATCTGTCAATGCCCGTGAGCTCGTGGACATGGTCCACACTTGCGCCGTCCGCAAGTGCGCGCGCCACGGCAAAGATGCGCCGTGGGGAGGGCTCTCGCAGTTCCCGACTGATGTCTTGGAAGGTGTACGCACTCGGGTCAAGCCCATCCACGCCCAGTTCGAGCATGCGAAGCGCCTTCTGAATCACTTCACCGAACGAGCGACCGATCGCCATAACTTCGCCGACAGACTTCATCTCGGTACCAATTCGCGTCTCAGCCTCAAGAAACTTGCCAAAGTCCCATCGGGGTGCCTTGCAAACGACATAGTCAAGAGCCGGCTCACAGAATGCGCTCGTTGTCTTGGTAACCGAGTTGGAGAGCATTGGAAGGTCATAACCAAGCGCAATCTTTGCCGCGATGTAGGCGAGTGGGTAACCCGTGGCCTTGGATGCAAGAGCCGAACTGCGGGACAAGCGTGGATTCATCTCGATCACTCGGTACTCGGATGAGTGAGGATCGAGCGCGTACTGAACATTGCACTCACCCAAGATGCCGAGACGACGAGCAACTCGTATCGATAGGTTTCGCAGAAGCTGGTACTCAGCATCTGTCAGGGTTTGGCTTGGTGCAACCACAATTGACTCGCCGGTATGAATCCCCATCGGATCCAGATTTTCCATGTTGCACACGGCAATACAGTTGTCGGCGGCATCACGCACGACTTCGTACTCGATCTCTTTCCAGCCCGAGAGGCACTCCTCAACGAGTACCTGTGGGCTGCCAATGAACGCCCGGGCGATACACGCGGGCAACTCCTGTTCGACGTGAACGATGGATGATCCTTGCCCACCGAGCGAGAATCCGCTTCGCAGAATGACGGGGAGTCCGATGGCACGTGCGGCCGCCAACGCCTCGCTTGGGGAGTCAGCCGCGATGCTGCGCGCAGTCTTCACGCCGATCTCCGACATGAGCTTCGCGAACTGCTTTCGATCCTCACCGGCGCGAATCGAAGCCACTGGGGTTCCAAGAACTGTGACCCCATACCGCGCAAGCACCCCGGTCGCATCGAGTTGAAGTCCACAATTCAGGGCTGTCTGCCCACCAAATCCAAGCAGTATCGCGTCGACCTTCTCCTTCGCAATCACCTCTTCAACGAAATGCGGAGTGATCGGCAAGAAATAGACCTGGTCAGCGAGGTCCAAGGAAGTTTGCACGGTTGCGATGTTCGGGTTGATGAGGACAGTACGGATCCCCTCTTCACGCAATGCCTTCAAAGCTTGGGAGCCCGAGTAGTCAAACTCTCCCGCCTGCCCAATCTTGAGCGAGCCTGAACCAAGCAGCAGAACTTGTGACGGCCGAAATCTTGGACGCAGGTTGGGGCTACCCATCACTGACCCCTCAATGCCTTTATCTCTTGAACCATGTGCAAAAAGTCGCGGAAGAGGTACGCCGTATCCTGGGGTCCCGCCGCCGCCTCAGGGTGAAACTGCACGGATCGGAAAGGCCTGAACTTGTGACGGATCCCTTCGTTTGTGCCATCGTTGAGGTTGACAAACCAAGGTTCCCAGTCTTCGCCTAGAGATGACTGGTCGACCGCGTACCCATGATTTTGACTTGTTACAAAGGCTCGCTGCGTTGACATCTCAAGGACCGGTTGATTTTGCGAACGATGCCCGTACTTCAACTTGTACGTCTTTGCGCCACTTGCAATCGCCAGCAACTGATGCCCAAGGCAGATACCAAAGATCGGTATCCCGCGATCCAGAACTCCTCGAATGCGAGTCGTGAGCGCGGTCAGGTGAGCCGGGTCGCCCGGACCATTCGTCAGCATCACCCCATCCACATCATCGAGCAATTGCTCCCACGGGGCGAAGTACGGCGCACGAATCACATTCGATCCAAAGTCGATCAAACGACGAATGATGTTCTCCTTGCATCCGGTATCGACCACAAGTATCCGAGGAGTCGCTGCATCAGAATGCACGTCGTACCGGGTCGTGTGCTCGGGAGCCACGCCCGCAACAACGTCGGGGTCCACGCGATGGACCGACGCCTGTCCGTGGGAGCCCTTGGGATCAAGCAGACCCACCATCGTCCCAGCGGCACGAAGGTGCTTCGTCAAAGAACGGGTGTCGATTCCCTCGATTGCAGGAACGCCCGCAGCACGAAGCCACTCGCCGAGTGACCGCCGGGATGCGTAATGGCTCGGTTGCGAGCAGTGCCGAGAAACCACAAGACCAAGGATCTGAAGCCCTCCCGACTCCATCGATCGAACTGCATCCTCGCCCATCGGAACTCCATAGTTTCCCTGCAGTGGATATGTCAGAACGAGAATCTGTCCGCGATACGAGGGGTCTGTCAGGGTCTCAACGTAGCCCGTCAGCCCAGTGCAAAACACCACCTCTCCCTCCACCGGTCGATCGGCGCCAAATGACGAACCCCCGAACGATCTGCCATCCGCGAGGGTAAGTTGCGCCTGCACGTGTGCTGCACCTAGAACCAGGGGATCAGATCTTGGTGATCCTATTCACTCGCCGCCTCTTTGGTCCATGAAAGACATCCATAAACCCGCCGAGTTGAAAGGGTAACAGATGAAGGGGCCAATCGCCCTCGATATTGGTGCGGTGAATCTGGAGGGGATTCGTGCCATGACCGACTGCTCCACTGCATGACATAAAGGCGAACCGGAACCCAGCGTCTCGAATCACTACTGCGGTCTCGTGCGAAAAGTTCTCTTCCTCGCCACCAACCCAACAGAAGGCCTGCACTTCACAGCCAATGCGCTCCTCCATGACTCGCTTTGCTTCCACAATCTCATCTCGTATCTCAGAAGGCGGAACCTTTGCATGCAGCCTTCGATGGCTCGCCGTATGACATCCAACAACATGACGTGCTCCCAGCGCGCGAATCTCACTCCAGCTCATCGCAACACGCCCATCTGGAGGAGGCAATCCTGGACGGATGTGGTGGCGCTCTGCGTACTCAACCTGATTGGGCGGCGGGATGTCTACAAAGGCCGTCGGAACAAAGAACCAACCCACAAGACCAAACTCTTCAAGCAGTGGAGCCGCGACTTCGTAGTTGGAACGAAGTCCATCATCAAAGGTGAGTATCACGCCGGGCTTACTGTGGGGCCAGTCCCCCGTTGACAAAAGACCCTCAAGATCGGATGGTTTGACGCCAACAAATCGACGGGCGAGATATTCAAACTGACGACGGAGGTTCGCGGACAACGCTGCGGGCGTCCCGTGGTAGTTGATCGCTCGAATGAAACGCGGCCCCCTCAACAAGCGCTGCAATCGCATGAGGGACTCCGACACACCGAGGGCCCCAAGGGTCGCGGCAACATGTGTCTTGGAAGCGTGGGAACTCAAGGCATCACCCTGTGGTCAGGACTCAGAACATGACATAGACGAATGGCGAAACATCTGCGCTGTCGTGTTCCGCAACCCGAACGACATCGGCGATCTGCCCGAGGCTTCCCCCGAGTCCACACAGGGGGTCACCCCCGATGCTGCGCCAGTGCGCAACCAACCTTGCGGCAAACTCCTTGCCATTCGCACAGGAGGCATTCTCGAAATCCTCCTTCGACATGGTTCGTTTCACGCGGCGCACGTAATAGGTTTCGAGAGCTGGGTCGACTCCCTTCAGCAGTAGTTCAGAGCGCTTCTCTCGCAACTGTCGCGCGAGAGGCATCAGCTCCTCGTCAAAGAACAGTTTCATCATCGGCGCGCCCGATGGGCTCCCTTCAGTCGAGCTCATACTTTGCCCTCCAGTTTTCGTCATCAACAAACTTTGGTTGTTCCTCTCGCCATACCAAGCAATCTTCGAGAACGAGGAGATCCATTTCCGTGCGCATAAAGCATCGATAGGCGTCCTTTGGCGAACACACGATGGGCTCGCCACGGACATTGAACGAGGTGTTCACGAGCAGTCCACAGCCGGTCATGTCTTCGAATGCCTTGATCAATTCGTAGTAATCCGGACTCTCTTCCCGAGCGACCGTTTGGATTCGCGCTGAATAATCCACATGTGTGATTGCTGGCACATCCGATCGGGGTTGATTGATAACGGACATCATGTCATCGTCACCACCACGGAACTTCTCCAGGTCCATCGGCAAACATCGTTCCTTCCGAACGGGGGCGACGAGCAGCATGTAGGGACTGTCGCCGACCAACTGAAAATAGGTGCTGCAGCGCTCGGAGAGCACGCTTGGAGCAAAAGGGCGAAAACTCTCGCGATACTTGATCTTGAGGTTCATCAGCGACTGCGTGTCCTTGTTTCGTGGATCGCCCAGGATCGACCTCGCACCGAGCGCACGAGGACCAAACTCCATCCGCCCGCAACACCAACCTATGATTTTCCCCTCCGAGATCGCCTTTGCTACAGCCGTGACACGTTCGCGGGCTTCAGGAACGTGCCGATACGGGATGCTGTTTCGATCGAGGTACGCTCGAACTTCTGTCGACGAGAACCTTGGTCCGAGCAGGCTGCCACGCTGGCGATCCCGTCCACCAACTGACCGCGTGCGCTCATGCCCGAAATAGGTGTGATAGGCGAGTAACGCCGCCCCCAGTGCCCCGCCCGCATCCCCAGCCGCGGGCTGGATCCAGATACTTTCAAAGATCCCGGCTTCATGGAGTTTTCCGTTCGCCACGCAATTGAGCGCGACGCCACCCGCCAACACGAGATTGCGCTCCCCAGTCTCACGCTGAAGATGCTGTGCGGTACGGAGGACGATGAGCTCGGTCACGCGCTGGACACTTGCCGCAATGTCCATCTCTCGGCGAGTGATCAAGCTCTCTGGTTCGCGCGGCGGTCCACCAAAGACAGCGTGAAATCGCTCGTTCGTCATCACCATGCCATCGAGGAACCCAAAACACTCCGTATGCAGGCGATACGAACCATCGGGTCGCACATCGATCAACTTCTCGAGAATCAGATCGGCATACTTCGGCTCGCCGTAAGGCGCAAGACCCATCAACTTGTACTCGCCTGAGTTGACCTTGAAGCCGCAGTAGTAGGTAATCGCGCTATAGAGCAGTCCGAGCGAGTGCGGGTAGTGAATCTCGCTGAACAGTTCGATCGTGTTCGCACTGCCGACCCCTAGGCACGTTGTCGCCCACTCGCCAACTCCGTCCATCGTGAGGATTGCGGCAGAGTCGAAGGGAGATGGATAGAACGCACTTGCCGCATGAGTCATGTGGTGTTCAGCAACCAGAACCTTGCCGGCTTTGCCGAGAGAGCCGAGCGCGCGTTTCACATGATCGTCGAGCCAAATCTTGTGACCGAGCACCGCAGCGGTCGCCTTACAAAACTGATCTCGAGCTGCTTCTCCGACCGAAAGCGCGTTTCGAAGCACCCGATCGTAGGTGACGATCGGATTGTCATAAAACACAATTGCATCGAGTTCAGAGGCCTCCAGAAACGCCTCTTCGAGACAATAATTGATTGCGTTGACAGGAAAGCGGGGGTCATGCTTCTTGCGCGAGAACCGCTCTTCTTGCGCAGCTGCGATGATCTGACCGTCTTGCACAAGGGCAGCGGCTGAGTCGTGATAGAAGGCGGAGATGCCGAGGATGCGCACACTCATGTTTGGCTTTGTTGGTTGAGTTTCGTGACTCGAGACAGAACAGTCTGTATGGCGGGCGCCAAGGACTTTGCGATGGCGGCGTGCCCTTCGGGTGTCGGGTGAATATCGACAGAAAAGCGAAAACCGCGCCTCTGCTCTCGCGTGTAACGCCGCAGGTCTGGCAGGGGATCGTGCAGCGTGCATCCAATCTCTGAGCAGAGCTCCGCAAACCTCCGCTGATAGGGGGTCGCAACAGCGGTTCCCTCGACGTGCTGGTACAGCGGGAGCGGCATGATGATGAGACGAGACACATCACGATACTCTGTCGCCCAGTGACGGAGTATTGCCCGCATGAGCTGCCATCCTGGACTGCTCACGCTCGCGTAATCGGGCACCGGCTGGTAGCGCGTCACGGCCTGCAACATCGACTGAAGTCCGGTGCGGCGCACGAGTGCTCGGAGCGAGCGAAATCTCCCCCCTTGGTCAACACACGCACGCTCTTCGGGAGAGAGCGCCGTCTCCGCAATTGGCGAGGCTTGAGGCGGGCTTTGGTGAAGCACCAAGTGGCCTTGCGCATCCATCGTAAAGTAGGGCTTTGCAAACACAACGACCTTGCCGGCATCGTCGACAAAGCGGCGATAGCGCGAGAGAATGCGACGCACGTTCTCCACAAGTACGGCGATCACGAGTACATCATGCTCGACACCGCGGCCAAACGCATTCCATGCGAGATACTGCTGATCGGTGCCAGATCCCGGTAGCCCGAAGTTATAGGTTTCGGCATCTCGAACAAGTGTCTCCAGCACATCTGTATAGCGCTTTCCGTTCGAAACGCCATCGCCCGCGGTGAATGAGTCGCCAAACACGAGCACCCGACGAATGTGCTCGCGCCTCGGCTCATCAAAATCTCGGTCACAGCGAAACCCCTGTTTGTTCGCACGCAACAGGTACCCGCCGGACTCGTGAGGAATGCGGGCACGTATTCCCGGAATGAACCGAAATGCTGTGGCGGGGTGATACTCGAAACACTGTCGACTCATACTCAAGCAAAGCGTAACTTGAATCAAGACTGCCGTCGCCGGAGTTCACCAACGCACACACACATCGGCAGAAGCCAGGACGGGCGTGATGACTTGCCACAGTTGTCTTGATGGCCTGCAAGTCTGCGACTCATCACCTCAGGGCTCTCCTCATGGGAACGCACTGCCGCCATGCAAGCGATGCAACATCCTTTCAGCGATCGCACAAGCCTCGGCCGACAATGCTCAGGCGAGAGATGTGTGTCACGCCAGCTCGGTCAAACTCATGTCTGAGCACGGTGCGACTCGACTCAATGAGTGGGCACCTTGGCGGAAGTGTCGCTGCATCGCAGCGTATCGATACGATCGATTGCATGCGCGTCGTTCACTTCCTCAGGTCTCTGTCATTACTGAATGGTGGACCGCCCCGGTCGGTGATCGATCTCGCCACAGCTCTCGCTGAGCGTGGTCATCATGTTGATGTGTTGACATCATATATTGACGAACTCCCGCCCTCATGGCAGGGAGCGGGCACTCCATGCGTTCACCGAATCGGGAGGGAACGTCTGTGGTCTGTCTACTGCTCGAGGGAGGAGCGGGCCCTCATTCGAAAGTTGATTGGACAAGCGTCGGTGCTTCATCTGCATGAGTGTTGGGATCCTCTCAACCTCTACCTTGCGCGTGTCGCCCGAGCCTCGGGGGTGCCATATGTGGTGAGTTCGCGCGGTTCGCTTGATGATTGGTGCATGAGGCAGAAGCGTCTCAAGAAGTGGCTTTACTTGAGAATTGCTGGAACGCGCCTGCTGAATGGCGCGGCATTCGTTCATGCGACCGCGAGCGGGGAGGCGCAGCAATCCGAGCGGTGGTATCCCAGTGGACGCACCGAAGTGATTCCGAACCTCATCAACGTATCGCGCTTACGGTCGGGGGATCACAGGTCGCTCGCCTACACCGAGTTTGGGATCGATCCAACGGCCGAAGTGCTCCTGTTTATGGGTCGAATCGACCCCATCAAGGGAATTGATTTCCTGCTGGATTCAATGCCCATCATCAGGCGCACTCATCCGAGGGCTCTTCTCGTGATTGCAGGCAATGGAACAATGACGAGTGTGGCTCGTGTCAGGAGGTCGATTGATCGGCTTGGTATCGGGGACTGCGTGCGAATGATTGGATTTGTACGCGGTCACTACAAGGCGGGACTTTTGCAATGTGCGAGCGCCTTCGTGTTACCGTCAAGCCACGAGAACTTTGGCAATGCCATCTTTGAGGCTGCGGCCTGTGGTGTGCACTGCATTGTGACACGACAAGTCGAGACATGGCGGGAACTCTGGGCGGCGAAAGTGGCCACCATTGTCCAGCAAGACACGTTCGAAATCTCGACGGCAGTTTCCCATCAACTGTCTCTTCCGGCGGATGAGCGTGTTTCACAATCGACTCGGGCGAAGCAATGGACCGAAAACTTTCTCAACCCTGAGATGCTTGCACAGCGCTATGTGACCGCGTACGAGTCTGCGCGAAAGCGATAGCGTCACACCACAGAACACGCCAGAAACCCGAAGTGGTTTCTACTTCTCCGACATTCGCCCATACCCACTATCGGGCTTCATGTCGCCCAGTGGCGGGCGCGGGCCTATTGGCACGGCGGGGTTTCCACGGAAGATGGTCCACGGTTCGAGAGAGCGGATCGCGACTCCGCAGGCTCCAAGTATGGCACCATGTCCGACGGTCACACCAGGTCCGACAAAGGCGTCGGCGCAAATCCAGACATCATCCTGCACGGTGATGCCGGCTCGAATGAGTGGCATGCTTGGCTGACGAAAGTCGTGAGTGCCAGCGCAGAGGTGGGCACCCTGCGAAATGGTCACACGGTCGCCGAGCACCACTGGACCAAGGCAGTACAGGATGGCGCGATCTCCAACTGCGCTGTCATTGCCAACCTTCAGGTTCCAAGGACACTCAATGACAACCGTTCTGCGAATTCGTACAACCCTTGCCAAGTCAGCACCGAAGGCTCGGAGCAGGAGGCGACGCCAGGCATAGCAATTGTGGAAACTTGGGCGAAAAAGAAGCGCTTGAACAACTGCCCACCCAAGGCGCGCGAGGCGCTCACCCTTGCTGTACGGACTCCTTGAACGCAAGGGACTGTGCTCGGCATCATGCGGCGTCGACATGTGCGCCCACATAGTGTACTGACCTTCGTTCGAAGGGATCCTTCGACGATGTCAATGATGTTCTGGGTGCCACGAGTGATGTCACTGCGCTGAACATGATCGCGTGTGACGGGGTTCCCCCATCTCTTGAAGAACCGTCGTTCGGCTTGTGGCGAGGCGCAACATTTCAATGTCAGTCGTTCACTCTCTGTGTACTTTCTATGGAATGCTTTCTCCCATGCTGCTGGCACTTGGCACCGTTGCCTCTCTGTCTGATGGTGTGGTGTCGAGCCTTGACTCGAGCGGAGCGCTCTCGGTGACCTTGAAGACCGGTGAAGTCATCATTGACCGCTGGGTCCCGGAGGTTGTTGCGGGCCTCAAGACCTCGGTCTCGATCGCCGATGGGGGGTTTGACATTGAAATCACGCGGGACAACACTGCCGACCCACAACCCTATCGGGTACCTCCGTGGTCACTGCCCCGCCTTTCGCTCGGTGCAAACGTTGCCGCGTACGACTTTTCTGGCTCTGGGTGGCCCGAACTGATGGGGACGCAATCGAGGCGGTTACAAGCGACATATCCCAACGAACTCTATGCGCCTGTGGCAGTACTCAGGACAGCATCAGTGGCGGTCGGTGTCGCGGTCATGTATCCGATTCTTGAGTATCGGCATGATGTATCAATCGCGATCGAGCCCACGCGATTTGGAGACTGGCGCATTGACGCTGCACCATGTCAGACGGGGCGTACCGGCGACCTGTGGTGGGGGCACGATGCGCAAGTCGTTGGTCCACAGACTTGGACATGGCGTATCAGTTGGCGATTCACGACCGAGTCCAACAACTGGAACAGCACCTTGAGCCCCTACGTGGAGTGGTTTCGCAAGAAGTATGGATCTGTCACTTACACTCGCGACTCCCGTCCTATCCGTGGGCTTGCGCTTGCCAGCATGGCTGATCAAACCACGAGCAATCCGGGTGGTTGGACAAGGGACTTTTCAGCCCCCGATGTGGATGGCTATCAGGGCGCCGCCTACCAAACTGCTCGCCTCTTTCAGCAGTGGAAGCGTCTCATCTGGTGGGCTCCATCTGGACTTGCTGTGAAGAACCCTCAGCTGAACTACCCCTATCAGTTTGCCTCGCGATGGACATCGCAATGCGCTGAAGTGCCCGAAGCATTGCGCAGAGGACCTGCCATGATCCGCGCCATTCCGGTCCCCTCAGGGGGGGCGTTCGGTCTCTGGTGGGGACATGCTGCTGAACAAACCCCATGCTTTGACAGTGTTCCTTCCGTACGCGTCGATCCCACCAACTCGGACATGATGGCGCGGCATCTTGCCGAATTGAAGTGTGGCTCGATTCAACCGGTCACACTGATTGGCTTAGATGCGTTTGCTCACTCCCACAATCCAATCTGGAATCTCGTGCCAATACTCACTCAAATGCAGCAGGCAGCTCCGGATGTGAAGTTTTGTACCGAGGGACAGGGCTGCGATGTACTCCACCGTCTCGCCCCAACATGGGTCGATGCCTATCGAACCGCACCATTCCGCGATGGTGAGAATGAGCGAATTCGAGGACCACACGTGTTGGCAGACTTGATTCTCCCCGGGCACGAGATGTGGGCCGGGATGTGCTTCGACCGATCCGCTGATCCCAACCTGTTCGGGCCGAGTGTGAGTGCCTCCGAAATCCGGCGGACGGTGCTTTCCGTCATGTCATTCGGCTATGTGCCCGTTCTGTTCACAGACGTCGACCTGTCCCCCCAGTCTCCCCAATGACGTTCCTTGTCGTCGCAAGTCTGCTGGTCCAAGTGATCTTCATCGCCGTACTGATCGCGCGGGACATACTCCTGCCTTGGCGCGAGGCGTTCAGCATGCGATCCCTCTTCCTCGGTGGATTCCTGGTCTTTCAGTCGGGCAGTGCGATCTTCACGCTTCTCACCGACGAGGTGGATGTCGTTGGACCCAACAACATGGCTCTTGCGGGGCTCAAGTTCAGCGCCATCGGCTGGTTGTTTCTGATCCTCTTTCTGTATTTCTACTCCCGTGCCGGTCCGGTCATTCGATTTGCAAATCGCCCACTGCTGCCAGTTGCACCCGCAGACTTCGGACTTCTCGCAATCGGTGTGAGTTCTGTTCTTGCGGGACTTGTGATGCGAGATCTCATGGGAGAGATCCCCGTGATCGGCGTCCTTACTGTGATGTTGAGCTCTGGTTGCTTTGCCGCTGGGGTCGGCTGTGCCGCTTGGGGTCTCATTCGAGACCCACTAAACCCAATCAAACTGGTGGTTGGCGGGATCACCATTGTTGGCACCTGTCTGATTCTCCTTCAGAATGCCTTCAGTCGACGAACTCTGGTGGCGGCGGTGCTCTCGCTGCTGATATCTGGCTACTTCGCCCGCTGGCGTTTTCAGACTCGGCGCGCGCTGCTGCTTCAGGCGGTGCTCATCCTGGTTCTTGGATTTGCATTTATCGCACTTCAGTCGGCGACACGCGGCGAGAAGGGTCGCGGCGGCACAATCGCGGAGTACTTGGACGCCTTTCGGAAGGTAAACACAGAGGACATCATCGCTGTCACCATGAGCGTTGCGAGTGGGCAATTTGCTGGGGTCAACAGCATGTGGATCGTGGAGAACTATCCTTCTCAACATCCGTATTGGTACCTCCACTCGCTCCGGTACTTCATCACACAACCCATTCCACGGGTGGTGTGGGCTGGAAAGCCGTGGTCGCTCGGCAACGAAATGGTCCACCAGATTGCAGTCAGCGGGGTGAAGCGCGACGAGTTTTCCCTTGGTCCAGGAATTGTGGGGCATATCGTCGCTGATATGCCGTACATCGCCCTGCCACTTTATGCGTTCTTGATCGCTTGGGTGACGCGATACCTCGATGAACGTCTCGTTCTCCACTCTGGGGATCCGTTTGTTGTCATTCCAATCGGCGCCGCAGCGTCGCAAATCCTCGGGATGCCACGAGGAGAGCTTGGGCTCTTCGGCTTCAATGCGCTCGCGTGGACCCTTGGAGCCTGGTTGGTCATGCGACCGTTTCGATCGTGGATGGTGACGCCTGTTGTCGATGACGATGAAGAGAACGAACTGAGTCGCGAACTAAGTGCGTGAAGACGACGTCTGGTACATCTTCTGCAGAGTGCCAAGTATCCGACTCCACGAAGCGTTGCTGACAGCCCAATCGCGCCCCCGACGCGCCAGATCCTGAGCACGGGACGTGTCTCGAGCGACTTCCAACAAGACCGAGGCGAAGTCGGTGTCGCTGTCCGCCGCGACAGCGAGAGCGCCCGCCCGCGCAGCCTCAGGCAATCGGCAATTTGCCGTGGTGATGCTCGGCTTGCCGGCGGCCATCGCCTCGACCACCGCGATTCCGAACCCCTCAAAGCGTGGCCGGTGCGCAAACACCGAACACTCTCTCAGTGCCTCGATCTTCATGGCACCATAGACACCGCCCACAAAGTGGGTGCGTTCCTGAATGTTGAGTTGCCGCGCCTGAGCCTGAAGCGCGGGGAGTTCCCCCTCGTCAGGACCGAGTATCACCAAGTCAAGGGGAATGCCGCCATCAACAGCCAGTGCAAAACTGCGGAGCAACAGGTCGACACCTTTGATCGGGTGGAGACGCCCTACAAACAGCGCGAATGGTTTCGCACCAAGTCTCGGAACAGTCCTCCGAAAGATCCCTAAATCTGGTCCCGGAAGATTGTCGCACTCAACACCATTGGGAAGCACCGTGGCTGGCCAACGAAAAACCCGAGATATGTGGATCTGCTCCTCTTCGTTCAATGCGAGATACATGGCCACCCCCCGAAACCTGTTCGCAAAGCACCAGAGATAGACCGCCTTTTTGAACTTCCTGACACCAAGCGCATACGGATGAAACATTCCGTGCGTGGACACAACCGTACGAATGCCCAGCTCTTGTGCACACTTGAGCGCAACCCGAATGATCCGCTCCCATCCGTAGTGAACATGCACAACGGAGGGCGATACGGATCGCATGGCCGAAGCTACTTGCCTTGCCATGGATGCATTGCCGCACTCGATGAGCCTTACTGGCAATCCCTGCCACAGTTGGTTCAGCCGAGTCCTCGCCGCCTCATCGCAAGCGACTTCACGGCAAAGTACGGTGACGGGACCAAAGTCTCGCGCCTGCCTACAAACAGTCTCTGTCACGACTGCGGTAGGCCCTCCGCTTTCGGGGCGCAGGTTGTCGATGACATGAAGGATCACCTGCACTCACCTTTCGTTCCGTCACACAACAAGATAGCGCCGCCTCGATCCTTCGGCAGTTTCAGCTCCCGCTCACGCCCGCCTCTGAACATCGCCACGGTTGATTTCGTGTCGTCAACCCCCTGCTGCTCCCATGGACCACCCCAAGTGACTTGCTTCATGTATCACGCGCCTTGAGCGCCTCTGACGAACAATCTGCCCAAGATTCGTCGGACGAAAGCGCCTCCCCTTTGCCATTCGCCACGGACCATCGGATCACCCAGCATGGTCAATCGCACTGCGAAGAATGTCACGATGGCACCGACGCTGAGCGTAACCACAAAGGACAGATTGGTTACGCCAAGCAAACGCACAACCACTCCCCATACGCCGAGGCATGCGCCTGCTGCGAAGGAACCAAAGATCCACGCTCGAACGACTGCTCGCGCATTTTCCATGAAGCCGAAAGAACTTCCACGAGAAGTCAGCCACAGCCCCAGAGGCGCTGAACACGCCCAGCAAACGAGACTGACAACTGCTACCCCTGAAGCAATGGCCGATGCCTCGCTGCAACTGAGCCCCATTCGGGCAATCCCGCTACAGACAGTCGTTGCCATCGCTGGCGCCACCAATACGGCCCCGAGCGAAAACGCAAGAACGTGCGCCAGTTGCCATGCGGCGTAGGTCTTGAATCGTCCCTGTGCCTTCAGCAGGGCTCCCATCGGTGTCACAAGGAAGATGAAGCCTTGTGCGATGCTCAACAACATGAAGATCGGAATGGACTCCGCCCACTTCGGTTCAAACAGTGTCTCAAACACTGCAACACCGAGTGCCGCCTGAACCAAACAAAGCGGTACTCCGACTGATGCAAACAGTCGAAGACTGCGGCAAAATCCAGCCGCTTGCCGCTCCCGATCACTCTGCATGTGGCTGAACACTGGTTGCAGCACCAACACAAGTTGGAGGGACAATACGCTTGTTACTTGGATAGCCAGTTGACTTGCGAAGGCAAAGTACCCCGCCCCCGCCGCGACTGATATCCATGCGAGCACTGCAAACTCCATGACCTGAATGACGTTGCTTGCATATTGCCCCACACATGCCATGCAAAACCGCCGCGATACTCCAACCAAGTCGGACCAAGAACACGCCATTGAAAGCCGCTGGTGCTTGCAAGTCCAGTAAACACATCCACGCAACGCCAATGTTGCGATCGGCGGAAGCACAAGTGCCATAGCGCCCAAACCTTTCCAAGCCATGACCAAACTCGCTGCGGTGGAACACAGAACGATGCAGGTGTCAATGATTGCGATGGTTCGGAATCGCAGTTCAACCCGCAAGCGTGAGTAAGGCACGATCATGACCGCGTCGCACAACGGCCGCAGCGCGACCAAGGAGATATAGAACGCGAGATCAGGCACTTCCAACTCGCGTCCAATGACGGGACTCGCAAGCCAAAGCACCGCTGCAAGCAGCACCCCGCACACTGCGGCAATCACGGTTGCGGCACCAACCTGTCGATCGAAGTCTCGCCCCATCTGAACCAACACATCACCAATCACGAATGGGCTGAAAAACGAAATGAGTGCGCCTGCCGTCGTAGCGATGTACGCGACACCGTAATCACTGGGCATGAGAAACCGTGCAAGAAGCCACATCGCAACGACCGTGGCAATCTTGTTCACCGAAATCTGGAGAAGACCCCAAAGTGAAGCCCCTGCCAACACTTTGGTGTAGCCCCCACTCGCTACACCGAAGGGCCGAGCCACTTCGTTTGCCTTCACGCGGCGTACCTTCCAAGCAAACCAGCCGCCCCCGAGTTCGCGCCGTCCCAACGCCGCACCCACCGCCTCACTGATCGTGCCCTTGGATGGCGGGCAGCTTGTGTCCCGCGTTTCGGAGGGTTCGTTCGCGCCCGGCAAGTTCGAGGTCTGAATCCACCATCATCGCCGCCAACTGCTCGACTGAGCAGGTTGCCTTCCAACCAAGTTTGCTGTGCGCTTTGGAGGGATCGCCAAGCAACTCATCCACTTCCGCGGGACGGAAGTAGCGCGGATCGACCTCGACGAAGTCCTTCGCATCCAATCCGACATGGGCGAATGCCAAGTCGCAAAAGGCGCGGACGGCGATCATCTTGCCTGTCGCTACGACGAAGTCGTCGCCCGTGGGCTGCTGCAACATGCGCCACATTGCATCGACATACTCCCCTGCAAATCCCCAGTCGCGCTTCGCATCAAGATTGCCGAGATACAGCTTCTTCTGCAGCCCAAGTTTGATGCGCCCGACCGCGCGGGTGATCTTGCGGGTCACAAATGTCTCGCCGCGCCTGGGGCTCTCGTGATTGAACAGGATGCCACAACTGATGTGCATCCCGTAACTCTCGCGGTAGTTGATGGCGATCGAATGTGCGAACACCTTCGCGCAGCCATACGGCGAACGAGCATGGAACGGGGTCGTCTCGCGCTGCGGAACCTCGGCAACCTTTCCATACATCTCGCTCGAACTCGCCTGATAGAAGCGAATGGAGCGGCCTGTCTGCTGCTCATGGATCCGCTGTGCCTCAAGCAAGCGAACGGTGCCCATCGCGACCGCATCGACCGTATACACGGGCTGATCAAACGACACACGAACATGACTTTGTGCGCCGAGGTTGTAAATCTCGTTGGGCTCGGCCTTGCGGATCACCTCGAGCAGCCCCGTTCCATCCGTCAGATCGCCATAATGAAGCCGCAGACGCGCGCGGCGTTCATGGGGATCCTGATAGATGTGATCGATGCGAGACGTATTGAACGTCGAGCTGCGACGAATGATGCCGTGCACCTCGTAGCCCTTCGCCAGCAGGAGCTCCGCGAGATAGCTGCCGTCCTGTCCGGTGATACCGGTGATGAGTGCCCTACGAACTGCCGCCATTCGTGCAGGATAGACGAGGGGCTCTCGTGTCGGCAGACGCGCCCGCCACGGGATACCTTTGCGCGAACTGCTTATGACCGCACGCTCACCCTTGCACAACCGCCGCATCGTGGTCACGGGGGGCGCTGGCTTCCTCGGGCGAGTTGTGGTTGAACGCCTGCGTGCGATCGGCGCAGCGGATGTGCTCGTGCCCCGTCGCGCATCGTTCGATCTGACGCGCGAAGCAGACGTACAGCGCATGTACA
>Ga0194132_10003230_pt1 | contig 29351 bp, 23 predicted proteins | sample TA2KigOf80mmetaG_FD_148612 | JGI IMG/M metagenome (GOLD analysis project Ga0194132, IMG submission 148612) | Freshwater microbial communities from Lake Tanganyika, Tanzania - TA2015054 Kigoma Offshore 80m | ecosystem: Environmental > Aquatic > Freshwater > Lake | place: Tanzania: Lake...
ATGTCTTGGCGAAACCAAGGTGAGCGACTGCGACGTGAAGTTCAGGCGATACCAGGCAACGCTCGAGATCATGAAGTGCTGGAAGGGCACGGAAGTGATCGGCCAACGCGTGCTCGTCGAGTGGCGCATCCCGGTGAACGCCCAGCTCCAGGGACACTGGAGCGTTCCCTATTATCCGGGCGAGATCGTCGCTACGCACCTGAAATGGAACACCGAGAATCGAGTCTACGGCACCACGTGGTGGAACGGGCGCGCGGAAACGCCCGTCCGAGCCGCTGACACGGACCGGCTGCCGGAAGTAGCCGGCCAGACTGTCTGTGCAAAGTAATTCGTCCCGGCCTTGATTGTCTGAGCAAGCGACGGCAGTCAATACGCCGTCGCTTGCTCGCACCACAAGAGAGGTGAGGTACGAGACTATCTGAATCGGGTTGTTATCCAAATGACTAATGGCCGCTCCACCATCATGTATGTGCCGCTGTGCAGAATTTCGCGAACGACGAGCGTGATCGATAGAATACCGGTCTTCGAGGAGCCATTAGCTTAGGGAGGCCGGTTCGTAAGGTATATCGTGAGCGCCATGTTAATCGGCCTCGTGGCTGCAGTCGCCGCGAACGCTCAGGAAACCGTAGGCTGGCGTGGCAACTGGACCGGGCTTTGGCCCGATGCCAAAACGCCGACGCATTGGCATCGCCTCCCCAAAGGCGTTCTGGCCAGCGTGCGCACCCAGGCGGAACGTCCCAAGCCGGGCGATGAGAAGACCGCGGCCCACATGCCGATGGGACTCATTTCTCATTGGCAGATTCTCGGGCCGATCGCCATAAAGGACTCGATCAAGGATTTCGACACCGCTCTGATCGAGGAAGCAACCGCGGAACCAACGCCGGCATGGAAGAAGATCTCGGCGCCCTTCGACGATCTGGACGTCTTCGGAACTGCCGGGCTGCCGTTCGTCGACCTCGCGAAGGAATCGGGCGGGTTCGCGCTCAACCAGTTTGTCTACGCCCATGCGTATTTCCACGTTCCGAAGGCCGGCACGCTGCGTGCGCTGGCGGAGCACACACTGGGCATGAAGGTTTGGCTGAACGGCGACGTCGTCTATCGCGAGCCGCAGCGGAAGGAAGTGCTCGCCACGTATCCGAACCTGAGCCGGCTTGAATTGGCGCACAATCGAACGTCGTCGGCGCGTTTTGACCTGTCGCTGAAAGCAGGTTGGAACAGGTTGCTTCTGAAGGTGAGTTCCGCGAACACACAAGGTTGGACGGCCCATCACTTTCTGATTCGTCTCATGGATTTGCCGAGCGTGGCGTATGACGAGAAGAACATTGCCTGGATGACGGAGTTGCCGAACCGTTCGAGTTCGACGCCGGTTCTTTCGGGCGATCGCATTTTCGCGATGGCGGAGCCGGATGAGCTTCTGTGCTTGGATCGTGTGACGGGCAAGACTCGTTGGTCGCGCTACGTCAATCTCTACGAAGCGCTGACGCCGGAGGAACAGAAATCGATCCCGGGTATGGACGCGCTCGAGTCGCTTGTCGCGCAGCTGCGCAAGGAACCCGATTATGAAAAGCGGTTCACGTGGCGGAAGCAAATTCAAGACGCGCTCAAGAAAGCCGACGCGAGACGATTCTCGCTCATCCTCGATGGGCATTACGAGGCGCATTTCGCGATCGTCGGTTTCACCGTGCCGACGCCGGTCTGCGACGGGAAATTCATCTACGTCTGGAACGGCATGGGCGTCGCCGCGTGCTTCGATCTCGAAGACAATCGCCAGTGGATCACGCGCATCCCCGGCGAGCCGAGCTATGCGTCGTCTCCTGCTCTCGTCGATGGCAAACTCATCGTGTTCATGAATCGGCTCTACGGCCTTGACGCCAAGAGCGGGAAGGTGGTTTGGCAGCAGAAGAAGATCAATCACAACGTCGCCGCGGTCGTACCGGCCCGTCTCGCGAACACGCCGGTCGTCGTGACGCAGCGAGGGCATCTCGTTCGCGCAAAGGACGGAAACATCCTTTGGCTGCGCGGCCGCGACGAAGGCTCCGGCGACACCGGTTGGGCGCCGCCGGTCGTCCTCGGCAATACGATCTATGCTCTGAAATACGGCGTCACGAACGTGAGCAAAATCGATTGTAGCGCATGCACCGGCGACGATTGGACGCCGAAGGTCGAGAATTTCAGCATGCCGGAGAAGGTGAGTCGCAAGCCGAACGGTGGCTGGATCGATCGCTGGACCGCCGGCGGACCATTAATCGTAAACGAGACGGCATACACGGCCGACATCTGGCGCAATGCTTTTGCATACGATCTCAAGATGAAGAAGATGAACTATCAGCAGAACACGGGGCTGGGCGGTTTCTTTCATTACAACGCTGTTCCCGTCGCCGCCAGCCCAGCGTTGATCTGCGAGCATATCCTGGTACAAAACAACCAAGGGACGGCCCTCTTGCTCGAGCCGGGGCCGACGTACGAAGTCGTGGCGAAGAACCAGATCGGCACGGTTCTCGATCGCCTCTGGCCGTTGCCCGGCCAGGAGATTCTCAGCTATTCCACCCCAATCACCGACGGCCGTCGGCTCTACTTGCGAGGCGAGAGATACCTCTACTGCATAGGCGAACGTTGACTTGATTCCACAATCCTCGGAGGCTTCCATGCAACGGCGTATTCTCGGCTTTCTCCTCATCATCGGGTGCGTCCTGCCCGTAACCGCCAATGCCGGCGACGACGATGCCAAGCAGCTTCAAGGCACGTGGCAACTCGTCGCCGCACGCGTGGGCGCCAAGGACGCTGCTGCCGATCGGCTCAAGGACGTCAAGATGATCTTCCACGGGGACAAAGTCACCTATCTGGCGCCGAACGAAACCGACACCGCGACCTTCTCCATCGACGCAACGAAAAAGCCACGCCAGATGAATACTCTGGTGCAAACCGGTAAGAGCAAGGGCGAGGCACGCCTGGCGATCTATGAACTCAACGGAGACAACCTGAAGATCCGCTGGGGCAAAGCCGACAAACGGCCGCGTGGCTTCGGCGCCGACGACGGCGAGAACTTCATCTACATGGAACTGAAACGGGTGAGCGACGGAAAATGAGCCACGATTGGACATGGCCACCCTGCTCAATGCAAACGCAGAGTGCGCGGAGAACGCGGAGAGCACAAGCAGAAAACGCTCCGCGTTCTCCGCGCACTCTGCGTTTCAATAATCGACGCGCTCCTGGTCATCCATTTCCATTGGCAGTTCACCGTCGCTTGGCCTTGTGAATTTGGGCCGATTTGCGTATATGCGGGGCATGGAATCGACCGCGCCGCCGATTGAGCCGAGTTGGATACGCCGAGCGATCGTCGCCACCATTGTCGTCGGTGTCGCGTGGCGGCTCCTGCGCTACCTTTGCCAATTTCCGATCTGGGGCGACGAGGCGATGTTGCTGCTCAACATCCTCGAGCGCGACTACCTCGGCCTCACCGAACACCTTCGTTTCGCCCAGGTCGCGCCGCTGCTCTTTCTTTGGCTCGAAAAAACGGCGCTCGTGCTCCTCGGCACGGCGGAATGGTCGGTCCATCTCTTCCCCATGCTGGCGGGCCTTCTGGCACTCGGCCTCTTTTTTCGAGCCTGCCGAAAATCCCTTGCGCCGACGGCGGCCGCATTCGCGGTTTGCGTTCTGGCTGTCTCGTATTATCCCGTGCGGCATGCGTGCGAAGTGAAGCCGTATGCGTTCGACTTGCTGTACGCGGTGGTGTTCTTGGCGCTCGCGCTCGAGCATCTACGAACCGACGACATAGACGACAATCGTTGGCTCATAGTCCTCTGCGCCGTGACGCCGATCGCCGTGTTTTCGTCGTACCCGTCGGTGTTCGTCGGCGGCAGCGTGAGCTTGGTCCTCTTGCCTACGATGATTTCCGCTGCATGGACGCGGCGAGCTTGGTATGCCGCCTTCAACCTTGCGCTTCTCGGATCCTTCCTGATTCACTACACGATGATCGGCCGCGGTCACGTTGACGCCGAGGAAGCAGTGCGGACCCGTGAGTTCTTGCACAATTACTGGAAGGACGCTTTCCCTCCCGAGCAGTTCATTCAATGGCCCGTTTGGCTGATCAAGGTCTTCACCGGCAACATGCTCGCCTATCCGATCGGCGCCAAGAACGGCGGCAGCACGGTGACCTTCCTCCTCGTGCTCCTTGGCACGTACTCACTCTGGCGGCAAGGCAAGAGCATGCTGCTTGCCCTATGTTGGCTGCCGTTCGGCCTCAATCTCGTCGCAGCGATTGTCCACAAGTATCCGTTCGGCGATAGCGCACGCATTACGTTGCATCTGGCGCCGTTCATCTGCGTGCTTACGGGATACGGCCTGGCAGCGATCGTCGAGGCGATCACCGATTCAGCCTGGCAGGCGCGCGTTCACCTGGCGATTCACGTGGCGCTCTTGGCTTATGGCAGCGTCAGCATCGCGTGCGACCTCGTTGTGCCATACAAAACCGAGCACGATCGCGATGTCCGCTTATTGGCTCGCCACATCGGCTCGAGCGTCGTATCGGGCGAGCCGATCGTCTTGCTTCACGAGCGCGACGAGGATCTACTGGCCGAGTTTCTGTGGAACCTTCGCGCAGAGCGATTGGAACCTCGCTTCCAGTCGGCGCACATCAACAGTCAATCGCGATCCTACTGGCTGGTCCAGTGCGGCAATCACGAACCGGCGCCCTTCGTCGCGCCGCCGGGATGGCGGATCACCTCGAGTGAGGTGCGCCATGTGCCGCCGGAAAACGCGAAGATGCCGCCGATGTACTGCCGCTGGGCGCAGGTCGTGCGGTATTAACGATTCCCTCGGAGCCTGAGCGTCAGCGAAGGAGCGGCCCCTGGTTGGCGCTCGGGCTGTGAGCACTCCGATTCGGCTCGTCTCCCAATTCCTATAACAACGCCAAGACGCATTCTGAGGAATCGAGCATGTCCGCGCCGAGTGAGCCGAGCGAACCGAGCAATCCGTTCTATTATTTGCTGCTAGTCGTTGGGCTGGTGTTCATCGTGACGGTGTTGGCCTATGCGGTGATACCGGTGATCGAACAGAAGGCAATGGACGCGGGACAGATGCCGCCGGACTCGCCGTTCCGCGATGCCTTGCGCAACGATGGCTGGAAATGGGTGCTGGCCGAGGTTGCTTTGCTCGTCGTGCTCGGGTTGGCGAGCATGGGCCTCGATCGCTGGCGGCGCTGGCATGCCGAGAGTGAGACCTCGGCCGCGCCGAATGAGGATCCGAAGCCGCCCTCGGCATGCTAGAAAAGTGCGCATCACGAAAACACGAAACACGAAAGACACGAAAGGTAGGGAATAGAACCACGGGGAGCACGGGGGAAACAGGGGGAACACAGGTCGAGTAACAGCGTGAAACCGCACTCCGCACGGTACAAACGTGTGTGATAAGTGCTTCTCCCAACTCTCTCAATCCCCCGTGCTCCTCTTTGTTGAACCAGGACCTCTTTCGTGCATTTCGTTTTTCGCTCTTTCGTGATTCAAATCTTCGTGTCTGAGGTTAATCATGAATCCGGTCGAGAAGCGCATGCGTGAGTTGTACCTGCAAATCGAACACCACAATCAAAAATACTACGTCGACGCCAATCCCGAGATTTCCGATCGCGATTTCGATCGGCTTCTTGACGAGCTCAAGACCCTCGAAGAACAGCATCCCCAATTCGCCACGCCGGACAGCCCGACGCAGCGCGTCGGCGGCAAACCGATCGAGGGCTTCGCTACCGTTCGACATCGCGAGCCGATGCTGTCGATCGACAATTCCTACAGTTCCGACGATCTGCGTGAATTCGATCAGCGCGTTTGCAAATTGCTGTCAGGGCTAACGCCGACTTATGTGGTGGAACTGAAGATCGACGGCGTCGCCATGTCGCTCATCTACGAGAACGGCGTATTCACGACCGGGGCGACGCGCGGGGACGGCGAGCAAGGCGACGACGTCACGCACAATTTGAAGACGATTCCCGACGTGCCGTTGAAGTTACCGAAATCGCCAGCGCATTTTGAGGCGCGCGGCGAGGTTTACATGACACGTGCCGACTTCGCCGCCAACAATCGCCGGCGTGTCGAAGCGGGCGACGAACCGGCCGCCAATCCGCGCAACTTCACCGCGGGCTCGCTCAAGCTGCTCGACCCAAAAGAGAGCCGTAAGCGCCGGCTGCATTTCTTCGCCTACGCGCTCGGTTCGTGCGATGGGATCGAAGTCGCGACGCATCTCGACGGGCTGGCGCTGCTCAAGCGATTCGGCTTCAGTGTCAATCCGCACATCGTCTCCTTCGACTCGATCGAAGGCGTCATCGACTACTGCAACAGTTGGGCAACCAAGCGAAACGACCTGCCTTACGAGACCGACGGTATGGTAATCAAGGTCAACGATTTCGCCCAGCGCAAGAAGCTCGGCACGACGTCGAAGTCGCCGCGCTGGGTGATCGCGTACAAGTTTGCGGCCGAGCAGGGCTTGACCAAGCTGACCAGCATTGACCTTCAGGTGGGCAAGCTCGGCACGTTGACGCCGGTTGCCAATCTTGAGCCGGTGAAGTTGGCGGGCACGACGGTAAGCCGGGCGAGCTTGCACAACGCCGACTTCATCGAGTCGAAGGACATCCGCGTCGGCGACACGGTCGTCGTCGAGAAGGCGGGCGAGATCATCCCGTATGTCGTCCGCTCGGAGCCGGAGGCGCGAACTGGGACCGAGAAGGTGTTTCATTTTCCAAAATCGTGCCCATCATGCGGCAGCCCGGTCGAGCGCGACAAGAACGGCACGTTTTATCGCTGCACGGGCGGACGCAAATGCACGGCCCAGATCAAGGAAGTGCTTCGCGCCTACGCTCGCCGCAGCGCCATGGACATCGAAGGGCTGGGCGAGAAGATCATCGAGCAACTCGTCGACGCCGGGTTGGTGAACACGATCGCCGACCTCTATCGGCTCACGCTCGATCAACTGGTCGCCCTTGAGCGCATGGGAAAGAAATCGGCCCAGAACCTGCTGGATGGGATCGCCGCCAGCAAGGAGCGCGGTCTGGCGCGAGTGTTAGCCGGATTAGCGATCCCCCATGTCGGCGATAGCGTCGCGGACCTGTTGGCCAGTGAGTTCGGCGACATCGACGCGCTGATGCACGCCGGCGCCGATCGTCTCTCGCAAGTCATGGGCATCGGGCCGATCATGGCCGAAGCGATTCACGAGTTCTTTCACGACAGCCACAATCACAAGCTCATCGAGGAGCTAAAAGCGTTGGGCCTGAAGTTGTCGCAGGATCGTCGGCCCACCCCGGCGCAACTCGGCGGCGCGGACCTCGCCGGCAAGACGTTCGTCGTCACCGGCACGCTTGCGAAATACTCGCGCGAAGAAATCGAATCGCTTATCCGCCAACTCGGCGGCAAGGCGTCCGGCAGCGTCTCCAAAAATACGCACTTCCTCGTCGCCGGCGAAAAAGCCGGCAGCAAGCTCGACAAAGCCAGGCAGCTCGGCGTCACCGTTCTCAGCGAGGAGGAATTTGAAAAGCTGATCGGACGATAGAATCGACTGTTGCAGCTCTGCCGCGCTGGTTCTGTCTTCGCTGAGAGTTTATCCGGGAAGGCCCGTGGGACACGTTTTCAACGTGCCACGTCCCGTGTTTTCCGGGTTCTGGCACGTTAAAACGTGCCCCACGTAACTTGCCGGATAGACTCTGACACGTTGGGAGTGACCTTGACCCGATTTTGCGACTTTGGGTAAAGTTAACGAAGCATTCAGCTTGACACTCGTCTATCCAGAGATGGTCATGGCGTTACCTAGCGGCTCGTCGAATCCTCCTGCGCCGAAGACCGGCGCGGGCCCGCATGCTCCAGCATTTTCCTTACTCGCCACGCCTCCGGACGACCGCATGCGAGTGGAGGCTGAGTCCGTGCTGTTTGCGGAACTGCTCGACGGCGCCGACGTCCGCGATACGCCTGCGATCTTCATCCTCGGTTCGCCGCGCACCGGCAGCACGCTTTTCTATCAGTGTCTTGTGCACTACCTGAGGCTGCCGTACTTCTCCAACCTTGCCAACCAAATATCGCCGAATCAGCCAGTTCTTCTGGCGCCGGCCCATCGGCAAATTCAATCGCGGATCGACATTCAGTTCACCAGCGCCTACGGCAAGACCGATGGCGCTTGGCAGCCGTCCGAAGCGTCGGCCGTCATGCGCCACTGGTTCGGCGGCGAGCATCCGTCGCAGCTGGCCAGCGCAACGTTTCTGCCTGAGAAGGTCGATCACATGGTTCGGACACTGGCCGCGATGCATCGTGTGTTTGGCGCCCCCGTGGTGATCAAGAACGCCTGGAACTGTTTTCGCATCGCCGCCATCGCACAGGCCATGCCGCGCGCTTACTTCCTTTGGATTCGCCGCGACCTGGTTGCCAGCGCTTTGTCTGATTTGGCCGCGCGCTATGCCGTGAAGGGCGATCCGAATCAATGGAATTCCGCGACGCCGGCCAATGTTGCGTCCTTGCGTCAACTGCCTCATTGGGCTCAGGTCGTCGAGAATCAATTCGAGTATGCCAGAGCGATCTCCGGCGACTTGACAGAGCATGCATCGGACCGGCACGCGATTGTCTGGTATGAGTCCTTTTTGCGACAACCGGCCGAAATGATCGAAGACATTGCCCAGAAAATGCCAAGCCTCCACCACAATCAAGATCGCTTGCCTCTGACTTTGACAAAGGTCGCGCGCAGTCCTCGCCCATACCCCGAGAGCGACGAAGTCAATCTCCATCGCTACATCGTCGAGCATGACGCTCGGCTAAGCGCGCTTCGCCATAAAGCGGCTTGATCACGTTCGCGTGTCACCGGCGTCGGAGTCTTCATGCTTGAGATTGTTCATTTCACTCCGGTGTGCTTCGAGCGCGACCGCATTCAGGCCGACGCCTGGCTGCTACCGCTGCTGAGGGAGTCGACGCAGCACTTTCAGACCATCGGCGTTCACGGCATAAGTAACGATTGGCTCGGGCAGCAGCCGTGGAAACGCGTGCTTGCATTTCAGGTCTTTCATGATCTTCTCGAACCCGCGTCGCCCCAGCGGCGCATTCTCGAAGTCGGCGGCGGCCTCTCGGCAATCACCGAGCGACTCGCGATTCAGCACGACTATTCCCTGATCGAACTGGCCACGCATGAAAAGGAAGAGAACTACCGAAAGCTCGAAGCCAGCCTCGGCCGGACCTTCGTCACGCTGGCGGATTGGTCCGATACGCCGTTCACCGCGCCGCGTGACCTCGTTATCGCCAACGACCTGTTCCCGAACGTCGATCAGCGCCTCTATGCCTTTATCGATGCTGCGTGGCCGATGTGCCGTGAGTTGCGCTTGACGCTCACGTATTACGAAAACACGGTCTGGCACGTGAAAAGAATCCCCTCGGGCGAACAACTCATCGTTCGGCCCTGGGGTCTGCGTGAAGTCCGCGTATTCCTAGACCATCTCGTCGAGTGTCACCCGCACGATTTTCCGTCGTACGATCGAACCCAACTCGTGTATCACGACTACGAGAAGATCCTGTTCACCAACCGGCGCAACATCCTCCGTGTTCGCATGACAAAACAGACGTAAGTCAGGCTTTCCAGCCTGACGTCGAACCCCCCTCGCCAGGCAAGCAGGGCGCTGCACAACGTTCGGCGGCGCTTTGCGCGAAGGCGTGATGAACTTCAGGTTGCTCGCAATCGAACTCGGGCTTAACTTCTACGCAATTACGGCGTCGGTTCTCGTTGTCACCGATGACCTTCCGGAGTTTTTCAACTGCTTGCTAGGTTGGAAAATTCGGCGTAACACGACCTTGTCGTTGATTTGTTTTCGCGAGCCAACCATCCTGCAATCGCCGAATCCGAGAATGTCAGCGAAGCGCTTGCCGCAGGGCGTCGAGAACGCGCGTTTGCGCTTCGGCCATCGACGTGTGCAGCGTAGCGCCGGAGGCAAGCTTGTGCCCGCCGCCGCCGAACGATTCGGCGATGGCTGCGACATCGACTTTGCCGCGCGAACGAAAGCTGACTTTGATGCCGCCGACCGGTTGTTCAAGAAACAAAAGACCGACTTCGACGCCGACGACGCTGCGTGTGTAGCCGACGGCGTCTTCCGTGTCCTGAGGAATGGCGCCGGTTTTGGCGTAATCGTCCTTGAAGACTTCGGAATAGGCGATCTTGCCATCGTCGATCACGCGCATGCGCTGCAGTACGAGGCCAAGCAGGTTAATGCGGGCCACGGTGTTCTGCTCATAGATCGCGTCATAGAGCGCATTCGGATCTGCGCCGGCTTGCTGCAATTTCTCGGCGAGCGCGAACGTGGCCGGCGTGGTGTTCTTGTGCCGAAACCAGCCGGTATCGGTAGCGACGGCGGCGAACAAGCACGACGCGGCCCGCGGCGAGATTGTCGCGCCAAGGGCTTGCGCCGCTTCATACACCAGCCGCCCGGTCGCTTCGGACGAAATATCTTGCAGCAGGACGCCGCCGAGATCGTCCTGCGAGACGTGATGATCGATGACGACTTTCTTGGCGCGAGACGATTTCATCCAGTCGCCGAAGTCGCCGAGTTGGTTCCACGTGCCGGTGTCGAGCACCATGATGACCTGCACTTCTTTGTGCGCCTCCCCAGGGGGCGCGAAGCGAGCGATACGCCGATCCGGATCGAGAAACGTGTAGCGCGGCGGCCAGTTGCTGGCGATCACCATCTGCACGGACTTGCCCATGCCCTCGAGGACGTCAGCCATGGCGAGCTGTGAGCCAAGCCCATCCGGATCGGGCCGAACATGCGTCGTGATGAGGAAGCGTTGGTGCGTGCGAACGATTTCGACGAAAGGGGACCAGTCGATAGGCATGGTGGGTTCCTAATCTCTACGTCTCTGCATCTGAAAGTGAACGAGCATCTGATGGCTCCCGTGTTCCATGGTAGCAAGCGGTTTCTGCGTCACGCGAATAACCCCGCGATCACGCGGCCCGCAGGCAGGACCGGCAGCGGTCGGCGCTGGCGGTCGTAAAGCGTCGTTTCGGGATCGATACCGATGGCGTGGTAGATGCTGGCGGCGACGTCGGCGGGGCCCCACGGCGCGGTGACGGGATTGGCGGCGTGGCGGTCGGTGGCGCCGATGACTTGGCCGCCGAGCACACCGCCGCCGGCGAAGAAGAGCGAGCCCGCGGCGCCCCAGTGGTCGCGGCCCCCTTCGCGATTGATTCGCGGTGTTCTCCCAAACTCGGTGACGAACACGACCAGTGTGCGGTCCAGCATTCCGCGCTGGTGCAGGTCATCGAGCAGGGCGGCAAGGGCCCGATCGACGCCGGCGAGGTGCCAGGGGTACTTGACGATGTCAACGATCTTCGGGTGATTCTGCACCGGCGCGTTGTGGTTGTCCCAAAGGTTGCCGTACTCCGGATCGTAGCCGTAATCGACCATGACGAAGCGAGCGCCGGCCTCGACAAGGCGGCGCGCGAGAAGACAGCGTTGACCGATTTTGGTGCGGCCATAAGCGTCGCGCACGCCGCCGGTCTCGCGGTTGAGATCGAAGGCGAGCCGCACGTTGGGCCGCGTCAGCATGTCGAACGCCGTACGGTACTGCTGCGCGAGCGTGTCCTCGTTGGCGGCGATGGCGGCGTCGAGGCGTTCGCGTAAGGATTGCCTGCCCACCAGTCGGCGAACGTCCAATCCTTCCGGAAGTTGCAAGCCTTGCTGATTGAACGCGTCCTCGTCGGCTTCGGCGACGCGCGCGGTGAAGTCGTCATTGCGAGGCCGACCACCGGAACAGAATGGATCGTACTGCCTGCCCAGCCAACCGCCGATGAAGAGTGCATAGGGCGGCGGTCCCGGACGCGTCGTGCCGGGCACGGCGATGTAGCCGGGGAACCCCGCGCGCGAGCCGTGCATATGGGCGACGATCGAGCCAATATTCGGCTCGGTCATCAGCTGAGCCATCGTCACCTTGCGGCCCGACAGCATGTAGACCTGGCTCAAAAGATGATCGTTCGAATCGTGCGAGAAGCTTCGCAGTAAGCAAAAATGCTGAGTTGACGCCGCCATCCTCGGCATCACTTCGCCGAAGCGAACGCCTGGAATGGCGGTCTGAATCGTGCCGTTCGTCCCGCGAATCTCCTCGGGCGCCGCCGGCTTCGCATCGAACGAATCGATATGCGTGACGCCCCCCATCATGTTGAGCACGATGATCGAATCGGCCGAGGTTCGGCGAACGGTGTCAGCTCGCGCGTCATCGGGCACGAGAGTCGCCGCGATGCCGAGTGAGCCGACTTTGAGCAAGTCGCGTCGATGCAACAGCGAAATCCACGGCATGGGATTCTCCTTCAGCTTTCTCCCATCCTATCGCGGCTCTCGAGCAAACGCTAGCCCGCAAGCGGCGATGCTCGATTCTGTAGCGCGAGTGAAACGCACGGCGACTTCGTGGGGCAAGGTGCGTCTCACGCACTCTACAGACGTTACATGCACCGGAGGGCGACAACCGCGCCCTTCAAGATAGCGGCGATGCGCACGGTTTCATGCACGTGCTCTTCGGATAACCCGTGCTGAAGTATGCTCGCCTCATGCATGCGGACGCACACTTCGCAGCCTTCCAAGACGGCGATTGCCATGCTCATCAGCTCGAACGTCGCCTTGCCGGTCTTGGGCTTGCTCATCCATGTCATGCGCAATCGTGCCGGCTTCTTGCTGTAGGATTCCTTGCCGACCAGATGGCGAAAGCGATAGTAGATCGTGTTCATACCCATCAGCGATGCGGCGGCCATGGCGTCGTCGAAAACGGCATCGCTCACGCCCGCCGCCTTGGCGTCGCCGACCACCGCATCGCGCAGTCTCGGCTCGCCCAGAAAATACACGCTCGCCAGGGCGACGCCCCAGATCTGGTCGGCATCGAGAATGTCGCTGCTGGCCAGCCCCGCGAGGTTCAACTTCGTGTCTTTGGCGGGTTCCCCGAACGTCTCGCGCAACGCGTCGACTTGAGGCATGGTGACTTGTGCCATGGCATAGCCTCCATTGAATTTGTCGTCAACAAACCGCACGTTTGTGGTTGGCGTCCTCGACCTGTCCTCTGCTACTCGTCCTTGATGTACTTGTCGATCGTCTTTCGCACCTGAATGATGAGCAGGATCAGATTGACTAGGATGTACTCGGCCAGGCCGGTCACGGCCGCGGCGGCGCCGACGAGAAGGTATCCGAACCAATCACCCACCATGTCCTTGGCCTTCGGACTGATGTAGACCAGGGCAAACATCACGCCCCACAAGAGGATCACGAACATCATATTGGTGACTGCTTGGCTCGATTCGAGGGTAAGTTTCATGAAGACCATGAGCTGCGACAAATAGGCCATGGCCGCCATCATGCCCACCACCATGCACGCGGCGGACGCGATGGCCATGATCTGCACGAATCGCGCCCCGCGCGCCAAATCGCCGAGGAGCAACTCGAAATAGTTCAGAATCAGCAACAGGCCGACAAAGAGGATAATGCCCGTGAACACCAAACACGTGATGATGGAGGCCATGCCCTCCACTTGCGACGGCGCCCAAAGGCTCATGACCATGGCGACGACGAAGGCGATGATCCCAAGATAGAGAAGGGGAACGCTGAGCCAATAAAAAAGCGCCGGTGCCCACGTCTTGGCGTCGCCGAACAGTTCCATCTCGTAAAACGCCATCCATTTCCAATTGAAGAAATTGAAGGCCAGGAAGATGCTCAAGCCCACGATCATCACGATCAGCGCATAGGACGCCACCTGAAGTTGGCGCTTGCGAGGCGTCCATTCGATGCCGTCGTCGGAGTCCTGGGCTTCCGGCGTTTCGTCTTCATCGCGGCGGCGCGATTTTTTTCGGCTTCGCCGGTCGTCATCGTCGTCCTCATCGTCGCGCGATTTCTTGCGAGGCCGATCCTCGTCGTCGTCCGATGGGCGCGCCGATTTTTTGGAGGATTTCTTTTGCGGCCGATCGTCTTCGTCGTCTTCGTCATCTGCTCGGGAGGATGAGCGACGTTTGCCCTCGTCCTTACGTGCGTGCCGAGCCGCTTCGATGTCGAAAGGCGCCGAGCCGGCGCAGAGGGGGCACACGAAGTCCCCGCCGGCTCCCGCGGCATCGACGACGATGACATGGCCGTTCGGACATTCTATGCGCATGCTCATAATTCACGCTCGATGAGCCATCAACCGATGATTGCCAGCGCCTTGTCGGCTTCGTCCTTCGTCAACGGCTTGCCATGGTGGTTCGGGTCGCCGGCGAGCAGTTGATGAACCGGGTAGCCTTTGATGGTTCGGGCTATGATCGCGCTGGGTTTACCCTTGATGTGCCGGGCCTTGTCGAACGCTTGCAGAATTTCCGTCATATCGTGCCCGTTGATTTCCTGGGCGAACCAGCCAAAAGCTTCGAAGCGAGGGGCCACGGGCCTCAGGTCGAGCACATCCTTGGTTGCTCCGGTCTGCTGATAGCCGTTCTGATCAACGATCACGACCAGGTTGTCGAGACAGTATTTGGCGGCCGACATGACAGCTTCCCAAATCTGCCCTTCGCCGATCTCGCCGTCGCCGGTGAGGACATAGACCCGGGCATCGGTGTGGTCCATCCGCGACGCTAATGCCGCGCCAACGCCGATCGACAACCCTTGTCCCAGCGAGCCGGTCGACGCCTCCACGCCCGGCAGGCGCCGCATGTTCGGATGACCTTCGAGCGGACTGCCGATCTTGCGTAGCGTCGGCAGCATGTCGGTCGAGAAGTATCCCGCCTCGGCAAGCACGGAGTAAAGCAGCGGCGATGCATGCCCCTTGCTCAATATGAAACGATCACGCGCCGGCCAGGTTGGGTTCGTCGCGTCATAGCGCAGAACGCCGCCGAAGTAGAGGGCCGTAACGAGGTCGGTCGCGGACATCGAACTGGTCGGATGCCCCGAAGCAGCGATCGTCGTATTGTTGACGATATGCCGGCGAATGGTCTTGGCTTTGGCTTGCAACTCAGGAATGCTCAAACGCGCTGTCACCGTTGACATCCTCACTTAGGGCGCTAGTAACGCTTCGATAGTGAGAATATGACTTCGTACCGAGGACGCCAAATCGGATTCTTAGCGTTACGAGCCAGAAGCGCAAGCCACGGATACCCTGTCGAAAGCCCCGAGTGATGGGCATCACTCAGGGTCGATGGGGAGAAGCTGAATCAGCGCGGCGTTGACTTCAACGAAGCGGCTGGTTTGGCGGGCGCGCGGTTGGCCGAGGATCGGGGTGCGAAGTCGAGGATGGGCCCGATAAAGAGGGTCCACAGGGCCAGGAAGATCACCCATCGTAACTCAACCATGTCTGCATCCCTTCCGCGAGGACCGTAAACGAAGACGGAATTCACTCTGCTATTCCTATTGCAAACTGAATGCCGTTTCTAGAATTCGCCAGGGTGTTTCGACGTAACGCTAATGATATTTTTTACTTGCGTCGAACCGTGTTGGATTGCTCTGCTCCGGTAGTGTTTCAGGAGGTTAACACGATCTGCGTTCCCGTAGCTCTTTCTATGCAATCGGCAACCATCGGCCCGACCTGAATGTTCAGCTGACATTCCGATTATCGCAGCGACGCCTTTATTGAAGCTGTAAGTTCGCGCAGATCGTGCTTAAAACGTAGTCATTTCGTGCTGTACCTAAGTGACGTGTTTGCTGTTTGGTGCCGAATAACCTAAAATACCTGTAGTTCCGACCCCCATGCGTTGCCTTATCTCCCGCGCTGGGGCAGTGTATTGCCTGAGTCGTTGGCGTGAATCGCCAGCGATGGACGTTTCGAGGCTTGCGCATGGCATTGTCGCACTCCAAGGAACCGCTGGACGCTCCTTTGCCTGGGGTCGTTGGTGACAGCCCTGCGATGCGAGCGGTCTATCGGCTCACCCGTTTGGTGGCGAACTCGCGCACAAGCGTCCTGCTTGTCGGCGAGACCGGGACGGGCAAGGAAGTGATCGCACGCAACATCCATCGGCTCAGCGCCCGAAACGAGGGGCCGTATGTTCGCGTCAACTGCGGCGCGCTAACCGAAAGTCTCCTCGAGAGCGAGCTCTTCGGCCACATCAAAGGCGCGTTCACGGGCGCGGTCGACAACAAAACGGGCCGTTTCGAGGCGGCGCATGGTGGCACGATCTTTCTTGACGAAATCAACAGCATGAGCCCCAAGGTCCAGGTCAAGCTGTTGCGAGTTCTCCAAGAGCGCGAATTCGAGCGCGTCGGCGAGAGCCGAACCATCCGCGTCGACACGCGCGTCATCGGCGCCACCAATCGCTTTCTCGAAGACGAGATTGAAGCGGGCCGGTTTCGCGAAGACCTCTACTTTCGGCTCAACGTGGTGCCGATCTTTCTTCCTCCCTTGCGCGAGCGGACCGAGGACATCCCTTCCCTTGCCGGTTTCTTTCTGGAACGATACTGCGACGAGAATCGCCGCGACGCGCCGGAGATCCCCGAGGCGATTCTCAGCAAGCTCAAGCAACACGATTGGCCGGGGAACGTGAGGGAGTTGGAGAATTGCGTGGAACGCTGCGTCGTGTTGTCGCACGGGCAATCGCTGCAATTTGATCTGATGCTTCCTGGCCAGGAACGGCGCATGCGCGTCGCGCACGGCAAGCCGGGCGATATCGATTCGCTGATTCAGCAACTCGTCCGCGCGGCCATTCAGAAGATGCCGAGCGAGGACGGCAACTTGTACAACCACTTGATCCGCGGCGTAGAGCGCGAACTCTTGGAGCAAGTCTTGCCCTTGTGCGACAACGTCCTGATCAAGGCCGCGGCTCGCCTGGGCATCAACCGCAACACGCTGCATAAGAAGCTGGCCGAGTTCAAAAGCCCGCTGGTCGCGTCTGAAGCAGACGTTTAGCCATTCGCTTTCGGCGAGCGGGTGGCTTGTTGTCTCGGCCATGTGGTTGCGGCGAAGCGAATAACGTGCTGCCGACTCACCTATTTGTGAATCCAGCCCGATTGGCGAAGAGTTTCCGGTTACTCCGATCCGACAGATCTCGACGTTGCATCCTGCAATATCGGAGTTTCCGGCAATGTGAAGCCAGAGAAGCTACGGCAATTCCGAACCCAGGGGGCGTGCGCCGGCTGGGAAATGCCGAGAATATGCGATAAGGCGGAAAGGATTTCTCGAGGCGCACGGATGAGCGCGGAAACGACGATGCCTGTCCCCCCCCGAGTCTGGGGGTCGCGTCTCGCCACGACGGCGTTGATTCTGGCCGTCTTACTCTGGCTCGCTCCCATCCTCGCGTCCTGGACGCCTCTCGCTCCCTGGCTCATCGGCAGAATTACATCGGATTTTGGGGGAACAGTCCGCATCGGCAGCGCCTCGTTGGGCTGGTTCTCGCCGATCGTGCTTCACGGCGTCGAATTTCGCCACAACGACAGCAGTGAGCACCCCTTGGTCCGCGTGTTCAGAGTCCAAAGTCAACGATCCCTGCTCATGTCGCTCGTTCACTACGACGATTTCGCATTTCGACTTGAGCAACCGACACTGTATGTGACCGTGTATCAGCGCACATCCAATCTTGATGGCTTTCTAACGCAAACGCGAGCCGGAATGAACGGATTATCTGAGCCGAGCCAGCGTGTGCGCATGTTCCCGCGGTGCCGTTTGGAGATTGTCGACGGCGCTATTCAATGGCACGACTTCGTACTCGATCATACGTGGCATGCCAAGCGGATTCGGGCGACAATCAACTTCGCAGGAGGAGAGGATGGCGGCGTCGAGGCAGAGATTCAGGCAGTTACCCACGATGGCTCGGAGTCGGGAATGCTCAACGCGTCCGTTCGGCTGGAGCGACGCTCCGGCGTGAAGACGGCGATTTCCGTGAAGGGCCGCTGCACGGCATTGCCGCTCGGCGTCTTAAACCTCGTGGTGCGTCCGCGAGCCCCGGATGTTCACTTGCTGGGTTCCGTCCAGGGAAATGGCGCACTGACCGCGACCATCGACGACGAGCCGCCGTGCGTCCAGCTCTCCGGCGATTGGCTAATCAATCACTGCGGAATTGCCACCCCCTGGTGTCCGACCGGCATTTACATCGAGCGCATCGCGGGGCCTTGTCACGTTCGGCTCGATCGCCACACGTTGATCGTCGATCGTGCGGCGTTTCAGAGCGAGGTTGCCAACGTGCGATTGCAAGGCCGATGGGATTTCGACGCCGACTGGCGAACGGCCTTGGCAAGCTCGGAATTGGATCTCGTTGCCGATATCAACGTCGCCGCCTTGGCCGAGCGCTGTCCGACCTCCATCCCGCTTCATGAAGACATGGTCATGTCAAGCGGACAGCTCTTTGTGCAGTGCAAGATCGAGAAGTCCGAAGGATCGACCGCACTCCACGCCCGGCTTCGCTCGACAGAGATGCGCGGCTACCGCGGCGATGTGCGCATCGAATGGCCGGACGCCATGACGATCGAATGTGAAATTCATGACCTGCAAAAAGGATGGCCGCGGTTCGAGCGGCTGAAATGCACCTCGGATTTTCTGTGCATCAACGCGTCGCAGCTAGACGACACTCTGACGGCGGATGTGAGTGTCGACGTGCAGCGCATCATCGAGCCGCTGTCACAATTCATTGACCTGGACGGACTGAAAGTGGAAGGAAAATTCGCGGGGGCCATACAAATTCGCCACATCGCCGAGCGCGATTTCCATGTCAAAGCGAATGCGGATTTCAAGGGATTTGCATTCCTCGGAGCAACGGGACGCCCGTGGCGCGAGGACACCGGCGCGTTCAAGCTCGAAGCGGTCGGACCGCTGATTCCCAGCGGAGACAACCCGCTCCGCTCGGCCGACCTCAATCTGCTTCTCAACGGAGACCGCCTTGCTGTCAAATGGGCTCCGGCCGCGGACCATGCGGAGGGCGCCCTAGGCACGGCGACGCTCCAGGCCGACGGCGACTTGGCTCGTTGGCAGAATCGACTGCGCGCATGGATGTGCGCCCTGGATGACTGGCGATTTTTCGGCGCCTGCAACGCCAAGACGACGCTCCACGTATCGACGAATTCACTCGCTTTCGAATCGGCCGACGTCCTCGCAATCAATGTTCGCTGCCAAGGCCCCAACGTTCATCTTCATCAGCCCGCCTTGACCGTGACGACCGGCGGAACCTACGACTTTTCAACCGGCATCCTCGAACTGACGCAGACAGAGCTTTCGTCGCCCGGTGTTCAAGGGAATGCCGAGCGACTGCGGATCAACCTGGAACGTCAGGAACTCTCCGGCGCCGCCACAATGGTCCTGCATCTCGATCGCATGCCGGCGCCGACTCGTGAAACCGCGGCGAAATTTCTCGCCTACGCGGTGCCGCCGTTTGCGAGCGCAACCGATTACTGCGGGGCCGTCCTGGTGAACTTCCAACGCATTCAGATGCCGATGGCCGACGCATCTTCGGCAGAAATTGACGGCACGATGGCTCTCAAAGAACTGACATTCACTCCCGGCCCCATGCTTCGTGAGTTGGCACTGCATCTGAGCAAACCTGCAGCCGCGTGCGCGGTCAAAGACGGATCCGCGGCCTTCCGCGTGGCGGACGAAAACGTGCATCACGCGAACTTCCTGGCAGCGTGGGGCGAGGGGTTCCTTCGCTCCACGGGCACCGTTGGCTTTGACGGATCGATGGCGCTGGTCTTTGAGGTTGGCTCGCGGACGGACGCCGCCCAGCCGCGTCGCATTGAGATCGGCGGCGCCCTCGGTCGTCCTGTCATCGATCGACGGGCGAAGAGCATCACCCATATCGCGGATTCTCCCGCCCCGGTTAGACCTCGCGGCGTTCTCGGCGCCCCGCTCATCCCCAAGATGCCCTGACATTCGGCATACTTGAAGCCGGTAAACCTGGAGATCCAGGCCTACGCCAATCTCTGTCCCAACTCCCCGAGTTCCTTAGTTCGACAGCGCACCATGATTGAGTCGCGGAGCGACGGAAGCCAATACCCAGGGTCGTGAGACCCTGGGAAGGCAGCGCCTCAATCAGAGCTGCGGAGCGGCGAAAGCAACGTGTATCCCCTACTTTCGCCGCTCCGCGGCATTTGTCGTCTCGGCCAGGTCCGGGTCCTACGACCCTGGCTATTGGCTTCCGCCGCTCCGCGGCTATGAGCCCAGCTTCGCCAGTGATTCCGCGTGATGGTGCGCTGTCAAATTAGTTCTCCTGCGTCCAAGGCGAGCGGCGGGGCGGAAGCCCGACGTGGAATACGGCGGTATGAAATTTGCGCACCTTGCGTTCACACTGTTATTTTTCGTCATTTCGTTCCGTACTTGTTGGTGAAGAGCGACCAACATAACCACAACGAACAAGAAACGAAAAATGGAGATAGCCATGACCTCTGGAATCCAGATACCGACGATCATTGCTCATGAAACTCGTCCGATGAACCTTGACGCTCGTCAAGACAAAGCCGAACCGAGAACCGGCAGCAACGTCAGTTCCGTGATTCCCGCTTTCGGCGCGATCCTCACGACGATCTTTGTGCTCGCCCTGCTTTTCGCGGTGATCAGCATGCCGCCCGTCGCGCTCCTCGCCGTGATGATCGTGCTTCCGGCGCTCGTTCCGATGGCGTTGTTCACCTTGGTGTACTTCGCGCTGCATGCCGAGAAAGTCGAGTCCGATCGTGGCTCGTGATGCACGACCGGACGGCCACCGTCGAAGCGGCGCACGAATAACCTACGAAGGACTGGCAGTACGCCCGTCCTTCCGCGTTTGTAGCGACGGGGGGTAATACTCTGCGACTGAATTGAGTCGTTATCCTCAAGAAGGTCGAATCGACGAATCACGCCGCCAAGAATGAGAATGGCATTACGACCGACGTTGCCGGAAACCTACTTGACATCTGCGGCGAAGATGGAACAATAGGTGTTCAGATTCCCGTCCTCAGCCGGCGCGAGGGACATCATGAACCGCCAAGCCTTGATCGTCGATGATGAACCCGATCTTGGACTCATTCTTGCCGAGAATCTGCGACAATGGGGCTTTGAGCCCACCGTGCACCTGGAAGGCAAGAACGTCGTCGACTGGGTTCGTCGGTATCGGCCGTCCGTCATTCTGCTCGACCTGATGTTGCCCGACATCGATGGTCACTCGATCTGCGAGACGCTGAAGCTCGATCGCGAAACCAACCTCATCCCGATCATCATGATCACAGCCATGGGCGATCAAGACGATCGCGTCCATGGCCTGCAGGTCGGCGCCAACACCTATCTGACAAAACCGTTCACCGCAGACACGCTCAATCGCGCCATTCAAGATGCTCTCAACTGGCTCGACGATCTCCGCACCAACGGCACTCAGGGGGAGATTCGCTTTCACCTGCAGAGCGACACGCATTATCTCGAAGAACTCAATCACCTCCTCGGCTCCCTCTTTCTATTCAGCGGGTTGACGCAACAGCAGATCAAGCATCTGACAACAGCTGTGCGCGAGCTCGGCACCAACGCCATCGAGTGGGGGCATCGCCGACAAATCGATGGCATCGTCACAGTCGACTATCGCATCGATCCGGAGAAGGTTACCATCGAGATCAAGGATACCGGTCCCGGCTTTAGTCCGGCGAACCTCGCCCATGCCGCCTACCCTGATGACCCGGTGAGCCACATGATGGTGCGCGAGTCGCTCGGACTGCGCGAGGGCGGATTCGGAATCCTGATGTCGCGAGGCCTCGTCGACGAGATGAGCTACAACGAGCGCGGCAACGAAGTGCGCCTCGTCAAGTACTTCGCCGCCGCCCCGCCCCTTCGCACCAAAGATGGCCGCGTCCTCGGCACGGTCAGCTGAACTTGCTCCCTCGATGATGAACAACGCAAGTGTCGCTATCACGACGCTGGTAGTTGGTGTGTTCTTGGCGCTCGTCAGCTGTCGCCATGATCCAGCCGCGCGCGTTGTTGTCTATTGCGCTCACGATCGCGAGTTCGCTGAACAGATCTTGCGCGATTTCGAGAAGAAGAGCGGGCTTCGTGTTGACGTCGTTTACGACACCGAAGCGAACAAATCGGTCGGCTTGTACGATACGTTGATTCGCGAAGCCGATGAGCCGCGCTGCGATGTGCACTGGAACAACGAAATACTAGCGACGATTCGCTTGCAGCGCCAGGGATTGCTTCAGGCGTATGCGAGCCCATCCGGCATGCCTTTTCCCGGGGAGTTCAAAGCTCCCGATGCGACGTGGACGGCATTTGCCGCGCGCGCTCGTGTCATTCTGGTCAACACCGAGAAAGTCCGCGCGGCGGAGATGCCGAAAAGCCTGCGAGACCTGACCGACGCACGATGGCGCGGACAGGTGGCGATGGCCAAACCGCTCTTCGGAACGACCGCCACGCAGGCGGCGTGTCTCTTTCAGGCGTGGGGAGACGACAAGGCGAGCGAGTTCTATCGCAAGCTGCGCGGCAACGACGTCAGCCTTGTCGCGGGAAACAAGCAGGTTGCCGTGGACGTCGGCGCCGGCAGGTACGCGATCGGCTTGACCGACACCGACGACGCCGCCGCCGAAGTCGCGCAGGGCAGGCCGGTTCAGCTCGTATTCCCGCAGGGCGAAACGCTGTTCATTCCGAACACGGTTGCGATGATCAAGGGCTGTCCCAATCCGGAAGGCGCCAAGAAGCTGATCGACTATCTGCTGACACCGGAGGTCGAGATCCAACTCGCGAAATCGGCCAGTAGGCAGATTCCGCTCAACCCAAAAGTTTCACTCGATTCGTTCAAACCGCTCGTCACGCCGACGACGGTGCAGCCGCTGCGCGTGAATTTCTTCCAAGCTGCGGATCGTTGGCCGGAGTCTCAAGCCTTTCTGACGCGCGAGTTCGGGCTTCGGTGATCGACTAGAAAAGAATCGGGCCCGCGCGATTTCTATCGCGCGGGCCCGATCCGTTGCTGTGGACGCGTGTCATCTCAATGGTTCAAGATGAACTCGCTGCTGTTCAGGAGCGCCCACATGATGTCCTGGTAATAATTCGACCAGAATTGCGGCGTGGTCGGCTGCGACTTTGAGCCGGCTCGGAAGTTGAACGTCGCGGGATTCATCATCAGGGTGACTTCCTTCGGCGTCGCCGGCCGGCCCAAGGCGTGCATGTACATGTCTTGAATGGCGAACGGCAGCGACTTGTAGCTTGTGCCGCGCCTCTTCTCGACAATCGACACGGTTCCTTCCTTGTCGGTCAGGGCTTTGTTGGTTTCCTGGCCGTTCATGAGCAGCAGGGCCTGGATGACGGTCCCGGTGTAGGAGCCTTCTTCGCCTTCGTCATTGCCGAAGTTGTCGACGAGTTTCTTGTACCAGGCTTCGCCGGCTTTGAGCTTGTCGGCTTTGGCGTCGTCGGAGTAACGCTGCCAGTTGGCATGGGTGGCGACGGTAACGGAGGCGAACATGGCTTCCGGCGTCATCGGCTTGAGCAACATGCGGGTGAACAGCGTTTCGTCGTCTTGCTTGTCGTTCCACTTGTTGGCTCGGCTGGAGAGTCCGTAGGCCTGGCTGTTGCAAATCCAGCGAATCAAGATCTTCGGGTTGTGGCGATAGGTCTTGGCGAGTTCTTCGCCGAGCTTGTCGAGCAACTCGGGATGGGAGATCGGGTTCTGATCGTGGAAATCATCCACGACGCCCTTGGTGAAGCTCATGCCGAAGAAATGGCCCCACATGCGATTGACGAACGCCTTGGCGAACCACGGGCTCGTCGTCACGTACTCGGCGAGCTTCTCGCGGCGCGAGCCTTCGAATTTCTTCGGCAGCTTGCGGCCGTCGATGAAGAAGGCATTAGTCTTGAAGACCATGGCGCTGCGGTTTTCAAATGTCACGAGGCCCTTGCCGTTAAACGTCGGGTTCTCGGTGAGCGTGAACTCGCGTTGGCCCATGACGCCCTTCATTTTCTTCTTGGCGCCGACCTGCGTCGGACGTCCTTCCGGCGCGGTGTCGATTTGACGCAGGAAGGCGTTGATGCCCCAGAACTGATCCTGCTTCAATTCGTCGTTGAACGGATGGTTATGGCACTGGGCGCACTGCGTGCGGACGCCCAGGAAGAGGCGCGTGGTGCGCGAGGTGGCGGGGATCATGTCCCACTTGCCGACCTCGCCGCGTTCATTACGGGGCATCTCTTCGCCGAGGTTGTGGAGCAGATAGTTGGCCGCACGGCCGTCGCCCTTGTTGGTTTCGCCGTTGATCGCCAGTAGCTGGAATACCGTTTTCGACCAATCGGGACCGTTGGCAGCGCTCGACTTCACCGCGGGACCATCCTTGAACTGCTCGTACAGCCAGCTATTCATCTGATCGCGGTAGTGTGCGCCGGAACCGCTTCGGGTCATGAGATGGACCGTCCACAGGTTGGCGAAGTTCTGGGCGTATTCGGCGCCATTTCCGTAGGACTTGCCATCGAGGAGTTCGTTGATGAGCCAGGCGCGGCGCTTGTACTCGGGGTGCTTCATGAAGTTGGTAATCTCTTCAACGGTCGGAATGCGGCCGATGATATCAAGCGAGGCGCGACGAATGAACTCGTGGTCGGTGCAGCGATCGGACGGGTAGGTCGTGTTCTTTTTCCATAGCGAGGTGATCTGTTCGTCGATGAAATGAATCATCTCGCTGCCGCCGGGCTGGCTGGATTCGACCTGGTCCTTGCGTGCGGGGAAGGTAGCGGGGGGCGGCTCGACCTTGGCTTCTTTCTTCTCGGCGTCCGCCTTGTCCTTGTCTTTGTCGGCGTCTTTTTTCTTGCTCTTGGAATCCGTTTTTTTGGTCTGGGCAACGCCGTCGTGGGTCAAAGCGAACACGAACCCCGCGAGGGCTACGACGCCCGCCAAAAGAATCAACCACTCTTTGCTGCGATTGGTATTCATCCCACGCACTCCCGTAGAGACTTTTAGGTCGTTGAACTTAATGAGTTGCGGCGAGAACGCACTCTGTCCATCATAGAATGTAGTATGCCGGGCTGTCAAATGGAATCGCTTCGAGGCATACGATCGCTTAACAGATGGGACGCACCGATCTCGTGGATGGTTCCACAAACAATCGGGAACTGGCATGGTGGATTTCGACGCTGAACGATTCAATCTGAACATCCGTCAAGCTGACACGGACGACCTCATGGATCGTGTGACGGCTTATCGCGCCGGAATGGAGCCACAGGCCATCGCACTAATCGAAGCGGAGTTGCATCGCCGCAAAGTGACGGCCGCCCAGATTGCCGCGCGGCGCGAGTCCTGTCAAAGCGAATGTCTATTTAACCCAGACGGGGTTGCGAAAAAGTGTGCTTTCTGCCGAAAGCCGGCGGTGCGAGCAGCCACGGGCTGGCAGAAGCTCTTGGGGTTCCTGCCGCTCTTCCCGCGCGAAATGTGCTATTGCACAGAGCACGCCAAGGCACACGGGATCGGCGACTCAGCCCTTCAATAACGTATCTACGTCCGCTTGGGAGATACGCGAACTCGGCTTGTCCAGCTTTACGCTGAGCCAACTCATGATGGACGGCACGTACGGAACCTGGCCCTTCTTCAAGAGAGCCAGCATTCGCTTGTCCCGGCGCACATTTTCGGCCTTCTTCTTGATGCCGTTGCGCGATCGCGATTCTTTCATGTCGGCTTGCCGTTGGTTTCGGCGGATTCGTCGCAGTCCCATGGTCGAACCTCAATTCGTAGGTATGGACCTAATGTCTTAGGAAAATGAAGTGCGAAGTCAACGATTCGTCAACACCACGACTTCGGTGTGGTGGTACATGTCGTGGTGGCGGGCGATGACACGCAGGTTTGTATCCAACTTTTTTTCCAACCGCTCCCAGTCTGCTAACGGCAGGAAGAGATAGACGGGCAGTCGCATGCTCACAAAGTTCCGAACGGCGTTTTCGTCGGCGAGGTGTTCGATGTTGCGCTTGACGTAAAAGTTCAGGCTCGGCAGATGTTCGAGATTCCAGCAACCGATGCGGAGGTCGACATCGCTGGAGAATGAGTCCATCTGGGCGATGAGGGCGCCGGGGGCCTTGTAGCGATTGAAGAGTGCGCTGCCGGAAGCCGCCAAGGGGCCGAACAACAAGATGGCCGAGACAGCGACGGCGACGATGACGCCGCTGTATTGGCGTTGGCGAAGAAACCACCACGCCAGTGCGGCGCCGAGGACCGGACCGAGGCCAAGAAGCGCCCATGCTTCCAGCCCGGGAAAGACTCGGCCACGCATCACAGCCAGGTTGCCGACGCCTCCGGCGATGGTCAACCCGGCTGAAACCGCAACGCCGATGAGCAGCAGCGAGAAGACGCCGACTTGGGCGATCCATTCCGGGACTTCGAGCGAATGCGTTCGCCAGCGCTGTAGAAATCGTGCCACGACGAGCGCGCACGGCACGACCGTCGGCAACACGTAGTTGGGCAGTTTCGTCGCCGCAACGCTGAAGAACAAAAGAAAGACAACGATCCAGCACGCGAGAAAACGGTACGCGGCTGTTCGATCCGTGAGCGCCGGGTCGGTGTCCGCCCTGGTCTCGCGTTCTGGGGTGCTGCCGTCCCATAGCGCACGAAAGCGATCCCAGGGTTCACGAATCGTCGACCAGAATCCGAACCAGGCCGCAACTCCCAAGAAGATCGACCAGGGCGCCGTGCCGACGAGGAGAACGACGAGGTAATAGCCCGGGAACCCGTGATGGTTTTCCATGGCCGACGTTCCGCGCTCGACGTTATGTCGCCAGAGAAAGCCGACAAGGAATTCGCCTTTGGTTTCGGCGCCGACCCAGAGATACCAGGGCAGGGCAGTCAGCACGAATGCCCAGCAGGTCAGGAACCAACGCCAGTCCCACGCAATGTCCCAGCGGCGCTCCCAGGCCAGGAAGCCCATTGCGATCGCGCCGGGAAGCACGATGCCGACGGGCCCTTTTGCGAGCACCGCAAGGCCGGACGAGATCCCCAAGAGCCCAAACCACCACCATGGGCGATCGCGAAGTCCGAGCCAAAAGACTGTCATGGTCAAAACGATGCAAACGTTGAGAAGCGCATCAGGATTGGCAAAGCGCGCGGCGCCGCACAACATCGGCGTCGTGGCAACGATCACGCCGGCCAGCAGTCCCGTGGTACGCGTGAACATCGCGCGCGCCAACTCGTAGGCCAGCAAAACCGTCGCGAGCGCAGCGAGAGCCGATGGTAGTCGAGCGGAGAATTCGTGGACGCCAAACAGGTTGTAGGCAAAGATTTGCAGCCAATAGAGCAAGGCGGGTTTGTCGACGCGCAACTTCGAGTTAAAGGTCGGCACAATCCAATTGTCGGCTTGCATCATCTCGTAGGCGCATTCGGCGTTGCGGCCTTCGTCGACATCCCAAAGCGTGGCGCCGCCGAGGTTGAGGAGGAACATGATCGCGCCGATGCCGAGAAGCAAAGTGTAATGCCAACCACGATGGTGCAGCCTTTCGATCATTCCGCGATCCTTGCGAGGCTCCCGCCTGACACCACGTGCGTCAGGCATTGTCCGAACGAGCGGGTGCATTATAAAACAATGTCCGTTCTTCGCGAGACCAATTCGTGTCGTCACCGCCCGGAGCGCAAGCACGGGTGCGACCGTTGAACGAGTGAATCATGCCTAAAAACCTGTACGTCGGCCTTGATGTCGGTGGGACCAGCATGAAGGCCGGAGTCGTGGACGATGCAGGCAAACCGTTGGCGTCCGTGAGCGTTCCCACCGAAGCCCATCGGGGACAAGAGGTTGGGCTGGAGCACATGTGCCAGGCTATCCGTCAGGCGATCGCTTCCGCGGGGTTGAGACTCAAGGACATTTCCGCCATCGGTGTGGCCACTCCAGGCACGATGGACATCCCGGGAGGTATCATTCTCGATCCCCCCAATTTGAAGCCCTGGCGCAATGTTCCCGTTCGCGACCATGTTGCCAAGACGTTCAAGCTTCCCACGGCATTTCAAAACGACGCCAACGCGGCAGCGTTCGGCGAGTTTTGGGCAGGCGCGGGCAGAGATGTTCATAGTCTGGTGCTGTTCACGCTCGGCACGGGCGTCGGCGGAGGGATCATCATTGGCGATCTTGTAATTGAAGGTGAGCATAGCCACGGCGCCGAACTCGGTCACATGAAGATTGAGATGACGAACCCACGCCAGTGCGGTTGCGGCCGATGGGGCTGTCTCGAAGCTTATGCAAGCGCAACGGCCGTGGTGAAGCGAACCTCCGACGCGCTCGCACAGAAAGGCGGCAAGTCATCGCTGAAATCGATTCAGAACAAAGAGGGGGGCCTCACTTCGCGCGACATCTTTGACGCGGCGCATGCCGGTGATGCGCTCGCGGACAAGATCGTGGACGAGACGGCCTATTACTTGGCCGTTGGCGCGATGAACATGATGCACACGATTGACCCGGACATGATCGTGTTTGCAGGCGGAATGATCGCTGCGGGTGATTCATTTTTGCAGCGTATCCGCAGGCACGTCAAGGATTTAGCCTTCCCGGTTCCGGCGGAGAAGACGACAATTTGCTACGCGCAGCTGGGAACTGATGCGGGATTCATTGGCGCAGCTGCATGCGCACGAAAACTTCATATTCAGAAAAAGAAGAAAAGCTGATGCCAGCTTAACGTTGCGTCGAGTGGACACTTTGGTGAATCGGCAAGAGCAAAAACGTCTTGGAAAAAACGAAGAATTTTCCAAAAAATCACGCAACTACCTTGAAGTTAACATGTTGCAACTTTCAGAACGGCCAAAAAAAAAGCCGATGTGCTCGAATATTCTTGCCATTTCAGATTTGCAGGTAATTCCACTCGAGGCGCTGGCCAACGGCAAAATGTAGCAAAATCGGCAATGCGATGCTTGACCTGTTCGAAAGGGACGGGTACGATAATTGAAGGTAAGCCTACCTTGCGCCCTGAGCCCTACCAGCATAAAGACTTAAGGCACAGGCTTGCTCCTGGCTCTTGCTGGGGAAGTGGACCTTCGCCGGCGCGCGACTCAGCCCGCTTGACTGCCGCGCGTGGGAGTCAGATACCGTATCGCGCTGTATCTTCTTACAAAAGGATTGACGGCGATGTTAGTACTGTCTCGAAAGAAGAACGAGAGCATTGTCATCAACAATGACATCACCGTCACCGTCGTGGAAATTCGTGGCGACAAAGTCCGGCTCGGAATCGTCGCTCCGAAGGAAGTCCCCGTTCATCGTCAGGAAGTCTATGAAGCCATTCATGGCAAACCTGCCGATACGGAACCCAATTCCAACGCGGTGGCCAAGCCCGTCGACTGATCAACTTTGATTGACCCCCATTGACTCTTCTTGCGGGCATCGCCAAGTTTGCCTGCCGAAGAGTTTTTTTATTTCTAGGTCGTGTGGACAATACATGGGCAGCGGAGGTAAACTGCGGACCCTGTTTTTGCGAACCACGGAGGGTCCGCCATGCTTCCGCGCCACGCGATTTCGGATGAACACTGGGAACGAATCAAGGACT
>Ga0194132_10003232_pt1 | contig 29344 bp, 30 predicted proteins | sample TA2KigOf80mmetaG_FD_148612 | JGI IMG/M metagenome (GOLD analysis project Ga0194132, IMG submission 148612) | Freshwater microbial communities from Lake Tanganyika, Tanzania - TA2015054 Kigoma Offshore 80m | ecosystem: Environmental > Aquatic > Freshwater > Lake | place: Tanzania: Lake...
TACCCCATCGAGGTACTCGATGAAATCGAAGAGGTGCTGCAGATCCAGTGTGCGCCGGTGAACTGGCCGATCGGCATGGGTCGGCACTTCAAGGGCATCTATGAACTCACGCGGGATCGTATCGTCTGTTACCGCGGAGGTCAGGGTCATCACGTCTACGACTATCCGCTCATCGAGGGTCTGCACAGCGAAGCTGCCCTTGAGTATCTGGGGTTTGACTGGGAACAGGTGCGCGATCAGATCGAACTACTGCAGGGCGCGAGCCATACGTTCGAGCAGGCGGACTTCGACAAGGCGACGACCACACCGGTGTACTTTGGAACGGCACTCGGTAATTTCGGTGTGCAGCAGATGCTTGAAGGGTTCGTCGAAGTGGCACCGCCGCCACAGTCCAGGGAGACCCAGACCCGCACTGTGCAGCCGGAAGAAGAAAAGTTCAGCGGCTTCGTGTTCAAGATCCAGGCCAACATGGATCCGAAACACCGCGACCGTATCGCCTTCATGCGGATCTGCTCCGGTCGTTACAAGGCCGGGATGCGGCTGCGTCATGTGCGGCTTGGGAAAGAGGTCAGGATTTCCGATGCGGTAACGTTCATGGCAGGTGATCGCACCCATGCCGAAGAGGCGTTTGCCGGCGACATTATTGGCCTGCACAACCATGGCACCATCCAGATCGGTGATTCGTTCACCGAAGGGGAAGGGCTGCGTTTCACCGGTATTCCGAACTTCGCGCCGGAACTCTTTCGTCGGGTCCGTCCATGTGATCCGCTCAAGTCGAAACAGCTCGAACGTGGCCTTGACCAACTGGCAGAAGAAGGGGCGACGCAGGTGTTCAAACCGATGCGGCGTTCAGAATTCATCGTTGGCGCTGTAGGCGCCCTACAGTTCGATGTGGTGGCCTTCCGTCTGCAGGAGGAATACCGGGCCGATTGCATCTACGAGGATGCGAGTGTCTGGACCGCCCGCTGGGTCACCTGTGCTGACCCGAAGAAGCTCGAAGAATTCGAAGCCCGGGCGGTAGACCATCTGGCGCGGGACAGCGGTGGCCACCTTGCCTATCTCGCACCGACCCGTGCGAACCTCATGTTGACTGAAGAGCGCTGGCCTGATGTCCAGTTCCACAAGACCCGCGAACACTGATCAATCGGCACCGTTGTCCGCCGAAGGTCTGATGCGGCGCGATGCGGTGCGGGTACGAAGCGGCAAGCGCCCGCCGGATCCCGCCGTGCTTGATGCCTCCCGCGGGCTCTTTGCACGGCGTCTGGCGCTGGGTGAAAGTCTGCGCATTGAATATCCGCAATCGCTGCCGATCAGCTCCCATGCTGCGGAGATCACCCGACTCATCCGCAAACATCCGGTGGTGATCGTTGCCGGGGAAACCGGTTCCGGGAAAACCACCCAGCTGCCCAAGATCTGCCTAGAAGCGGGTCTTGGTGTAAGCGGGTCCATTGCGCACACTCAACCTCGGCGACTAGCAGCCAGGACCGTGGCTGCACGCATTGCTGAAGAGATGGGTTCGCCCCTCGGTGAAGCTGTTGGTTATGCGGTTCGGTTCACGGACCGCACCCATCCGCAGACGCTGGTGAAGCTACTCACAGATGGACTTCTCCTCACGGAGATCCGCGGCGACCGGTATCTCGATACCTACGATGCGATCATAGTCGACGAAGCACATGAACGCAGTCTCAACATCGATTTTCTGCTGGGCTATCTACGGCGCCTGGTCGTACGACGGCGCGATCTCAAGGTGATCATCACCAGCGCCACCATCGACGTAGAGCGTTTTTCGACGTATTTCGGTGGTGCACCGGTCGTGCAAGTCAGCGGGCGCGGCTATCCCGTCGAAGTCAGGTACCTCAGTGAAGAGGACGCGGCGCAGAGTGAAGATCCGGAAGAGACGTTGTGCCGGGCGGTTGAAACCGTGGCTGGTCTGCCACTAGCGAAATCCCTCGATACGCTCATATTCCAGACCGGTGAGCAAGACATTTTCGAAAACGCCAAAGTGCTGCGGGCGCGATTCGGCGAACGCTACGACATCCTTCCGCTCTACGCGCGGCTACGGACGGGTGATCAGAACCGGGTATTTGCCGCAGGTAACAAGCGTCGTCTGGTGTTGGCCACCAATGTTGCTGAAACGTCGTTGACCGTGCCGAACATCGGATTTGTCATCGATCCGGGTCTCGCCCGGATTAATCGCTATAGCTATCGCTCGAAACTCACGCGCCTGCCGATCGAGCCAGTTTCGCAGGCCAGCGCAAACCAGCGGGCTGGTCGCTGTGGCCGGGTCGCACCAGGTGTCTGTTTGCGCCTATATTCGGAATCGGATTTTCGCAGCCGTCCGGATTTCACCGAACCGGAGATCCGACGCGTCAACCTCGCCTCTGTGGTCCTGCAGATGCGCGCCTTTGCCCTTGGGGATATCGAGACCTTTGGCTTCATCGAACCTCCGGATCCTGGTGCCATCCGCGATGCACTGCGGTTGTTGCATGAGCTTGGAGCGCTCGACGGGGAACAGCTGACTGCTATTGGCCGCGCCATGGCGCGCTTGCCGGTGGATCCTCGCCTTGCCCGCATGCTCACCGCCGCGAAGGAAAGGGGCGCGCTCAAGGAACTGCTGATCATCGTCTCGGGGCTCTCCGTTCAGGATCCGCGTGAACGACCGCGCGAAGCCCAACAAGCCGCTGATCTGAAACATGCTCAGTGGCTGGATCCGAACAGCGACTTCCTGTCGTGGGTGCGCCTTTGGGACTGGCTGTTGAATCTTCACGATACGGCGACCCGGGCGGGTGAGCGTAGGGCGCTGGAGCAGAATTTTCTGAGCCCGCTGCGGATTCGCGAGTGGCGTGAACTGCATCGGCAGCTGGTCACCAGCGTCAAAGACCTTGGCTGGCGGATCAATGAAGTGCCTGCATCCAACGAGGATGTCGCCCGCGCCATCGTGAGCGGTTCGCTCTCCCTGCTCGGCACCCATGATGAGAAAGGGGTCTATCTCGGTGCGCGCAATTCGAAGTTCAGGATTTTCCCGGGATCGACCCTCAAAGGCCGCAACGTACGCTGGCTTGTTGCAGCAGAAATTGCCGAGACCACGCAGGTGTATGCCCGTTGTGTGGCGCCGGTTGAGGCCTGCTGGATCGAAGAAGCCGCCGGTCACCTGGTGGCACGATCTCATGCGGAGCCGCATTGGGATGACCGGCGAGGTGAAGCGCGCGCCTACGAGAGTGTGCGCCTCTATGGCCTGCCTCTGGCGGAGAAACGCAGCGTTCGCCTTGCACCGGTTGATCCCGCGCAGGCGCGGGAGCTCTTGATCCGCGATGGACTCGTCGCTGGCGCGGTGCCCGAGATCGCCCATCGGCAGATCAGCTTCATTGACACCAATCTGGCGGAACAGCGAGCCGTGCTCGAACTCGAGATACGGGCGCGACGGCGTGACCTCACCATACCGGAAGCAGAGATCTGCGCGTTTTATGCAGAGCGGCTGCCGGCGGACGTGGTGGACGTGCACACGCTACTCAGGTGGTGGCGTGGCCTGGATGCCGTACATCGACAGGAGCTCTTCATCGATCGAGAGTTCTTCAGGCGCAACCTCGATGTCGGGATCGGTGAACCCCAGTACCCGTCGACGCTTAACGTCGGCAGTTTCACCTTCGATTTGAAGTACCGGTTTGCGCCCGGTGCTGAAGACGACGGAGTCAACATGATCGTGCCTCAGGGACTGCTCTCCGGGGTGGTACCGGAGTTGCTCGACTGGTCGGTTCCCGGCTACTTCCAGCGGGTCGTAGAGAGCTGGCTGCGAACGCTGCCGAAGGCGCATCGGCGCGACCTCTCGCCGATTGCAGATCGGGTTGAAGGCATCAGCACGTTTCTCCTACACCCCGACCGCTATCGGGTCGGGCGGTTGCCACGGGCTCTGGGTGACGCGCTGCGCGCACTGCACGAAGTGGCGGTCAGTGACGTCGACTGGGACCACAGCCGCATCGACGCGAACTGCCTGATCAACGTCCAGGTGGTGAATGCGACTGGTCAGGTGGTCATGCAGAGCCGCGACATGAATCACTTGCTCGCACGTAACAGGCCAGTTGCGCAGTCGTCAGAACCCGCTCTGCCAGTACGCAAAAACCTGCGAGCGTTTCCCGCAGAAGGATTGCCACAGACCACGACCCTCAAGCTCGACGGTGCGCCGGTCCTCGCTTACCCGGCGCTTAAGGACCAGGGCACCGGTGTGGCGGTGGTGCATCTGAATTCCGTGGCAGAGGCCACACAATCCAATCGGGCGGGTTACGCCCGCCTTGCGCTGCTTCTACAAACCGATTCGGCGCGGTTCATGCGTAAGGAACTCGAAAAGGAGAAGGTATTGGCCCTGCATTTTGCAAGTCTGGGTGATGCCCGGCTGCTCCGAGATGAAGTCCTGATGGCGGCCGCCTGGCACTGTTTTTTCGAAGGGACTTCGTTGCCAAGGGATGCAGCCGGTTTTGATATGCGGATCGACGAGCGCGCGAAGAATTTGCTGCCTGCATTCAGGGACATCGTCGACACGCTGAAACGGATTCTTGCCGCCCGGTTCGATCTCGCCAAGCGCATGGACGAACTGGTTGCGCCAGCTTATGCGCCGGCACTGAAGGAGGCACGTGAACATCTCGAAAGCCTGGTTCCTGCGCAGGTGCTTTCAGTCGCATCGGCGGCCTTGTTGGCGGAAACACCACGTTATCTGCAGGCGGAACTCCATCGACTCAACAACCTGCAGGGCCGCATTGGCAAGGACGCGGAGCGTGTGCGAGAACTGGAAGCGTTGAGCCAGCGTATAGCGCGCTACGCGCAGCATCGCCTCGCCAATGCACAAACCGGTGCCGATCTCCTGCAACAGCTCGAGGAAGTGCGGGTGGGTATGTTTGCGGAACCCCTAGCGAAAAAAGGTCTGGGATCGCCGATCCGCCTCGACCGGGCGCTTGTGGCAGCGGAACAGTCAATTGGCCTTCGCTGAGCTTATTTGCGACGAGTCTTCCTCGAATGGACTTGTTGGCTGTACAGTCTTGCGCGTCCGGTTTTGAAGGTCCATTGTCGGACGGTCGGAACTTTTTCCGGCAAGGGATGTCTGAACTGTCGTGAAACCTTGGTGCAGGAAGCAACCGGCAATGAGGTGACACGATGGCAACATCAACGATGCGCAGATCAAACGACATAACAGTCTCGCGCGAGACTCCAGGAGAAACGGAATCATGTTGAATCGCAAAGTGAAGCCGATTGCAGTCCTGATCGGGACCACCTTCGTAGCCTCCCTCACCGCTGCAGGAGCAGCCAGCGCCGATGAGCTGTTTGTCACGGCAGAGCTCGATCAGGGTTATGACCTGCTCGCCCAGGCGGATGCCGAAGGTAAGTGTGGCGAAGGCAAGTGTGGCGAAGGGAAGTGTGGAGAAGGTGAAGGCGACGCCGAAGGTGAAGACAAGGATGGCGAAGGCAAGTGCGGCGGTGCTGCCTGATCTGATCGCCTGAAGCTGTAGCACTCGCATGGCCGGGGTTGAAGCCATCGGTGAAGCCCATCGGGACACCGTACAAGATTCATACCTCGGCATAGCGGGTGCAGGGCTGGGGCTGCGTCGCGGGATGTTGCCCCAGCTTCGTTCGCTGAAATCTGGTGCGGTGGATTTTATGGAAATCGCACCAGAAAACTGGATCGGTGTAGGGGGCCGTTTTGGTCGGGCCTTCGCTGAACTCGCAGAACGATTTCCGCTGGTCTGCCATGGCTTGTCCCTGTCACTCGGCAGCCCGATACCTCTTGATGAAGCCTTTGTGCGTTCGGTGCGAACGTTCCTTGATCGGCACCGGATACCTTTCTACAGCGAACACCTGAGCTATTGCAGCGATGACATCGGCCATCTCTATGACCTGATGCCGATCCCGTTCACCGATGAAGCGGTACGGTATGTGGCGGCGAGGATTCGCCGGGTTCAGGACATTCTCGAACGGCAGATCGCCATCGAACATGTGTCCTACTACGCAGCACCAGGGCAGCGGATGAGTGAGATCGAGTTCATCAATGCGGTTCTCGCAGAGGCGGATTGCCGTCTGCTGCTCGACGTGAACAACCTCTACGTCAACAGCATCAACTTCCGTTATGACCCATATGCGTTCATGGAGAATTTGGACCTGCCACGAACCGCGTACATCCACATCGCAGGACACTATGTCGAAGCCGAAGACCTGCGCATTGATACGCATGGTTCAGCGGTCATCGATCCTGTGTGGGCACTTCTGGACGCGGCATTCAAGCGTACAGGTCCGGTGCCTACGCTGCTCGAGCGTGACTTCAACTTTCCACCGATGACTGAACTGCTCGGTGAAATTGACCGGATCCGGGCGGCGCAGTCCGGCACCAGTGTCTCGGGGATGCAGGCGTGATTCAGCGGGGTGCCAACCTCCCGGAGTTTCAGGCTGAACAACTGGCTTTCGCGGCGTACATCCGCAATCCGGAAGTGCATCCGATCCCCAGTGGGATCGAGGCACGTCGCATGCAGATCTATGCCGGGCTTTTTTACCGCAATATCGAGGGGTTCCTGGCGTCGGGCTTCCCCGTGCTGAAAAAAATCCACCAGTCAAACGACTGGCAGGGCACAGCGTGGCCGCATTTGGTCCGGGAGTTCATCCACCAACATCCAAGTGAGTCACCGTACTTTCTGGAAATCTCGCAGGAGTTTCTCCAGTTCATGTCGACCCATGATGAGTCGCGCCAGTTTCCATGGCTGCTCGAACTGATGCACTACGAGTGGGTGGAGCTGGCTCTCAGTGTCAGTGACGAGGTGTTTCCGGAGACCCTCACGGTACGTGGCGATAACTACAGCGAACCCGCTGCGCTCACTGGAGCGTTGGTGGTCTCGCCACTTGCGCAGACGCTGGCCTATCGTTATCCGGTACACAAGATCGGCCCCGGCCACCTGCCGGAGAACGAACCTGCACAGTCCACACTGCTTGTGGTCTATCGTCGTCCGGACGACACGGTACATTTCATGGAGTCGAGTGCGATGACCCATCGGCTGCTTGAGCTCATCCGCGAAGGCCACTCAGGCGCTGGGGCGATCGAAGAGATCGCGATGGAGTCCGGAATGAATGTGGGTGCACTTCGCGGGAAAGCGCTGGCTGCCTTGTCAAAGCTGCGCGACATTAACATCATTCTGGGTATCTGAAACTCCGGATGGCACGATCCGCGGAATCAGGATCAAAGGAGAGGCGGACGATGGCAGCAAAATTTTGTGTGGCACCGATACGGCGCTTGCTGGTTTCCGGGCTGATTGCCGGAAGCTTGCTTATGGCCCCTGGCGTGTTTGCTGATACGCCTGATGACTGGGAAGGTCTGAACCGCCGCATCTTCAGTTTCAACGATTTTTTTGACTGGCTCTTTCTCAAACCCGTGGCCAAAACCTACAAGAGGGTTATCCCGGGTCCGGTGCGCCAAGGCGTATCCAACGTGTTCAACAACGTCGACACGCCGGTTACGGTGGTGAACCAGTTTCTGCAAGGCAAACCCCGGGAGGGCTTTTCTGACGCGGGGCGCTTTCTGGTCAACACCACGCTCGGGATTGGCGGCATTTTTGACGTCGCGTCACGGATGGGACTGCCGAAGCATCAGGAGGACTTTGGCCAGACATTCGGTGTCTGGGGTGCCGGCAGTGGTCAGCATGTGGTGCTTCCTTTCCGCGGTTCGTCAACGGTTCGCGATGCGTTCGGCCTGGTGCTCGATGCGTTCACCAATCCGCTGCGGTTCATTTCTCCGGCTGAAGCCCGATACTCGACGTACGGTCTCTACTTCACCGATGTTCGTGTTGATTTGCTGGCGGCGGAAACACTGATGGGTGACTCCTGGGACGCCTATCTCTTCCAGCGTGATGCTTTCCTGCAGCGTCGTGAATACCTGGTCTTGGATGGCAACGTTGAGACGGAAGATCCGTTCCTGTCGGATGATTGGGAAGAGTAGTCAGATCCGCCTTGGGTAACGGTCAAGCCTGCTTGTATTGACAGGGTACGAGGAGTAGGGTGCCGGACGCATTACCACGGCTGTACCTGCGAGCCTCTGGCTGATGGGCTTTCTGATCATTCACTCGGATCAGACTCCGAATCCTCTCCAACCGGTTTTGAATTCCGCGGATGTTCGCTGGGTGGCGAGTGTCGCTGCCGCGCAACAGGCGTGCAGCGTTGACCGTGGTGATCTCGTGATCGCTGCAAACCTCTCCCAGGCCGATGAGATCCGGCGGCTTGATCCCCTTATCGATGTCGTCCTCGCTGTGCCTGCACAGGATTCAGGAATTGATGCGAAGGCAGCCCTGCGGGCTGGCGTCGCTGACATCTGGGGCCCGGAGGACGTCGGATCACGTGCAGCAACCGCACTCATGGGCCGCGTGCAGGCGCGCCAGCAAGCCATCCGGGACCGGATGCGACGTTATGAATCAGAGGTACGTCGCGATCAACGTAATGGCCGGTATGTGCAGTTCGGCATGTTGCCACCGAATCCGATGATGATTGGTGATTACGCTCTACGGCATCGGATCGTTCCGTCGGCGGAACTCTCCGGAGATTTCGTCGACTACTTTCAACTCGCCCAGCAGTATCTGGTCGCCTACGTGGCTGATGTCGCCGGCCATGGCGCGTCATCTGCATTTGTCACCGTGCTGCTCAAGAACTTCTCGCGACGTATCCGGCGTGAATACCGTGTCGATATGCTGCAGAACCCGGGGCTGATCCTGGCGTGGCTCAACCGTGAACTGCTGGAACAGAAGATCGACAAACACGTCACCATGGCACTCCTGCTGATTGATCTGCGTACCGACACTTTGCTGCACGCCAATGCCGGGCACTATCCACAGGTGATCAAAGTGGAAGAAACAGGGCAGGCTCACTTTCTCGAAGCCAGTGGCAAGCCTGTGGGTCTGTTTCCCGAAGTGGCCTACACACCTGTTTCTGCGCACCTGTCTCCTGGCTCCCGACTGGTGGTGTTTTCCGACGGCGTTCTGGAATTGCTCCCGGAGGAATCGCTGGCCGGCAAGGAGCAACGGCTGCTTGCCGCGGCAAAGACCGGTGACCGCATCGACGACGTGTGGTCGGCACTTGGTTTCACCGCAGGCATGCAAGGGCCGGACGACATTTCCTGTCTGATCGTGAGCCGGGAGCCCTGAATGGCCGAAGGCAGAATTCTGGTCGGCGAGTGTGACGGTGTGTACCTCCTGAAGCTGGTGGGCGATGTGCGGGTTACGCTCTGCGTATCCGCGGAGGGCTTCATCCGGCGACTTTTGGCCGATCCGGGGTTCAAGACGGTCTCGGTGGATCTTTCCGAAACCCGGGGTATGGACTCCACGTCACTCGGCATCCTCGCCCGGCTCGCCATCGAATCCCGCAAACAGCATGACTTCCGTCCCACCGTTCTCATCACCAACCCGGACCTGGAAAAACTCCTCAAGGTCTCCGGATTTGGAGAAGAGTTCACCTTCGTCCGCGTGGCTTCGCCCCAGACCATTCCCGTTACCGAGATTCCGAAACGCCATGGCATGGATGAAGCGGAGCTGCGTCGTCAGGTGATCGATGCGCATCGCGCCCTGATGGCGATGAATGCTGCCAATACGGAGACTTTTCGCGACTTGGTTGCGGCACTCGAGGCTGAAGAAGCCGCCAACGGCGGTTGATCCCCGGCGCAGTTCACGCAGCGGGCTTCAGATCTCGGTCAAGAACAGCCAGGGCTTCATCCAGAATTGAGAGGTCATTGCGGCTGAGGCGCCTGCTGTCGCTCAGGACCTGACGGTAAAGGCGCGCTCCGGGGCGCCCGTTGAAAAGGCCCAGCACATGCCGGGTCATTGCCTTGAGCGGTGTGCCAGCCTGCACTTCCTTACGCATGTAGGCGGCAAAGGAGACGAAGGCCGTGAATGCGTCCATGCAAAAGTCCGAATCGTGCAGTTCCTGGTGGATCGCCGTGAGCAGCAGTGGATTGTGATAGGCCGCCCTGCCAATCATCACGCCTTCGAGCCCATCCAGACTCGAACAAACGGAATCCACGTTGGTGATTCCGCCGTTCAGCACAATGCGCAAGTGCGGAAAGCGGCCCTTGAGTGCGCGAACGCGGTCATGACGCAGTGGCGGAATCGAACGGTTTTGGGCGGGCGAGAGCCCCTTCAAGAGCGCCATACGGGCATGTACATAAAACGTCTCGCAGCCGGCTTCAGCGACGGTGCCGACGAACGTATCGAGGAAGTCATCGGAATCGAAGTGATCGATACCGAGGCGACACTTCACGGTTACCTCGACGTTTACTGCGCTGCGCATCGCCCGAATGCAGTCGGCAACCAAAGTAGGTTTTGCCATGAGGCAGGCGCCAATCTCCCCATCCTGCACGCGCTCCGACGGGCAACCGACATTCAGATTCACCTCGTCGTATCCGCGGGTTGCGCACATCCGTGCGGCTGCAGCGAGGTCATCCGGATTGTTGCCACCAAGCTGCACTGCTACCGGATGTTCGCCGGGATGAAAATCGAGCAGGTGTGTTCTGCGGCCGAACAACAGCGCGCCTGTGGTAATCATTTCGGTAAAAAGCCCGACGCTCGGGCTCATTAAGCGAAGAAGGTATCGGCAATGGCGGTCCGTCCATGCCATCATGGGCGCGACGTGGACGGTCCGGGAGGCGGGATGCCTCAGAGTCATCGGTGGATCCGATTGCCAGCACGGCGGGGCGGCAAGGGTACACACGCCCGGGAAAATCCTGAAATGCGTGTTCAGCTTCAGTTCAAATACTGGAGTTTTTCTGCAGAATGCAGGCATTTAAGTTGTCTTAATGGCTTTATTTGTTCACGTTATATCCATGATTTAATTGAAAAAGAGCGGCAGAATTACTCAATAGAGAACCGTTCGACGCTTCTCCATATTTTTCTCCATTTTCTCTTCATTTTACGAATCCTCAAGCGTATAGTGCGCGTAAGTCGATGCTGACCGCAGTGACATCGCAAGCCGCAAGGCATCAGCGGTTGAGTTCACAAGGCAGCGCGAGTCGACTGACAGACGCAATCGGTGTCGGCCATGAGTGACCAGAAACAGGTCCCAGATGGTGATATCGGTGCCGAGGAGAATCAGGCGATGCTCAGGCAAAGAACGATAAGAAAACCCGTACACGCGATCGGAGTCGGCGTGCATTCGGGCAAGAAGGTCCGTATGACAATGCGCCCTGCCGGGGAGAATACGGGTATTACCTTCGTGCGCACCGACATCGAAGGATATCCTTCGGTGCCGGCGATCGCACAACTGGTTTCAGACACCACGCTGTCGACGAGCATCGCGACCGGTGGTGCCCAGGTGGCAACGGTTGAGCATCTGATGTCTGCTCTCTGGGGTCTTGGCATCGATAACCTCATCGTCGAACTCAGCAGCGAAGAAGTGCCGATCATGGATGGCAGTGCTGCGCCGTTTGTCGATTTGATCAAGACGGTGGGCATCGTCACGCAGAATGCGCTCAAGGCATTCATCCGCATCACGCGTGAAATCGAAGTGACCCAGGGGAATGCACGTGCTCTGCTGCGTCCATTTACTGGTTTCAAGGCGAGCTACACCTTTGTTGCGGACCATGCGGTCTTTAACCGCTACCCGAAGCAAGCGACGCTGAATTTCTCCGACGTGTCCTACTGTGATGAAGTCAGCAAGGCGCGCTCGTTCGGTCTGCTCACGGAGCTGCCGCAGGCGCAGGCGATCAACCGCTGCCTCGGCTCGAGCCTGCAAAACGCTGTGGGCATCGACGACAGCAATGTGCTGAACGAAGGTGGTCTGCGGTACCATGATGAATTCGTGAAACACAAACTGCTCGACGCCATCGGCGATCTGTATCTGCTTGGTCGTCCGGTGCTCGGCGAATTCGTCGGTTACATGTCCGGCCATGCCCTCAACAACAAGCTGGCGCGTGCGCTGCTGCGTTGTGACGATGCATGGGAAGTGGCCACTTTCGAAGATGCGCGGCGTCTGCGTGGCCGTGAACCAATCGTGCAGCCGGAAGCGTTGGCCTTCTGAAAACACGCCCACAGCGGCCCGGGACACTAACCCGACCGCTGCATCTCCTCCCACATCACCTTGAGAAAGTTGCGCACCGCAGTTGTTGCTTCATCCGGCGGCATAAGGTTTTGCCGGGCGATCTCCGCTGCGATGTCGGCGACACTTCGCTTGCCGTCGATCATTCCCATGAGCCAGGCGTGAATACGCACACTCGCGGCTTGGGTGGTGAAAGCGGGCAGCATTGGCACCGGTTCCTTCTCGCTGCCGCGGCCCCCAACAAGCCAGGCGGGTAGGTACACCCAAGGCTTCCACGGCATCGTTGCCACCTTGCGCGCCCTGAAACTGAAGATTCGCTCAGTCCTTGATTGCCGGTTGAAGGGTGACTGCAGGTAGGCGATCTCCTCTTCTTCGGATGAATCCAGGTGATAGCCACCGCGTTCGAGTGACTTGATCACTTCCGGCGCAGAAACGTTCGATGCTGCGTCCGCTCCTGCAAAGCCGAGTGATCCGGAGTTCATCCAGACGCCGCCGGGTTTCAGCAAGTGGTTGATGGTGCTCACCAGCTGGCTGAAGGGGCAATCGATCACGTCGATCAGCCAGTGAGTGAACACCGCATCAAAACTGGCAGCTGTGAAAGGCGGGTGCAGCACATCGGCAAGTACCACAGTTTTTTCGTGCGCCGACCAGGGTGGATCGAGTTCATGCGTGATCGCGACGTGGTGCGGTTCAATCGGCGCCAGCGGGAATTCCACCACAGTCGCAGGGCGACGATTGAGAAGCCGATGACTCAGCAGCGCGAGCAGCGGATTGCTTTCGAGCGCTACCACCTGCCGACTGCGACCAAGATCGAATGCCAGACGATCGGCGCCGCTACCCGGTAACAAAAGAGGGCCTGTGGCATCGCCCAGTAGGCACTCTATTCGCTGCCAGGCATCGACGTTCTCCGCTTCGCCCCATACCCAGTCGCGGGCGATGTGTGTGTTGTAGGCGGTCGGTGTGTGGTGTGACGGCAAGCGGGTGCGCAGTCCGAGTAGCGTCTCCCTGGCGGCGCCACGGTCATTTCCTGGCATCGGGGCCAGCAGTGCTTCCACTGCGGTGCGCTATGCCGTGTATCCTGCGGCCAGACCCGCCAGTCTGCTCCGTGTCAGGTCGCCCGCGTTGGCCGCTGCTGCCTGTGCACGTGACGCGTCGCGGTGCAGTCTCTGGCGTTCGAGTCGCCAATGGTTGCACCAATCCGCCAGCGCAAGTTCGGGCTCGCAGAGCAGAACCGGCAGGCCATCGAGCACGGGATAATCCGCCGCGCAGTTGGCGCAGACCTACTCCTGCAAAAGGGTGTGGCAGACGGGGCAACAGAACTTCGGGTTGTGCTGAGTCATGTTGGAACCCGGGGATCGACCTGCTGCGGGCGCTGCTCTGATCTGACGATAGCCATTGCGGGAGCCTAACATTCTGTCCCCGACGCACCGGTATTCCCATGCCGTTTGTGCGTTCATGCGGGTTATTCTTGCGGTCATCCATAACAACCAGAGGGGCAACAGTATGGCCAAAGCCACCGATCACGAAGTGGTCTCGATCTATCCGTTCTCGGATGCCCAGATCAACGAACTCATGACCAAGGCGCCGGAGTGTGTGCTGATGTGGTCGACGAAGGACCACTGGCCGGTCGGGGTCGTCCACTCCTTCGTCTGGCACGACGGTAAGGTGTGGTTGACCTTTGCCAATCATCGACATCGTGCTGCGGCCATACGTCGGGACCCACGGGTTTCCGTGGCCATCACCGGTAGAACGCTGGCGCCTGACGATACGCCAAAGGGGCAGGCGACGATGAAGGGGCGGGCAGTGTTCCACGAGGATCGGGCGACGAAGGAGTGGTTCTACCGGGCACTGTCGAAGAAGCAGTCACCGAACGATCCCGTGGGGGAGCAGGATTTTTACAACCTTCTCGATTCGCCGCTGCGCACCGTGCTCGAGATCGTTCCGGAAAAATGGATTACGTTCGACGCCGGGAAATCCGCGCGACATCGCGCAGGAACGCTGCCGGAATCAGAGATGGGGCCGAAGCTCAACTCCGATACGGAGCGGCTAGAAGCGGAGCGCAAGCAGCGCGGTCTAGCCTGAGCCATTGCGCTGTCAGTGTGCCCGGGGTTACCCCGGGCGCTGAAGCGTACGTTCCTTACTTCCTGCCTTATTTCTTGAAGAATCCGTCGAGGTAACCGGGATCGCGACCATCAGGAAAGGGTGCCGTACGCGACATGACCGGGCTGTCACCCGGCTTCATGTTCGCGTGGGCGCGTTTCCAGCCTGCAAACGTGGCGAGGATGTGCATAGGGTCGCCGTGGATCTCTGTGAAGCCGCCGTTCACCGACCGCGTATCGAAGTACGCGGCGTTGACGTCATCGGCCCATAGTTCACACGCATTGACGAAGCCCAGTGACTCCATACGTTTGCGAGCAGCGGCGAAGTCGTTCACAAGGCAGCCCACGTGGTGAAATCCCTCTTCACCTTTCTTGTACATGTCCCGGTAAATCGAGGGTGTCTCATCGTGCTGCTGAATAAACTGGATCTGGTTGTTACCGAGGTAACCAAACGCGTAAGACACATTGGCTTCCTGTTTCGTTCCCCGGTACTGAAACTTCAGCGTCTTGTGATGCGCCGCGATGACGAAGGGGCCGGCACCGTAGAGACGATGCCATTTGTGAATCGACTCTTCGATGTCGTTGACGAAATAGGCGTGCTGGAAAATCGGAAAGATGGCAGACATGAACTGGACCCCCGTCCTCGCTTGAATTGCTCAAAGGCTCCCACGAAAGGCGGGGCTCGTAAAGTTGCTTAGACATCGATGCCCTTGGACCTGCGAGCTAGTATGGCCTGCGTATCGAGCACAAAAGCAGCTTCCCGTGCGACGATCGCGGCTGCATGTCCCGTCACCACATCGTCCCAACCCGCGTGTGGCAACACGTAGAAGCGGTCACTCTCAATGGCGTCAAAGACGATGTTGGCGATGTCGTCGGGAGATTTGCCTTCGCTGAGTGCCGTACCGATGGGCAGTCCTGTGCCGTGCGGATTGTTCTGGTTGGCAAGCGTGCCCGGACGGTTGCGCTCGGCTTCGGCGATTTTTGTGTTCACCCAGCCGGGGCAAAGTACTGAAGCGCCAACACGGGAGTTGCGTGCCTTGAGGCCGTGACTCAATCCTTCAGACATCAGGATCACACCATACTTGCTCACTCCGTAAGGCCCACCACCGGGAATGAACGCAGCGATGGACGCGGTATTGACCACATGTCCGGGCTCACCGTGCGCAATCATGTGCGGAACGAATTTCTGGATGCCCCAACGCACGCCGTGCAAGTTCACCCCCAGTACCCAGTCCCAGTCCACGTCCGGAATTTCCCACATCGGCACCGGGGCACCACCATTCACCACACCGGCGTTGTTGAACAACAGATGGATATTGCCGAATCGGGCAGTAGCGTCCTTGAAGAGTGTTTCGATAGACGCCTTGCGCATGGTATCGGTGATCACACCGATGACCGGTGTCTGCCGCTCTTCGAACCACGCCACGGCTTTCTGCAGCGCGTTGGCTTCGATGTCGGCAAGAACAAGGTTCATGCCGAGTTCCGAACACTTCCGCGCATAGGCGAGGCCGATGCCGCTCGCGCCTCCAGTTATCACGGCAGTCTTGCCTTTGAAGTTTCTGAGCATGGTGATGCCTCCCCGGTTACTTGTAGGCTGCTTGCTAGGCGAAAGCGTAACCGACTCCCACAGCGGATTCACTTGGCCCGGCGTGCTGTAGTCCCAATTGGCGCTCCACATTGCGTCGGCTGACTTTGCGTGGCTGCGGCTGATCGCCCGTGCTGCCTGAGACCCGCAACTTCGGCTTCCTTGCTAAGCTTTGCTGTGGACGTCAATTCCTGCATGGAGGAGATACATGAGCGATGCTGGCGAGATACTGATTCCGCAGCGGTACTGGAGCTGGGGTGCATTCATACTGCTGACACTGGCAAGCCTCGGACTGTCAGCCTGGTCGGCGGTTTGGCTGGCAGCGGCAGCCGTGTTCGGTGTCATCTCGCTCATTGGCCTTTTGGACTTCCTGCAGCCCAAACGGGCGATCCGGCGCAACTACCCGGTCATCGGGCACCTGCGCTTTTTTCTCGAGTACCTTCGCCCGGAAATCCGCCAATACTTCATCGAGTCAGATACTGAAGCCATTCCGTTTGCGCGATCACAGCGATCGCTTGCGTATCAACGCGCCAAAGGCGCTGTCGACAAACGCCCCTTTGGTACGTTGTTGGACGTCTATGAGCCTCAGTATGAGTGGATCAATCATTCGATCTCGCCGAAACACCTCGACAGCCACGACTTTCGCATCACGATCGGCGCAGGACGTTGCGTCAAACCCTATTCCGCCAGCATCTTCAACATTTCGGCGATGAGCTTTGGCTCGTTGTCTGCAAACGCGGTTCTGGCGTTGAATGAAGGTGCCCGCCGGGGTGGCTTCTATCACGACACTGGTGAAGGTTCGATTTCCAAATGGCACCGGCAACCCGGCGGTGATCTGGTCTGGGAAGTCGGCAGCGGCTACTTCGGTTGTCGTGATGAGAAGGGTAATTTTGATCCCGAACGCTTCCGCGAAAACGCGGTGAGCGAACAGGTGAAGATGATCGAGATCAAACTCTCCCAGGGGGCGAAACCGGGTCACGGGGGTGTATTGCCGGGATCAAAAGTCACCGGGGAGATTGCCCGCTCGCGAGGCGTACCTGAGGGGATCGACTGCGTCTCGCCGTCGGCGCACTCAGCGTTCAGCACCCCGGTTGAACTGCTTGAATTCGTGGCGCAGTTGCGGGAACTGTCCGGCGGTAAGCCGGTGGGATTCAAACTGGCTATTGGTCATCCCTGGGAGTGGTTCTCCATTGTCAAAGCCATGCAGCACACCGGTCTCGTACCGGACTTCGTGGTGGTGGATGGTGGTGAAGGTGGCACCGGTGCTGCGCCCATCGAGTTTTCGGATCACGTGGGTACTCCGCTGCGCGAAGGTCTGATGCTGGTACATAACGCGCTCGTTGGGGTCGGGTTGCGCGATCAGATCAAGGTCGGGGCCAGCGGCAAGGTCATTACGGCGTTTGACATCGCCCGGACGATTGCACTCGGCGCAGATTGGTGCAACGCCGCACGCGGATTCATGTTTGCACTCGGCTGTATCCAGGCGCAGACGTGCCATACCGGCAAATGTCCCACTGGCGTCACCACCCAGGATCCGGGTCGGATGCGCGCGCTGGTCGTGCCGGAAAAAGCGGATCGGGTGTTTGATTTCCATCGATCGACCATGGAGACGCTGAAGGATCTCGTCGGTGCTGCTGGTCTCAATCATCCGTGTGAACTGGGTCCGGAGCACATCATTCGGAGGATCTCATCGAAAGAAGTGCGATCACTTGCTGGGCTGCATAAGTGGGTAATAACCGGGGACCTTAACAAGGGCGTCTACCGATCACCGGTGTTCAAGTCGTTCTGGGAAAAGGCACCTCACGACAGTTTCAGCCCGCCTGCATCCATGCTGGTGCGACAGAAAACGAAATCAGCATAGGCAGGTTCCGTTTGGTGAGCGATGCGTACTCAACGACGGACGATCTACGCCGCGTGATCAAAGCTTCGTGAACAAAGATTCGTGATCAGCGCTGCGTAGTCAACGATGTAGGAGCAGCTCCTCGTGAGCTGCTAGAAACGACTCAATCTGCGCTGTGTTGTTGTTCTGCCAGGGATGAAAGTCTGAGCGGTAGAAGGCGAAGTGATCCCGCACGAGGCGACGCAGGATGCCATTACGCCCCCACAGGAAACGCAGGCCGCGTGCCCACTCCCTGCCGCTGAATAGAAGCCAATCCTTGGCAAGGAAATAGCAGTCGTGCATGGATACTTCGAGGAGAAGACCGGGCAACGCGTTCAGCATCGCCAGGCGTAGCAGTAAACGGCCACCGCCGGTTGCCATGTAGACGTCGAAGGCCACGGCTTTGTGTTCAGATTCTTCGATGGCGTGCCAGTGCCACAAAAGGCGCAGATCAGTGGACATGGGTTCGAGCCACCGCTCAGGCTGTTTCATCAAACCGTCAGCCAATACTGCCGTGAGATGTTCAACGTCCGCAGTGACGGCCAATGAGTAGCGGGGGAGGCGGCGCGTAAACCACCGCATCACATCACGCATCAGCGCGTTCATCCGCGTGAGTGCGCCATAGCCTTGAGCGAGAAGCAGGTCCACGTGCGCGGCCTGTTCCAGGCTGTGTTGGCCTTCCTGGCCGGCGAACTGCCGCACCTGCTCCTACAGCCCGGGATCACCAATCGTCCCAGAGTGGATGCGCACGCTCTGGATGAAAAAGCGCTCACCTTCCGGAAAGGTGGTCGACAGGGCGTTGAAAAAGTGCGTTTCAAAGGGCAGCCCGCCGAACCAGTACTTCGGTGTGGCAGCAGAGGGCTGTATCGCGATGCGGCGTACGGTGATCGGTGGTGTCATATCAGTTACAACTCGATCCGGATTACGGGCAGACCGCCCGGTAGGCAGTCTGCCCCTGCACCTCGGGACGCGGTCAGGTCTTGGCGATATCTAGTGGCCGGTAGTACTCCTTGCCTTGCTCCATGTACTCCATTCGTTTCTTCATGAACGACTGCCCGCCTGAACCTTCTTCTGTCAGCGTCAGGTTTTGTCGGAAGTAGTTGATGCTTTCCGGATGTAGGGTGCGCGCGAGTTCCCAATAGTGCTCGGCTTTCTCGCCCTCGCCGTGGGCTCGAAACAGGTTGCCCAGCCGGAATGCGGCATCAGCCTTCTGTTCGTTGACACCATGTTTGCGGATGTTGCCGGTCACGCTTTGCCGGTTCTGGACATGCACGCTCTCCCGCCCTTTGGCCACCCAGTCCTTCAGCGCCGGCGTGTATACGTCGTTACCGAACAGGAACGCAGTGTCGCCTTCGCCAAACTGGTGGACCTTTGAGTAGGTGCCTTCGTCGATGCGAACGATGCGGCCTTCTTCGTCGATCCACGCTGCGGAGGGTACGTTGACGAAATTGAACACGCTGCTGATGAGGTGATCGACGTCGACGATCTGGATGTAGGTCGGCTTGGCCGCGTCGAAGATTGGCCCCGCCACCGCTTCGCCACCTGTATCTTCGGCCACACAGATCAGCACGAAGTTCGGGTCGTTGATCTCTTCATACACACGTTGCCACACGGGCACGTCAAGCAGACAGCCTCACCACGATGACCAGGTGACGATCAGCGCCTTTTTGCCGCGATAGTCCGCCGTGCGGATGACGTTGCCGGTGCGATCCACGATTTCGAAGTCCGGCGCCATGCCGTTGACCAGCATGTTGTCCTGCTTGGCCGGAAGCTCCGCGAAGCTCCATACCCGAGACGCTTCATCGGCAATAAAATGTTGTCCAACGGTGTTCGCAAAAGTGGTCAGGTCAAACCAGGTTTTGCCGCCGCGTTCGATGAGCCAGTTGTCCTTCAGCGGAAAACAGAGGTCCTGAAAACAGGCACCTTCCGGTTTCAGAACGAATCCGTTTACCGAGGCAAGGTCCTCAGGGCGAATGAGCAGCCCGTCGCCGGGACCGGTTGCCGACAGCTGGATTGTCCGGCCCTGGTAGAGCACGGTCGTGTGCCCTGCGGGGTGGATTGGTGTGGGTTCAAACGGGTGCCGCAGTTCCGGGAAGGCACCAAAAGCCTTGGCCATGTTTCAGCTCTGGCAGTCATCAGTGTCTGCATCGTAACAGTCGCCGTGATGGTTGGCGCTATCCCCGGCGCACGCCCGTCAGCGAACCGTCCGCCGCCATGGCAGCAGTCTGCTTCACGGCGATCTTCGCCATATCAGGGTGGGTGAGAATCCAGAAACGCCCGGTGTGAATGGCATCGAGCACGATCCGCCCGACTTCATCCGGGTCCATACCCTGTTCTTCGAGAAGCTTCTGGATGCCTTTGGCTGCCTGCCCGACGCTGACGCCATCTGCCGCAGGTTTGGCGTGGCCGGGACGATACGCCACCGAGTGTCGGCTGATGTTGGTGTTGATTGGGCCGGGGCATAGAACCGATGCGGTAACTGCACTCTTTCTGCCAGCGAGATCACGGGCGAGCGTCGCCATCAGCGCCACCACACCGTGTTTGGCGACGTTGTAGGCGCCCATGAATCCACTCGCAAAGAGCCCGGCCATGGAAGAGGTTGCATTGATGTGACCCTCGCCCTGCGCTTCCATGATCGGGAGAAACGCGTCGATGCCGTAGATCGGCCCGTAGAGGTCCACATCGATGATCCAGCGCCAGTCGGCGAGTTTCATCGGATGCGTCGCAGTGGGAATGCCGACTCCGGCGTTGTTGCAGAGCACATGCACGCCGCCAAAGTTGTCCATTGTCATTCTTGCAAGCGCCTGCACCTGTTCTTGAGAAGAAACGTCGCAGCGTTGTCCAATGGCCTTGATTCCTGCGGCATGGAATTCAGCCAGCGCCGCTGTCCTCGCCGCGTCATCCAAGTCGGCAATTACGAGGTGCATACCAGCACCGGCGAAAGCCCGGGCCATTCCCAGGCCGATACCACTGGCGCCGCCAGTGATCACGGCCACTTTGCCATTGAGATTTTTCATATCGCTTCGCCCCCGGGTTGGATGACCTCCGATTGTGCCTGTAACTGTTACGTCGTGATAACTTGCCGTCGGGCGAGACAGAGATAACAACGTCATGATCGAAGTGAATGTCGAGCGGGAAACCGACCTTTCTGCCGCCGTCGTCTGGGAAGAAATCCGCCACTTTGACCGGGTGCTCAAGTGGATTCCCGGAGGCGAAACCAGCTCGATTGAGGTGAAGGGCGAAGGTGTTGGCGCGGTGCGCGACATCCACCTGTCCACACAAGGCTATGTGCAACATCGCCTGGTGGCTTTCGACCCGGAACAGCGCAGCTTTTCTTATACGCTGACTGCCGGTAAACCCATCGGCATGCAGGATTACGTAGTGGTGGCGTCCGTCACGCCCAAGGACAGGGGAGGGTGTGTCATTCGCTGGTTCGGGCGCATGACGGCGGATACATCACTCGACGAGCAGGTCGTCGGAGCGGCGCTTGCTGTGGCGCTTGGCAACATGACGAGTGGCGTCGTTGCGCGGCTCAAGGGACAACAGCCGGTGTTCTCATCGCAGCCGAACGAAGACTGGCAGCTGCGCCAGTCCACATCCAGACATCAATAGCCGAGCAAACCGCTACACCGGGCTGGTGATCACACCATTAACGATGGGTGCAAATGCGGTGAGCCTGTCCCACAGGTTCGTTGGAAGGCCGGTCGAACCGAGCACGGTCTGAACGATCCGTGTTGGCCATGCAGAGCGAGATAGTTGAGCACGACCGTTTCCGCCAGCAGGTTAACGTTGTTGGCGGCGGGTGTGCCCGAGGTTTCCACGGATCCATCCGCAAGCATATAGCCAATCTGCTGATGCATGGCCTGTTATGCAGGCGTGGCACCCAGCAACTGGGCGCGGCCACCCGGGTTATAGACCAGGAAGAACGGTGCCGCGGTCTGTTGGTTGTCAGAGGTCCACTTACCTTTGCCGCGGCCATCGGTACTGTTGTCGATAACGCCGTTGGAGGAAAGCGAACCGTCCGACATCACGTACAGCATCAACGGCACACCATGGATCGCGGCGTACTAAGGGCATGCACCCATACACTGGCCGGCGCGGAAATCCTTGACATCACCTTCGGCCCGGCGGCCGCCGTCGTAGTCGTAACCGCCCATCTCGATGGTGCCTGCACCGGTGAAGCCGTTGATCACCATCTTCATCACGGAAGCGGTCTTGCGAAACTCATTGCCCGAGGTGTTGTTGGCAAGGAACTCCGCTGACGTGAAGATGCCCGCAGCACAGACGATCTCCGGATCTCCGGCGGGGTCAAGGGTCGCCGGGTTGCCGAAGCGATCGGCGAGATCGGCGCTCTTCAGATAACCGCAGCGCACCAGGTCCTTGAGCACCGCATCAGCGGTGATCGGATTGCCGTCCGTATCCATAGCAAACATCTTGCGGTCACTGATGCGGTAGATCGATTCCATGACTGCCACGGCATCGCGCTGCGACAGCGCGGTGGTCAGATCGCCTACGTCCACAAGCCCAGTCACATCACTCGGCCGGTCCACTTGGTTGGGCGAATGCCGAGATCGATCATCGAGACCGGCGCCATAGAGTTGCTGCCAGAGTCGGTGTTTTCTGAACCGATCAGCGACAGAAGGGAACCGTTGGCCCCGGCTTTGGCGATGCCGTACATGGGGTTGTGCGGGTTGTTGCCCGTATCGTTCTCGGACCGGGTGGGGATCACCGCGCCATTTATGTTGGCGGCAGTGGCCGGCGTGATCTTGGTCAGCATCCCGCGCAGAAAGGCACTGTCGGAATGGAAGGCAAGACCCAGCTGGGAGTTGATGAAGTCGTTGGTCTGCGACTGGGGATTGACGATGGACGGGATCATGTCGCCGGGAAGGCCCCGGCGTTCGTACCCTTCGGTGCTTAAGAAATCGAGCTGACCACCCCGTTGTCCCACCAGCACGTTCGAACCCGCCTGGCTGGAGCCACCGGCGAGATCAAAACAGATGAAGGGGATCTTGCCCGCACCCTGTGTGGCGATACCACACTGCGCGATGAGCGGAGCGAGGTCCGGTGCAAGTGCAGCGTGGGCACGCTCTAGCAGATTGATCAATGCGCTGCCGAGAACGGTGCCGTTGCCGCCGATGATGAGTCTTTCCAAAACTCCCCCATATTCCGCTCATTCATCGCTGGCCGGATCGTAGGCCATCCCTATAATGCCGCGCTATGAAAGTACGAACCCGCATCGCTCCGTCGCCCACCGGTGATCCCCACGTGGGCACCGCCTACATCGCGCTCTTCAACTGGGCGTTTGCCACCCGGCATGGGGGGGAGTTCATTCTCCGACTGGAAGACACCGATGCCGCGCGTTCGACCAAGGCTTCAGAGCAGAAGATTTTCTCGGCGCTGCGCTGGCTCGGCATCAGCTGGGTGGAAGGACCGGACTTGGGTGGGCCGCACGGCGCTTATCGCCAGAGTGAACGGCTACCAATCTATCGACGCCATGTGGATCAGCTCGTCGCGAACGGCGATGCGTTTCCCTGTTTCTGCACGACCGAACGGCTTGACGCCATGCGGCAAGCTCAACAGGCAAAGGGTGAGACCACACGCTACGACGGTCATTGCCAGAACCTCAGCGCGGAAGAGGTCGCTGCCCGCATCCAGGCGGGTGAATCCCACGTCATCCGCATGCGGGTTCCGACGGAAGGCGTCTGCGCGTTCGATGATCTGCTCCGCGGTCGCATCGAGATCCCTTGGTCCCAGGTGGACATGCAGGTGCTGCTCAAGGCCGATGGATTCCCGACCTATCACCTGGCGGTGGTGGTGGATGACTACCTGATGGAAATCACCCATGTATTGCGCGGTGAGGAGTGGATCAACTCGGTACCCAAACACCAGCTCTTGTACCGCTACTTTGGTTGGGACATGCCAGCACACGCGCATCTGCCCCTGCTGCGTAATCCAGATCACAGCAAACTTTCAAAACGAAAGAACCCGACCAGCATCAACTACTACCGGGATATCGGCATCCTGCCGGAAGCACTGCTCAACTATCTCGGCATGATGGGTTGGTCGATGCCGGATGAACGCGAGATTTTTTCCGCGCGGGACATGGCGGAACACTTTGAACTGTCGCGCATCTCACTCGGTGGTCCGGTCTTTGATCTGGACAAACTGTCGTGGCTCAACGGTCAGTATCTGCGGGCCCTATCGCCGGATGCGTTTGGTGACAGGATCGGCCGGTGGATGCTCAATCGCGACAAGCTGAATGCGCTCATTCCTTTGATTCAGCAACGCACCGGCCGGCTCGATGACCTCGCGCCACAGCTGGACTACCTGCTCGGCAACCGTCGATTGCCTGACGCAGCCGCGTTCAGCTCGAACAAGGCGCCTGCCGCACAGATCATCGATCACACCTTGCGCTCGCTCGAAACCTTGGGCGCGTGGGAGCGGAATGCGATCTTCAACGTCTGCAAGTCACTCGCTGATCACCTGGGGCTCAAGCTTAAGGACTTTCTGCAACCGTTATTCCTTGCCATCAGCGGCCGGGAAGTCTCGTTGCCACTCTTTGATTCGATGGTGTTTCTCGGCTCCGATGTCACCCGCGTCCGGCTGCGTGAAGCGCTGGATGTGATCGGCGTCTCGAAAAAGGCCGCGAAGGAGCTGGAGAAGAACTACAGCGCATTTCTCGCTGCCACCCGGGAGTAGATTGAGTCCAACCCTCACCGGGCGACCACCGCACGGACAGGGCAGGCAGAAGCAGTCGAAGATTCGGGAGAGCGGGAACATCCTGGCTGGAGAACTCTGGACGGTCATGGCGGTTGCGCTGGCATTGGCGCTTACGCGGGGCAGGGCATCGATGCGGGCGCGCAAAAAACTGCCGGAAGCCGCGATGGAAGAAAGGATCGTCCAATATTCCAGGTCGGGTTCAGAACTGCGTGATACGGTGTGAGTTAGGGAAACCGCGAACCGCGCGCTTCGTCAGCATGGCGGAGGCAGTGACCGTCACACGGGGCTTTTTTTCGCTAGTTTAGGTTGTGTAACAACCAACCTCCTGCACCAACATACAACGGCAAGCGTTCGGGTTTGTGGCCACCTGGTGGTCCGTACCACCAGGCGTCGATCCCGTTGGATGCCGTGCGCCTATTCGAATAAGCGGTGTTCGAATCGGCTGTGCGGGTTCGGAAAGCGCAGGCAATCAGATTAGGATGCCTGGCGATACCACTTGATGGTGTGCCCAAGGACTACTCGATGATCTCCACTGCCGTTGCTCGCCTTGGTTTGGTGGCATTGTTGTTCGCCGCCACTGCTAGTGCGACCTAGTCTGCCGATTCCGTCTGCGTCGATCGACTCACTCCGGAGGCGGCTGCACTTGTTGGTGGAGCACGCTTGCCAGAATTGCGCTACGAGTACGTAAAGCTCGTCAGCGGTCGTTCGCTGTGGGTTGGCGAAACCGGCCGTGCGACCGGCGAAGCCGTGTTGCTGGTTCACGGACTTGGCATCAAGGCGCATTGCGATTGGCGCAATGTCATCCCCGCTCTGGCCCCAGATTTTCGAGTCGTCACGCTCGATCTGCCTGGTTTCGATGCGTCCGAATCGCTCGCCAAAGACCTGTCGTTCAATCGTTTGGCGGCGATACTTGATGAAGTAATGTGTATTTTGCAGATCGAACGCGCGCACGTGATCGGCCATTCACTCGGCGGTGTGCTAAGCCTGCACTTTGGTCACCGATATCCGTAGCGCGTCCACCGATTGGTGCTGGTCGATGTGGCCGGCATCCTGCAGCGATCCGTGTACCCACGCTATTTGATGCAAAGCCAAGCCTCGAGGGGTTCTCAGAACCCGCTAGTCCGAGCGATCAAGGCACCGATCCATTCCTTGAGCCGTCACATCATGCGAACCGTTGAAACCAAGGTCGACGTGGGCAACTGGCTCGAGCGCAATCCCGAAACTGTGAGTGCCCTGGTCGGCGATCGCACGCAGGTTGCTACTGCGATGAAGCTCATCGAGCAGAATTTCACGACAGCCATTCGCGAGACAAAGGCTCCGGTCACACTCATCTGGGGCCGTGATGATCCCATCGCTCCGTTGCGCACTGGCCGACTGTTGGCCGGTCGGCTTACCGAGGCGCAACTGCATGTACTCGACGGAGTGGGTCATGTGCCGATGACCGGGGCGTCTGCGCCATTCAACCAGATCATGACGACCTCCCTCACGGCGCCAATCAATGCGCGAGCCGGCCCTAGCGAGTGCATCGGAACAAGGCGATCTCGTTTGCAAACAGAAGGCAAAGCTTCGCTTTACCGGCCGCATCAGGAGTCTACGACTCCGAAACTGCGCCCGCATACGCATCGAGGACGCCGAACTCGACTATCTTCAGATCGATGAGTCCACAGCGGATCTTAATAATGTGAAAGTCGCCAACACACGTAATGCATTGTTGGTCAGGGATAGCACGATCACCGGCACAACTATGAACGTGACCGGTGAGATCGGCATTCATGCAGACAACAGCCTGCTTGATCTTGCGGGAGTTTCGGTGAAAGGCAGCAAGCAGGCGCTCAAGTTGTCTGAGGACTCAACCATCTACTTCTCCGTCAGCGAACTTGAGTCCCCGGAGCTAGCCGTCGACGCACACGACATCTGGGGTGCGGCTGTGCGCGAAAAATCACAACTCTGAAAAATTCTGAGTATTCAGCCGCTGTTCGGAGAGGCATCGTCGTCCCGTTGCAGCTCAGTATTCAGAGCGCGATTTTTTTGAGTGGATTTCGGTGAAAGCCGGAGACACTCGCGCGGCTTCTACTCGCCGAATGCTTCTGCGAGGCCATACTGTTCCATGCGCGCCTGGAAATCCGCGACGTTGTGTGACAACACCACGATGTCGTGGGTTTCGCCCTTGTTGTCCTTCACCTGGTCACGCAGAAGTGCTTCGGCGATGAAGCCAAGGTCCTGAAAAACGGCGATGGCGCCTTTCTGGTCCATGGTCATCTGCGCGGTGAGTTTCTCGAGGTCACGCGAGATTGCCAGCAGGAAACTCTCCTGAATCAGCACCCGTCCAATGCCCGTATCTCGCACATCTGGGGCAATCAACACCCGCAGTTCACCCACGTGTTTCGACCAGGAACGAGGTTCGGATACAACCGCAGAAAAGCCCACCATACGGCTCTGGTGCATGACCACGAGGCTGGCGATGGCTCCCTTGTCGAGCTGGTTCATCCAGGCGGCGAGGACCTTGGGAACGGTGATGTTGCGTGGCAGGAACAAGAGATCGTGCTCAGGTAGCGTTCTTGCGAAAGCGAGGGCGTCACCGGCATCCGTGGCCTGCATGAGGCAAATTTCGAACCGGCCACGTTGATTGTCAACGAGGCGCGGATAACGGCTTTCGAGCACGTCGCTCATACGCTGCGCTCCGCCAGCCAGCTCTCCACCACGGGCCACATACGCCGAACAGCGTTGGGGCCGGCTATGGTGCTTACGTGGCCACCCTTGACCATCACTTCTTTCTTGTCGGTGGAACTGATCAACTCCATCAACGGCTTGACAGTTGCCTGTGGTGCGAGGTGATCGTGTTCGGCGTAGATGCTCAGCACCGGAATGCGGATGTTGGAGAGTGGAGCCGGTTTGCCACCGACTACCAGCGTTCCTTTCACCAGCTTGTTCTCCCAGAGCAGTTCTTTGGTGACCTGACGAACGTACTCTCCTGCGAGCGGCAGCGTCTCGTTGCTCCAGCGATCAAAGGCACGGAATGACTTCACGAATTCATCGTTCCACATCTGCTCCCAGACGAGGATCTGGCCGGCGACACGTTGAGCGGGACGCTGCATTTCGAAACTCTGGATGACGAAGTCTGCTGGCACGATACCTACGGCATCTACTAGTTTGTCGACGTCAAAGTAACGCGGGTCCTGCCAGGTGCGAATGAGGCCCATACCGCTCCAGTCAATGGGGGTTGTCAGGAAGACCAGATTCTTCAGCAGGCCATCCGGATTGGATGCCCCGTAGATGGCTGAGAGCACGCCACCCATGCAATAGCCGATGATCGAGGCATCTCTCTCGCCGGTGATGCGGGCGATGGTGCGCAGGCACGAAGGGATGAAGTCCTGGGTATAACTCGCAAGGTCGAGATTGCGCTCGTGCAGCTGTGGCGGTTCCCAGTCGAGCACGAAGACATCGAAGCCTTTCTTGAGCAGGTACTCCACCAGGCTCTGGCCGGGCGCCAGATCAAAGATGTAGGCCTTGTTGGTGGTCGCCATGACCAGCATCACCGGTACGCGGTATACCTCCGCTGACTGTGGATGATAGTGAAAGAGGCGCAGCGTGCCGCGTTCGAGCACGGTTTCTTTGGGTGTCAGACCAACCGGGGCCGCCGGTGCCCGGATGTAGTCGAGGCCCTTGATGCTGCGGGAGATGGTGCGATCCACCATCTTGTCGACCTGGGAGGCAATGGACGCATCGTAGTCAGCCATGGTGTCAGGCCCCTCCAGTTTTTGCAGGCGGCTGTTTGGTGCGGGGCGGTCCGCGGCGTTCAGCAGGCGGTGCGGAATTGGAGAGCACTTGAGCCAGCATGTCTTCGATGCGGGCCATGCGACGGTCCAGACCGTGTACGGTTTCTGCCAGCTTCACGATGTCTTCGCGACTCGGCATGTTGGCGCCTTCGAGCTGTTTGCCCATGAAGTCCTGGAACATCTTGCGCATCACCATCTGCGTGTCCCGCATCTGGTTCATGCCGCGGGTGAAGGTCTCGGTGCCCATGAACTGGTTGGCGAACTTGTCGAAGTTGCGCTCCCATTCCGTCACCATTTCACGGAAGGATTCGTCGAGTTCCTTGGGTTTATCGGCCATGGCGGCGCACTCGTGGCTCTGGACGGGTTGGCAGTCTAACTCACATAGCCCGCAAACGACGCGAGGGGCCGGAAACCGGGTGGCCACCCCGATCTAGAGGGGCTAGTCGGGCCGCGCCAGCCGCCCCAAGCGCCGCAATGCCGCATCGATGGATTCATCCCATTCACGGGCACAGTTGATGCGGATGCAGTTGCGGTACTGATCTGAAGTGGAGAAGGCGCGGCCAGGCAGGATGCTGATGTGATTGCGTCTTGCCTTGCTGAAAACCACATTGGAATCCGCACCATCCGGCATCTGCACCCAGAGCACAAAGCCGCCGTCAGGGCGGCTGACGGCGGTACCTTCCGGGAAAAAACGGTCCACCGCGTCAGCGAAACGGCTGACCGAGACTGCACAGCGCGAACGCAACCGGCTCAAGTGGGTCTGGTAACGGTGGGTTTCGAGATAGGTTGCGATGGCGTCCTGCATCACGGTGGGTGTGGCATTGGAGAGCACGCGTTTGCCGAGCAGGACCTCATTCGTGAATCGGCCTGCGGCGATCCAGCCCACACGCGAACCCGGGGCGAGCGTTTTCGAGAAGGATGAACAGAGCAACACCAGACCCGACATGTCATGGGCCTTCAGCGGCATCGGTCGTTCCGGTTGGTGATGGAGATCGCCATAGAGATCATCTTCAATGATGGGCAGCCGATGACGTTGACTGATGGCAACCAATGCCCGCTTGTGTTCATCAGGCAGGCAGGAGCCGAGCGGATTGCCATAACTCGAGACGATGAGCACACAGCGAATCGCAGAGGGGGTGCCTTTGTGTGATTGCAGCGCACGCTCCAGATGAGCGAGATCCATGCCGGTTTGAGGATGGGTTGGTATCTCGAGCGCTTTCATGCCGGCCCGTTCGATCAGCTGCAG
>Ga0194132_10003233_pt1 | contig 29344 bp, 20 predicted proteins | sample TA2KigOf80mmetaG_FD_148612 | JGI IMG/M metagenome (GOLD analysis project Ga0194132, IMG submission 148612) | Freshwater microbial communities from Lake Tanganyika, Tanzania - TA2015054 Kigoma Offshore 80m | ecosystem: Environmental > Aquatic > Freshwater > Lake | place: Tanzania: Lake...
GGATGCAAAACATCATGCTCCGGCGGCGCGCCGGGACGGACGCGCCCTACCTGCATCACCGGCAACATCGGGATGCACCGGTCGGAACCCGGTGCATCCAGAGTTTGTCGGTGACCGGGTTGTCTTGGTCACGCATACAGCCCTGTCTGCTGTGGCGCAGGCGGCCCAGCCTGCGGGGCGACGAAGGGAACCCGGAGCGTGGAGCGCATCGAAGGGCCTCGTTCTTCACCCGCCGGGCCGCCGGGCCGTCGGCGATACGGCTGGCTTCGGGAGGCACGGGTTGGAACCCGGCGCATCCGCAAAATGTGGCTCGGAGCACGGCGTTGACGTCGCCTCAGGGTATGTCAGCAAACGGCAGGGCAAGTTTAAGCGGCAGATGTGTTGCCGGGGCGAAGGCTTTCACCCTGGGCGGGCCATGGAGCGGGAGGAGGTCGCCGCGGGTGGATTTGCGTGTGGGGAACCACCGGAACGGCGCTCGTGCAGAGCTCTGGGAGGGATGCGTGAAAAAGACTCGTTGACCCTCACGTTGGGTGAGGCTCCAAGTTGAGGGGCGTCGCGGGGATCATGCCGATGCTCGCGGAAACATGACGATGGGATGCACGGTCAAGAACCTGGCTGCCATGTCGGGCGTGAGCGTTCGCACACTCCACTACTACGATGAAGTGGGGCTGCTGAAACCCGCCTGCCGCGGCGCCAATAATTATCGATTCTACGAGGAGTCACAGCAGCTCACCCTCCAGCAAATACTCTTTTTCCGGGAGCTGGGGTTTGAGCTGAAGGCCATTCAACGCATCCTCGGACGAAGCGATTTCGACCGGATGCAGGCGCTCGCGTCCCACCGCGAGGTCTTGCGGCGGAAGATCGAGCGCACACGCCGGTTGATGGGCACCATCGACCGGACGATCAAACATTTGAAAGGAACGAAAAAGATGAAGAGCGAGGCGCTATTCGCGGGTTTCGACCCCAAGCAACAAGCCAAACATGAACAGTATCTTGTCGATCGCTATGGCAAAGAGATGAAGACGAGCATCACCGAGTCGAAACGAAGGGTGAAGCATTGGACGAAGGCGGATTGGGAGAAATCCGGCGCCGCTTTCGCGGCCATCTGCGCGGAGCTAGTCGCGTTGATGAAGCGCGGAACACCGGCGGGATCACGCGACGTCCAGCGGGTCATCCGCCGTCATTTCGAGTGGATGTGCCAGTTCTGGACCCCCGCGCGGGAGTCCTACGCCGGCCACAGCGAACTCATCGTTGATTCGGAGCTCCGCAAAGCCTACGAAGCCCATGACCCGCGTCTTCCCGAGTTTGCCGCCGCAGCCATCAAAGTCTTCGCGGAAGAACTGCCCGACTAGCCCGAAATCTCATGCTTGTTTCGCGACAGGGAATTTCCGGGCCAGGGCAACCGCTCCCTGGTTGCACGAACACGGATCCTTGAGGCGTGGTCCGAGGAAGAACTTCTTCCAACAGGGTGTGGAATAGGAATGGCATCCGTTTGTTGAATGTGGGGTGCGGTTCGATCCAACCCGCACTGCTGAAACTCGATGGGGGACGTTTCCCAACCGAGTCGAGTGGGAAACATGCGGGTTAGGTGCTCCACATGTCTGTCCCTCAGTAATTCCTCCACACGCCTCAGTTTGAATGCGGTCCGCTCTCCTCGGAACTCGGCGCCCGGATTGTCGTGAAGATTGAATCGCTCAACCCTGTTCGTTCGTTCAAGGGGCGTGGCGCTGAGGTCCTGATGGCCAAGCATTCCCCGGGCGACCGGATCCTGTGCGCCAGCGCGGGCAACTTCGGCCTGGCCATGGCGTATTCCGCCCATCATCGCGGAGTCCGGGTCACCTTGTATGCCGCCCGAAATGCCAATCCCTTGAAACTCGAGCGCATGAGGGATTGGGGCGCCGAGGTTCGATTATTTGGTGAGGATTTTGACGCGGCGCGCGCCGAATCCCGCCGTGCCGCGCGCGAGGAATCCGGAAGACTCGTGGTGGACAGTTTGGATCTCGAGACCGTCGAAGGCGCGGGTACCATCGGACTGGAGTTGCTGCGGTTGCGTGAACCTCTGGACGTTCTGCTGGTTGCCTTGGGCAACGGCGCGCTCCTCAACGGGGTTGCCTGCGCGATGAAGTCCCACTCCTCCGCCACGAAAATCATTGCCGTCGGCGCCGAAGGCGCCAGCGCCATGGTTGATTCTTGGCGAACAGGAAGGATCGTGGAGCGATCGAGAGTTTCCACCATTGCCGATGGCATCGCCGTTCGATCCCCCATTCCGGAAGCGTTGGATGACATGAGAGGCATGGTGGACGGAGCGATCCTGGTGAGCGACGCGCAGATCATCCGTGGCATGCAGCTATTGCACCGCCACGTTGGAATCGTGCCGGAACCCATCACGGCTCTCGCAAGCCATACAGGTTCTGCTCCCCGCGCAGGAAAATGTCGCGACCGGCGATGGCCGCCGTGGCGCTGAACGAATCGTCCAGCCGGTTCACCGCCAAGATGCGTCCGGAATCCCCGGCGCTCACCACCACTGTCGTCCCGTCGCGTCCGGTCACATAAACACGCCCGGCCGCCGACACCGGCGATGCGAAGATAAAATCACGGATGCCCTCCAGTCGCAGCGGTTCCCCGCGGAATCTGCCCGTCGCGGGATCGAGGCGCACCAGCACATTCTGATTGTGCCTGAGGAAATACAACGTGTCTTCAACCAGGACCGGTGAGGAAACGTAGGGCGTCAACCGATTCAGGCGCCAGGCCACATGGTCCGTGTTCGAAAGGTCCCCCTTCGCGCCCTCCAGCCGGATGGCCAGCATCGCTTGTTGATAGTAGCTGTTGCCCGACACCAGCAGGTTTCCGTACTGAATCGGTGACGAAACCACGTTGTCGGTCAACCCGGCACATTCCCACAGCAACTTGCCCGTCTCCACATCATAACTGCGAATCCGTTTCGTGGCGCTCACCACCACCTGACGGGTTCCGTTCGAGTTGACGATCAGGGGCGTGGACCACGATGTCTTCTCCTCGCGCGGGGTTTTCCAAAGCATTTCGCCTGTGCGCTTGTTGAACGCGTAAATCGCGGAGGCGCCGTCATGATCCCAATTCAAGATCAGCGTGTTCTCGTGCAAGACCGGCGAACTGCCCTCTCCGTGAGAGTGATGGGTTGCCATGCGTCCGAGATCCTTCTGCCAACGGATTTCCCCCTCGAGGCTCAAGGCGTAAAGCCCGCGCGATCCGAAACAGGCGTAGATCAGGGCGCCGTCCGTGACCGGTGAATTCGAGACCGGGCTGCCCGTGACGTGCCCGCCCTCATGGGGGAAGACTTCCCGGACAACCCGTTTCCACTTCAGTTCACCCTTTTCACGTCCGTAGCAGAGGACCATGTAAGCGTGCCGATGGGTCACAGGAATGCTGTCATGAACGCCCGGCGCATTGTCATGAACGGGTGGCTGGGGTTCACCCACAGGCGAGGCCGCCAACACCACGACGCGGTCGGCGAGAGCGATGGGAGAAGCGTGTCCGGCCCCGGGAAGCGCAACTTTCCACCGCACATTCCGGGTCTCACTCCATTCCAAAGGCGGACGTCCAAAGGGGCTGGCGCCATTGGAGCGGGGTCCCCGCCATTGCGGCCACCAATCGTCAAGGGCGGCGCTCGGCGGGGCGGAGGCGTGCAGGGACAGGCTCAGCGCGACTGCCATCGATCCAACGAGAAAAGTGCTTCGCATAAGTTGTGGCCGGAGGCCGCCGGAGCTTCGGGAAACCGGCGAGGCATGCTGGTGGGACGAACGCCTTCGCGCAAGCGCGCTGGTGCATCCGCAAGTCGCCAGCCGGACCGGCGTTTACGCCGCATGAACCTCTGCCTGCCTCCTGGCGAATACTTGCGATCGGGAGATGCATGACTGATCGACGCACCAACCACGCCCCGGCGCTGCGGAGGCCATCACCCACAACTTGTGGAAACACCGCCAGCGCGCACCGATCCACTGCGGCATCGACAATTTCGACGGTCGATCCTCACCATGAGGCATGCAGAGGACGCGACGACTCTGTCTACTTGGGGGCGGCATGGGCTTGGCCCTTGCGCTCTGGTTCGCCGCCACACCAAGCCCCGTCGGCGTGAACGGTGCAAAGCCGGTCGGGGAGTGGCTCCCGGATTTAATCGAGTTAGATCCGGACCGCCGCGCGCGGGCGGAAGCCGAAGTCGAGCGGCGCGGCGCGGCGCTGGTGCCCGTGTTACGCCGCATGTTGAGTGAACACCGCCGCTGGTGGAATAAGACGGCCCCACGCATTCGATCCTCATTGCCTCGTTCCTGGCAGCGTTGGGAAGGTTGGAGCGATGATGGACATCGTCCCGTCCTGGCCGCCCTGGCGGCGGTGCGGGTGCTGGGTCCAAGGGCTTCCGACGCAACTCAGGAAGTGCGAGGTTTGTTGTTGAGTCTGGAGTCCGATTGGGCGACGGCCGCCGTGGATGCGCTGGCCGCGATGAAGAAGTCTTGGACCGAAGTGGAGGCTGATTTCATTTCGACTTTGGAGCGTTCGCCCCTCGCGGAGGTGCGAGCCCGCTGCGCGGAAACCATGGCCACGGCCTACGCCGGGGAATGCCGAAGCGCGCTGCCTGCCTTGACCCGCGCCCTCCGGGATCCTTACGCCAATGTGCGCGTTTCCGCCGCCAACGCCATCGGCAAGTTGAGACGAAACGGGACGGCGGCAGGCGACGCTCTGGCGATGGGTCTCCACGATGCATCGGCGGGGGTGCGGATCGCGTGCCTCCTCGCGCTGCGCCGCACCGAAGGAGTGCAACCGGGGATGGTGCCGCGCTTGATCGAGCTGCTCCGGGATTCAGACTCGGATGTGCGATTGCACGCGTCCAAAGCGCTGGAGTCCGCCGGTCCCGCCGCCGCACCGGCCGTTCCCGAGTTGATGCGGTTGCTGCGGGACGAGCACATCCCGGTGCAGATTTGCGCGATCGAAGCCTTGGGTGGCATCGGGCCCGCGGCGCAAGTTGCCACCGCCGCCCTCCGAGAGGCCCGCAACAACAATGCATCCGGCGTGGGGCGCCAAGTATTGGATGCATTGGGGCGGATCGAGCCTTGAAGCGGCGCGATCCGTGCAGCCTGCGCTACAGCAGACAGGGCTGTCTGCGTTACCCCGACAACCCGGTCACCGACAAACTGTGGATGCACCCCAGCGCGATTCGAACTGGACCTTGGCCTTGCCATGGCGGAACTGGCCGCTATAGTGCCCGCCCTTTGTCTTGGAACATTGGCTTATGAATCGAAATCCGCATGTGGCAGTGGTGGGCGCGACCGGCGCGGTTGGCGTCGAAATGATTCAAACGCTCGAGAAGCGGCAATTCCCCGTCTCGAAGCTGACCTTGCTGGCGTCGAAACGTTCGGCGGGCAAGAAGCTGCCGTTTCGCGGGCAGGACGTGACCCTTCAGGAGTTAACTCCGAACTCCTTCGCGGGCATCGACATGGCCTTGTTCAGCGCGGGTGGGAGCATTTCGAAGGAATTCGCTCCCCTGGCGGCGAAGGCGGGCTGCGTGGTCATTGATAATTCGAGCGCCTTTCGGATGGACGACGCGGTTCCGCTGGTGGTGCCCGAGGTGAACGCCGGAGATGTGCGAACGCACCGGGGCATCCTTGCCAATCCCAATTGCACCACCGCCATCACCTTGATGGCGTTGTATCCCCTGCATCGCGCCTTCGGGGTGACTCGCATTTTCGCCTCGAGCTACCAGGCGGTCTCGGGCACCGGAGCGATGGCCATCGAGGAATTGAAGCGCCAAGTGAGCCAGGTGGTATCGGGCCAGCCCGTCACCAAGGAAGTCTATCCCCACCCCATCGCGTTCAACGTCCTTCCGCATGTCGATAGCTTCCTCGATTCCGGCTACACCAAGGAGGAAATGAAGCTGGAGAATGAAGGACGCAAGATCATGCACCATCCGGCTTTCCGCGCCAGCGTGACCTGCGTGCGCGTGCCGGTCTATCGCGCGCATTCCGTGGCCGTGAGCGCGGAATTCGAAAAGCCTGTCTCCGTCGAAGCCGCGCGCGCGGTACTCAAACAAGCGCCCGGGCTCGACGTGGTGGATGATCCGGGCAAAAAGGAATATCCGATGCCGTTGTTCGCCGCCGGGCGTGATCATTGCCAGGTGGGCCGGTTGCGCCGCGATTGCGCGCTCGACAACGGGCTCTGCTTCTGGGTTTCCGGCGATCAACTGCTCAAAGGCGCCGCCCTGAATGCAGTGCAAATCGCGGAAGAACTGTTGAAGCCCTGAAGCGGGGGCCGCCCCAGTCCGGGCTTGCTGACGCCTCCCGCACCCGAAGGTCATGAGTTAAAGAAACGCAGAGGACCTTCCAAAAACTATGAATGTCCGCGTTCGTTTCGCGCCCAGTCCCACAGGCTATCTTCACATCGGTGGAGCGCGCACCGCGCTGTTCAACTGGCTCTACGCGCGCCACACCGGAGGAGTCTTTATTCTGCGCATCGAGGATACCGACACCGCCCGCAACTCCCAGGAAGCGGTCCATGTCATCCTCGAAGGATTGCAATGGCTCGGACTGGATTGGGACGAGGGTCCGGCGACACCGTCGGCGGCGGGTCCGAGCCGAGGTGATCGCGGACCCTACTTTCAATCCCAGCGAGGCGACCTCTACCGGCGCAAAGTCGAGCAGTTGCTCCAGTCCGGCCATGCTTACGAGAAAGACGGAGCGGTTTTCTTTCGCATGCGGCGGGAGCCCGTGCTCATTCGCGACTTGATCGTCGGCGATGTGCGCCGCGAACTCACCGACCGGGAAGCCGTCGATCCCGACTTCGTCATTCTGCGTTCCGACGGCCAGCCCGTGTTCCACTTCGTCAACGTGGTGGACGATCTGGAGATGGGCGTCACTCATGTCCTTCGTGGAGAGGACCATCTCTCGAACACCGCCAAGCACCTCGTCTTGTTTGAAGCGCTCGGTGCCGCCGCCCCGCACTACGCCCACATCCCTCTCATTTTGAACGGGGACGGGAGCAAGATGAGCAAGCGTGATCACGGCGCGTCCCTCGCCACCTACGTCACGGAGGGATTCGTGCCAGAGGCGGTGGTCAATTATCTTTGCCTTTTGGGATGGTCCCCGAAGAACGACCGCGAAATCATGAGTTTGAGCGAGATCGTGGAGCGGTTCGACCTGCCCCAGATCCTTCGCCACAACGCCTGCTTCGACTGGGTCAAGCTGCAATGGATGAACGGGGAATACCTGCGGAAAGTCGCGTTTCCTGAATTTCAAAAAGGCTGCCTGCGCGCCTTCGAACAAGCGGGATTGGATCTGGCGAGTTTCCCGGCCGGCTACGTGGAGGCGGCGTTGAAAACCTGCGTCGGCAAGCTCAAAACTTACCGCGATGCGGTGTCCTACGCCCGATTCTACTTCGATTCCGAAGTCCACTTCGTCGAAGAAGCAAAGGCCAGGGAACTCACCCCCGCGAATGGTTCCAAGCTCGAGCGGTTGCGCTCCGTCTTCGCGACGCTTGATCCCTTCGACGCAGCCGAAGCGGAAAAGGGTATGAAGGCCCTGGCCGCGGAGCTGGGAGGAAAGGTCGGCATGCTGGTTCATCCGATGCGCGTGGCTTGCACCGGTGCCGCGTCCGGCCCCAGCCTTTATCATTTGATTGAAGTGCTCGGACGCGAACGCGTCCTGCACCGGCTGGATCGAGCCCTCGCCCTCGCCCTTGCCGCGAATCAATAAAAAAGCCCGAGGCCATGGCCTCGAGCTTGAAGATCGTTCGGCTGGCTGGACTTACTTGTCCGCTTTGGGCTTTTCCACTTCGCGCTTGGCTTCCCAATCGCGCGTCTGCGCTTCGCCGTTGCGGTCGAACTCGCTCTTGCCTTTGATCGAGTCGCCGCTGATTTTGCCGAGGTATTTGATGGTGAATTTGTTGCCATTGAATTCCCGCACCACCTTGAAGGAAATCTCGTCTCCCTTGAGGGACGCGTCTTCGATGGGACTGTCTTGCTGCCGTCCCGAGATCGTCCCGACCAACTTATCTCCTTCCATCTTGAGCTTGAGGGTGGATTCGCGGGTTTGACCGTTTTGGCCCGTCATGGACCATTTCCAAGTTCCGACGGGATTGGGCTTTTTGTCATCGCCGGCGAGGGCGGTGAGACTGGCGGCGAGCAGGGCGCACGCCGACCAGCGGACGATGTTTTGCAGGAGGGATTTCATGAATTGCAAGGGTGAGGTTCGATTTCAACCCGGTTTCCGCTTCATGCGGGTTGCCTGGTTGAAGACAACATTGAAGACCTGCTACCCGGAGGGAGGTTACAACCTTAACACGGCAGTTGTAGTGGTGAAGTTTTGCAAAAGCCTGGATGACAAGGACATGACGAAGAACCGAACGAGATACCTCGAGATCTCGGTCCCAGATAACCCGAGATCTCGGTCCCCAAGGAACCTCTCGAAATCTCTGTCCCCAAGAAACCTCTCAACCCGCGCGCCAGCGGGCCAAAGCAGCGTCCCGCCTCCCCAAGGTTTCATCCTTCTGGCGGCGATGCCCCGATTTCGACTAAGTTTGGCTCGACCCGGCTGGCGCGGGCGTGGCGGGCTTGGCTCCAAACCAACGCCGCCAGCTCAGCACGCTGGAGAGGTCGTCGAGATAAGAATAGACGACGGGGGTGACGATCAGGGTGAGGAGCAGGCAAAGCGATTGGCCGCCGATCACGACCACCGCCACCGCACGGCGTTCCTCGGCGCCCGGTCCTGCTCCGAAGGCCAGCGGCAGCATGCCGGCCACCAGGGTGAACGTCGTCATGAGAATGGGCCTGAGCCGGTCCCGGTTGGCTTGCAAGATGGCGTCGTGACGGGCCATGCCGCGTTCCCGCAATTGGTTCATGTGATCGATCTGGAGAATGGCGTTTTTCTTCACGACCCCGAACAGCACCAGCAAACCCAAGGCGGAGTACAGATTCAGCGTGTTGCCGGATCCCCAGAGGGAAAGAAGCGCAAAGGGCAGGGATAAAGGCAGCGACAACAGGATCGTAAAGGGATGCACGAAGCTTTCGAACTGCGACGCAAGGATCATGTACATGAAGATGACCGAGAGCAGAAATGCCCAAAGAAACTCCTTGAACGTGGCTTCCAGCTCGCGTCCGCGACCGGAAATCTTGATGGAATAACCCGCCGGCAAGTTCATGGATTTCAATTCCTCCTGGATGGCGGCCAGACGGTCGCCCAGCGCAAATCCCGGGGCGATGCCGGAACGCAAACTCACGGCGCGCTGGCGATCCAGCCGGTCGATGCGCGAAGCGGTCTGGCCGGAAAGGACCTGGACGACATTGTCGAGCCGAACGAGTCCGCCTTCGCGGCGGGGCACATACAACTTGGGAATGTCGGAGGCTTCGTTTCGATCCCGGTCGATGAGCCGCAACTGGACGTCGTAGTCGTCGTTGACAGCGGGATCGCGGAAGCGGGATACGCGCGGATCGCCGCCAACCATGATGCGAAGCGCGGCGGCGATGTCCTGGGTGTCCACCCCGAGGGCGGCGGCGCGTTCACGATCGATCTCGACCCGGAGTTCCGGTTTGTCCAGGCGCAAGGAGGTGTCGGCATCGACGAGTCCAAGCTTGGCGGATTGATCGCGGAGGCGTTCGGCGTAACCGAGCAGTGCATTAAGATCGGGGCCGAGCAGGGAGATATCGAGTTCGTAGGCCGGGCCCCCGACGCTGATGGAGGAGGAAGGGGCGCGCACCGCGACGCGAACCTCGCTGATGGAGCGAAGGCGCTGGCGGATTTGCTGCATGATCTCGCGCTGGCTGATGTTGTTTTGCCAGGCCTTCCAGGGTTGGAGGCTCAGAAGCCGGTCCAGGGAAAACACCCGTTCCCGGTGCGGGGCCAGCCGGACGTAGATGCGGCCTTGGTTGACGGTGGAAGTGGGGCCGCCCGCGCCCACACCGGCGAGCATGACGCGAATGGTGGGGATTTGGCGCAATTCCGCCTCGGCTCGCTGGAGCAGTTCGTCCATGGAGTACAGGCCCGTTCCTTCCTTGGCGGTCAGGCTGACGTCGAACTCGCCTTCGTCGGTATTGCCCGGGGTGAACTCTTGCTTCACCGTGTTGTAGAGCGGCAACGCGGAGGCCATGACGAGGATCGAGAACAAGGTCACTCCGAGGCGATGGCGCAACGACCACGCGAGCAAGGCGTGGTACGCCCGGTCCACCCAGCGGTAGAGACCGCCGCGCGAGTCGGCATCGGACGTAACCGCCCGGGTTCTGCCCACGCTGAAAAGGCGGGCGCTCATCATGGGAGTGAGCGTGAAAGAAACGAGCAGGCTGACCAGAACGGCGACCGCGGACGTGAGGCCAAACTGGTAGAGGAATCGGCCGGCAAAGCTGGACATGAAGGAGACCGGCACGAAGATCACGACCAGGCTGAGGGTGGTGGCGAGCACCGCCAGTCCGATTTCCTCCGTGGCGGCGCGGGCGGCCTCGAAGGGGGTGACGCCCTTCTCCTCGACAAAACGAAAAATGTTTTCGAGCACGACGATGGCGTCGTCGATCACGATGCCCACCATGAGCACGAGGGCGAGCATGGTGACGCTGTTGAGCGTGAAATCCAGAGCCCACATCATGCCGAAGGTTGAGAGGACCGAGGCCGGAATCGCCACCGCCGCGATCAGGGTGGCGCGCCAACTGCGCATGAAAGCGAACACGACCAGGCTGGCGAGCAGACTTCCCAAAACCAGGTGCAACTGGATCTCGCCGAGGGCTTCGCGGATGTAACGTGATTGGTCTCGAATGACCTCCAACTTGACGTCGGAGGGCAACTGCTCGCGCAATCGTTCCAGTTTGGTCTTGAGACCGTCGATGACGGCCACGGTATTGGCCCCGGTTTGCTTGCGGATTTCAAGACTGACGGCTGGAACGCCGTTGAGCCGGGCGAAGGAGCGGGCTTCCTTGGTGCCGTCCTCGGCGTACCCGATATCACGAACGCGCACCGGCGCACCCTCGACATGCGCGATCACCAAGTCGTTGAAGAGCGCTGGATCCGTGATCCGGCCCATGGTGCGGATCGTTTGTTCGCGAAAGGCTCCGGTCACGTTGCCGCCGGGAACGTTGGAATTCTGCCGCGCGATGGCCTCGCGCACCGTCGTGATGGGAAGCTGATAAGCCGCGAGTCGGTCGGCATCGACGCAAACATTAATCGCGCGTTGCAGTCCACCCATGATTTCCACCTCGCCCACGCCTTCCGACCGTTCCAACTGGACCTTGACCGTTTTGTCGGCCAGTTCGGTAAGTTCGCGGATGGGCCGGTCGCCGGACAGGGCGATGGACAGGATCGGCGCGGAATCGACGTCGAACTTGGAAATCATGGGCGGGTCCATGTCCGGCGGCAGTTCGGGCAGGGTGGCGGAGACGCGCCCGCGCACGTCCTCGAGCGCCGAGTTCGGGTCGCGATTGAGATTGAAACGAAGGATGATGAAGCAGCGGCCAACCCCGGCGATGGAGCGCATTTCCTCGATGCCCTCCACCGTGTTGATGGTTTCCTCGAGACGCTGGACCACCAGCGATTCCATCTCGAACGGCGACGCGCCGCGGAGCGTGGCGGAAACGAAGACCGTGGGGATGTCCACGGTCGGAGACCGGTCCACATTCAGCTTCCGGTAGCTGGCGGAGCCCACGACCACGAGAGCCATGATCAGCATGCAGGCGAAGACCGGGCGCCGGATGCTGATTTCCGCGAGCTTTTGCATGAGGGGCGCTGGCGCTACTCGACGGCGACGGCGGGAAGCCCGGTTTTTAATCCGGCTCCTTCAACCGCGACGGCTTCGCCTTCCTTCAACCCGGAAAGGACCTCGATCCACTGCGAAGTTTTCTGGCCGGTGGTGATGAAACGTTCGGCGATTTTCTGGCCGGCAACGGCATAGACTCGTTCGATGCCCGCGAACGTGGCGACCGAGGCGGCGGGGACCACGAGGGCGCGTTCGGCGTTGGGGAGAACAATTTCGCCCCGGGCGAAAGAGCCCGGACGAAGATTGCCCGGGTTCGGCACGTCGGCCTCGGCGACGAGCATGCGGTTGGCCGCGCCGATGCTGGGGCTGAGCCGGGTGATGAGGCCGGAGTAAGGGCGAGGGTCGCCGTCCACAGTCAGGCGCACGGTCTGGCCGACGCGAACCCGGTCGGCATTGCGCTCCGAGATTTCCGTACGAAAGCGCAGGGGTTCGGTGCGCACCAGGGTGACGACGGGGGCCCCGGCCGCGAGGAATTCGCCGAGATGGGCGCGGCGTTCCTGAACCGCGCCGTCAAAGGGAGCGTGGATTTTGGTGTCGACGAGTTGCTGACGCGCGATCTCGTACTCGACACGGCGCTGAGCCAGCAGTGCCTGTCGAAGCCGGACTTCCTCGACCGCGTCCACGTGCTGGTTTTGGGCCACTTCGAAATGGGCCTCGGCGGAGTCGACCTCCGATTTCGAAATGATGCCTTGTTTGGACAACTCATCGACTCGCCGCTTGTTCTGGATCGCCTCCTCGAGTTTCGCTCGCGCTTGTTTGACGGTGCTGGTTTGGTCCGGAACCACGGAATCGTCGGTTCCCTCGAGGGGGAGTCCGAGCCGGGCGCGGGCTTGGGACAGTGTGGCGGCGGCCTGGCGCAGTTTGAGCTCGAAATCGAGAGGTTCGACCTCGGCCAGCAGATCGCCGGTCTTGACGGTGCTGCCGAGGTCCACATGGACCCTGAGGATGCGTCCGGGCACTTTCATGCTGAGGGTGGCTTGATCCTGGGCGACCAGGGAACCCACCACGCTGATGGAACGTTCGATGGGGATGATTTTGGCGCGCTGGACCTTCACCGAACGTGGGGGGGCTGTGTCGCCGCTCTTGTCGCGATGGCCCGCCGGGTCGTTCGTTCCGCGGTGGCAGGCAGCAAGCCAGGCGCAGGCGCACGCCGCCACGATGCCCTGGACACAGGCGTGAAGTCGCCGGATCGGTCGAGGATCGCGCATCATGGAATTAGTGCGGGCGGATCATGGGTTCAGGAGGGGGGATTCTGCCTGTTGGGTCAAGATGGAGACAACCCGAAATCCGCCGCAAGTTTTGTCGGCGGTGTTTCCACAAGCTGTCGGGGCTCGCCGTTCACGGCGCTTCCGCGCGCGCCAATCGGCTGCCGCGATCTCCTCCCGTTCCATGGCCCGCCATGGGTGGATGCTTTCGCTCTGGCAGCACCCTTGCCCCTTGAACCGGCCATGCCCCTTTGAAGACATACCTTGAGGCGGCGTGAACGCCGCGCTCCGGCGCTGCCATGCGCATCGCCAACAACCTGTGGATGCACGGTTTTGTCGGTCCAAGCCCGGGCATCCCGAAATGGTCTGTCGTGTGGCGCAGGCTGCCCAGCCTGCCGTATCGCCGACTGCCAGTCGGCCCGGCGGGTGAGGAACGAGGCCCATCCATGCTCTCCACGCGCCGGGTTCCCTTCGTCGCCCTGCAGGCTGGGCAGCCTGCGCTACAGCAGACATGGCTGTCTGCGTTACCGCGACAACCCGATCACCGACAACCTCTGGATGCACCCGGTTTTGTCGGTCCAAGCTGGGGCATTCCTCTCGCGCTTGCTTTGGAATGGGTGGGCCTTCTAGCTTGGGAGCCGCGGTGCGGACGGGCCTTACCTCCGCGACGCGAGTGATCCATGCCCAATCCATCATTCATCCGGAAATTGAAATTCAACGCCGAAGGCTTGATTCCCGCCATCGTCCAGGATCACGCGAACGGCCGAGTGCTCATGATGGCCTGGATGAATGAGGCGTCGATCCTGAGGATGCTGGAGACTGGAAAGACGGTTTTTTGGAGCCGTTCGAGAGGCAAGTTTTGGTTGAAAGGCGAGACCAGCGGGCATTTTCAAATCGTGAAGGACATCTCCTTCGACTGCGATGGGGACACGCTGTTGATTCAGGTCGAACAAGCCGGGGCGGCGTGTCACGAAGGCTATCGCTCGTGCTTTTTCCGCTCTGTGGGCAGCGCGGGCGGGGCGGAATCCGTGACCGAACCGAAGGTGGCCTTTGAGTAAGCCGTGACTGATGGATTCGTGGCGTTTGGGAGCCAGGCTTACATGCTGTGGCTGGGTTTGCTGACTTTGGGGCGGGGGCTCGACCTTTTCAGCACCTGGCTGGCCACGCCGAACCTGGAACTGGAGGCGAATCCCATCGCGCGCCGTTTGGGCTGGCGGGGCGGTTTGATCGTGAATCTCCTCCTGGTGTCCGCCCTGGCCGCATGGCCCTTTTCAGCGTTGATGGTGTCCACCACCAGCCTGCTGGTCGCGGCGCGTAATTTTCAATCGGCCTGGTTGATGCGGACCATGGGCGAGCATGCCTACATGATCTGGATGTCCGATCAGGTGGCACGAACGCCCCCGGGGCGTTTTTTTTTCTGTCTTGCGGTGCAGACACTGACTTATGCCGGATTGGGTCTGGGGCTGGCGGTGGGGGCTTGGGATGAGCTGATTCCGGTTGGCATTGGCTGCGGGATGGCGGCGTATGGCATCGCTCTTTTTGTTTATTCGGGGCTTTCCGTCTGGCGCGTTTGGCGTCGAAGGGTGTAAGACCTTCGAAGTGGCCGGACGCATCGGTCCATCCGTCCGGTCCGAATTATGTACGCGCCTTCGTTGAATGAATTTGTCGCGCTCGCGCAGACTGGAAATTTGATTCCGGTCTCGCGCCGCATTTTGGCGGATTTGGAGACTCCGTTGTCCGCTTACCGCAAGATTCGCGGGACGGGCGAGTCGTTCTTGTTCGAATCGGTGGAGGGGGGGGAGCACTTGGGGCGATATTCCTTCGCCGGATGCAACCCGCGCGCGGTCATCAAGCAATCCGGCAACCGCATCGAGGTCATCCAGCAGGGCAAGGTCACCGAGAAGTTCGCCATCCCGCGCGAGCCGAGGGACGATTGCGCTCAATGTGTCCGAGACGGCCTGGAAGTGGTGCAACGCGTGCTGGGGAATTTTCACCCTGTCGCGGTGCCTGGACTGCCGCGCTTCACGGGGGGAGCGGTGGGGTTCATCGGATACGAGTTCATCCATGACGTGGAGCCCACGGTGCCGAGGCCTGCGCGCGACGAGGTGCAAACGCCGACGATGTACTTCATCATCGCGGACGAGCTGCTGGTGTTCGACCGGGTTTCTCAGATCATTCACATCATCGTCAACGCGCTGGTGGAACCGGGCGTGCCGCCCGAGACGGCCTATGAGGAAGCGGTGGGAGAGATCGAACGGATGGCCGCGTTGCTCGAGCAACCGACGGAGCATCAGCTTGTCACTCTGCCCACGGAGCCGACTGAACTTCCCTTCGCCTCGAACACGTCCCGCGAGCAATTCATGGCGAATGTGTTGAAGGCGAAGGAATACATCACGGCCGGGGATATTTTCCAGGTGGTGGGTTCCCAACGCTTTTCCGCGCCTTTGCGGGCGGCGCCCCTCGATGTTTATCGCACGGTGCGCTCCATCAACCCCTCTCCTTACATGTTTTTGCTGGAACTGGAGGGCTTCGCGCTGGTGGGAGCATCGCCCGAGTTGCACGTGCGACTGGAGGACGGGCGGGTGGAAATCCGGCCCATTGCCGGGACGCGTCCGCGAGGGCGCACCCCGGAGGATGACGCGGCGCAGGAGAAGGATTTATTGGCGGATCCCAAGGAGCGGGCCGAGCATGTGATGCTGGTGGACCTTGCGCGCAACGACATTGGGCGCGTGTGCGAGCATGGGAGCGTGTGGGTGCGGGACCTGATGATCATCGAGCGCTACAGCCATGTGATGCACATTGTTTCCCAGGTGGAAGGCAGGCTGGCGGCGGGCCGGAACGCGTACGACCTCATGCGGGCCACCTTTCCGGCCGGCACCCTCTCGGGAGCTCCGAAGGTGCGGGCCATGCAGATCATTTCCGAACTCGAGCAAACCACGCGCGGTCCCTACGGAGGCTGCGTCGGGTACTTCGCGTTCAACGGCAATCTCGATTGTTGCATCACCATCCGCACCGCACTGATCAAGGACGGCCGGGCTTATGTGCAGGCCGGGGGCGGCTGGGTGCATGATTCCACTCCGGAAGGGGAATTCCAGGAAACCGTCAACAAGGCCAAAGCGATGATCAAAGCCCTGGCCCTGGCGGAAAGCACCCGCCACGGCCAGGATTAAGTTTGCAAGGAGTGCGCTTTGCCTGAAGCCGCGAGTTTCGCCGATCGATGCCTTGCCATTTTGCCGGGTTCTCCGCGCAGTTTCTGCACCATCCCCGGGAGGACCTCGAGCAGGTAGTCCACGTCCTCCTCGGAGTTGTAGAGCCCGAGGCTGAAGCGAATGGATCCGCGTGCGCGATCGGATTTCAATCCCATCGCCGTCAACACATGCGAGGGGTTGATCGCGCCGGTGGTGCAGGCGGAGCCGCTGGACGCGCAGATGCCGGCCTCGTCGAGCAAGTGCAACAAGCCTTCGGCCTCGACATGTTCGAAGGCCAGATTGGAGGTGTTTGGGAGCCGCTCCCGTATGGAACCGTTGCGGGTGACCCTCGGGATCTGCGTGAGGATCGCCTTTTCCATGCGGTCCCGGAGCCCTCGGATGCGGGAGTTTTCGTCCGGCAACATGTCCTGGGCGAGCTCGGCCGCTTTGCCGAAACCGATGACATAAGGGACATTCTCCGTGCCGCCGCGGCGGCCCTTCTCCTGACTCCCGCCCACGATATAGGGGGTGAACGGCGCTCGCCTGCGCACGTAGAGCGCTCCGATGCCTTTTGGAGCGTGGAGCTTGTGGGCCGAAATGGACAGATAATCGACGCCGAGAGCCCTGGCATTGATCTTGAGCTTGCCGGGCACCTGGACGGCGTCGGTGTGGAAGAGCACCCCTTTGCCGCGGCAGATGGCCGCGACTTCCTCGATGGGGAAGAGCACGCCGGTTTCATTGTTCGCCCACATGATGGAGGCCACCGCGGTATCGGATCGCAGGGCGCTTTCGAGTTCCCCTAAATCGAGGGTTCCATCCGCTTCCACCTTAAGGTAGGTCACCTTGTAACCGCGCTCCTCCATGACTTGGCCGAATTTGATGTTGGCCGAGTGTTCCACCGTGGTGGTGACGATATGCTTCTTGCGCGGATGGGCGGCGAGAGCGCTGTTCCAGGCGGCGTTGTTACTTTCCGTGCCGCAGCTGGTGAAAACGATTTCCATCGGTTCGGCGCCCAGCAAATCCGCCACCGAGGCCCGGGCCTTATCCAGCGGCTTCGAGAGTTGATGCCCAAAACTGTAGGCACTCGAGGGGTTGCCCCAGTGGTCCTTCAAGAAAGGCGTCATGGCCTCAAGGACCTCAGGCGCCACGCGGGTGGTGGCGTTGTTGTCCAAATAACAAAATCGGCGGCTGTTCATGCGGTTCCAGCATTCGGACCTGGAAGAGGTCGAGCCCGGGGAGTGTAAGCCTTCACTTGCCAACCTCAAGCCCGCTTTGACATCGACGCCGCGCTGATTTCCCGGCAGGATCCAGGCATGAAGCTCTCCCGATTGATGCCGATGGTTCTGGCGGCTTGCTTCGCCTGGACTGCTTACTCCGAACAGACCGGACGCGGACGCCCGTTGCTGGTGGCCGATGATTCCACGAAGCGCCTGGCGATCGTCGGCGCCGACGGCACGTTGGAATGGGAAACCAAGGTGGGTCCGATTCACGACGCCTGGGTGCTACCGAACGGCAACATCCTCTTCCAGCAGAACTGGACCAAGATCGTCGAGATGACGCGTGATCACAAGGTGGTATGGGAATACGACTCGGCGACCCGCAACGGCAACGAAGGCAAAAAGGTGGAAGTGCACGCCTTTCAACGCCTGCCCGGAGGCCGGACGATGATTGTGGAATCGGGTCCGGCGCGGATTATCGAGGTTGATCCTGCGGGAAAGATCACGCACGAGATCAAATTGAAGGTGAACAAGCCCAACGCGCATAGCGACACCCGGCTGGCGCGGAAACTGGGCAACGGACATTACCTTGTCGCGCATGAGGCGGATGGTTTTGTGCGCGAGTACGACACGCGTGGGACGGTGGTCTGGGAGTTCGAAGTTCCCTTGTTTGGCAAGGAGCGCAAGGGCGGGCACGGCCCGGAAGCTTTCGGAAACGCGTTGTACTCCGCGGTGCGCCTGTCCAATGGCAACACCCTGATCGGCACCGGCAATGGGCATAGTGTTCTGGAAGTGACGCCCAAGAAGGAAATCGTGTGGAAAGTGGAGCAGCATGATTTGCCCGGCATCACGCTGGCCTGGGTTACCTGTGTCGAACGTTTGCCGAATGGCAACACCCTGATCGGCAATTGCCACGCCGGACCCGCCCATCCCCAGTTCATCGAAGTCACCCGTGACAAAAAGGTCGTGTGGACCTTCAAGGATTGGAAAAACTTCGGGGATTCCACCCCGGTCCAGTGGGCTTTGGACAGCAAGTCGCCTTAGGGCATTAAGAGCGCGAGAATCCTGGCGGGCAACCTGAACGTATGCTTCCACGCCGCCGCCTCAGCCCGCACGCGCAAGCGAACAGGATGGGGTGTTGGCTGATCGGGGCGATCCTGCTCCCGCTTTACCCTCTCGAAGCCCGGGCTGATTCCGAACGCGCCGCCGCCATCGCTTTCTTCGAAAGCAAGATTCGTCCGGTGCTCGTGGAGTCCTGCTTCGATTGCCACAGCCAGGGTGCGAAAGAACTTCGAGGAGGCCTGAAGGTGGATTCGCTGGAAGGACTTCTCCAGGGCGGAACCCGCGGTCCGGCGATCGTTCCCGGCCATCCCGACCAGAGCCCCTTGATCACCGCGATCCGGCACGGTGATCCGGACCTCAAGATGCCTTGGAAACGTCCGCGACTCTCGCCAGGCCAGGTCTCGGATCTGACGGCGTGGGTTCGTGCCGGAGCAGTCTGGCCGTCGAAGCCAGAAGTCTCTTCCGGCTCGGGGGCGTCCGTTTCGCCTTCGATTTCAACGGCGAACTCCGCGCACTGGGCATTCCTGCCGGTTCGGCGGCCTTCAGTACCGCAGAGCCGGCCGGGGGCGTCCTCCTCGCATCCGATCGACGCTTTCGTGCACGAAAGACTCGCGCAGAATAACCTGCAACCCAACGGACCCGCCGGCCGCCGTGAATTAGTGCGCAGGCTTTTCTTTGGAATCACGGGACTGCCGCCCGCCCCGGAGGAAATGGCGGCGTTTCTTGAAGACCCTCGTTCGGATGCCTGGGTTCGCCTGGTGGATCGGGTGCTGGCGAGTCCCGCCTACGGGGAACGCTGGGGTCGCCATTGGCTCGACGTCGCGCGGTTCGCCCAGAGCAACGGTTACGAGCGCGACGGGGAAAAGCCTTTGGCGTGGCGGTACCGCGACTACGTGATCAAAGCGTTCAATGACGACAAGCCTTTTGACCGATTCGCGCGCGAGCACATCGCCGGAGACTTGCTCGAGGATCCTACCTTCGAATCGGTCATCGCGACAGGCTTCCAACGTCTGGGGGTTTGGGACGACGAACCTGATGACAAGCAGCAAGCCGAGTTCGAAGAGCTGGACGACATGTTGTCGACCACCGGCGCGGCGTTTCTCGGAGTCACCATCGGATGCGCCCGCTGCCACGACCACAAGCTCGATCCCTTCACCCAAAAGGACTATTACCAGTTGCTCGCGTTTTTCCGTCAGGTGCGTCCGTCCGAAAACGCCAAATACATCCTGGATTCGGCCAATTACGTTCCTCTGGAACCTCCCGCCAAAGTGCGAGCCTGGGCGGATCGACAAGCGGCGGACATCGCCGCGCTCGAGTATGAACTGAAAGTTGTTTCCGTTCCGGAGCAGAAAAAGCGAATTGAGGATCAACTGAAGCAGAAGCGCGAATCGTCACCGCCATTCGAATGGGCGCTGGCGGCGCGGGAGCGAACGAATCCTCCCCCCAGCCACATTTTGGTCCGGGGCCGGCTTTCGACTCCGGGTGCGCAGGTCCAACCGGGATTTCCAAGCGTGCTGGGGATTTTCGGCCCGGCCGGGACTTCTTCCAACGCGCTGCGGCGCGTCGATTTCGCCGATTGGCTGGTGGATCGGCGCCATCCTTTGACCGCCCGGGTGATGGTGAACCGGCTGTGGCGTCATCATTTCGGCCAGGGCTTGGTCGCCACGACCACCGATTTTGGCAAAGCCGGCACTCCGCCCACGCATCCGGAATTGTTGGATTGGCTGGCGTCGGAATTCATCGACACCGGCTGGTCCCTCAAACATTTGCAACGGCTCATTCTCACCTCGGAAACCTATCGGCGATCTTCGGCGGCACACCATGCGTGCGCCGAGACTGTGGATCCAGCCAACCGGCTGCTGTGGCGGCATTCGGTGCGCCGGGTCGAAGCCGAGGTGATGCGCGACGCCATGCTCGCCGTGAGTGGAATGCTCAACCGATGGCCCGGTGGACGAGGATTCTTCCCCGATCTGGCTGGAGAAGTTCACGCAGGCACTTCGCGTCCCGGACAGGACTGGGAAAAAATGCCGGAGGCGCAGCTGTCGCGGCGAAGCGTCTATGCTTACGCGCGTCGCACCACCGCGGTGCCCGCCCTGGAAGTTTTCGATTACAACAACAACACTTCACCCATGGGAGAGCGTCCCGTCACAACCGTCGCGCCGCAGGCTTTGCTGCTCCTCAATGATCCTTTCGTCCACCGCCAGGCCTCCATGTTCGCGAGACGGCTTGAGAAGGAGGCCGGCCCCGCATTCGAAGCCCAGATCCGGCGCGGATATGCCCTGGCTCTTTCGCGCCAGCCCGACGCCCGGGAGCTCGCGGAAGCGCGCGACCTCGTCGAGAAGCAAACGTCCGCCTTTCTCGACATGGATCAGAGGCTGGATTTCAAACCTGACGCGTCCAGCTCCTTCCTTTCGGGTTTCCTGAATCGGTTGAGGGCGGAGGATCTCCTGATTGGGCCGCGCCGGGGCTGGAGCTATCACCGCGGAGTGTGGTCCAAGGCCTATGAAGGCATCCGCACCGTGGAGCGCGTTCAAGCCCCGTTCGCGCTCTATGAAGGGCTGCATTTCCGCGACGGAACGGTTGAAACGCGCCTGAATTTGGATCGTTCGACCGACTTCTTCTCACTGCTGCTGAGGTCCGTGAGCCGGGATGATGCGCAGATCGGTTACGAATTTTCTTTGGAAGCGCGCGCCGGCAAAGTCTCGCTGCGCAAGCACAATCCTTCGGTGGAGACGCTGGCGGAAAGAACTTGGCCCATTCCTCTGCATACGACATTTACGGCCCGGATCGAGGCGGAGGGGCCCCGCCTTCGCCTGTGGCTGAACGGTGATCCACATCCGGTGATCGATGTGACCGACGCCAATCCCAGGCTGGAATCCGGGTCCTTCGGGGTTCGCGCCTGGGGATCGCCGGGAAGGCTTGATCGCGCCCGGATTTCCGCCGCCGGCCAGACTCATGCCCTTCCAGGCGGGTGGCGCGATCAAGCCGCCGCTTCGGAGGGCAACGTCTCGTTTGAACGTTGGGCCCGTGCCAAAGCGCTTGAAGCCTTTTGCTTGCTGTTGCTGAATCTGAACGAATTTGTCTATGTTGATTAATTCCGCATGAAGGATTCCTCGCATCTGCCCCCCAGCGTGGCCGCGGCACCCGCCGGACTTTGTGCCGGACGGCGCCGCGAATTTCTCTGGCAGATGGGAGCGGGGTTCACCGGACTCGCCTTGACGGGAATGCTGGATGCGGACGGATTCTTCCTGGGCGCCGCGGCCGCCGCCACACCAGGACTTGCGGCGGCTCCTCCTCTCATTCCGCTGGGCAAGGCCAAATCCTGCATTTTCTTGTTCATGTATGGCGGCCCTTCGCAGATGGATCTTTTCGACTACAAACCCGAACTGCAAAAGCGGGACGGGAAGACCGTGGATTTGGAATTGCGGCGGCGCTCGATGCAGCAAGGGAAACTGCTCGCCAGCCGGCGAACTTGGGCGCGGCATGGCCAGTCCGGACAGTGGTGCAGCGACGCCCTTCCCCATTTGTCCCGGCACATGGACAAATTGGCTGTGGTGAAATCGCTCTACGCCGATTCGTTTGCCCACGGCTCCGCGATGATTCAAATGAACAGCGGCCGCGTCGTCCAGGGTTATCCTTCCATGGGGTCGTGGTTCAGCTACGGACTCGGCGCGATCAACCAAAACCTCCCCAACTACGTGGTGATGCTGGATTCCCGGGGAGGCCCCATCAGCGGAGCGGCCAATTGGTCGAGCGGATTCATGCCCGCGGCGTTTCAGGGCACGGTGTTTCGCGCGGCAGGCCAGCCGGTGCTCAATCTTTCACCGGCCGGCTCCATGACCGAGGCTCAGCAGCGGGATCTCATTGAAACCGCCAACCGGCTCAATGCCGCTCATCTGGCCGCGCGTCCGGGTTATTCCGAACTGCAAGCGCGCATCGCGAGCTACGAACTCGCTTTTCAACTGCAATCCACCGCCCCGGAAGCGCTCGATTTGGCCGGTGAATCCGAATCGACCAAACGCCTTTATGGCTTGGAGGATCCGAAAACGGATCACCCGCTGGGTCTGGGCCCGGCGCCCTTTGGCCGGCAATGCCTGACCGCGCGGCGGCTGGTCGAGCGCGGAGTTCGCTTTGTTCAGATCTATCACGGTGGCGGTCATCAACAGCAGAATTGGGACGCCCATCTCGGTGTCGAGGAGAACTTGAAAATCCATTGTCCCGAAATCGACAAACCCATCGCGGCACTCCTCGAGGACTTGGAGCAGCGCGGGTTGCTCGAGGAAAACCTGGTGGTTTGGGGAGGAGAATTCGGACGCCAGCCCGTCGTTCAGGGCAAGGGAGAAGGTCGCGATCACAATCCGAAAGGATTCACTTACTTTCTCGCGGGGGGCGGCGTTCGGGCGGGAGTTTCCTATGGTGAGACGGATGACCTCGGCCATGAGGCCGTTACCGACAAGCACCACATTCGTGATCTTCACGCGACGCTGTTGCACCTGATGGGGCTCGATTCTCGGAAGCTGACTTATTTCTAGCTGTTGCACCTGATGGGGCTCGACTCGCGGAAGCTGACTTATTTCTACGGAGGTCTGGAACAAAAGCTTACCGGCGTGCTCGACGCGGAGGTGATCGCCGGCATCGTGTGATGCTCCCTGGAGGCCAGTTTCCACCTCGAGTGCCGCAAAGGATGCCGTTGACGCTTCGATTAGGATCGAGGGTTTTGTGGCTGGCCTTCCTTTGGCTTCGGACTGCGTTGACGGCCGCGTCGGTTCTGCCGACGGCATGGGACGAAGCGCCGCGGCGTCCTTTGCCTGGCTGGTTCAACGATGCCAAGCTCGGAGTCTTCGTCCATTGGGGCCCGTACGCGGTGCCGGGATTCGCTCCTCGATCCGATGAACCCTCCGAGATGTTTACCCGAGGCGGCTGGGAGCTTTGGTTTGCTCGCCATTCCGGCGCCGAATGGTATGCCAACAGTCTGCGCATCCCTGGCAGTCCCGTGGAACGCTTTCACCGAAGAACCTACGGCGAGAAGGTTCGGTACGAGGATTTCGGCCCCAAGCTGCAGTCGGCGGCGGCGGCTTGGAACCCGGCGGACTGGTCCGAATTATTTCGTCGAGCCGGGGCTCACTACGTCGTCTTTTCGGCCAAACATCACGATGGCTACCTCATGTGGCCGAGCCGATTTTCCGCAACCGCGCCGGGTGAGTCTTTTGCTTCGCCGCGCGATTTTGTGGGCGAACTGGCGGCCGCGGTCCGCAAGTCCGGATTGCGTTTCGGTGTCGCGTATTCGGGCGGCCTCGATTGGTCCGTGACACGCGTTCCCATCACGAATATCGCTGAACTTTTCATCAGCACACCGACGCCAACGAATTACCTGCACGCGGTGGATCGTCATTGGCGGGAACTGATCTTCATGGCCAAACCCGATCTGCTGTGGAACGACCTTGGCAGCCCTGCTGACCTGCGGGTGGAGGCGCTTCACGAGGAATATTACGCCTCCGTTCCCGAAGGAGTCGTGAACGATCGATTCAGCCTCGGGCTTTACCCGGGTCCCGCCAGGAAACCCCGCGCGGATTTCGCCACTCCCGCCCTCGACCATCGCGACCGGCAGCAAGGGCGTCCATTCGAGGTGACCCGTCCGCTCGGCCGCTCGGCGGGATTCAACCGGGAGGAGCGCGAAGAAGATCTCCTGGCGCTCCCGGATCTCGTCCGGCTGCTGGTGGACGTGGCGTCGCGCAACGGTCGATTGAGTCTCGCGGTGGGTCCGGACGCGAGCGGCATCATCCCGGCTTTGCATCGCCGACGGCTGGAGGAACTCGGGGCGTGGATGTCCATTCACGGCGAAGCCATTCATGCGACGCGTCCCTGGCTCGTGCCGGAGTTAAGAACTCAGGAAGGGCTTGATCTGCGCTTCACCGAGCGCGGCTCGAACTGGTTCGTGCATGTGTTGAATCCCGCCAGAACCAATCGGCTGCGGCTGCACCCGTTTCGCTCCATGCCCGATACTTTGGTTCAATGGCTCGGGGTGGCGTCCGCGGCCACGTGGAGATCCCAGTCCAACGCGATCGAAGTCGAGGTTCCTCTCGAAAGGGTTCGAGTCCCGGTACTCACTTTGAAGATTTCGCCGCAACCCGTCTGGCTCGCACGGCCTTGAACCTGGAAACGGCGGATGAGACCTGGATTCCGAAGGTCGGGGTTCGGATTAAATATGCCGCAAGAGAAACTCCGTGTAGAGACTGCAACGCGGACGCGCCTGGTCTTGCGAGTCGCCATGAATGATGCCCGCGCTGCGCAGTCGATAGAAGCTCTCGGGCGTGGGACAGGATTGTCCGCGCAGCACGCCGGCCATGACTTGCGACAATCCCATATCCCGGGCGAGCAGCACCAAAATGCGACGCAAGTGGTCGCCGAAAATGCCGTCATCGCGGCTGGCCTTGGCGGTGAACTCCTCGAAGGAGGCTTTGCCCGAAGCCAGCTCATGCAGGCCCCGCCGCACCAGGAACGGATGGCCGCCGACCAGCGCGACAAACCGCTTCAGCGCTTCCGCGTCCTTCAAGGGAGCTCCATAACGGCGGTTGAGCTCCTCCACCTGAGCCGGCGAAAAATCCTCGAGCGATAATCGCGTGCCCACGTTGAAGGGCGATTGATTCATGTCGGTGATGAACAAATGCGCCTCCGTCGCGTATGCGATCACCAGCGTCAGCCCCGCCCACGGTCCGGACGGATCCAAAGCGCGCTCGTTGTGCCAGGAGCGGAAAAGCCCGAACACCTCGCTTCCGAACGGGCAGGTGAAAAGCCGGTCCACTTCGTCCAGGCCCCAGACGAGCGGGGCGTTCAAGTGCTTGAGCACCTCCCGCCGGAGCAAACGCTCGAAATTCACGCTGGCCCCGCGGCGTTCGTCCCAGAGGTCTGAGGGCAGCACCGGGAGCTCCAGTTGATCGACCAACGATTCCGCCAGCGTGATGAAAAACGAGGCGACGTTGTCGAGATTCGACGCGTTGAATTTCTGAAAATCCGTCAGCGCCACCCGCGCTCCTCGTTCGCGCGCGTATTGCACGCCCCTCGCCATGAGCGAAGTCTTGCCGATCTGACGCGCGCCTTTCACCAGGATGATGCTGTCGTAGCGGGTCAAGGCCGCCCTCAGTTCCTGGTCGGCCGGACGTTGCAGATAGAACGGGGAATTCAGCGGCACGGCACCACCGACCGGTTCGAGGACGGGTGCTTGGGGCGCCGGCGTTGCGGGTGCCTCCAACTTGACGTTCACGGGCTTCGGCAGCGGGGTGGGACGCGGCAGCAACCGAAGGCCCTTGGCAACCGACACCCGGACGGGCGGCGCCGCGGGTCGCACCGCCGCCAGCGCGTTCAAAATATCCTGCCGCAGACGGGCGTCATCCTGCGGCCCCTCCCAAAAATGATACACCAGCGAGTCGAGAATCGCGCCCAGGGAATCGGGCAACGGATCCGAAAAGGCCACCCGCACCGGAATCAAATGAGGTTTTCCGTGCTGGCTCTGCGCCGCGTCGTGGGAATGCTCCACTTCGAACCCAAAAATCTCGCTGTGAATGGAATGTTCCGAGAGCAGGGCGATCACGACGTCCGCGTGGCGGATTTTTTCCTCGATCAACTTCGCCCAATCGACACCGCTGGATCCGCCGCGATCGATGAACACTTCATGCCCGGCCTCAGACAACACAGCTTCCAGCAAGGCCGAGACATGGCCGTCGGGTTCCACCCCCCGCCGTTGCAGCAGCATGACTTTCAATGGAGCGACAGAAACGGTCGAAGACCCTGGGAGCGAGGACATAAGGCGTTAAGACTTTCTCTATGGCGAATGCGCGGGCGGCCCTTGGCGAAGGCAGGAGCCAGCCTGTCGCGCGGGGCGGATGTTCTGCTCGTGCTTAGTGTCGGGGGGGGCAAATGTCAAACCTTGGCGCCGAAAGAAAACCGAGAATCCCGTTGACTCAGGCACTCCTCCTCCCTTAAAGGAAAGTTGTGTTTGGTTTGAACCTCAATGGACTGCTGCTTAGCCACGCGCTGCTTGATCGCAGCGCGGCAGCCGGGTTCTAATCAATCATCCCTAGGATTTTCGAAACCCCGCTGCCGCTGCCCGGCAGCGGGGTTTTTGTTTTTCCGAAAATCCGCCCAATGCAAAACCACGAAGTCCGACTATGAAAAAGAACCGCATCATCCTCTTCGACACCACCCTCCGGGATGGCGAACAATGCCCGGGCGCGTCCATGACGCCTCGCGAAAAGCTGGAGGTCGCCCGGCAGTTGGCCCGGCTCAACGTGGATGTCATTGAAGCGGGCTTTCCCGTCAGCAGCGAGGGCGACTTTGCCTCGGTCCAAACCATCGCGCGCGAAATCAAGGGGCCGGTGATCTGCGGTCTGGCACGATGTGTGCCCAAGGACATCGACGCTGCCGGTGCCGCGGTGAAACCCGCCGGACGCAAGGGCCGGATCCATGTCTTCCTCGCCACCTCGAAAATCCACCGCGAATTCAAGCTCGGCAAGGCCAAGCACGAAATCATCCGGCTGGCGGTCGAGAGCGTGCGCCGGGCGCGCACGCACGTGAAAGACGTGGAGTTTTCTCCCGAAGACGGCTCGCGGACCGAACCTGATTTTCTCGTGGAAGTTTGCCGCGCCGTCATCGACGCGGGAGCGACGACCATTAATATTCCCGACACCGTCGGCTGGGCGGTGCCCGGGCAATTCGGCACGCTCATCAAGCGTCTTCATGATTCCGTGCCGGAATTCCAGTCGGGCGAAGCCATCATCAGTGTCCACTGCCACAATGACCTTGGACTGGCCGTGGCCAACTCGCTCGCGGCGCTTCATGCCGGCGCGCGCCAGGTCGAATGCACGATCAACGGGATCGGTGAACGCGCCGGCAATGCCGCGCTCGAGGAAATCGCCATGGCCATCCACACGCGCCAGGACTTCTTTACCGGATTCCAAAGCGGCGTGCGCACCCGCGAAATTGTCAAGAGCTCGCGCCTCGTGTCCCGCATGTGCGGATTGGTGGTTCAACGCAACAAGGCCATCGTCGGCGAGAACGCCTTCGCCCATTCGAGCGGCATCCATCAGGACGGCATCCTCAAAAAGCGTGAAACCTACGAGATCATGGATCCCCAGGAAGTGGGCTGGGGCGCGACGGAATTGCCCTTGACCAAGCACAGTGGACGGGCCGCCATGGCCGCCCGCCTCAAGCATCTCGGATTCAAGATGAGCGATGCCGAAGTGGCGTCCGTTTTTGCCCGGTTCAAAGAAATTGGGGACAAGAAGAAATTCGTGTACGACGACGATTTGCGCGCCCTGGTGGAAGGCCAGATCACGGAAGTGCCCGAGACATGGTCGCTCGAATACCTCCATGTAACGACCGGGACTCAGGCGGTGCCGACCGCGACCGTCCGGTTGCGCAAGCCGGGCGACAAGGATGGCGCCGCCCGGCAGGACGCCAGCATCGGCGACGGGCCCGTGGACGCCGCGTTGAAGGCCATCGACCGTCTCACCGGCACGAAGGGCAAATTGATGGAATACTCCATTCGCGCGGTGTCTGAAGGCCAGGATGCCCTGGGCGAAGTCACGCTCAAAGTGGACTTCGGCCGCGGGGAATGGGTGACGGGCAAAGGGGCGACCACCGACGTGATCGAGGGCAGCGCTCGCGCTTACTTGAACGCGGTGAACCGCCACCTCGGCGAACAAGCCCCCAAACCCCACCTCCATCAGTAGCCGTGATGGGTAAAAGCGGAGGGGACTGGGAAAGCAAGAATCTCACGGAGAGGGGAAGACATCGATCGAGTGATGCTGATCTTGATTCGTGGCCGGGACTCCGAACATCTGTCCAAGGCAGTGGACAGGGTTTGGAGTTCAGCCTTCAGGAGATCGGAAGCCGAAAAGAGAATCGCCGCTTGCACAGGCTGGCTTGCTTCGCGGGCTGATTTGATTTAAGACTCGCTGGTGTCGAATTCCCTCGGAAAGACCCTCGGCGGTGAGTTGCTCTCATCCGGCTGGAACCGTCGATCCATCGGTTGATTTCACATTCATTCCTATGAACGCTTCGCCCAACGCATCTTCATCTCGAAAGGCCATCCTCGCCAGTGTGATGGCGGCCCTCGCGTGGGTCGGGACCGGCTCCGCGCTGGCCGGGCCGGCCACCGGCACCTTGGACATTTTTTGGGTCGATTCCGAAGGAGGCGGCTCGACCTTGATGGTCACGCCCGCCGGCGAATCGATCTTGATCGATTCAGGCAATCCCGGCGGACGCGATTCCGAGCGGATCTTCAAGGTGGCCACGGGTCCGGCCGGAGTGCAGCGCATTGATCACCTGATCACGACCCACATGCACCTCGATCATTTCGGCGGAGCGGCGGAGCTTTCCCAGAAGATGCCCATCGTCAACGTGTATGACAATGGCGTGCCGGAGACCAATCCCGACGGCAACCGCACGGACACGCGATGGCCGCTCCTCATCAAGCCTTATCGGGAGATGAAGGTCAGCAAACGCACGGTGGGATCCCCCGGCATGGTGCTGCCACTCAAACCCTCTCCGATCGGACAAGCTCCAGTCAAAATTACCGTCGTTGCGGCCAATCAAAAATTCATCGAACGCACGCCCCGGCTTGCGGGGGTCAAGTGCGATACCGGCCGAGACATGGACCGGGACACTTCGGACAATGCCAACAGCATCGCCATCGTTCTTGAGGTCGGGGATTTTCGCTTCTTTGACGGAGGGGACATGACCTGGAACACCGAGGCAGCGCTCGTTTGTCCCGACAACCGGGTGGGAACGGTGGACGTTTATCAAGTCAACCACCATGGATTGGATGTCAGCAACAATCCCCTGCTCCTTCACAACCTTGCCCCGACCGTGAGCGTCATGAACAACGGTTCAACCAAGGGTTGCGGCCCTGCCACCTTCG
>Ga0194132_10003234_pt1 | contig 29324 bp, 31 predicted proteins | sample TA2KigOf80mmetaG_FD_148612 | JGI IMG/M metagenome (GOLD analysis project Ga0194132, IMG submission 148612) | Freshwater microbial communities from Lake Tanganyika, Tanzania - TA2015054 Kigoma Offshore 80m | ecosystem: Environmental > Aquatic > Freshwater > Lake | place: Tanzania: Lake...
GTCGCCCGCGTTCATCCAGCTCTTCGACCAGACTTCGATACTTAGACCGAAGCCAGCACACAATGGTCTCGTCTCTCATCCCTGCTCTTGTGCAGAGGCTCTCCACTCCGGTCAATCACTATTGCGGTAAGTTGTTTCCTGCCACCGCCTAAGTACTGCGTTGCGCGCACAATCTGTTTTCCCGCAAGACAACGCCTTCCAGACAGAACAAACAGTTCATGCGCCAATGCACGTTCTTCCGGAGAGAGATCTCGCCAACTATGTACTTCAGTAAGGAACTTCGCACCGCCGCGAAGATGAGACATTTTCAACCGCGTGAGCACACAGTAGAGGCGGTTGGTCCGCAATTGCGGCTCTGCTTCGAGCAGTTGCGTGAAATAGGACAGCGCCCGTTTGTAGTCATCCCGAGCATAGTGATAATGGGCAAGGAAACGATTCGAGGTTTTGCGCGTAGGATCCTGAACCAGCACTTGTTGGTGCCAGCGGGCAGCGTCCGAGTCGGCGTGCCGCTTCTCATGCAATTGCGCGAGAAGACTGAGCGAAGCAACATTGTCCGGCTGTACGCGTAAGGCTTCTGTCGCATACCCCAACGCCTCACGATATTCGCCTCTCTCTTCACAAGCGCGTGCCAGCAGTCGCCACAAATGAGCATCTTGCCGTTGGGTCGCTTCCTCTACCCAGGTACTTGCAGAAGATGAAGAGGAGGGAGACGGCATTTCTTGCGGCTGGAACGCCGCTGCCATCGCGAGCCCCCAACCGTCTTTGTGCCCGACCGTCGTCTCGACATTGAGGTCGTACGCAGCATCCCGCTTTTCTGAGAGTTCAGGAGGAGAAGCGAGGTTACGTTTGGGTATAGGTTTCGTCGCAGTGGGCGCTGGGGCTGACTCTGACATAACCTTCCTTTTCGTTAGCAACAGCACTCGCAGTGGTCGTCTGGCTCCCCCCGCCCCTAACACCGTGACGCCGACCTGCAAGCGACCGCTATAGGCACATTACGTATGGTTGGTCATATCAGATGGCACCCGATGCGCTTACCCTTTTCTTATGGAATTTTTAAGGAATTTGTAAAAATAGGGGTGGTTTCGCTTGTAGCCCACCCGCCTACATTTACGTCCACAAACACGCCCGCGCGAGCTCAGTATCCATATACTCATTGAGTGAACGAATCTTGCCATCGACCACTCGCCACACGCGGCAGTACATATTGTTGTAATCACGTCCATCAAGGGTTTTGGCTTTCCCACGTGCCTGTTCGACGACGAACTCACCGTCGCAGATGAAGTTGTCAATCGTCATGGGAATCGCACCATTCACAATCTTCGCCCCAAATACTTTCTTGAGGATCGCAATCACATTGTGTTTACCTGAAAGCGTCGACCCACCTGGCGGTGTTCCCATAACGGTAATCGCAAAGTCGTCAGTGGTATCGGCTAAGAACCCATCGATATCGCCACGCCCCAGTGCGGCAATGGCTTGACGGATGATCTCTTTGTTTTGTTCAGTCGTCGACACGGAAACCTCCTAAAAGCGCGGTAAGAACCGCACAGAACGTAGAACGAGGAGCTGGGAGCTAGGCACGAACTCTCTCCCCACCAGTTCCAAGCCCCAAGTCCCCAACCCCTAGCGTTACTCCTCCAACGGCTCGATCCCAGTCTCTCCACCAAACCGCGGCAGCTCATTATCCAGTGGCACCCAATCGACATGATTGGAATAGTAATAATGCGCTTGCGGCGGACGGTCGATTTCGCCTTTGAGATTAGCCAAGACAATATCAATATGTTGTGGGTGATTCGTCGACTCACAAAAAAGTGAGCTGCTACATACGTCACAGAACGATCGCCAGCCATGATCAGAGGAGCGGTAAATTTTCAGATGATCTTTACCTTCCGTCAGCTGGAACTGCGTGTACGGCACCGCAAACCAGGTGACGTAGCCGGCGCCATGGACACGACGACACATGGAACAATGGCAATGCGCGCAGAACAGTGTCGGGAGCGTCACTTCAAATTTTACCGCACCGCAAAAACATTCGCCGTGCACGGGAGCATTGATCTCAGGGTGGTCACTCATGACAACCTCCTGTTTCTATAATTTCGCCATGACTTTCTCGGCAAAGTCCTCGATCACTCGATACTGAGTTTCCAACGAGGGCAAGATCATAATCTGATGTAACCCAGCCTCTTCCAGTCGACGAATCTGTTCGAGGATCTCGTCAGGGGTACCGACCAAACAGGTTGTTTTGATCAGTTCAGGAGTAACGAACTTGGCTTCTTCCGGAAGCAAATACGTGCAGTGGCCATCATGAATGCGCAGGTGGATATGCGAAGCGGGAGTCTTCTCCACCATCGCGCGATACTCCTCCCACATGGCCCGCAGATGGCCCGGCGGGTCACCACCAAACTGGCGAATCTTGTCGTAGACGTAGTGCAACGAGGCAATGACAAAGGCACCACATTCGCGCAGCACTCGTTCAGAATTCAGCTTCTCGCCTGGTTCGAGAATGACAGCAGTCGTCAGCGACGCCGTATAGAAATTATCTTTCGTGAGCGTCTTGTTGGCACGCGAGGCACCGGCTTGGGCATTATTGAGCGCGCGATACATGAAACCAGGATCAGGTGGGATCGACATCACCAGCCCTTCGCCATACTCACCAGCGAGTCCTTGTGCCTTTGGTCCAAAACCTGAGATGTAGAGCGGAATCGGATGCTCAGTATCGATAAACTTTTGCTCTTTCATCAGGAAGCGGACCGGTGTGGTCTCGCCACGCCAGGTCAATTCGACTTCCTCGCCATGCAACAATCCGCGCAGAGTCCTGAGGTAGCTGCCAAACTCCTTCAGTTTGAGCGGCTTGTGGCCCATGATGCGCATGGCAGTGTTGCCAGTGCCAATACCAAGAAACGTCCGACCAGGTGCCAACCGATTGATCGTCGCGATACTACTGGCCGTCACCGGCGCAATACGCGTTCCAGCCACCGATACACCCGTCCCAATTTTAATCGTGCGAGTTTGTTGTGCCGCTAACGCCAACACCGCATAACAGTCGGACCAGATCATTTGGCTATCGGCGACCCAGGCATGCGAGTAGCCTAAGTTCTCAGCCCGAGCGATGTAACCAACGTCGTCAATTTTCGACGGAACACAAATGCCAAAGTCCATAAGATTCCCCTCTTCTTTCGCAACCGCCGCGACGGTACCGCGAGGGCTGGCACGATGTCAAGGCGAGGGGTTGAATGCAGCAAATGAAAAAAGTAGTCAGTAGTCAGTAAGGAACTTTGAGGCTAGAGACTAGAGGCTAGAGACTAGAGACTAGAGGCTAGTAGATAGTCCAGAAAGTTTTGATGGATAACTCAAGAGACGTCATTCCCGCGAAAGCGGGAATCCAGGCGGCTTAACTACAGGCCACTGCTGAAGTTCCCTGGATGCCCGCCTGCGCGGGCATGACGAAACCCTATCCCTCAAAATTAAATGGACTGACTACTAGAGACTAGAGGCTTGGGTGGGGAGGACCAGTCTCTAGCCTCCAGCCTCTAGTCTCAAGAGCGACAAGCCCCCAGTCCCAAGCCCCTAGTCCCTAGTTTTGCGATCCCAAAGAAGGAGGAACCCCTAATGTCCACCCGTATAAACATTTCGTCCGGCGCTCCCTACGAGCCAGTGTTCGGTTACTCACGCGCAGTGAAGGTTGGCAATCAGATCTTCGTTTCTGGCAGTACCGCGATTCAACCGGATGGGTCAGTTGCCGGTGTTGGCGACATGTATACACAGGCACTCACCACTTTACGCACGATTGAAAAGGCCCTACAGCAAGGTGGCGCGTCAATGAAACATGTCGTGCGCACGCGTATGTTTGTCACCGACGTCTCCAAGACCGAAGCCGTCGGCAAAGCGCACGCTGAGTTCTTTCGCGATATTCGTCCGGCATCAACCCTCGTGGAAGTATCGCGCTTAGTTCATCCTGACATGCTGATTGAAATTGAAGCTGATGCAGTCATCACTGATTGAGAGGGAACCATGTCAAGCGCAGAACTCTGCTTCATAACGGCGACCGAACTCACACAACGTATTCGTTCTAAGGAGCTTTCATGCCGCGAGGTGATGGACGCACATCTTGCCCAGATCGAGCGGGTCAATCCCACAGTCAATGCAATTGTCACCTACCTTCCTGAACGAGCACGAGAAGGCGCAAAACAGGCTGATGAGGCAATTGCCCGTGGAGCAGAGCTTGGCTCACTGCATGGGTTGCCGATTGCTCATAAAGATTTGGTGTTGACCAAAGGCATTCGCACGACGCTGGGCTCGCCAATCTTCAAAGATTTCGTTCCAGATCAAGACGAAATTATCGTCGAGCGCCTGCGGGCTGCCGGAGCTATCACCATCGGCAAGACTAACACGCCAGAGTTCGGGGCAGGATCACAAACCTTTAACCAAGTGTTTGGTGAGACGTTGAATCCGTATGATCTGACTAAGACCTGTGGCGGCAGTAGTGGCGGCGCAGCCGTGGCCCTAGCCTGTGGCATGATGCCGATTGCTGATGGCAGTGATCTCGGCGGCTCACTGCGCAATCCCGCCAGCTTTTGTAACGTGGTCGGTTTTCGTCCGTCACCTGGTCGCGTGCCAGTCTGGCCCTCACGTATTGCCTGGTGTCCATTACCAGTCGAAGGACCAATGGCGCGCACGGTACAAGACACCGCATTACTACTGAGCGCGATGGCCGGTCCAGACGCACGTGCGCCCATCTCTATCAGTGAGTCCGGCGAACAGTTTCGTCGCCCGTTAGAGCGATCATTCACAGGTGTGCGTATCGCCTGGAGTCAAGATCTTGGTGGCTTGCCAGTTGATCCGCGCGTAACCGCAGCGATGGAAAAACAGCGCTCGGTGTTTTCCTCGCTAGGCTGCGCCATAGAGGAAGCAACCCCAGACCTTCGCGATGCCGATGAAGCGTTTCGTGTGTGGCGTGCGTGGATGTTCGATCTTGGCTATGGCGACATGCTGGCGAAACATCGCGAACAGATGAAAGACACGGTGATTTGGAACATTGAAGAAGGCATGAAACTCACCGGCCCCCAGATCGGACGGGCGGAACGCAAACGCACGGAACTCTATCAGCGTATGCGCCAGTTCATGGAGCAGTACGAATTCCTGATTCTGCCTGTCTCTCAAGTACCACCATTCGACGTCAAACAGCGCTACATTACCGAGATCAACGGCGTAAAGCTGGACACATACCTCGATTGGATGCGTTCGTGCTACTACATCACCGTCACCGGCCTCCCGGCGATTTCGGTTCCGTGTGGTTTCACACCAGAAGGCTTGCCGATCGGCGTGCAAATTGTCGGACGACATCATGATGATTTTGGCGTCTTGCAACTTGCCCATGCTTTTGAGCAGGCGACGGGATTTTGGAGACAACGGCCTCAGATTTCGTAGGATGAGAAAGAAGGAAATGGTGGGCAATGCTTTTATACGGTGGGCACGGCCCACCTAACGGAACTCCACGTTCACAAAGAAATAGTGGGCGATACCCACCCTACTGTTTTTTTCTATTCATCCGCCGAAACTCCGCAAACGCCTCTCCCACATACCCAGCCAGTTTCTCCAATTCAGGCACTGTGTCTGGACACGCGAGCAACCCAACTCCAAGTGTATCCCCACAACTCAAGAGCGTGATATTGAGTCCGATCGTTCCCATCAGCACGCTCATGGGATAGATCACTTCGAGTTTGGCGCCGTGAAAATACAACTCCTGATTCAGACCCGGAACATTAGAGATGGTCAGATTTGCCGCAGGAGCAACGAATTCATTCACCCCCAATAAGTCTGTCATCAGTGGAAGACTGCCTCGCAACACCGCAAGCCAGTTATTCGCTTCCGGCGAACGTGTCAGTGTGTCTTGTTTCGCGGCTTCAGCACTAGCGCGGATTTCTTGGAAGCGTGCGCGCGCATCAGCAAGGTGCGTCGCCAATGATACACAGGTCATCGCAATCTGATTACTGGGACGGGTGTCACCTTCCCGCCGGGTCGAGATCGGCATCCACGTCGTCAACGGCGTCTCCGGTAACGCCTGCTGATCCAACAAATAGCGCCGCAACGCACTCGCGCAAATCATCAGCACGACATCGTTGACGGTTGCGTCAGCCTGCTTCGCTGCTGTCCGTATCTCTTGTAATGAGAGATCACACGAGGCAAACCGCCGTCGGTTAGTAATCTGACGGTTGAAGAGCGTGCGTGGCGCCATGAAGGTTGAGACTTCCGACCCCTGGTATGCCCCAATCGTGTAGAGCAGCGAACGGACCGTTTCGGTTGAGGCAATCGGCGCTGCGGACATCACTCCTTCAGAGAGTGAGGAAAAAAACTGCATGATCTTCGTCGAGACGTTTCGCTCTCCCTCGTTCGCAGCTTGACGTTTCGGTAATTGGGCGTGCCACAGCAACTGTGAGTGATCTTTCGCTGAGGTAGAGAACGTATTCAGCCACAAACGAATGGCAGAGATGCCATCAGCCAGAGCGTGATGTATTTTGACGTAGATTGCCCCGCACCCTCCTTCGAGCCCCTCGATGAACGCAACTTCCCACAACGGGTGCCGACGATTGAGCGGCTGGGCATGTAACCGTTCTGCGAGCGTGTACAGTTGTCGGCGCGTACCCGGCTTCGGCAAGGCAAGATACTGAATGTGAGACGCGACATCGACCTGTTCCTCTTCAACCCAGCCCAGACCAACACCTTTGCGACGCAAGACCAAGCGAAACAGACCTTCTGTGCGTTGCCAGTCACTATGCGTTTCGACAGCACGCTGAAAGAAGCCATCTTTCGCGCCTTTCGGGAGCTTGAAGATCGCCAACCCGCCGACATGGCCAGTTTGCACCTGTGATTCAAGTGCCAAGAACGCGAGATCGATGAGCGTCAGTGCTTTATTCATGGTTCTTTTACTTAATGACCGTTAGACCTCGTGGTGAAGAATTCCGACCGTTCCCACTGTCGTCCTTCTGTTGCGGCGCATACGCAGCCGCCGCACGACGCCGCGGTGATCGGTGTCGCGGTCTAGCGGCTTGCGCATGCGCTGGACGAGCATGAAATGTATCCAGTGCAAGTTCTTCTGCGATCAAGCGACGGAAGTCATCGGCGGCAATCGCTCCAACTTCATGGCCGGTTTTCTGTTCCAGGGTAGTGCACAGTCCTTCCCAGATTGCTTCCCGTCGAGCGATCTCGTCTGCGTCACGTACACGGCCAAAATTCGGTCGACGCAGCGGCAGCCCCAATACTCGCACATCATTGCCGACTCGATGCACGAGTGTCCCCACTCGCTGTAGCCACCAAAGATCACGCTTAGTCGTTCAAGTCCGTCCGCCAACCGACTCTCGTTTACCGCGTTGAGGACGGTCTTCACTACCGGGAAGGCCACGTTACGGTATAATGTCGGATCAGCGCGACGGACCTTCACACCCAGTTCCTCATAAATAATGCGCATCATATCGTCGAAACGAATTCGATTATCGGTTGCTAGATGAATTCGTTGCCCAACGGCATCAGGCGTTGCCAGAGCAGCCAGGATTCCTGCAACCACACGATCAACAGGGACCAGGTTGATTTCCGCCGTGTTATCGCCGGGAAAACTATTGGCCACAAGACCGATCAACCAGGCCTTCAGTTGTTCATTCAAGGTATTGGCTTGTACGGCAGCCTGATGCACACGACCAAAGGCGTTGACCGGCGCATTGACGACTTTGGTGTCTCCACGATTGTTGCCGGTACGCGCTTCGCCGATGACAATGGCAGGCAGGAGCTGCGTGACTCGCAGGCCCTTCTCAATCATAAACCGATCGGTCTCGATCGAGGCCATCGCTTTTGTGAGTTCGTAGAAATTGTTGTAAAAGTGGCGCGGGAAATCGAGCACGCTCTCTTGCGCAAAAGAGTGCCGTTTACGTCCATGAATATAGGATGTTTCAATCGCGATATGATTAATGAACGGCGATTCTTCACTTTGCTGCAACGCTAACGAGAAGGTCAGTGCATTACGACAGCCCAAGACATTGGCACGAAATGACGCCTCGTAGGGGTCGTCAAATGAGACACTGGCGGCACAATGGATAACGTGAGTGACCTTGCTGCGCAGTCGTTCCACAATCTCGGGAGCTATTCCCAATTGCGGCTGCTCAATATCGCCAGCAACAAACTGAAACTTCTTTGTCGTCGGTCCAGTCACCTGTAGCCGCTGCAACAGGAGAGCACCACGTTCGTGTGGAGAGAGTGTTTTGGTTACCGCTTTGGTTTTCGGATCACGCAACGTTTCTGGACGAACCACCGCAATGACTTCAGCGATACGCGGATCGCTTGCGGCTTGGTACAGAATCTCCTTACCCACGAAACCCGTCGCGCCGGTGAGCAGGACGACGAGTTGAGGCTTGCGCCCACGAGCACGAAACAGCTTGCGTGCATCACGCTGTAGTCGTTCAATACGAGTGGAGACTTCTTTCTCTGCTAAATGGGCGGGGGCACGAAACTGAAAAACCGCATCTCGGTCGACAACTCCGAGAAGCTTCTTCGCTTGATGTTCAAGATCTACACTGCCAACCGCCCGGCCCACTGTTTGTGCCATAAGCGACCCGACCGTGTTGACGATCCGTAACCCTTGCCGAGCCAATGCCTCACTACCAGTTAACTGGATCGCGCGACTGGCAAGAAACTGCGCAGTGACTTCTAACGGGTGGTGATCGCGATACGCATGAATGAGAAGATCATCGGGATCGATCGGGCCCGGCATCTCCTCACCGGTATGCGTGTTGATCCGCATCACGTAGCGCGCCGGATTGCTAGCATCACTTTCAGCTGTTGTTCGTGCAGTACTCATAATGGCGGATTGTAGATTGCGGACTGCGGAATTGCCAGTTGCGGACTGCGGATTTCGGATTGTGAATCGAGGATTGTGGATCGTGGATTGTGGAATAGCAAAGAAAGGGGCTCAATGAGACCACAGACCATTCGTACACTTGATGCTGGGACGTTGCGATTCTGTCATTCTGAGCGGAGTGAGGAATCTCTCTGCGAGACCCTTCGTTGCACTCAGGGTGATAGCTTAGGTGTACCAATCTCTCCTGGTTCGATTTAGATTTTTGCTAATCCTCGTTCTCCAATCCGCAATCCACAATTTTTCCCTTCCCCTTTACGTCCTTCCTGTTCCGTTTTACGTTCTCGTCCATGCTCCTGAATGAGATCCACGGCCAAGACGCAGCAATTGCGACATTGCGGCATGCGCTAGGGCGCGACCGCCTCGCACATGCCTATCTCTTTGTCGGTCCGGCGGGTGTGGGAAAGAAACAGGCGGCCTTGGCGCTCGCCCAAGCACTCCTTTGCACTACGCACCCCGGCACGGGCTGCGACACGTGTACTCACTGTGTCATGCTGAGAGCACGGACGCATCCAGATGTCCAATTCGTGGCACCGGAAACAGGGAAACAGTCAGTCTCTATTGACCAAGTGCGCGATTTGCAACGCCTGCTCAGTCTGCGTCCTGTACACGGAAAAAAAAAGGTGGCGATCGTTGAAGAGGCCCATACGCTCACACCTGCGGCCCAGAGTGCGTTGCTCAAGATTGTCGAAGAGCCTCCCGGAGATGCTCTGCTCGTGCTGTTAACCCTGAACTCTGCCACGTTATCGCGCCCCCTACTCTCGCGCTGCCAGCAGATGCGATTTTCCGCATTGTCAGCTTCCATCATTGAAACCCTGCTCACGCAGACACACGGCAAGGACAACGAAACGGCCCAGGCGCTCGCGTTGTATAGTCGCGGAAGCATAGGGCGCGCGCTCAGCCTTGACCCGCAATTGTTCACTGAAGAACGACGCTACGTCGAAGAAGAGTTACAGAAACTGCGCAGTGCCTCGTTTACCGATCTTTCTCGTTTCGCAGAATGGGTAGTTGCCAATCGCGTGAAGAAGTCGGCCAGGAACAGCGATGCTGCAGACGAGCATATGACTGGTGGTGATCGCTTAGAGATCGTCCTGTCATGGTACGAAGAAGTGCTACGCTACGCGGTGCTCGGTGCTGACGGAGTAATCCGCCATCATAGTTGCCTGTCTGCCATTGCCCAACTTGCTACCCAGCTCGGCGTCGAGGGGGCTCTGCAACAGCTCACAATCGTCTATGATACACTGCAAGCGCTTGGGCGGAATGCAAACCGCCAGTTAGCGGTTGAGGATATGTTACTCAGACTTTCGCAGAAAACATGAGACTAGGGGCTTGGGACTAGTGAAGAATAAAAGGGGACGTATTACGTTTCACTCTTCTCGTTACATTTTACGCATTACGTTTTATTTTTTTAATCTCTAGTCCCAAGTCCCTAGTCCCTAGCCCCAAGAGGTTCTATGCCACAAACCTACTTTACTACGCCAATTTACTACGTGAACGGTGATCCGCATCTTGGTAGTGCGTACACGATGATCATCACCGACACGCTGGCGCGCTATTACCGCGCACGAGGTTGGGAGACCTTTTATCTCACCGGTACCGATGAACACGGCAACAAGGTCGCCGAAGCGGCCGCACAGGCTGGCGTCTCTCCGAAAGAGTTCACCGATCGTGTCAGTGCGTCGTTTCGCGCGGCGTGGGATGTCTGCGATATTACCTACGACCATTTTATTCGCACGACTGATCCGTATCACATCCAGTACGTGCAAGAGTTTCTTACCAAAGTCTACGAAGCGGGGGATATTGAGTTTCGTAGCTACGGCGGACTCTATTGCGTTGGCTGCGAGCGCTTTTACACTCCCAAAGAATTGCGCGATGGCAAATGTCCGGACCACCTCACCGAACCGAAGTACATTGAGGAAGAAAATTATTTCTTCCTCATGAGTAAATACCAAGAGCGGCTCCTCAAACATATCGAAGCCAACCCAGATTTCATTCGCCCTGAAGGCTTCAAGAATGAAGTCATCGGCATGCTGCGCGATGAGAACCTCGGCGATCTGTGTATCTCGCGCCCAAAGAGCCGCTTGACGTGGGGTATCGAGTTGCCGTTTGATCAGCGCTACGTCACCTACGTGTGGTTTGATGCATTGATCAACTACATCAGCGGCCTGAAATACAAAGGCGAAGATGTCTATGAAAAGTTCTGGCCAGTCGCACAACACATCATCGGCAAAGATATTCTCAAACCACACGGCGTGTTCTGGCCGACGATGCTGATGTCCGCTGGCCTGCCACTCTACAAACATCTTAACGTGCATGGCTTCTGGACGGTCGAAGGCCAGAAAATGTCCAAAAGCCTCGGCAACGTCATCTCACCACTAGAGATGAAAGAGAAGATCGGGCTTGATGCATTTCGTTACTTCTTGTTACGTGAAAGCGTATTCGGACAGGATGCCGATTTTCGTCAAGAGAATCTCATCAACCGTTATAATGGTGATTTGGCGAATAATTTAGGCAACCTCGTCAGTCGGACGTTGTCGATGCAAGATCGTTACTTTAAAGGTGTCGTGCAGCCGTTGAGTTCACCGATACCAAATATCGATGCGCATCTACGAGTATCAGTTGCCCGAGCAATCAGTGAAGTAGAAGAGCACGTTGGCAATTTGGCGTTAAACCGCGCTTTGGAGTCAGTCTTCCGTGCGACCAACGAAGCCAACAAGTACATTACGGAAACTGCGCCGTTCACGCTGGCGAAGGATCAAGCACAGATGCCACGCGTCGGTGCTGTATTGCACAATTTGTTGGAAGCGTTACGTATAACCGCGCAGTTGTTGCTTCCGTTTTTGCCGGAGACCAGTAGCAAGTTGTTGACGCTACTGAATCTCCCGAAAGAACAGTGGAACAACTACGGCTTACCGTGGGGCCAGGCGTTTGCGGTCGGGCACCAGGTGCAGAAGTCACAAGCGCTGTTCCCGAGATTGAGCGCGGAAGGATAAAGACTGCAGGATAGCGAATCGTTTCGATGTCACGCTTGAGCCTTTTTCGTCCCGTAGGGACGGTTGACGGTAGCCAGGTCGTGTACGGCCTGGATGTGATGGCACCTGATTCTCCGCGTCGCGTAGCGATGCGATGGGTATGATGTTGATCCTTTCCCGGCCTTGAAAGGCCGGGCTACCTTCAAATGCCGCTCCGCGGCTAAAGACAACCCCAGTAAAATTTCCCATGAGGTGATTACTCATGCTGTTTGCCGACTCACACTGCCATTTAACCGACGTAAAATTCGACGATGACCGCGACGCCATGCTTACCCGTGCACGGGAAGCAGGAGTGTCGCGCTTCATTGTCATCGGCGCCAACGGTGATTTCGTGCACAACGAGAAAGCGGTTGCGCTTGCACAAGAACACGAAGATGTCTTTGCTGTCGTCGGTGTTCATCCGCACGATGCCAAGTCGATTACCGATGAAACATATGTGCGGATACGCGAACTCGCACAGCAACCTAAAGTCGTCGGCTTAGGTGAAACTGGTCTCGACTTCTACTACGACAACTCACCCCGCGACGAACAACGATTGCACTTTCGCAAGTTCATTCGCCTCGCCCGCGGGTTGCAGTTGCCGTTATCGATGCATGTGCGCGATGCCTATCCAGAAGCCGCACAGATTTTGCGTGAGGAAGGTGAAGGCCAGATTCGTGGCGTGATGCACTGCTTCACTGGCAGTGCTGACGAAGCACGAATGCTGCTTGAGCTTGGTCTTTATATTTCCTTCAGCGGCATTGTCACATTCAAAAGCGCGACAGATCTACGCGAGGCGGCACACAATGTTCCGCTTGATCGCCTGTTCATTGAAACCGATTGTCCGTTGCTCGCACCATTGCCATATCGGGGCAAACGCAACGAGCCAGCGTATGTCGTGCAGGTCGCCAAGATACTGGCAGAAGTAAAAGGGCTTACGACGGCAGAGATCGGAGAGGCGGCCTGGCAAAATACCCGAGTGTTGTTTGGCTGTTGAGAATTTAGCCGACAATGAGCCCCAATCGCTCGAAGACATAGAGCGTTGCCGCATTACGCGTCTCCACACCCAATTTCAGATACACCCGCTCCAAGTGGGTCTGCACGGTCCGTGTGCTGATCGACAGAATGATGCCGATCTCAGGATTGGTTTTCCCTTGCACCAGCCAATAGAGCACCTCGGCTTCGCGGGAACTGAGCCCTCACACTATGAGTGAGGTAGGTGTCAGGCGTGTTGTTCGTTCTTCCAATAACAACGTGTGCTGATTCTCATTCACGTCGGTCAGTAAACGGATGGATAACTGCGTATTCTCGCGCTTTAACATCAAAGATGAGAACGGCTGAGGGGGCGTCTCGGTTTGTGTCCTCTGTGCGTGCTGCTGAAGGAACCACCGACGCACCTCAGCTGGCAACCATTCACCAGCGTTGGGCAGATAGCCACAATACGTCGCTAACCAGCGCCGGGCCTGGTCAGTACACGAGTGTATACGACCGTTGCTCTTGACGATGATGACGCCACGGTTGCTTTCCTCAATAGCCTGCCGCAACCGGCGGTTCTCGTCCTGCAGCTCGCTCCACGTCTCGGCGTTGGTATAGGCTTGCACCAAGTACGGTCGCAAGTGGTTCATTCCCGTGCTCCTGACCGAGAATCCCGCATCCGCCATGTGGCGGATACGAAGAACACCCATCAGTCTTTTCCATGTTCGTCTTACAACATCGGATCTTGTCCTGTCCAGATACCTCCCTGTCGCACTCCGCTGCAGTAGATGAGAACTAGAGCGGCACGAGCCGCTCATGGCACGCGAGACTACCGCACCATTCGGTCAGCGCATTTTAGTCACTATCAGTGAGTTAATCCTATTTGGAGCCAAAAAATGGGACCTGCGAACAATTGTCGCCGTCCGGTGAAGTGTGGAAGAAGGAACGGTGAGCGATCGAAAACCGTTCGACGTTGAAGGCGGTTTGGCGGGCGGAGTCAGGCAACACCGGCGGACAAGGGGAAAAGGCCGGAGGATGCAAAATATTTTTACCCATGAGACCTGAATACGTGATCCGATTTCCTCTTGAGCAACGACTTCTTAAGTAAGTAAATAAATGCACGGACTGCCGTCTGGCACCCGTGCAAAGAAATAGGGCCAAACCCGAGGTGACTCGGGGACGGAAAGCCCACGGAATTTGCGCTGCTCAACTCCTCTCTACAGGAGTGAAGAGCTGTCAAGTTGGACGGGTTGCCAGCGGTGACCACTGTAATGGTCACACGGTAACCCGGCTTTTTTTCGGTTCCCGCCCTCGCCTGTCAAGGAGAGGGCAGCAGTCGCGCAAGCGGCTGCGGGTGAGGTTTATCAGGAAGGGAGTTCATCATGGCACGCACGAAACGCACCCCTCAGCACTTCAACGGCGGGTTATGTCCTAGAATCCCTGTAAAGCGAGGGGCGTAGACGGGAATCACTTCTGCGGTAGGTAATCAAGTAGCGAACAAGATTACTAACCATATAGTAAGGAGGACTCCCGTATGGAGAAGAAAATAGCACCGAGTGAACAGAAAGCACAGGCGTTACGGACGTTATTGCAGGGACATCGGGATGGGCAAAGTGGCGAAGAGTTACTGAGCACGATTGTCCGTCTATCCACTGAGCGGATTTTGCAAGAAGCCTTAGAGCACGAACAAGCGGAAGCGTTAGGGCGGGGGCGGTACGAAGCGCGGGGAGCGAAATTAGGGTATCGCAACGGGTATGAGCAGGGGACACTGAAGACCGCCGAAGGCCTCTTTCATGTGCAGCGGCCCCAGATTCGGGGGCGCGAGGAACCGTTTCGCTCGGCATTATGGAACCAGATGGCCACCACCAGTGACGTGCTCAAACGCTTAATCGTGGAGATGTATGTAGGCGGATTGTCCCAGAGAGATATTGAGTACAGTTTAGAAAGTGCGCTGGGCCATTTCGTCCTGGGCAAAAGTACGGTCAGCGAGATCAGCGCAACCTTGAGTGAGGAATATGAAGCGTGGCGGACCCGAGATCTGAGTCAAGAAACCGTGACCTACCTCTTTATTGATACCGTCTATGAACCACTCCGGCGCTGGGGCCAGAAAACCGGCATCCTCTGTGTGTGGGCCATCTGTGAGGATGGACGCAAAGTATTGGTCCATCTCTCAACCACGAATAGTGAGAGTTATGAGAGTTGTGTGGACGTCTTGCGGGAGTTGGTCAAACGCGGAATGCGGACGCCGATCACGATTACCACCGATGGAGCGGGAGGCCTGACCAAGGCGATCGATGCCGTGTGGCCCAAGTCCTTACGCATCCGGTGTTGGTTTCACAAGATGCAGAACTTTCAGCAGAAAGTGCCCGCCCGCGCGTGGCCAGAGGTCAAGGCGTTACTGGTGGATATGCGCGATGCGCCGAGTCGGGAGAAAGCCGAACAGAGACGGGACGCCATTGTCGAACAGTACCAGCGGGAGTTTCCCGAGTTGTGTCGCTGCTTATTAGATGATGCCGACGCCAGTCTCAATCATCTGGCCGTCCCGCAACGCCATCAACAATATGTGCGCACCTCCAATCTGGTGGAGCGGACTTTTGTCGAAGAACGCCGCCGCACCAAGGTCATTCCGCACCTCTGGGCAGAAGGCGATGTGGTGATGTTGGTCTACGACGTGTTGATTCGCGTCAGTGAGCGGTGGGACAAGAAGTGTTTCAGTGAATTGGAACAACAACAAATGCGGAGCTTGCGTGTGCACCTCAAACTCGATGAACAGGAGGTGAGTGCCGGAGAAATATCACAGCCAGTCCACACCCGTAGAAGTGCCGCGTCTGCTGCCTAACTTCAGGTTACAGGAAGAGAAGGACTTGACCCCATTTCTGTTTCAAATCATAATTTTTGAATAGCCTCGATCCCGCTCTACTCCAATTCACTACAATTCACGCTGAAACAAAACATCTTGAAACGCCGCTAAACAATTTGGCAAATGGAAGTGGATCATGACTGATTCCAGAGAATTTATCCGCGCCAGTTCCTCCACCCTTGAATTGTCGGCAATACTCGTCCAGCCGACGTTGGAGTTGCTTGGTGTCAGCGTCGCTGCAGCGAATGCACTGGCCGAAGTCGGTATCAAGACCATCTTCGACCTGGGGACTTCGAACCTGTTCGCGACTGCCGCCAGTGTCCTTTCCATGACCGCTAGCGGCGGAACTTCCGCGAGGTTTGGACTCGTTTAAGGAGATCTGCTTAATGACAAGGCGAATTTTTCGCCACCTGATGTCGTTCCGGGACTCCCTATCGACAACCTGCGTCTCCTCTCCGCCGCGCAGGCGAAGGACTTGACTGCGGCCCTGGATGTCAAGACGATCCGTGACCTTGCGCTCTGGCCTCCGAGCATAGCTGCTCGACGCCTTGTGGGAGAGTCGTTCGGCACCACAATGGATCCGGAAGAGATTCAAACCGAGGAGTTGCGTCCTCGCATGGGGCAGTACCCAACGGAGCGCGTCTACTATTCGACCTTGACGATGCTGCAGATGTTGGGGGATGGTGTAAGCGCCCAGGAAAATCTGACCGGACCCATTTCGCTGAATGCAGCGCTCGATCCGGGAGGCCTGAATCGCCCGGCCATCGGAGCGCTGTTGACCTTCTCGCAGTCCTGGTATTCTCAGGGTGTCACGCTTGGGCATATGCTACATTCTCTGGCGTTGGCGCCGGGCGAGGCGACCAGAATCACAGTCATCGACTGGTCACGGCGAACAGCGTCGTTGGCATCGGAGAGCGTCGCAGAAGGGGAACGACTGTCACACAGCACTAAACATGTCCGGTCGTTGAGCGAAGTCCAGTCGGCGGTCGCCGGCTACATGCAACGCGGAGGTTCTCGTTCCAGCAGTTCCTCGGATTCATCGAGTGGAGCAGTCGCAGGGGCCATTGGAACCGGTCTGGTCACCAGTCTATTCGCCAGTGGGGACGTTTCGGGTGGTTATCAGGCGGCCGGTACAACCGCAGAGGCCGAAAGCTCGGGGTGGTCGATCGGCACCCGGTCGATCTTCGCGGAGATGGCCCAAAACGTTAATGACCGGACGGAACAACATTCCAACAGTGTTCGTAACCGTCGTGCGACGGCCATTCGGGAAGTTTCGCAGAGCGAGCACCAGCAAGTCAGTACACGGATTGTCGCAAATTACAATCACATGCACGCTTTGACCGTTCAATACTACGAGGTCGTTCAGGTCTATCGGACGGAAGTGAAACTGGAGCGCGCGGATCGATGCCTTTTCTTGCCGATGGAATTGATCGATTTTGATCCGGAGAATCCGGCTGCGATACAGTTCGTCGAGCGGTTTCGGCCGGCGCTTTTTGCCGCCGCCCTTAACACCCGCATTCGATTTCTGTTGTCGGACGATTCCTGGAATGGAATCCGTACCGTGAGCTTGACACCGGACGCAAAGAGTTGGCTTTCGTCACGCCAGGGAAATGCAGCGATTACTGACGCGGTTAACGTGTTCACGGGTGCAGTGTTTCAGGCGGGATCCGCTGGCGGCGTTTCGCCGAACGGACCGGCAATTTTTCAGGGCATAGCGGCAAATGCGGTCAATATCATTACGGCGCGAGCCAAGGACGTGACCTTTACCGAGTCGGCGACGTTGACCGAATCAAAAGCCTTGATTCCTAACATGATCAACGCCGTGCAAAGTTTTCCAAACACCGCAAGCTTTCAATCAAGCGTCGCCATTGACCGAATGAATGCCGCAATGGACAACGCTGGCCCGGCGGTGTTTCGTGCCGTCCGGGATTCGCTGGCCTGGAACGACGAGGCCATCGCGGCCCTGATTCGTGTTCTGGGACGTTCACCCTTGCGAGCAGAATCCGATAGCCTGTTTATCCCGGAGACCGTCCAGGTCCAGTCCATTTCTGTCACTAACCCGGAGGTGAAGAAAGGCCGTCTTGACCTGACCAGCGGTCCGGTTCCCTTTACATTGGCCGATGGCAGGGTGGATTTGGCGTCCCTGGCACCCGCCAGAATTATCCCTACGATGGAAGATATAACGGCCATCTTTTTGGAGATTGCTGGCTCGAACACGACGCCGGGATCGATGCAGTTGAACTGCATCGATCAGGGCCGCCACTTTTCGCTGCCTCCCGTACCGTTGGAATCAGGATCGGGAATGATACGGATCCTCCGCATCGACATTCAGGAGACCGAGCTGGACAAGGAAATCCTGGCTCACCTGAATAGCCACCGAAGTTACTACAGCCGGGCCGTTTTTCGCAGACTGGACACGGCCACATTGACTCAAGTCCTGTCGCACTACAAATGGCGAAGCAGGCCGTTGATTGAGATCGTTGAGCCTGGTCCGGTGCAGGTCGTTGGCAACTACATGACCTTGCGTGCGCCAGTCGATGCGCACGAAGATTGTGGAATACCCTTGAGAGAATTGGGCATTCCTCAGCCCGACGAAACATCTGGCGACCCAAAGTACGTCCCATGGCAAGAATATTTACAGAAACGCGGTCTTAACCTGTCCCAGCCGGCGAACCAGCGCCTCATCCCGATTCCCACGGATGGAGTTTTCGCCGAGGCAGTGCTGGGGCGAGCCAACTCCGCCGAAAAGCTCGATCTTACCCGTTTTTGGAATTGGCAAGACTCTCCGATCCCATTCGCTCCGCCGGAAATTTCGCCCGTTGGAACCGGAAGTCGGGCGACTCCGGACGACCTCAAGCCCGGCCAATTATCGCCTCCGGTACTGAATATCGTTAACCCAACGTCTCTTCCAAACCCGACGGGCATTGGCGCTTCGCTTGGAGCTCTTAGCAGCTTGAACTTCAGGGACATGAGCGGGCTGGCCGGAACGCAACATCTCGTACAGGCGGGCATGGATGGCACGATGCAAGCGGCTGCAGTTGCCGGGCAACTTGCCAGCGAGAATATGCGGACCGAAGCCCAGAAGTCCGTAGCCATGGGGCAGATCGCGGCGGACCTGGTGAAGTCGCTTGTTGGAGCGGGTGGAAGTGGCAGTTCGAGCGGTGGTCTTACCGGAGCTGCAACGAAGATCGCTCATGGGCGAAAAATGGATGAACGTAATCCCGCGTCTCGCACAGGAAGCAATGCCGATACGAGGACCGGACTTTCAAGTGGCGGGTCGGAAGGTGATCGCGGGGAATCCGCGAAAAGAGCTCTCGATAGCTTTGGAGAATCGCTATCCCATGCATCAAGAACTCCCAGCTTCGAAGAAAACGCCTATAATCAAGTCGTTCATGGTCCGATAGGCGAGGCTCCAGGCAATTTGCTTCGCGATTTTCTCAAGCCCGTTTTGCAAAACACATCAAATCAAATAACTCCGTTGTCGTTTGTCAACAAATCCAATAAATCGGTAAGTCATAAATATACCAAGTATGGATTTAGGCCTTCAGCGGGATGGGGTAAATTTGACCAGATTGAATATAATTCGGAGACTCAAGTACTTACTATTACAGTTAAAGCTCAAATAACGATCGAACCATGGATGCCTCCTGAGGGTATCAGCCCGGAAATGGCAAATCGTTGGCCTGGATTCATCAAAACTATGGAACAATCGTGTAGAGAGACTTTTCGCCTAAATGTTGAATGTTGGGGAGGCTGGCATCGATTCGTATGCAATGAGCCAGGAATTTCGAACCTGTTTGCCGAAGTCAGGTGCGAAGTTGAAGAAATGGGAAGCGGAACCCTCGCTCCAAATACTATTTTCACAAAGGTCACCTTCGGAAGCGTAGGACAAAAAGCGAAAATGTTTACTTCTACCTCAATCATTTTAGATCACACAGACGGGTTTGACAGGGACATTGATAGGGATATTACTGCTCTTACCTGTATCCCTGAACGACCTAAAGAACATATTGAGGCTTTAATGGGGTTTCCTCCTGTTCCTCCTGAGACGTATAAATACCGTACCATAATGCATGAGGTAGGTCATCTATTTGGACTAGGTGATGAATATGATGCTAATGAGGAGGGATATCAGAAAGGCAGTCCTGTTGCACATACGGCTCTTGTCAAGAAAGATCTAAATAAAGACATATTTCATGGCTGGACCGACCAGAGCATTATGGGAAAGGCGTATAGTAGCGGCAAAATCCTGGATGTACACGGTGTCACCTTTCTGGAGGCCCTACGAGCCTTGACAGGATTGAGCTGGAAATTCGTCTAGTGATCGCGAGCGAATGACTCGTATAGTGAAACTACCAACGAGGACTGGGCGGGTACGTAGATTGCCTTCGAGGGGCAACAGTGAAGAAAAAGGACATACGTTATTCCAGATGACGATGGACGGCCCGGCTGGACCAGATCCCACTTCCGATGGTGAGGGCTATCGGTTTGACAAGTCCGGGACAACGGCGTTCGAGGCCTGGTCGATCAGCAGGCCGCTTCAGCCGCTGGAGGTCAACGAGATTGCGTTGTCGACGTTGCACACGCCGCCGCGGGTCGCGATCGCCCGACCGTCATCGGAGATCTCCGTCAAGTCCAAGAGACGCCTCCATCAAGCCTCCTCATTCTGCAGCACTCTCAGCTAATTTCATCAGCCACCCGCCGAAAATCCCGACGCCGATAATGCTTGTCCATTTTTCCCAACCCGCCACCAGCCGTTAGCAAAGTGCTGTGTCCCCGTATTCCTGTCCTGAATAGGGCCTTGGGTGCACGTGCTGAACGACGGGCGCGCTCGCTACCTGAGACCGGACTACTTCTTGCGGCGGATATCAGCGGTCACATAGGTCGTCCAGGTTCCGTCCATCTGGGCCTCGGAAGTCAGCACGATATGGTCGTCGGATTTGAATTCGTACGAGTCGCGATAACGGATCGTTCCTTCGCCTCCCATCATGTTTGGCCCGTCGGCCTCCAGCGACAGTTTCTTGCCCGACTCATCGACGGTGCCCTCATAGAGCCACATGATGTTCATGAAGGAGTCGACCCAGCTGCCGATGTATTTTTTCTTTGACTCGTCGTAGCCGATGGTCAGGATAGCGTTCACGGTCACACCGCCGCCCATGTTGCCGGAGACGTTGTTGATCAACCATAATTCGCCAAGCATTTTGAAGGACATCGTGCCTTTAGGCGCGGCGTCGCCAGCATCTTCGAGAGTCTGGCCCGGTGCCAGCATCGTCGTAGTCCATTCTCCTTCGAACTGGTGAAGCCACTTGTGAGCTTCGACAGGTTGCGACATCGGCGGCATGGGCATTTCGGGAGTGCCCTGGGCTTTTGCGCCACCTGCGCTCAGCAGTGCCAATGACAATACAGTGAAGATTCGTGCAATCATTTTTTTCTCATTACTGGAAACGGGGAATCGAAATCGAAGCGGATATTGGGCCCGCGGCGGGCGCAAGTTGGGTATTTACAACGGGATAATTGTCGGTAACGGAGTCGGCACTAGCAATACCGCAGGCGCGTTTTTTCGCAGTTGCCGCTGACGGACGCCAAAGAGCGATTGAGCCTTGGCCGGGGACCAAGCGGAAACGATTCCCCAGACATTCTGACCGGAGTCACGGCCTATCTGGACAGCGCCAATTTTATCAGCCGAAGTGCGCTTGCACCCGGTTTTTGTCGGGCGAACGCAGGAACCGGAGGCTAGCGCCTTGCGGCTGATATTTGTCAATGTGGGAACCGGAGGCTAGCGCCTTGCGGCTGATATTTGCCAATGGCTTTGGCATTTTGAGTGCAAATGTGGAGCTGTCCAACTGAACCACTGGTCGGTGCCGGGAATGCCACGGCAATTTTTGCGTCGATCCAGCTAGATGCGTTAGTATCCGCCCTTGGCCTGCTTTCTTGCCCCTTTACCCTTCGTCACCTGACTTGTTCCAACAAGATTCTTTGAAAATCCTCATCCTGGAATTGAGGATATTCAGATATTTCCTTCATACGATTCCCCACACGATAGAATCCTCCCGCCCTGGCTCGCGTCAGATATTCCAAAGCCGATTTTCGGTACACTTCAGATTTGAGGAAATTTAGGGTCACCCATTAGAAGGCTCCTGTCACCCATTTATCAACTGTCCATTTGACCGGGACTTCCAACCGCTTTTCCATGCCACCATCTTCGCCGTCCAGTATGCCGGCTTCCTGGCGCGTTCAGCACTCGAAGTGAACGACTCGTCACAAACTCGTCTGTTTACTATCTTCCAACTCGTTGCCGCCTGTCGCTATGGGATTCATGACCTCTCCCGAACGGAGTTGGATCGTGCCTCCGGGTTCCCACGTTTCAATATGCCGCTCGAACTCGGGATCTTCCTTGGCTGCAAACAGTTTGGTAACCGTCGCCAACAACAGAAGCGCGTGCTCGTGCTAGATGTCGAGCCCCATCGCTACCAGAAGTTCATGTCCGACATTGCTGGCCAAGATATTGTAGCCCATAACCATGATCCCAAGCTGGCCATTCGTCAGATCCGTGACTGGCTACGGGTTTCTTCCCAGCAGCGTGATCTCCCTGGTGGAGAGCATATTTGGCAAGCATTCTCCGCTTTCCAGCGCGATCTTCCGCAGATCTGTGCGGAACTGCACTTGACTCCAGCGGAACTCACCTTCGTAGACTACCGCGACATCGTCATCCTCTGGCAACAGCGGCAAGATCCGGCTCGAACGGTGGAGCAGCTGTAAGGCACTACAAACGAAAGAACATAATTGCTCAAGTAAAGACCTCGCCTCCTGTGCCTTCCCTACAGCCTGCAGCCTATTTCCCCATTCATCATTTCGCATTCTTCGTTGTCCATGACTCCCAGACTCCTCGACTCCTAGACTTTTCCTCGCCCCATCGCCCGCTCGCCCGTTCGCCCATTCAGTTTCTTCGTGACTCCCAGACTCCTCGACTCTGCGACTCCTCGACTTTTCTGGACAGTTTGTGACCCTCGCTAGTTTCCCTGGCGCCCAGCCCCCGACAGAGGGGGCACGCGGCACCGGCGCGAGGAGTGAAAGATGAAAAAGATTGCAACGTCCCCCATTTCCTTCTCGCCCATTCGTTCTTCACGACAGAGAGAGCAAGCCGCCAGTGACACCTGGATCGATGGGTCTCGGCAAAGGGCACGTTTCAGCGTATAAAATTCGTATGGCGTTCTTCCGCTGTCCATATTTAGGAGCTGAAGTTGAGCTTACAGAAGAACGAGAGGTTCATATTGCTGAGCGCCACCCTGACCTGCTACCTGAGCATAGAGGGGCTATTGCCGGTACGCTTGGAGACCCAGATCAAGTGCGCCGGAGTGCTCGGTTTGGTAACGCCCGACTGTTTGTTCGATGGTTTGACGCGATTCGTGGTGGCAAGTACGTCGTAGTCGTTGTCGTCTCGGATGGTGCAATGCAGGGACGACGTTGGATTATCACCGCGTATCTTGCCCGCAAGCTGACTGAAGGAGAAGTAGAATGGAAGCGAAGTTAAGTTTCAAATACGATCGCGAAGCCGACATTCTGTACATTGATAAGTGCCATCCCTACGCTCAGCAAGAGACCGAAGAGCTGGGAGATGACGTAGTTGCCCGACTCAACCCCACCACAGGTGAGATCGAAAATCTTGAAGTGCTGTTCTTTTCGACGCGACTGCTGCGCAAAGAGATCTTCGAACTTCCCATCAATGCAGACCTTCGACTCGTAGAGTAATGGGTGACACTGAGACGCTCAGACACTGCCTCGCCCGTTCGCCCAGTTGCCCACTCACTCCTTCCGTGACACCGGACTGTTTTCGACTCCCAACCTCCTCGACTTTTTGTGACTCCGAACTGCCCTCAACAATTTCCTTGCAACGACCCCTAATTCCCCCTCCTTGTTGGCTATTCTTACTGTCGCCGTCGCACCCGTTCGCCCCGTCGCCCCCTCATTCGTCTTCGTTCACCGTTTCTCCGGTTCGCCGAGTCTCCGTTTCTTTTTCGGTGTGACTCCCCGACTCCTCGACTCTCAGACTCTGAGACTTTTTGTGACTCCGCACTGTCTTCGCCTCCCAGACGTGTTGTAACCTTTATTGCCTTGCAACGTCTCCTATGCTCCGGCGCTGCACTGTCCTGTTGTCATCACAATGGAGGTATGTCAAAGTGAGCCATAAACAGAATAGGCGACCACATGAGCACACGGAAACGCAAAGAACTTGGACAGTACATCGTTGCAAACTCAGAAATTTGTCATGGCCATCTGACCTTTAAGGGCACGCGGATCATGGTAAAAAGCGTGCTCTATTATGTCGCCCAAGGCAAAGACTGGGACTGGATCTTGCGAGCATACTATGGCCATATCAGTCGTGACGCGATCGCCGAGGCCGTCGGTCTGGCCAACGAAGCCTTTCTCGAAAAGATGGAGAGTCGACGGCGAGCCGCGTGAATATCCTTGACGAAGACATTAGTGCTCCTGAATGTGCACGCCTGCGGACCTATAAAATCCATTTCCGGCAAATCGGCATAGAGGTTGGGCATGAAGGATCGCGACGACATTCTGCCGTTGCTCCATCATCTGAAGCGCCCTACCTTTTTCACCCTCGATCACGGTTTCTATCACCCGTCGTTATTACATCAAGGCTACTGTTTAGTGTTCCTTGATATTTGGGAAGATGAGGTTGCGGACTACGTTCATCGGTTTCTCCGTAGCCCGGAGTTCCGCACCCAATCCCAACGGATGGGAAAGACGATGCGGGTTCGTCATACCGGCGTGAGTTACTGGCAACTCCACCACAGAGGAGAAAAACGTCTCAGGTGGTAATGGCTACTTCTCCTCTCCGATTCTCTCTCTCCGATTCTCCGTTTCGTTTTCCGTGACTCCCAGACTCCTCGACTCTGCGACTCCTAGACTTCTTCTAGACAGTTTGTGACCCTTGCTGCTTTCCCCGGCGACCAGCCCCCGACGGAGGGGCAAGCGGCATCGGTGCGAGGAGTGAAAGATGAAAAAGACGGCAACGTCCCCAATTCTTCCTCCGTTTCATCCGGGCTACCTTGCGATGACTTTCGCTATGTCTCAAAATCCGCAATTCTTACCCGTGGGCGGTATAGTAACGTTTTCTGGGATCATCTACGATATTTGCGCGTTACCGAAAAGGAGAACTCCCCATGATGCAGCCGCTACTTGTCGAAATCGAGGTGCCAACAGATCTGGACAGTTTGAAATTACCAGCCGGGGTCAATGAACGGCTGCAGGAGTTGTTGGACCGGCAGGATCGCGGGCAACCTCTTACCGCCGCTGAGCGCGCAGAAGCTGAAGGGTTGGTCGACCTGGCAGAACTCTTGTCGCTTCTCCGGCTGCGCGCACAACGCCTCTGGCAGGAAAGGTCCCATGCGTAACGCTGCAATCCCTGCGCCACTGCGGCGTCTCGTGCGTCGTAGGGCAGCAGGACGGTGTGAGTATTGTCAACTCTCACAGCAGGGACAAGAGGCGACCTTTCATGTTGATCATATCGTTCCTGTTACCGCTGATGGGCCAACCAGCGCCGAGAACTTAGCGCTGGCGTGCGTCTCCTGTTCGCTGCGGAAGGCGGCACGGCAAACGGCAAAAGATCCCGACACGGGTCATGAGGTGAGGCTGTTCAATCCACGTCAAGACCGATGGCACGAGCACTTTCGCTGGAAAGGCGTCGTCATTGTCGGGCAGACAGCGATAGGGCAGGCGACCATTGCGGCTCTTGATCCGAATCGACCGGTCATCCGCGCTATCCGTGAGGAAGAAATTGCCCGCGGTCGCCACCCTCACAAATAGTCTATGCGCTCCGTTGTCTATTCGTTCTTCCTTAGACTCTGGACCCTGGACATTCCGATACTCTCAACGGCTTTCTCTCCCATTCACCCATTCGCCCAGTCGCCCACTCGCTCCTTCCGTGACACCGGACTGTTTTCGACTCCCAACCTCCTCGACTTTTTGTGACTCCGAACTGCCCTCAACTCCGAACTGTTTTCGACTCTAGACCCTGGACATTCCGTGACTCTAGACAGTTTTCCCATTCATCCTTCCGCATTCTTCGTTGTCCATGACTCCCAGACTCCTAGACTTTTCCTCGCTCCATCGCCCGCTCGCCAATGAGTACCATGCGGGCTTTATTGCCTTTGCCGTGGCGGATGAACAACGTGCCTCTGCTCACATCAACATCCTGCACCAACAAGCCACAGAGTTCCGCACGGCGAATACCAGAGGAGTAGAAGGTCTCCAGCATGGCCCGATCACGCAAGCCCAGCGGCGAGGTAAGATCCATCTGGCTGAGAATCTGTTCGGCTTCACTGGAGGTGATGACGACGGGTAGCGTACTGCCGAGTTTGGGGAGCGTGAGCTCCGAGGCGGGACTACTGGGCAGACAGTGCTGTTTGGTGAGCCAGTGAAAGAAGCTGCGCAGGGTGACGAGATAGGTATGCTGCGTGTGCACGCTGCGCGGATGGCCATCGACGGTGAGCTGATCCGCCGTAAAGCCCTCCACGCCATAACTGAACGTGACGTGGCGAAAACCGTGGACCCAGAAGGTCATGGCATCGAACGCCGCTTCGCAGAGAATCAGTTCTGAGCTGTTGGTGAAGGCCGCGAGATTCCACACGCCCTTATGCGGGCCAGGGAGATAGAGATGAACCGGCTGCTCCGGTGTGCGGCCATGCGTGATACGTCGCCCATACATCTCCGTGACGTGACCATCGGCATCGAGAATCGGCACCGTGAGACAGCCGCGCAAGTGTTCATGCCCACTCGGACGCAGATAGCCGAGTTGCTGCAGCGTCCCACGGATCACCGCGCCTTCGGTTGTTTCCATCCGTGGCAACCGATAGCCCAACGTACAATTGGCAAAGCCCAGCTTGAACGTCGTGATGAGTTCGTTATTGAGCAGGCCGCGGTTGGCCAGATACGCTTTGCCTTCCGGCGCACGGTCGGTCAGCGTCGTGTGATAGTCGTCCATCACAACCTGCGTCCACTGCTGCGCATCGGCATCACCCGGCAATGGCACGGCGAGTTTCGTCGTGCGCGAGTGTTTGACGATCCGCTGCTGGGTGGTGGGTGTGGTACTGACCACTGACAACTGAGGACTGACGACTGCCGTGCGTATGAGTTCGACCGCATGGCGAAAGGAGACGCCCTCGGCTTTCATCACCCAATCAATCACGCCGCCGCCTTGCTGACAACCAAAGCAGTGCCAGAGATTCTGCGCAGGTTCAATGCTCAGACTCGGCTCGTGATCGTCATGAAACGGACACAAGCCCAGCAGATTCTTGCCGGACGGTTTCAGCACGATGCCGTGCGCTAGAGCGAGTTGCTCGATGCTGAGGTCGCGTTTGAGTCGCGCTAACTCTGCGTCTGGAATCCGCGACATCGCCAACTCTCCCCTTCCCCCTGGCAAGGCGGGAAAAGGTGCTTGTCAGAGAGAAAATTTTTAGATACCTATTTAGGGTCATTGCGTGCCACAAGAGGGCCTTCGGTGTCAAGCGCGAATGATCGCCATCGCCACCAGAAGGCTCCAGGGCGGTAAACTGTATGCTACGATACCGCTCAAGATTGGAGAGACCTAAGGAGGGCGGTATCGTGTCCTTCGGACGAAACTTAGCCACTGTGCGCAAAGCGAAAGGCTTAACCCAGGCCGCCTTGCGGCAAAAAAGCGGCGTGGGCCTGTCGCAACTCCGCCGCTACGAAGCTGATCAATCCTCACCGACGCTTGACGTGCTCGTGCGCCTGGCCAAGGCGTTAGGGGTCTCGCTCGATGAACTCGCCTTTGACCAGAGTAACGGGATTGCCACCGGCAAGATTCTCGATCGGGAGTTGTTAGAGCAGTTCGAGGCCGTCTCGCGGCTGGATAGTGAGGATCAGGCAGCGGTGAAGAAGCTCTTGGAAGGGTTGATTGTGAAACATCAGGTCGAGCAGGTGATGAAACCCAAGCTCGAGCAGTCGTGGACCCAACGCTTTCGCGCCATTACTGAGAAGCTCGCGCAGGGCTCGAAGGGAATGAAGCAGCAGCAGATTGATCAGCTCATTGATGAGGCGGTGACGGCGGTGCGGGGCGCGCGGCATGCCCGCTCTTAAAGCGGTGCTCGATACCAACGTGCTCATTGGCCTGGCCTTTGCCCGGCGCGGAATTACCAAGACCCTGCGGGAGCTGTTGGCGGAGGAGGCGTTTACGGTGGTGACCGCTGCCGATCTCCTCGCCGAACTCTATCGCGTCTTCCATTATCCCCGTATTCGCCAACGGTTTCATCCGACCGAGGAGGACATCATCGCGTTCCTGGGCCTTGTGCTGGAGCGGGCAGTGATCGTGCCAGGCCGCTATCAGGTGCAGCGCGTCGAGTCTGATCCCACTGACGATATGTTCTTGGCCTGTGCGCTCGAAGGCAAAGCTGACTACATCGTCTCCCGTGATCCCCACCTCCTCAACCTCAAACACTTCCACTCCATCCAAATCGTCGAACCCCCCGCCTTCGTCCGGGCAGTCAGACAGCAGCAACGACACAAGGAGTGAAAGATGAAGACTATTGCAACGTCCTCTATTCCCCCGGGCAGATCAACTGCCCGTGCCCCCCGGCGTAAAGCCACCAATGCCGCAACGTCCCCTATTCCCCACATCAAACGCTTCTATCAGCGCAAACAAGCGAGGACCAATGGCGTGGTAGCGATTAAAGCGGTGGCGCATAAACTCGCGCGGGCCTGTTATTACATTTTACGGGATCAGGTGGCGTTTGATGTAAACAAAGCATTTGCCTGATCTCACAAGTGGCTGGGGCAGTGAGCTGGGAATAGGGGTTGGCTGAGAACCATCAGACCTGATTGGCCGCTGCTCTATCCAAACACGTCCTCCGGCTGAGTACGGAGGCACACGGACCACCTAAGTCATGAACCAAGAAGGGGGTGGCCCTGCGGGGAAACCACACAATCTGTGCACGGCACTTGTGGACATGGCTTGGCACCGACGGTTTTCTGGGGCCAAACATTGGCCAGGGGCGCGGAAAGAGTCAGGCAAGGTCCCTTTCCTACCGCCTTGATCCTGATGGGTGACTGGTGCGGTTCTCAATGGAGGATCGTGACCACCTGTTTGAGAACCGGGATGCGGAACAGAGTGTGACTCTTCTGCAGCATGAGGAAAAATCGCAGGAGCATGAAAAAAGTGTTCATGGAGAACTACAACTTATTGACAGGAGCCTTCTAAGACACTGTTCCGAAATTGCGCCGGTCTTGCCATAACGAAAATGAGACAACTTACTCGCCACGGGCCGCAAACACCCGGTCGATGGCTGCACGGATTTTGCTTCGCCCTAACGGGCTTGCCTTCTTGGGCATCAGGAGTCGTTTGGCCGCTTGTGGTTTTCGTGGCTTCTGCGCATGTCGACGCTCTTGGACCGGTTTCTGTCGAGTCATTTCGTGCCTCCTTACTGAACTTTCAAAAATTAATGTTCGTATTCCCGAGGACTGGGCGATAATGAGGACATGCGACCATTCGGAACAGGCAAACAACTTGCGCGGCGGCGCCAGCGGGCCCTTGAGCTGTTGGAGCGCG
>Ga0194132_10003236_pt1 | contig 29322 bp, 33 predicted proteins | sample TA2KigOf80mmetaG_FD_148612 | JGI IMG/M metagenome (GOLD analysis project Ga0194132, IMG submission 148612) | Freshwater microbial communities from Lake Tanganyika, Tanzania - TA2015054 Kigoma Offshore 80m | ecosystem: Environmental > Aquatic > Freshwater > Lake | place: Tanzania: Lake...
GCAGCCAGCGATTATTGCGCGGGCTCGGATGCGGCATCGGCACGAGTTCCGGAGTCGTCTCCCGCCACCGCTTCATCACTCGGGTAAGTGTTCCGTGTTCCTCTGACAGATGCCAGCCAACAGCGTACTGACCGAGCGCAATCGTCAACTCGATCTCATCGAGCTGCGCCAACAATCGCGTGCGCCAGGTTTCCGCACAGCGGCGCGGAGGCGGCAGATCACCACCCTTGCCGCGCCCCGGATAACAGAACGCCATGGGCAGTAGTGCAATGCGTGAGGCATCGTAAAAAATTTCCCGGTCAATCCCCATCCACGTTCGCAGGCGATCCCCACTCGGATCATTGAACGGAATGCCGGTGGCATGGACCTTTGTACCCGGCTCCCGCCCGACGATGAGGATGCGCGTGTGTTTCGGTACCTGCAGCACCGGTCTCGGCCCGAGCGGCAATTCACTCGCACACAACGTACAACTGCGCACCTCTTGCAACAGCGCGGGTAACCGCTCAGAAGGCATTTTCAGTGGGCAAGCCGACGAGGTTTCGTCCCACCTGTTCCGTCACACGATCGCGATGCGCATTGATGTGCAGCGGCATCGCCTGGAAGTCGCGATAGCGGCGTTCAAAGTCCGTCCCCTCACGTAATCCGTTACCACCGAGCACCCGCAGAATCACGCGCATGGCGTCGTCACACAACAGGATCGCCTGCATGCTCGCCGCGAGCTGACGCAGGTAATCACTCTCCGTCGGTACGGTCGTGGATTGTATTCTATGATCGGTTTCCGCCATCGCGGCATATACGGTATCCCGCGCTGCACTGATGGCCGCACGGGCTGAACCGAGATTCACATGGATCGTCGGCCGCTCCACCATCTTCGTGCCCATGATGGCGATGCGGCCACGAATGCTCTCGGCGCAGGCACGCAGCGACTCATCCGCCACACCCACCGCCATCGCGCCGAGCCAGAGATCGGAAAGCGCTACCCAGTCTTCACGGTATCGCGGGTTGATGACGGCATAGTCAGGCTTACGGAACTTCTCGCGGTAGCGGAACGGAAACGGCACCCGCAAGGCGGCGGGCTGTTGCACGCCCTCGTAGTGCACATGATCCGTCGCCGATGCGCGCAGGCTCATCGCATTCCAGGTGGGGTCGATTCGTACACCTTTCGAACGAAGATCCACCATCGTGAATTCCGGCTTACGGGAACCTTCCGGATTTTCGGGAACAAAACTTACGCCGGCCCATTCTGCGTAACGTGAACCGGAACCGAACGCGGCAGCGCCCTGCAAAACGAAACCATCTGGTGTGTCCGCTGCTTTGACCCCAGTGCCCGCGCCTGCCGGAAAACACACCCATTCATGTCGCTCGACTACGCCACGCAGGAAGTCCTCGTGTGCAGGGCCGAGCAACCCGCAGAACAAATGAAAAGTGCAGAGGTGATTCCAGAGGCACCACGCCGTTGACGTGCAGGCAATCGCAGTGGCTTCGAGCTCACGGCCGACGTCCACAACCGAAGCTGCAAGACCACCGAGCTCGGTGCTCGCGGTGAGCCGCATTAGATCAGTTTTTTTGATCGCCGCGATCACCTCGGCGGACACACTGCGCGTGCGATCCGCTTCAGCCGCCTGTGCGGCGATCATCGGCAAAAACGGCTCTACCCGAAGCATCAGCCCCTCCCGTCCAGAATTTCATTTCCCCTGGACACGAGGTTACCGAAGGTTGGTCAGAAATGTTAAAAAAAGAAGGCGCTGCGCTCCCGTCAGAACAGTTCGTCGGGGCGAAGCTCGAAGGAATTCGAAGGCACTGGCAAGGGTAACGACTCGGTGGGTTCCGGGCCGGAATCAGCGATCTCAGGCGCTCGCTTCTTCGGCTCGACATTACCCTGGTCAATGACCACTTCCACGCGGCGGTTGCGCGCTCGACCTTCACTCGTGTCGTTGCCGTCGAGCGGACGGGTATCCGCAAGACCCGAGACAACGAAGTGTTTCTGATGCAGCTTTTCATCATCAAAGAGCGCATGGGCCACGCTGACGGCGCGGGTGCTCGAGAGATCCCAGTTGGAACGGAATCGTGCCGTGTGGATCGGCCGATCATCCGTGTGCCCTTCGATTCGATAGGTTCCTTCAGTTTCCGCCAGCGTCTTATGGATGATCTCGAGCACCGGCTTGAACTCCGGCTGGAGATCAGCGGAGCCGGAATCGAAGGTACCCTGCTCCTTGAGCCGGACGATGATCTGGCGCCCGACGCTCTCGACTTCGACCTTGCCTTCCTGAATCTCGCGATGCAGTGCCGTGGCGATCTCCATCGCCTCCTGTTCGGTTTCGCCGATCAGGTCGTGATGGCTATCGACAACCACCTGGACTTGTTCACTGCCGCTTTCACCGTCGTTGCTGGTGCCGGTGTCCTGCGTCTTCACCTCCGGCGACTCACGCTGGTTGTCTTCGGTTTTCTGCATGATCTGGGGAATGGGGGTTTCTTCCGGCTTTCCCGGTGAAAACTCCTACGCGATCACACTGGTGCCACGGGGAACGGCGACGACGACCTGCTCTCGCTGCACACCAAATGCCGACTTCATCGACCCGGCAAGACGCTTGAACTTGGCCGCATCCATCTCCGCAAAAGAGAGAAGCAGCACAAAGAAACACATGAGCAGCGACATGAGGTCGGCAAAGGTGGCAAGTCAACCGACACTTGGCACGCTGTCGCCACTGGGCAGATCGTCATCGTCATCCACGCGGGATCACCCTCAGGCCTTGGCCGCCCGATCCTTCGGCGCCAGATAAGAGCGAAGCATCTCTTCGATGATGCGCGGGTTCTGTCCTGCCTGGATGGCGAGCAGTGCATCGATGGAGATCGTCTTCACCCGCGCCTCTTCGGCTTTGCGCAGCGCCAGCTTGTCAGCGATAGGCAGGCACAACATGTCGGCGAGCATCGCGCCGTAAAGTGTCGTCAGCAGGACGATCGCCATGGCAGGGCCAATGGCCTTGGGGTCACTCATGTTGGCCAGCATGGCCACCAGACCGACCAGTGTCCCGATCATGCCCATAGCTGGCCCGACGTCACCAAAGGCCCGGAGGATCTTGGCGCCGATGTCGTGGCGTTCGAGGGTCTGGACCAGATCCTTCTTCAGAACACCTTTGACGACGTCAGCATCGTGACCATCAACCAGCAGCTGTACGCCCTTCTGCAGGAAGTCTGAAGACACCTCCTTGCCTTCGAGCGTCAACAAACCGCCTTTGCGCGCCGTGTCTGCAAGCTCGACAACTTCAGCAATCAGGTCAGTAGGCGTAACCATCTTGAAGCTGAATGCGCGGGCGGCGACCTTGATGGCGCCGAGAAACTGCGCAAGGCTGAACTTCATCAAAACGACAAACAGCGACCCGACGATCACTATGAGGACCGAAGGGATATCCATAAACATGGACAGACTGCCGCTCATCATCATCGCCATGAAGATGATGGCAAAAGCACCAACCAGCCCGATGAGTGTCGCGAGATCCATTTGCGACCCAGATTGCCTGACAACACTGCCAGTCTAGACGCGAACTGCAGATCAAAGCTGCCGAAGACTTGGCATTCTTCGGGCTCCTCTGTACTTTGCATCCATGAGCGAAAACACCCCTACCCCGGAATTCGAATCCACACTCGCCGAACTCGAAGCGCTGGTGCAGCGCCTGGAGAGAGGCGACCTGTCCCTCGATGAATCGCTGAAGGCATATGAACGCGCCGTAGCCTTGAGCCGCGCCTGCCAACAATCACTGCAAGCGTCGGAACTGCGTGTCAAAAAGCTGACGCAGGATGGCGTTCTCGAAGACCTCGAAACTGACGAGGACGATCTGACTGAAGAGCCGGATGACGAGTGACTTCGCGCCGCTGAAGGCGGCGATCGAACGGGCGCTCGCTCTTCGGCTCGATCAACAATCCGCACTCGCGCCATCTCTTATCGACGCCATGCGTTACGCCTTGCTCGGTGGCGGCAAACGTCTACGCCCACTATTCACGCTGGTGACGGCGGAAAGCCTGGGCGCGCAGATCGATGCCGCCATGCCCGCCGCCTGCGCCATCGAAATGATCCACAGCTATTCGCTGGTGCACGATGATCTGCCGGCGATGGACAACGATGATCTGCGGCATGGCAAACCGTCGACCCACAAGGCATTTGCTGAGTGGACGGCGATCCTCGCCGGTGATGCACTGCTGACCCTCGCCTTCGAAACACTCGGTGATCTCACCGTAGTTCCATCTGACGTGCGGATGCAGTGTGTGCAGATTCTCGCGCGCGCATCCGGTTGGCGCGGCATGGTGGGTGGGCAAACACGCGATATGCAGCTATCGAATCACAACGTCGCCATCACAGACATCGAAGACCTGAAGGCGCTGCACGCCGCGAAGACCGGCGCACTCATTCGCACGAGCGTTGAGCTTGGTGCACGTGTGGCGGGCGTAAGCGAAAGTGATGTCGCCAAAGTCAGCCGGTTTGCTGACAGCATCGGCCTCGCGTTTCAGATCATGGACGATGTGCTGGATGTCACCGCATCAACGGAAACGCTGGGAAAACCCGCAGGATCCGATGTGCGTGAAAACAAACAGACGTTTGTGACTTTTCTCGGTGTGGATGGGGCGCGGCGGGAAGCGTTGACCGTTCTCGAATCCGCTGAAGCGGCATTGGCTGGTGTGCTCACCGACGCTTCACGACTGCTCGCGCTCGGCCGGATGGCGGTGATCAGAACGTTCTGACGATCAATCCCGAGCTTGCAGAAACGATGGACTTCAGCGGCGCTGCGACAGCGTCAGCACACCACCTTCGTTTTTCATGGAGACTTCGCTGAGGAAACTCATCCCCAGCAGGATTTCCATCGGGTAGTTGCCTTCGATCACTGTGGCCGCCACGTTAGGGGCTTTGACACCACCGACGGAAACTTCCGTGAGCGTGATGTTCTTTGCATCCACTTCACCCTGCGCGGTGACCACTTTGCCTGTTTCACCGATCTGGTAGTTGATGCCGAGCGCACTGCGGTTTTGCCACTCAGGGCCACCACACTGGCACCGGTATCTACGAGGAAATTGGCGGGGTTGCCATTGATGGATCCGTTCACCCGAGACGAGCCGGACTGATCAATGTTCACCGACACGCTGCGCACCGCCGCTTCCTGAAACGCTTATCCAACGCGGTTCGAAAGAGACAGGTCAAAGGTCTTGCCCTGGAACTGAACGCGGGCTTTTTGCGCGTCGGCAACCAACAACTTCACGCCATTTGCGGAGGTTTGGCCTACCCGGATCAGTTCTTCACCCCGCTGGGTCCGGATGACTGCGCGATCCTTGAACAGACCGACGATTTCAACCGATGCGGCGGCGACGCCCCCCACCATCAGCCTTGCGACCAGGACGGTGGTTTTGACGAATGAGTGGAATCCGGTCATCAGAGACTTTCCCGGGTGTTGGGTGCAGCACCAGTCTAATGGCGCAAATCGAGACCTGATGCGCCAAAGGCCAGAAGTGCGATATGCAGCACTGCCGCAGCGAGCAGTCCTGCAGCGAGATCGTCGGCCATTACGCCGCGGGCGCCTTTGGTGCTGCGATCAAGATAACCGACGACCCATGGCTTGGTGATGTCGAACAGACGGAAAAGGCCAAAGGCGAGGAGCACGACCCAGATGTTCTGGGGTGCCGCCACCAGCGCCAGCCATTGACCGGCAAACTCATCAACGACGGTCCAGCCGGGGTCCGTGACCTCACTTTCACGCACGACCGTATAGAGCGCCATGAGGCTGATGGTGGTGTAGAGGGCAATGACCAGGAGCTGTTGCCAGACGGGAAGTTCTGCCAACAGGAACCACCAGATGAGCACTGCCACGGCGGAACCCCAAGTACCCGGAGCCGGTTTGAGATAACCCCTACCAAGCCCCGAGCACCACAGCTTGCGCCAGAACAGCCGCCGCACTTACTGTTCAGACAAAGTGGCGATAGCCGCTTCGCGACGGCGCCTTGCCGTCGATGGTGATCCCCGAACCTTCTCGCAAAGTTCCAATCGGATACACCGGTCCTGGCCAGCCCGGCAGGTGCACCGGACCGGACGATGCACCAGGCGCCTGATGCAGCGTGAAACAGAGTTCGTAGTCGTCACCGCCGTAGAGGGCATCTTCGAGCGTCGCACCGGGGAAAATCGGGATGGCAGCGGAAATCAGATCACATGCGAGGCCACTGGCTCGAAGAATGTGGCCGAGGTCCTGAACGAGCCCGTCGGAGATGTCGATGGCTGCCGTCGCGGTGCCACGCAAGGCGTTGGAGAGGTCGAGCCGTGCGAGCGGGCGCCAATAACGATCATTGAACCCGGTATTTTTTAGCCCGGACCGAAGCGCCGCGCAGGCACCACCTAAGTGGCCACTCACATACACGGTATCGCCTGATTTTGCTGCGGAGCGTTTGACTGCAGAACCTGCTGGGAGGGAGCCATGAACGCTGATCGAAGCCGACAGCGGCCCACGTGCCAGGTTGCCGCCTGCGATGAACGTCCCAGTCGCCAGCGCCGCTTCCGCCGCACCACTCGCGAACTCCAGCGCCCATTCGCCGCGGTCGTCCGGAAGGATAATCGCAATCAGGACAAAGAGCGGATGTGCGCCCATCGCCGCGAGGTCAGACAAGGACACCATCATCGCCCGGTAGCCGACCTCACGCCCCGAGGCATCGGTGGGAAAGTGAGTGCCCGCTACCAGCGTATCAATCGAAGAGACCAGCTCGTGGCCCGTGGGCAACCGGTTAACTGCGGAATCGTCACCGATCCCGACCGGCATATGTTCGCTCACCGCCGCTGCACCGAAACGGGCGTGCAGCGCATCGATCAGGGCGAACTCATCCATGGTTTTTGGCCCGGGTCACCCTTGAGTCACCCCGGCCTCCGGTGAGCGCCCACTTCCACGCTACGGGCCGAGCGCGCGAGCTTGTCCAGCACGCCATTAACGTACTTGTGCGACTCTTCCGCACCGAAAGTCTTGGCGAGCTCCACGTATTCGTCGATCACGACCCGATACGGAACTTCGGGACGATGCATGAACTCATCCGCGCCGAGCCGCAGGATCGCCATCTCGATGGGATCAAGGTCCTTGAACGCACGATCGAGGAGTGGCGAAACCTCGCGATCCAGCACATCGTGGGTGGTGATGATCCTGTGCAGGGTCTCGGCAAAAAACCGTGAGTCCGCTTCCTTGAGCGCCTCGCCATCCTCAAATTCCTCCTGGATGGTGACGCTGGCCGCGCCGGTCATTTGCCATTTATAGAGTGCCTGCACGAGCGCACGACGCGCGCGGCGGCGACCCCAGACTGAATTCTTGCCCAACTAAAAAACCTGCCGAGTATTTGGTGCGTGCGCGGGCTGTTCAGATCCCGCGCGGATGGAGGGTGAGCTTCAGGTCATCGCCCACCCGTTCGTGAGCGACAATCTTAGCGCCTAACGCCGCATCCAAGGATGGAAAGCGCAGCGCTGCCAGCGGCCGGCCGTCGTCGCCCAGAAATTTGGGCGCGAGGTACAGCACCAGCTCATCCCAGAGGCCCGACGACAAAAACGCCCCGGCGAGCTTAGGCCCAGCTTCAACCAGTACCTCGTTCATGTGGCGGTTGCCGAGTTCGGTAAGTAACGCCGCTGGATCGACCCGCTCTCCAGGCATCTGCAACGACTGTGCCGCATCAAGCCATTCCGGTTTCTCAGTGCCCTGTTTCGAGGTGCCATGCACCACCAGAACCCCACCCGCCGACTCAAACACCTTTGCATGCTGCGGTGTTCGAAGCTTTGCATCTGCAACGACGATTAACGGTTGCCGGATTCGGCCATCCACCCGGAAGCGCTCATCGCGGACGGTGAGCGCCGGATCGTCCGCCAGCACAGTGCCGATACCCGTGATCACCGCACAACTGCGAGCCCGAAGCGCCTGCACATCTGCCCGCGCCGCTTCGCCGGTAATCCACTGGCTTTCGCCATTGGCCATCGCCGTGCGGCCATCCATCGAAGCGGCGACTTTGATACGCACGAACGGCCGCCCGGTTCGCATGCGTTTTTCGTAACCGGGATTCACGCGCGCGGCGGACTCCAGTTCAATCACAGCCGTTTCGATACCCGCGGCCTTGAGCATGCCGAGCCCTTGCCCGGACACACGGGGATGGGGATCGAACCGCGCCACCACGACGCGCGCCACACCTTCATCGATGAGGCGTTGCGCGCACGCCGGCGTTCGCCCAACAAATGCGCAGGGTTCAAGACTCACATAGATCGTGGTGCCGCGAACGTTGTCGCCCGCAGCGGCGATGGCATTCACCTCGGCGTGGCCTTGCCCCGCCCACTGATGCCAGCCTTCGCCGATGACCTTGCCACCCCGCACGATCACGCAGCCGACACGGGGATTGGGGGACGTGGTCGAAACACCGTTCCACGCCAAATCCACCGCCCGCTCGAGCCAGGCGACGTCTGTTGCGTGTGAGGGCGTCATGAGGGGTTCATTTGGGCATCACTTGGAGAGAGGCGCGTCCGTAGTCAGCCGGCGGATTTCTTCCTGAAATTCGCTCACGTCCTGGAAATCGCGGTACACCGACGCAAACCGCACGAACGCAACCGCATCGAGATTCTTCAGCTCTAGCATCACCTCTTCACCGACGAGTTTGGCGGGTACTTCGCGCTCCCCGGTTGTACGCAGGCGATGTTTGATGTGACTGATGGCATTTTCCACCTGCTCCGCAGAAACCGGCCGTTTTTCAAGAGCGCGCAAGAGCCCGCGCCGCATCTTCTCTTCATTGAATGGCTCGCGGGTGCCATCACGTTTCACGACATAGGGCATCACGAGTTCTGCCACTTCAAATGTGGTGAACCGTTCACCGCAGGACACACATTCACGCCGCCGCCGCACCGAATCGCCCTCGGCCACGAGGCGCGAGTCAATCACCTTGGTATCGTCAGCGCCGCAGAAGGGACAGTGCATCGAAGAAACTTAGCGCTTGCCGTAAACCGGAAACCGCGAACACAGGTCGATCACGCGCTTCTGCACGGAGCCGATCATGTTGTCGTTCTTGATGTCGTCGAGCACATCACACATCCAGCCCGTGAGCTGCACACACTCCGCTTCACCAAAACCACGACGTGTCGTCGCTGGCGAGCCGATACGCAGACCGCTCGTTACGAACGGCGACTTGGGATCGTTCGGCACCGCGTTCTTGTTGACGGTGATGTTGGCGCGGCCAAGTGCCGCATCCGCATCTTTGCCGGTGATCTTCTTGTCGATGAGATCGAGCAGGAAGAGATGGTTGTCTGTACCGCCAGACACCACCTTGTAACCGCGGGACTGGAACGTCTTCGCCATCGCCTGGGCGTTGGCCACTACACGCTGTTGATACGCACGGAATTCCGGTTGCAGCGCTTCCTTGAAACACACCGCTTTCGCGGCGATGACATGCATGAGCGGCCCTCCCTGGGAGCCGGGAAACAGCGCCGAATTCAGCTTTTTCTCGATCTCTTCATTGCGCTTCGCGAGGATCACACCACCACGCGGGCCGCCCAAGGTCTTGTGGGTTGTGGACGTGGTGACATCCGCAATCTTCACCGGGTTCGGATAGAGACCCGCCGCAACAAGCCCGGCCACGTGGGCCATGTCCACCATCAGAAATGCCTTCACTTCATCGGCGATTTCGCGAAAGACGTTCCAATCCAGGGTACGTGAATACGCCGAGAACCCTGCCACGATCATTTTCGGCTGATGCTCGCGTGCGAGACGACGCACCTCATCGTAGTTCACGAGACCCGTCGAGTTATCTAGACCGTACTGAACCGCGTGGTACATCTTGCCGCTGAAGTTCGCCTTCGCCCCGTGCGTGAGGTGACCACCGCTGTCGAGGCTCATGCCCAGCACCGTGTCATGCGGCTGTAGTAGCGCCTGATACACCGCGGCATTGGCCTGCGAACCGGAGTGCGGCTGCACGTTCGCATAGTCCGCGCCGAAGAGCTGCTTCACGCGCTCGATGGCGAGCACTTCCACTTCATCTACATATTCACAGCCGCCGTAGTAGCGCTTGCCCGGATACCCTTCGGCGTATTTGTTGGTGAGCACACTGCCCTGAGCTTCGAGCACCCGGGGCGAGGCATAGTTTTCAGAAGCGATCAGCTCGATATGTTCTTCCTGCCGCTTCTCTTCAGCGCGGATGGCGGCCGCCAGTTCATCATCAAAGCCGGCAATAGTTTCGTTCCCTTTGAACATTGGGCCCTCGGGTTTTCGCAATTGGGTGAAGGCTTGACGGGGTGTCAAACCGTTGATGGCGCGGTATTGTAGCCAATCACAAACGCCTCGCCTGCACGGATATTCAAGCCGCACTTGAATCCCGCTGGCGAAACTCACCCAGACACGTTTCAGATCACACGAGGCAACCCGTGGCGCAGTACGTTTACACCATGAATCGCGTGGGCAAGATCGTTCCGCCCAAACGTGTGATTCTCGAGAACATCAACCTCTCTTTCTTCCCCGGCGCAAAGATCGGTGTACTCGGTCTCAACGGATCCGGTAAATCCACCCTGCTGCGCATCATGGCCGGCGTGGATAAAGAGATTGAAGGGGAGGCCCGGCCGCAGAAGGACATCAAGATCGGGTATCTGCCGCAGGAGCCCCACCTGGATGACACTAAGGATGTGCGCGGCAACGTTGAAGGCGCGCTGCAGCACATCGTTGATCTTGTGAACGAATACAACGCCATCTCCGAGAAGTTCGCCGAGCCACTCGAAGACGATGAGATGAACCGCCTCATCGAACGGCAGGGCGAGCTCACCGAGCAGATCGAAGCCGTGAACGGCTGGGACCTCGACCGCACCCTCGATGTTGCTGCGGACGCACTGCGACTACCACCGTGGGACGCCGATGTGAATCACCTCTCCGGGGGAGAGCGTCGCCGCGTCGCTTTGTGCAAGCTCTTGCTATCAAACCCCGACATGCTGCTCATCGACGAACCGACCAACCACCTCGACGCCGAATCCGTCGCCTGGCTGGAACAGTTCCTTGGACAGTTCGCCGGAACCGTCGTCGCCGTAACCCACGACCGTTACTTCCTCGACAACGTCGCCGGCTGGATTCTCGAACTCGACCGCGGCAGAGGCATTCCGTTTGAAGGGAACTACACCAGCTGGCTGGAACAGAAGGATGCGCGCCTGCAGCAGGAAGCTTCCTCTGAAAAGGCGCGGCAGCGGACCATCAAGAGTGAACTTGAGTGGGTGCGATCCAATCCCAAGGCTCGACAGGCCAAGAGCAAGGCAAGACTCGCACGCTTCGATGAACTCATGTCGAAAGAAGTGCAGGAGCGCAACGAGACCAGTGAACTCTACATTCCGCCGGGTGAGCGTCTTGGTGAGAAGGTCATCGAGATCGAACACCTGAGCAAAGGTTTCGGCGATCGACTGCTCATCGACGACTTCTCCTGCTCTATCCCGCGTGGCGCCATCGTTGGCATCATTGGTGGTAACGGTGCGGGCAAGTCGACGTTCTTCAAGATGCTCACCGGCCAGGAGACGCCGGACTCCGGGAGCATCACGCTTGGCGATACCGTAGATCTCGGCTACGTGGACCAGAGCCGCGACAGTCTCAACGACAAGAACACCGTGTGGCAGGAAATCTCTGACGGGCAGGACATCCTGCGCGTTGGCAACTACGAGATTCAGACCCGATCGTATTGCGGGCGGTTCAATTTCAAGGGTGGTGATCAGCAGAAATTTGTCGGGCAGCTATCAGGTGGAGAGCGCAATCGCGTGCATCTCGCCAAACTGTTGCGTAGAGGGGCGAATGTACTGCTGCTCGACGAACCGACCAACGACCTTGATGTGGAGACACTGCGAGCGCTGGAAGAGGCCCTGCTGAATTTCCCGGGAACAGTGTTGATCGTTTCGCACGATCGGTGGTTCCTGGATCGTGTCGCGACGCACATGCTCGCGTTTGAAGGCGATAGCCATGTAGAGTGGTTTGCGGGGAACTATTCAGAGTATGAGGCGGATCGGAAGAAGAGGCTGGGGGATGCGGAGCCGACGAGGGTGAGGTACAAGCCGATTGCTCGATGAAGGTGTTTATACGAAGTCGCCCGAAGCAAACCTGACTTTCAGTAGCAGTGACTACTACATCTGATTCGAGGGCCCTCTACACTTAACGTGTAGTAGTCGTGACTTGATCTGACACTTCGATTGAAAAAGAGAAGGTTACCCGTTTTGATGGAGGTGCGAACCGAACCAACAAAACAAAGAGGTAACCTTGGTGTTGCATAGTAACGAGCGAATCATCAAACATAAAATCGGCCTGTTGAATCTGGCCGAGGAACTTGGGAATGTTTCGAAGGCCTGCCAGTTGATGGGGCTGTCCCGGGACACGTTCTACCGCTACAAGTCGGCCGTTGAATCTGGCGGCGTCGACACCCTGATCGACAAGAACCGACGCAAACCCAACCTGAAGAACCGGACTGATCCGGTCATCGAGTCATCGGTTCTTTCCTATGCCATCGAACAACCCGCGCATGGCCAGGTCCGCGTCAGCAATGAATTGCGCAAATGCGGTGTGTTCATCTCGCCGAGTGGGGTTCGTAGCGTGTAGCTGCGGCATCATCTGGCGAGCTTCAAGGAACGGCTGGCGGCGTTGGAAAAGAAGGTCGCGGAAGAAGGAGTCATCCTGACCGAAGCGCAGGTCCAGGCCTTGGAGAAGAAGGCGCAGGATGATGAATTTATTGGAGAAATCGAGACTGCACATCCGGGCTACCTGGGTTCGCAGGATACGTTCTACGTCGGCACGTTGAAGGGTGTAGGTCGAATCTACCAACAGACGTTCGTAGACACGTATGCCAAGGTCGCGCACTGCAAGCTCTATACAACCAAGACACCGATTACTGCCGCGGATCTTCTGAACGACCGGGTACTGCTGTACTACGAGGCGTACGGTTTACCGTTGCTGCGTATCCTGACCGATCGGGGAACGGAGTACTGCGGACGTGCGGAAACGCACGACTACCAGCTCTTCCTCGCGGTAAACGACATTGATCACACGAAGACTGCTGTGCGCTCACCGCAAACGAATGGCATCTGCGAGCGGTTCCACAAGACGATCCTGCAGGAGTTCTACCAGGTCACCTTCCGCAAGAAGCTGTATGAGGACCTTGAATCACTCCAGGCTGATCTGGATGACTGGGTGAACTTCTACAACAACGAGCGAACACACCAAGGCAGGATGAGTTGTGGCAGAACACCTCTTGATACACTCATTGACGGCAAGGAGGTGCGGAAGCAGAAACGAATCGCCTGAATCTGAGCTGACAGACACCTCCGAAGAACGGGTAACCGTCACATCAAATCTGAACTACTACAGTGCCCGGGCCTTACGTCTTTGTCGGACACTCACTGGGAGGCGCGTACGCCAGCGCCTATCGTGCCGATCATCCTGACTCAGTAGTGGGGATGGTCCTCGTCGATCCCTCGCCGAGTGATCCCGATTCACTCAAGCGAATGGGTGTCTCCAGGTTCGCTGCCGAAGCGTCGCGAATGGCGCTGCGTCTTGCCCCGTTGCTTGCCCGAGTCGGGATCCACTTAATGGCCGACGGAATTAAGAAGACGGCGAGCGGGCTGCCGCCAGATATCCTTGAAGAAGGTGCCCGCCTTTGGCGAACACCCTCTCGGCTCGATCCGGTTCGCGATGAGCTACTGGCGATGCCACGCCTCCTTTCGGAAGTGGGTAGCCCTGCGCTTGGCGCCATACCGCTTGTGGTTCTCGGTTCCGATCAACCCCCGCCCGGTCAGTCGATGGAGATGGACGTCTGGCGTGGTTACCACGAAACAGCAGCAGCGACCTCCTCAAGAGGCGATTACCGAACGATACATGGAAGCAACCACTTCTCGATCGTGACCGACCATCGCCATGCTTTGGAGGTCGTCCAGGCAATTCTCGACGTTCTCCAAGAAGCAGAAGCCCTATCAAAGGCAAGCGCGCCAGATCCGCGCTCGCTTGCTCAAACCCGCTATTCGAACCACCCCAGCGCACTCACGAACATGATCCCCGCGAGGAGACACGCGGCCTGCTGCAGATAACTGCCGGACTTCGATTCGCGGAGAATTCTCGGCAGTACTTCGATCAGAGCAATGAAAACGAAACTCGCTGCCGAAATGACCAGTGCATACGGCAAGAGCCCATCGATCATCAAAAACACGAAGTAGCCGGCAACGCCGCCGACCACTGCACAGGCTCCACTGGCAAGATTCAACAGCAACGCCCGTCGTGGCGGGGCACCTGCCCACACGAGCAACAGGTAGTCGCCGAACTCCTGCGGAATTTCGTGGAGAGCAACCGTGGCGGTCATCGTCCAGCCGAGTGCAGGGTCTTGCAGAAACGCGGCAGCAATGAGTACGCCATCCACCGTATTGTGGATGCCATCGCCGAGGAGAAGCACCGGCACCAGACTTGCTCGCTGCTCTGGCGTCGCAGCTGCCGTTTGGAATGACGATGTTGTCGGCTGAGGTCGTTCAAATACCCGGGATACAAGACGCGATACCAACAGAAAAAAGAGCAACCCGGGGACAAAGGTGATCATGGTGCTCGCCTGGCCCAGCGTTTCCAGGCCATGCGGCAGAAGTTCAAAACCAGCGATCGCCAGCAACACACCAGCGGCGAAGATGACGATCCCTTGCATGAAACGCGGTGGCACCCGCTCGCCCAATCGAGCGGTCACCCAAACCGCAACCAGACCCGAAAGGACTGTCGCCAGAATGACCTGCGCGAGAATCATGCGAGCACTCCCGTTTCGTACTGTCGATTGAAATCGTCCAGGCTCTGGCGCAGATCAACGCTGTCGAGGTTGCGGGTGATGAACACCATGCGCGTGCGGCGATCCTCCGAGGGCCATTCAGGCAACAGCACCGGTGGATGGAAAACATGCTGTACACCATGGATCACCATCGGCAGGCCGGTTTCTTTTAGATGCACGAGACCTTTGATCCGCAGCAGGTCTGGCCCGCGAAAGTCCAGCAGCGCATCAAGCCACCGACCGAGCGCGGGACCGTGCACTGGCTGGTCATAGTCAAAGGAGATCGCTTGTACACCATGGGGTTGCGGCAGTTGCGGCGAGAGCCGAACGGACTGTCCGGCACCTTCGGCGGACAACCACTTCAGCGGCTGAAACCGCATGTCAGCAACGGGTGCCAGCAGCCGATGCCACGCCGGCTCCTCCAACGCACCGTGGCGCGCGGAAAAGATCGGAGCCGGGTTGATCGAAATCAATCTGCAGCGCAGTGCATCCAGATCGGCAGCCGCGGCGAGATCCACCTTCGTGAGTACGAGTTGGTCTGCAACGGCCAGTTGGCGCAATGCTTCAGGTTCCCGCTCCAGAGTTGACAGACCGTTGACTGCGTCGACCGTAACGATGGTTCGTTCCAGTCGATACTGCGTGGCAATCACGGTGTCATCGAGCAGTGTTGCCAATACCGGAGCCGGATCAGCGATACCCGTGGTTTCGATCACCACCCGGTCGAACCAGGGCATCCCGTCTCGCGCAAATCGATGTGGAGCGGTGCGTAGCGTCTTCGCGAGGTCTCCACGTACTGCGCAGCACAGGCATCCCGTGAGCGTCTCGACCACCGCGTCATCCGGGCTGAAAGCGACGAGGTCATTGTCAACGGGGATATCGCCATACTCGTTGATAAGCACCAGCGTCCGCGGCTGACCGGGTTGCCTCAGCATGCTGTTCAGAAGCGTCGTTTTGCCGCTGCCGAGAAAGCCCGTCAGCAACGTAACCGGGATTCGATGTTTGGGGATCAAGGTGAGGACGCTCCACAGTCGGCGCACTCCGCAGAGGCCGCTACAAGGCAAATATGTAATAACATTACATACTAAACACTCCACCATTGACAGGCGAGCCGGTAGCACTACGAGGAGCAACCGCGATCCGCCGGGTTTCTGCAACTGCGCGTATTCAGATCACCTCGCACCTGTGGGTATACTCAGCAACAGATCCGCACACTTTACCGGAGAGCCACGTGAAAACAGGTACCGCACTCCGTGCAATCTCATCCCGCATGCGCGAGGCCGAGGTGCTCTGCGAAGACCAGGGTGCTGCATTGACGCCACTGCGTCGCGACGTCTACGAACTGTTGCTCCGCCACGATCGGCCGGTCGGGGCCTACGAGCTGCTCGACGAACTGAAATCGATACGGTCGAACGCGGCACCTGTGACCGTGTACCGCGCCCTGGATTTCCTGCTGGAACTCGGTCTCGTGCACCGCGTCAACGCGTTAAACGCCTTCTCGGCCTGCCGCAGCCACGAGACGGATCATCGGGGTCTGGTACTGATCTGTCGCAGCTGCAAAGCCACGGTTGAACTGGAAGACCGCAAAGTGGACAACACCATTCGCCGCTCTGCTGCGGAACTCGGATTTGAAACGGAAGGCGGGCCGGTGGAAGTGCTGGGGACCTGCGCCGGTTGTCGAGGCTGATCGACTGTCCCACCATCCCTCCGTCATCCGGTCTCCGTCACCGTTCCTTCACTTCGCCGTCACCAGAAGCTGAACAGTGCCAGCAGCATCTCCGACAGCGAACATCCCGCCCGTTGCACGGGGTTGCCAGGCGAGCGCCTCGATTCCGGCGCTGAACTGCAAAGCCTCAGTCGGTGGTGTGAAGTCCTCGAACTGATCCCAAAGACATACCCAGCCACCGGCGCAGCCGGAAATCAGTCGTCGCCCGCGCGGAGCAAATGCCAGCGCTTGCAGTGGAGCGCGGTGACGTCGCAGGTTGGTCGGTGATGTCCCTTCGGGGCTGCTCTTGCGAAAACGCCACAAGGTCACATCCGAACCGCCGGAGGTTGCAAGCCATTCGCCATCTCGCGACCAGACCAGGTGCCTGGGTTTGGTTTCATATCCCGACATGTAGGCTTCGGTACCTTCGCGCAGCCGCCAGAAGTGCACCGACGAATCCTGGCATCCACAAGCGATCACACTGCCATCCGGCCGCCAAGCCATCGAGACCATTGACCCGTTCCAGGGGAGTGCTTTTGGCGGTTGGCGAGCGTCCAGTGGACTGAATAGCATGACCCCCTGATATCCTGCAGCCGCAAGCTGCGCACCTTGCGGTCGCCAGGCCAACGCAGCAACTGTACTCGACTCAAACCGGTAGTCACGCTGCAAGGCGCCATCGGCATCCAAGACTTTCACGTCGCGCCCGGCTGCCGCCGCAAAACTCTTGCCCGAAGGTTGCCAACCACAGTGTTCAACCCAATCCTGAGCGAAACGGACTTCACCCACAGGGCGGGCATCGTTGTCCGAAAGATCCCACACCCGCGCGCAACCATCCTGACCGGATGTCAGCAGGCGGTTTCCAGAGGGTTGCCAGGCGAGTTGGAAGAGGCCGTTGGTATGCGCAGCGAAACGGGTGACCTCGCAAAGACCGACCGCATCAACAACGAAGACTTCGCCATCGGCACCACCCGCTGCCAGCCAACGGCCATCGTCAGACCAGGCAAGCGCAACGGGGATCTCACTGATTGTGGTACTCCACTCGACTTGCATGTTCGTGCGGCGTTCAGGCTGCGCAGGCTGCGAAAGCAGCCCGCAACGCAGGCGCATCGAGGTTGCGCCCGATGAACACAAGCCGGCTGCGGCGAGGTGCATCACCCCACGCATCGCCTTCTGTCGCATCGAGCAACATGTGCACGCCTTGGATAACGATGCGCCGCGCCTCACCGGCAAAACTCAGCACACCCTTCAGGCGAAAGATATCGATACCATTGGTTCGCTGCTGATAACCGATGAACTGGTTGACGCGCCGCTCATCAAGATCACCGGCAATCTCCATTGATACGGAAGTCACGGTCTCATCGTGTTCATGACCCGGATTGAAGTCCTGGGAGCAGATCGCCTCGATGGCCCAACCTTCAGGACCATACAGCTGGGCATCAAACTCCTGGGGCAGGTGCTGCGTGAAGAGTGCGTAGTGCCCGGGTTGGTCGATCCGCAGACGATAGTCTCCAGGGGTTTGCCGGGTATCGAGTTCCCAATGAACTGCGCCAGCGCTGCAAACATCACCCGGCGCACGACGTACGCTGTCCTCTGCAAAGTAACGGAACACCCTTTCGGCTTCATCACCGGGTGCAACACCAGGCACGACCGGCCAAATCACCAGGCCGAGTGAAGGATCGGGAGCCTGCTCCAGACGCAGGACATGTTCACCGGCTTCCAGCTGAAACACCCCACCCCACTCGAACGGATATTCCGGTTCGAGAAACTGCGGATTACGTTTGAGCGCAAGCTCCAGATTGAACCCGCCGAGGTCCAGAATCGTGCCGATCGGTACTTCGGCCATGCGGGCCTGCATGACGCCGGCGAGGCTGTTGATGCCGCGCAGCCGCGTAGATAACCGGGCGATATCCTCGTCGCGCACCAGATCGATCTTGTTCAGCACCAGGAGGTCAGCAAACGCAATCTGCGCCATGGCCTCGTCGCTGTCGTCGAGGTGCTGTTCGACGTGTGCGGCATCGACCAGCGTGATGATGCCGTCGATGTAGAACCTGGATTTGATCTCATCATCGACGAAAAAGGTCTGAGCTACCGGCCCGGGATCAGCAAGTCCAGTGGTTTCCAGTACTACCCGGTCGAAGCGGTCACGACGGCGGGCGAGGTTGCCGAGGATGCGTATCAGGTCGCCGCGTACCGTGCAGCAGATACAACCGTTGTTCATCTCGAAGATTTCTTCGTCGGCGTTGATAACGAGGTCCTGGTCCACGCCGATTTCACCGAATTCGTTTTCGATGACCGCAATACGCTGGCCATGCTGCTCGGTCAGGATGCGGTTCAACAGCGTTGTTTTGCCGCTGCCCAGAAAGCCGGTCAGCACCGTTACGGGAATTCGATCAGCCTTCAAAAGTCCTCCTCATGGCATCCGGCTCGACAGCCTGCCACACTCACGTGACGTTTCAGCACCCCAACGGAGTACGCCGGTTTGTCCACACCCGCGACACCTCTTCAACCCCACGCACATCGCCTTCCACTGCTTCTGCTTGGGCTGCTCATCATCCTGGCACCTGCACTAACCCTCGGCGCAGAACCCGGGGCGGCTCCAAAGCCCCGGAAAGTCTTCTGGGACGCCCTGATTCCGCCGGGATGGATGCCTCCCGAAACCAACATCGATCACTTCTTCGAAGGCGCACAACCCGATGCATTGCCGATTGATCAGGCGCCCGTCGTGCCGGAAATGGACGGTCAGCTCATCAGCCTACCCGGCTACGTCGTTCCTGTGCGCTCTGTCGGTGAAGACCTGCAGGAGTTCCTGCTCGTCCCCTACTTCGGCGCCTGCGTCCACGTTCCACCACCACCGCCCAACCAGATCATTCTGGTCACCCTCGACAAACCGATCCGGTTGAAGGATCCCTATGATGCCTACTGGGTTACGGGGGTCCTATCGACCAAGTCTGCTTCAACCACACTCGCGCAAACGGGCTATACGATGAGTGGCCAAGGCCTGGAACTCTTCGACTGGGACGCGCCCAATCCCGAGCCCGATCCTCCACCCGCTGCTGCCGCGCCACCTGGCTGATAGCCTTGATCACTCCTGATCGTTCACTCCACATCGTTGAGAGGATCAAGCGACATCAACATCCGACCTTCAGGTGCAGCAGGCGAACGATGTACTACCCCGGCGAACGGGACACCCGAATCGGCCACTGACGCAGACCAGGCGGACCCCTTGAGTACACAGATTGCCCCCTCGGGAAGCTTTTGGTGGCGTCCACCTTCAATCACCGGGTAGATGTCCGGTTCGCGACTGTCCAGAACCTTCCGATCAAGCCACCGCTCAGTGATCCACTCCGTGCCTGGCCCGCCATAGGTGACGAGCAGCCGGCAGGGTATGCGATCGACATGGAATCGGGGGCACATCGGATAATGCAAGGTCTGCAGGCGATAGCCGATGGCGGCACAGCCGAGCAACTCGGTGAGCAACTCGCTGCACTCAAACATGTCGTCGAGCATCACTTCGAGCGAAGGATCCTGCTGTTTGATCGCCGCTGTCGCAGCCGAAAAAGCGTTTCGATCTCCCGCCGGGAACACACCACGCGCCTCGATCCGGGTGCCTCGTTCGATTGCTGCAACCGCCAGCTGGTGCAGATCCTGACGATGATCCCGTCGCACACAGACCAGTTCCACATCGGGTTCGTAGAGGCGCGACAGTACAACCGGCGCGTCATCGAACAGCGCCTGCGTCATCATGCGTCTGCCTCCACCTCTTCTGCGATCCAGCGCGGGAACGGATCCGGCAAATCCGCCCAGGCGGCCGGTCCCCTGGCTTCTTCCGCAGCCGTCAGGAGGCAGCTGTCGAGACCCCGACTCGCGGCAACACGATCGAGACCCGTGCCGATGAAGACGATTTCCTGCCGACGATCCCCGTAAGGGGCGGCAAAACGCGATCGGATCGCCTCTGCAGCCGCCGGGTCCTGGGGCCAGTCCTCCGGAGCAACCGCAGCCCAGAAGAGGCCACCAAAACCGTGATGCATGATCCCGCCGGCCTGTGACCACGTGCCGGCCTGGTCGAAGCGGCTCGCGAGCCAAAAATACCCCTTTGAGCGCAGCAAATTGCCGTGCTGCCAACCCTGCGAGAGGAAGTTGAACAGACGCTGTGGATGGAAAGGCCTGTTTGCCCGGTACACGAAGCTGGATATGCCGTATTCCTCGGTTTCCGGCGTGTGTTCGCCACGAAGCTCTTTTAGCCACCCCGGCGCCTGGGAGGCGCGTTCGAAGTCAAATCGCCCGGTGTTCAGAACGCGCTGCATCGGCAGTTCACCTCGAATCGCCCGTTCGATGCGCGCACCGGGATTGAGCCGGTGCAACACTGCTTCCAGTGCTTCCGCAGCCTTGGCATCAATCAGATCGGTCTTGCTGACCACGATCACGTCGGCGAACTCAATCTGGTCGATGAGGAGGTCGGCAATGTTGCGCTCATCTTCATCCGACAAGCTGATGCCGCGCTCCCGCAGAGACATCGCTTCGTGGTACTCCTTCGGGAAATTCACCGCATCAACCACCGTGACCATGGTGTCGAGGCGGGCGAGATCGGAAAGGCTGGTACCGTCTTCGCCACGGAAGGTAAAGGTTTCCGCCACCGGCAACGGCTCGGAGATGCCGGTGGATTCGATCAACAGGTAGTCGAAACGCCCCTCCCGGGCGAGGCGCGCCACCTCTTCCAGAAGGTCTTCGCGCAACGTGCAACAGATACAGCCGTTGGTCATTTCCACCAGCTTTTCTTCGCTCTGGCTGATCTCGACGTTGTTGCGCACCAGCTCGGCATCGATGTTAATCTCGCCCATGTCGTTGACGATTACCGCCACCCGCAACCCCTCGCGATTGCGCAATACCTGGTTGAGCAGCGTGGTTTTTCCGGCGCCAAGAAAGCCGGAGAGAACAGTAACGGGAATCCGATTGGTGTGTTCGTTCATCGGTACTTCCGAGGGTTTTGAGGACGATATAACATATCTCCTGACAAGCAGCTGCGTCCACCAGAAGTCTCAATGGGGTTCAGCAAGTGAAATCAGTGATTCATCTTCCGATGGCAATCGTATCGGCATTCATTCTGTTGCTCACAGGATGCAGTGATGCCGCCAATCAAGACTCTAAAGAGGGATCCACGCAGTCCCAAACGGCTGAACACATCATCGAAGAGCCTGAGGCGGTTGATGAAGACGGACATCCGACAGGGCAGTCTCTGCCGGCGGACGACGAACCTGAGCCCCTTGAACACCTCGACACAGGCACAACCACGCAGGTTCAGGCGGCTCACGTACATGGTGAAGCTGTTCTTCAGGTCGTCGCCGAAGGCGGCAACATTGAAGTAAGGCTCGAATCACCGGCTGAATCGATCATCGGCTTTGAACATCCGCCGCGTGACTCCGCGGATTGGCAACAGGCCGCCGATGCCATCGCCACTTTGTCGAAATCCGATGTGCTGGTGGTCAACGATTCGCAATCACCCTGCGCATCCATCCAGATGACCTGGTCAACGGCACTCTTCACTGCCGAAGAACTGAAAAAACAACCCGCATCGTCGAACGAACACGAGGGTGAACACCACGGGCACAATGATCATGCAGACTCGCATGACCAACACAGTGAACCCGACGAACACGAAGGCGATGCGGATCACTCAAGCATCGAAGCCTCTTGGGTTTTTCGCTGTAAAGCCCAACCTTCGTCGCTCGAACATCAGCTGATGGTTGTTTTTCCCGGCCTGAAGAAGCTCGAAGTGCAACTCGCAACGCAAGGAGCGCAGACATCCTGGGCCACAGAAGATCGTGGGCCGGCCCTATTTTCCCTGCAGGGCGATTGACCGGCAGAAAACGACCGTCGTCGTGTTTCCGGGCGCAGCCAGGCGTCACTCAACCCGATTCCGACTCCTGAAGTCCCATGAACGCCTGGCGAATCGCCAACAAGGATTGTCCGGTGACCATGCCCTTCCAGTCATCTCGGTCACCATAAAACGTATCACGCACCTGGCGTCGGATCAGATCACCCTGGGCACTCAAGGGATCACCATGCGCATGCAGCCACGCATCAGCACGCAGTGCCTGAAGCACCTGCAGTATGGGCTGCGTCCCAAATTCGAGCGCCATCACCGTAACTTCAGCGTGCGGTAACAACGCGGCGGCCGCCCACAGGCCATCGCCACTGATGTCGGCAGAAGCGGAAGTTCCACCGGATGGTGACGTAATGGCCCCACCATACCAGCGTGCGGCACGAACAAACGCTGTACTCTCGCGAGCAACCGGCACGATCTGTTCGCCGAACCCCCACATGCCGAGGCCGGTGTGGATGTCGATGACCGCGACCTGTCCGGCACCGCCAAGACGCTCGCGAAGAATCCTGGTCTGAGTAAGCCTCGACCAGGTGGGAGCCAGACCCCCGTAGAAAAGTCCATCCGCATGGGTGTATTGCCCACCGGAAACGGCGGCCTGGGAGGGAGGCATGCCGTTCGCGGCGATGAACGCCATTTGCTCAGCGGCTGTGCGTTGCAGCGCGTCTTCCGACCAGTGCGTCTGGCAAAGGCTTGTATGCAAGGTTGCATACGCCGGATTCGCAGGCAGAGGTTGATCGAAGTCCACCCAGTTTCGATTGAGGTCGACGTTGTCTTCAGTGACCCGTCGATTCCAGGCGAACCCATACGGATTGATCGCGTGGATCAGGAGCACGGCAATACCACTCGGCACACGTGATGCTTCGCCACGCTGCAGCCAGTCAGACTGCACACCAGGGCCGCAGTAACCCTCGACGCCATGCGTACCGGAGATCACCACCAGCACCCGCTCTGCGCTGGCCGGCCCGAACCACGCCAGATCAGTAGTCAGGACTTCACTCCCGGGACCGCGCTCCGGATTCGTGACCTGATCGAGCACGCCACCCGCTGCTCCTGCCGAGGCGACAAAACGTGATAGCGCTACGGCATAGGATGCGGAGAAGCCGCTGGCTGAGGAGATGTTTGGACTCGAACTATCGGCGGGTTTCATGGTGACTGATGTACCTCTTCTTCCTGAAGGATCACCTGCGACAGATTCAATGGGCTTTCAGCTGCCCGTAGAGAGCCCGTCGTGCAACGACTGCCGATAGGCGCGCCACGCCGGGATCAATCCCGCGACGCTGCCGGCGAGAACAATACCTCCGAGCAAACCCCATTCCCGCACCGACGGCAGGCCAGCTGATGGCGCCAGGCCATAACGTGCCATCGCGAATTCACCCAGCCCTGCAGCAACCAGTGTCAGCAACAAGAGGCCGAACAGGGCACCGGTGAAAGCGAGCAGCGTCGACTCGGCCACCAGCAACACAAAGATGTCCCGCGGACGTGCGCCTACTGCCCGGAAGACGGCGATTTCCCGCCTGCGCTCATTCAGCGTGGCGAGAATGCCGGCGAGCATGCCGAGCACGCCGGTAATGAGCGTCAACACAGTGACCACCACCAGCCCCGCCTCCGCCGTGCCGAACATGTCCCAGAGGGACTGTAACGCGACTCCGGGGAGAATCGCTGTCAATGGTTCGCCGGGAAAAGCATTGATGGCGCGCTGCAACAGAAACACATCCATGCGGTTGTTCAGTCCGAGGAAGAATGCAGTGATCGTCTTCGGCTCTCGTGGTGCCAATCCTTCCGGATCAACGTTCGCCACGCCTGCACCGGGTCGATGCACTCCGGTTTCCCAGCCGACATGGATGGCTTCGATGCCGGCGAGAGAAACATGGACGGTCCTATCCACTGGCGTACCGGTAGGCGCGAGCACGCCTGTAACGGTGAAGGGCATGTCATCGTGGCGCGCCAGACCATCGTCCCGGGTCCCGTGGGCGATGATGATCTTGTCTTCAACCTGATAACCGAGGATCGCCGCCACTTCCGAGCCGAGGACCGTATCGAGAACACCCTCGAAACCACGCCCGCTCTGAAACCGGAGCTTCTGACCATCGCCATAGCCGAGATGTTGGAAGTAGGCATCTGTGGTCCCGAGTACACGGTAACCCCGATGGGAATCGCCGAGCGAAACCGGAATCGCGAAACGCACTTTGGGATGTGAGCTGATCTGCTGAAAGGTTTTCCAGTTGATGTTGCCGGTGGGATCACCCATGCGGAAAACCGAGTAGAGCAGAACCTGCACGGGGCTGGTTCGTGCGCCAACGATCAGATCGGTTCCCGAAACAGTACGTAAAAAATGCTCACGGGCTTCGACGCGAATCCGGTCGACGCCGAGGATCAGCGCCACCGACAGAGTGATGCCAGCCAACGTGAGGGCGACCCCGATGCGGCGACTCCAGAGACTTTTCAGTGCAAGGGTGCCGAGATTCATGCGGAAGCTGCCGCGTCTATGCGAAAAGACTCGATATCAAGCGCACGATGGAAGTGGGAGGCAAGTGCCGGATCGTGACTTACGAACAGCATCGCCGTACCGAGGGCCTCTGTCTCCGCCAGTAGGACTTCGATGAACGCTTCGCGACTGCCTGCATCGAGTGCCGAAGTGGGTTCGTCACACAGGAGGAGGCGTGGCCGACCGAGCAGCGCACGTGCCACGGCGATACGCTGCTGTTGGCCTACACTCAGCTCCGAAGGGCTCCGTGCATGGGCGTTTGAATCGATGCCGAGTCGAAGCAGCAGCGCCCTCGCCCGTTCGCGCGCCTCGGCGATCCCGCCGGTCGCGCGCCGCAACGTACGGCTGAACGTGAGCGGGAGCAGTACGTTGCCAAGCACATCGAGGCACGGCACGAGATTGAACTGCTGGAACACGATGCCGAGGTTCGCGCCGCGGAAGTCATCACGTTGACCGGCACTCATCTCCAGCAGGTTAGAGCCCAGAACATCAAAGCGAATCGCCCGCGCACGATGGATACCAGCCACCAGGCCGAGTAGCGTCGATTTGCCGGATCCACTGCCACCGCGTAGGAACACCCGCTCTCCGGTACCGATATGCAGTGCATCGATGGCGAGGAAGTCTGGTTGCTTCGGCCAGCCGAAGCGGGCTTCGATGACTTCCAGCACGGCTGATCTTTCTACCGTTGAAGTTGCTGAAGGAGAAGGGTGGGTCAATCTCATGGCTCAGAGGACGTTGCAGCAAGGTAATGATGTTGCAAGGTTCGAAGCAAGCGAGAGGTTGATGGTACGCGTTGGCAGTCGCGAACGGCGGATCACATCAACCCAGCTCGCGTACTGCTCGCAGCCCCTGCTCGATGGCCACACCCATGCTCCCCGCTGCGCCCGAATCGGAGTTGGCGATGGTGATGCGGCCGAAGCGTTGACGCCCCACGACGTTGGGCGCTTCGCCCTCATTCCAGCCCGGATCATCCAGGCCATCGAGTGAATCGGCATCGCCCGAGAACAGGCGGAACAAATGCGCAGCGGTATCGAACAAGACACCGCGATACGCAATGAAGATGAAGTAGTTGGGCTGATCAAGGCTGCAGGCTTTACCGATGTGCAAAAGCTCTATTCAAGCTTGATCTATGGCGCGTGGAGTTCACGCAACTCCTGATCAATCGTCCAGGGCAAGCTTGCCGTTGTCTCCAAGGTTTACTTCCACCCGAATTCTGGCGGCCAGGCTCGCTTCATAGTCACGTTCTTCCGGCCAGTACAGGATTGGCCAGAACTCCACAAAGAACCAGGGTCGAACGATGTTGCGGCGGTAACGCGCCTGAATGGCGAACTGGTCATAGTGGCTGCGCGGTTCAACCAGCAACGCATCGTCGCCGTAGACCGAATCTTCTTCCGAGCGTTGCCGCCATAACACTTCGTATGCCAACACGGACTGTTCGTCCAGCGTATGAAACAGAGAGAATTTCTGTTCAAGCGTGGGGTTATGCCTTCGATTCTGAAAGTACTGTATGCGGGAACGGGATCGCAACAGAAGATCGTCGGCGAGGGAGCGATCGAAAGTCTGGGCGAGGTCGTTGCGCCATCCTCGCTTCACGTAGTGAAACAGCCGATTGGTCGTTTGGCCCTGCCAATGCTGTGCAACGGGGTAGGACATACCTGCATTAAAACGAACGAAGGGATCAACACCGCTGCCACTGATCCGCAGACCTAGATCGTAGGAGAGCTTGATCCGGTCGTCTTCATCATTCACCCAGCGGAAGGCAATGTCATTGTCCTTCAAATCATCTTCCACAGGCTGGCCTGATTCTTCCACATCACCGTCGTTGACCACGAGACGCAGCCGTCGCTGCAGCCCCGGCATGACCAGTTGCAAACGCACGCGGGGGGCAACGTCCCATCCCGCATTCTCCCAATGGTCTGCATCGAGACGCAGGCGCACCCGAGACTCATTGTCGGTGAACGTGGCGAACTCATCGTTCACAAAGAAGGAATCTACTCTGCCAACGAGTGACTGCACGAGTTGCTCTGATTGGCCATGCAGCCGATCGATGCGAGCAGCGGTCTTTGACAGCACTGTATCGGGTGGTGATTGAGTCGGATCTGTTGTGGGATTTGTGGGTGAAGGGGAAGCAGCAGTATCTGCGGCAGACGCAGCTCCGCTGGCGATCATGCACAACAGCGCCGCGTTGAAGGCGGCCCGAAAACTTCTCCGGGTGCAAACGCATGCGGCACGCCAAACCGTCCTTAACCACTCAGCATCCCGCATGACTGATCTCCAGATTTCCTCACCTCGTCCACGAGGTGCAGGTCATCGACCACTTGCAGCACAGCTAATTTACCACCGGTCGGGTTCTTTCCCGTCAGAATCATCTCCAAATAACGGGCGAGGATGACGCGCGCGCGGGTCTTGTTGGACAATCACCAGACGAGAAAAGTAAAAACAGCCCACCCTGCTCGCCCACCGGCAAGGATTTTCATGAGCCGCAGCGATCGAGTCCCGACCATTGATATGCGCGCACCTGATGCGCACCAGCTCGCCGGGCTCGACGCCGCCTGCGCGGATCACGGCTTCTTCCTCCTCTCGGGACATGGACTCGATGCCGTTATCGAACGCACGTGGCGGGAAACAACACGTTTCTTCGACGCTGACCGTTCCGTGCGGCTCGAAATCCAGCGCGATCAGGCCAATCCGCTCGGCTACTACGACCGCGAACTCACGAAGCGCCGCCGGGATACCAAGGAAGTGTTCGACTTTGCGGACCCATCGATCACTCGCATCGATTTGAAGAATCGCTGGCCGACCGCACTACCAGGATTTCGCGACGCCCTCGTGGAGTTCTATGACGCATTCAGTGAACTCGCGACGCGGACCTTGCAGCTGTTGCACGAATCCCTGACGTTGTCGGCAGCCGCACGCAGCACCATGGTAAGCAGCCGGCATACGAGTACGGTGCGACTGAATCACTATCCAACCTTCGACCCGGTGCCGGAATCGGAGCGCGGTTCGTTACCACCACTCGGCGAAACTGCACTCGGTTATCACACTGACCCGGGCGTTTTCACCCTGCTCCTGCAGGACAATACCGGTGGACTGCAGACACAGGCACGCGATGGTGAGTGGATCGATGTTCCACCGCGTGATGGGACCATCGTCGTCAATCTCGGTGACTGCATGCAGTCGTGGACCAATGATCGCTGGCGCGCTGCAGTGCATCGTGTTGTACCCATGACGCGGCAGCGCCGCTTCAGCATTCCGTATTTTTCCAATCCTGAACGTACCGCAATCATCGAACCCCTGGCGGAATTGGCCACAGAGGGTGCGCGCTATCGGTCGGTTGCCTGGCGGACATTCATTCAGGCACGGGTGGACGACAACTACACCGATCTCGGTGCAGACGATACGCAGATGGCGCAGTACAGGATTGGCGACAGGTCCAAGGTTGAGATCCCGGATTGATGACTCGCTTCAGACTGGTTTCCGAAGTCCATCTCGTGCTCGTTCGTAATGACAACATTTTGTTGTTGAAGCGCGCCAATACGGGTTATGAGGACGGAAACTACAGCGTGGTGGCTAGTCACATGGATGGCAATGAAACGGCGCGTCAGGCGATGTGCCGAGAAGCGATGGAAGAAGCGGGTGTTCATATCGAGCCGGAGGACCTGCGCGTCGTACACGTGATTCACCGCCGAACCGAAGAGGAGCGGGTGTCGTTCTTCCTCACGCCAGATCAATGGCACGGCGAACCGGTGAATCGAGAGCCTCACAAGTGCAGTGAACTCGCGTGGTACCCCGTTGATTCCCTTCCGGAAAATACGATTCCCTACGTTCGTCACGCTATTGCACAAATTCGACGCGGCAACATCTATTCAGAGTTCGGCTGGAGCACACCAGCTTGAAACACGTGTTCTGGATGCTCCCTTCGTTGCTCTGTGGTCGAAGTGGGCCCAATCACGATCCCTAGAATCCGGCTGAACTGCTTGCAGGCGGCATCGGCGCGGGGAATCACGACAAAGTGGTAGCCGTTGGTGGTATCAACCTCGGGAATGGTTGGGTATCGCTAACGGGCCACAGGGAATTCGGCCGAGCGCATACATACGACATCTATGTCGAGCTGAAGGGGCCTTCGGCTACCGACGTACACCACAACTTTGTACAGCGTTGGAACGAGGCAAGTGAACGCAACGTAGCAGATGACTACTGGCCTGATGCCCACGCTGCTGGTGAACTTCAATTCCCCGTGAAGGTTTCTGTGGCCGCTGGTAACACGACAGCTCAGGTGCAGCGTACGGTTCGAGCCGGGCACTACAGCGATTCTACTCCTCCACCCGGAGGCGAGAGTGTTGACATATCGGCGGGTGAACTTACGGTCTTCGAGCAATATCAGGCAGCCATCGCCGCAGCGGAGCGCACGATCTACATCGAGAACCAGGCCCTCGGTTGCCCTCATACGATTAAAGCAATGCACCAGGC
>Ga0194132_10003238_pt1 | contig 29316 bp, 24 predicted proteins | sample TA2KigOf80mmetaG_FD_148612 | JGI IMG/M metagenome (GOLD analysis project Ga0194132, IMG submission 148612) | Freshwater microbial communities from Lake Tanganyika, Tanzania - TA2015054 Kigoma Offshore 80m | ecosystem: Environmental > Aquatic > Freshwater > Lake | place: Tanzania: Lake...
CACACGCAGCAGCGATTAGACAAAAGCGGAGCAAGCTCGAGCCTTCCAAATTCGCCTATCACAACAAAACGCTTTCCGAATCAAACGACTCGTAGGCTACACCTAATCGAGAAACCACGAATAGAGGGCTTTGGCTGAAAAGTTCTCGTCACTTTCCCTTCGTTCTCTTTGTTACCTGCTGTTGAACAGAACTGAGGGGCTGTCTGAAAAGTCTGTAGTCCGACCTCTTGTGGGTCGGAGGAATTCGAGTGCACGACAAATTCGCCTGAAGATTGCATCATCCGACCCACGAGGGGTCGGGCTACGAGAGCAAAGACCGAGTTTTCGGACAGACTCTCACGTCTGTTTTGAACGGAAGGAAGCGCAGCGAACGAAGTGAGATTGATGTGAAATGCTCGGTGATTTCAACGTGTCGGCAGAATCGATCAAAATCTTGAAAGCCGTCTTGACCAATTTCTGACGATTGCCATACACACCCGCTCCCACGCGACTGGCAGCGTTGATGGCGATTCACTCCGACAGTTCGCGTGTCACTTCTCAGTGCCTCTCTGACACAGTTCCGTGTCCTTCCGACAAGACGTTTGTCACGGCGAAATTGATCACAACGATTTTCGCGTTCGACCTCACCGCCTACATCAACAGGATGGTGCCATGATTGGTAAGCAGTCTCGTTTCGCTCCCGTGCTGGGAGCAATGGTTTGGTTGGCGTCAGCCAGTCCAGTGTCGGCCCAGTGGATTCCTTTCCGCGGCTTATTTGGTTGCCCTTGTGGTCCGACCTGTGCCCCGGTTTGCCAGCCAGCGGCGATGTTCACACCCGTCGGTTGTGGCAGCGGAGCTTGCGGAGTCACCCCGGTGGCTTACGCCAATTCGTGCGGATGCGCTCCACCGATGGTAGCTCAACCCGTGACCGAGACGGTCATGCAGCAAGTTCCCGTCACTGAATATCGCCAAGTGCGACAAACTGTCCGCAAGCCGACCATTCAAACCAGCTATGTCGAACAGCCGGTCACTGAGTATCGGCAGGTCATCGAGCAGAAAACGGTCAACGTGCCAACCTGCTCGTACCAGAACGTCACCGAGATCCAGACCGTCCAACGCAACTGCGGCCAATGGATCACGAAATGGCACACCAATCAGAAAATCAATCCGTGTGCGTACGATAACCGTCCCGGGCTGATGGGTGAAATGAGCCGCATCGGGTTCGCGACTCGGCAGGCGTTCACGCCGACGCACTACGCGACTCGCGAGTACGTGCAGCAGACGGTTGCTCAGCAAGTGCCGGTGACTCGTCGAGTCGCGATTCAAGGAACGAAGCAAGTCACATATAACGTTCCGCGCACCGTCGCCGTTCAGACGACCCGCAAAGTTGCGGTCAACACGACGAAGTACGTCGATGAAGAAGTGGTCGTGATGCAACCCGTCACGGTCGTGAAGTCGATCCCGACAACTCGCACGAGCTATCGCTTCGTCCCGGCCGGAAGCACGCTGGCACTCGCTCCCGCGAGTTCGAACACGGCACTGCGGCCGACTCCGGAAGCGGAACTTCCAAAGACAAAATCCGCGACACGCGATTCCGAGAAGACTCCCTCGACCAAGCCGAGCGATTCCACTCGCGGTTCGATTGATGTGTTCGATGAAGCCGCACCGACGCGAGCAACCAACGAACCCGCGCCTGCGAGTACTGTTCGCTTTGTGGCCTCCAAGGCGCCAAGCGCCGTCCGCGTCTCGGGCTGGCGCCCGACACGAATCGCGTCTGTCGAGAAAGTTCCGCTACCCGTGCCGGCGATCTCCGTTGCCGAGAATGTTCGTTAGTGAATCATCGGCCGGACGATCCTGTCCGACCGAATGACGGGGACGAAAGGGAATGTCGTCCTCACGGAAAGCGAAGGACACAGATGTCCGTCGCCCGTCTTTCCAAAAAGTTTCCAGGTACTCTCTCCAACCTCCTGCCATTGAGATCGCTGAACTCTCTCCTTCAGCTTCGATGGCAACAATGGCAAGGTCACGTTTCTCCTCTCCCTCCTCCCTCCCTCCGGTTCCTCAGAATCTCTCTCCCTCCCTCGCGGTGTCGGCATCAGCCCGGCTCCCAAGACAATTCCCTCCCCATCGACCCGGCCTCCCCCCAGAGGCCGGGTTTCCTTTTTTGGGAAGGGCAAGTGCAGAATGCGGAGCGAACCATGCAAAGTGCAAAATAAAAGGCTGAGCAATACGCAGCCGACTCACTTTGCAATCACGCGGCTTCGATCTGGTCTGCTGTGAGGCATGCCATCGTGTAGAGCAGGCGTTGTTCTTCGCAGCGCTGGAGATAGGCGGGGGGCATTGCGGCAACGACGGCGTCATCGAATTCGATGATAAATTTCTGATTGGGCTTCTTGCCGCTGAGCTCCATAATCGTCGCGGTCCAGCCGGCAAACGAGACATCGGCAAAGTCGGGCGAAGCGACGCCGTCCTTCACTCGCACGCGCGAGCCAACCGCCAGTTTTCCGGTGAAAGAATTGCTCATGCGGACTCGTGACTCCTGCGATGCCGACGCAATTCGCGTCAGCCGAGTTTTCAGGCGGGGAAATGATAGTTGCCCGTCGAAACAGCGCAAAGTGTTTTGCGAAAACGCGTGCGATTCACCACAAGCTTGACGCTTGACGATGTCGCCGGGAAGCTCTGTGGCTGATGATGGATCACCGTCGATGAATGTCGGCGAGCTCAATGGATCGGAGAGCCTCATGCCTGAAACTGCCGCTACCGATCGCTGTTGGGTGGGCTTTGACCTCGGCGGCACCAAGATGTTGGCCGTCGTCACTGATGACCATTTTCAACCGATTGCACGCAAGCGACGCAAGACTCGCAGTGAAGAGGACAACTCGATCGGCATGGGCCGAGTCATCAACACCATTGAGAGAGTTCTCGAAGAGGCGGGCATCACCGCCGATCGACTGGCCGGCATCGGCATTGGCTGCCCCGGGATGCTGGAACTTGATCGGGGCATTGTACGCGAGGCCGGAAACCTCGGCTGGGAAAATGTCCCCGTCCAAAGTCAGTTGGAGAAAGCCTTCGGTTGTCCGGCGGTCATCTTGAACGATGTCGATGCCGGCGTGTACGGCGAGTACCGTTTCGGATCAGCTCAAAAAGCTCACACCGCGCTGGGAATTTTCCCCGGCACCGGAGTCGGTGGCGGCATGATTTACGAGGGACGAATCTTTCGTGGCAAGAATTGTTCGTGTCTCGAAGTCGGTCACATGCAAGTCATGGCGGACGGCCCGCGATGCAGTTGCGGTCGACAAGGTTGTCTCGAAGCGGTCAGCAGCCGCCTTGCCATCTCGGCGGCGGCCGCACAAGCGGTCTTTCGCGGGCAAGCCCCAAAGCTCGCCGAATTGGCTGGCAGCGATTTGGCCAACATTCGCAGCGGAATGCTGGTCGAGGCGATTAAAAAGGGAGACAAGATCATCGAACAAATCGTGAAGGATGCCGCCGGACATCTTGGCACTGCGATCGGCGGTTTGGTCCATGCTCTCGCACCGGACGTGATCGTGCTTGGCGGAGGACTGGTCGAAGCGATGCCCGACTTGTACGTCGAGCAAGTCTCCGCCGCCGCCAAAAAGTGGGTGCTGCCCGCGTACGCCAAGACCTATGAGATCGTCGCCGCGAAACTTGGGGACGACGCCGTTGCCCTCGGAGCTGCTGCTTGGGCGGAAGCGACCATTGCGGCGTAGTGGGGCACTACTCCTCCATGACCTGCTTCTCTTTCGCCGCTGCTTCGTCGTTTACCATGCCTTCGTACTTCTTGGTCAAGTTCTGAACCTCTTCCTTGGTGGCTTCGCACAGGTCTTCGGTCAGAATCTTGTCCTTCTGCGACGTGTCCGCATGCTTGTTGGCATCGCGACGGACGTTGCGGATCGAAACGCGAGCTTCCTCGGCGAATTCTTTGACGCGCGACACCAGTTGCTTGCGGCGGTCGGTCGACAGCGGCGGGATGTTGAGCCGAATGACTCGGCCGTCGATCTTGGGCGCGAGTCCGACGTCGCTGGATTGAATCGCTTTGCCGATGGCCGCCACGTTTCCCTGGTCGTACGGTCGGATCATGATCTGCTGTGGTTCAGGGACACTGACTTGAGCAATCTGCTTGAGCGGCGTTTCCGAGCCGTAAACTTCCACGCGGATATTATCCACCAGACCGGGAGTCGCTCGGCCGGTGCGGAGCCCTTTGATCTGATTGCGAAAGTTTGTCGCGGCCTTTTCCATGCGTTCTTCGCAGTCCAGCAGAATGTCGTCCTGATCCATGATTGATCCCTTCTTTGAGACAGGTCTTCATTTGAGAACTTATCGGATCGCCGTTGGGATGCAAGCATCGCTCGCGGCGAGTTGTGATCAGAATCGTACGACCTCAAAATACCACCTTGATCTCAGACCGTGAGTCTTCAACGCCCGAAAGCTCCGCCGTGCAAAAACCGATTGCCTGAAGTGGATGCCCACATCGAAAAGTCCGGCGACTTTGAAAAGCCACTTTTGAAGCGACTTCGCAAACTGTCTCATCAAGCGTCGCCGACGATTCGCTTAGAGTTGCCAGGGTGGTGCGCCGCACTTCGTCCAGAATGGCATCGTGGAAATGATGGCGGTATTCAAGCAGCACGTCAGTTAAAACTTTGGGAATGCGAAGCGTAAGCCCGATCCGCATGGCCTGTCGAAAACATCCACCACGTTGACCGCTTTCGGCTTCAAACCAAAGACTCTTACAGATCCGCCGTCCGATGAGATGATTTTGAATTACATCCGCACAGCGGTGGAGTTCGACGGACAAGCGGCGAAACGTCGGGCACCCAATCGAAAGCCCGTGAAGATTGAAGTCCCGAAAGACTTAAAGGCGGCGTTAAAGCCGAATGCTAAAACTCGCGCGGTCTGCGAGGCTTTCAGCCTCAGTCACCAGCGCGGGTACATCGAGTCAGCCAGTGAGGCCAGGCGTCGGGAGACTCGCGAGGGACGTATCGCGACAACGCTCGAATGGCTGACCGAAGGGAAGCCTCGCAACTGAAAGTACGAGTCGTGCAGCAAGTGAAGGACGAGACGGCATAGTCGCCTCCGAAACGGCTAACTCGATTTTTAAGACTGCCTCGCGTTGCCGTTATGGAGTTACTATTTCTCGTGCTCTAAATTTGGGTGACTTCTGTCGCAAAGGTTGTTCATGGCATTGGTGAGTTTGAATGAAATCCATTTTGGCTACGGCGGCGGGCCGCTTCTGGAAAACGTCAGTCTGCAAATTGAGCGCGGCGAACGTGTCGGCCTCGTGGGGCGCAACGGCAGCGGCAAATCAACTTTAATGAAGCTCATCAGCGGCGAGTTGGCCGCAGATGACGGTGAAGTCCTGCGCGGGCCGGGGGTCCGCATCGGTCGGCTGATTCAAGAGGTGCCGACGGGCAACGACAGCACCGTGCAAGAGGTCGTTGCCACGGGATTTGCCGCGACAAATCGGGAGGACGAGGCTCGCGCTGAACCGCTGGAACCGTGGGAAGAAGCGCACCAGGTGGATCGTGTCCTCTCGGAAATGAGCCTCGACCCGGATATGCGCTTCGCTGAATTGTCGTCGGGAATGAAGCGCCGCGTGCTCTTGGCTCAAGCGTTAGTCAGTCAACCCGACCTGCTGCTGCTCGACGAACCGACCAACCACCTTGATATCGAGGCCGTCGCGTGGCTCGAGGCGTATTTGATCCGCTACGGCGGCACGCTGGTCTTCGTCACGCACGACCGTGTCTTCCTCCGTAAGCTCTCAAACCGCATCATCGAAGTCGATCGCGGCCGGTTGCTCGATTGGCCATGCGATTACACGACGTTTCTCCAACGGAAAGAAGCGGCTCTCGAAGTTGAAGTTCAGCACCAAGCGTTGTTTGACAAGAAGCTGGCTCAAGAAGAAATCTGGGTCCGCACCGGCATCAAAGCCCGCCGCACTCGCAGTGAGGCTCGTATCCGCGAACTCAACAAGATGCGAGAAGAACGCCGGCAACGCAAAAACCGTGTCGGCAATGTGCGACTCGTCGTGCAAGAAGCTGAACGTTCCGGCCGGCTAGTCATCGAAGCCAAGAAGATTGGATTCACCTGGACGGGCGAGGCTCACGACAAAACAGTGCTCCGCGATTTTTCGACGCTGATCCTGCGTGGCGACAAGATCGGAGTTATCGGACCCAACGGTTCTGGCAAGAGCACGCTCTTGCGATTGCTGCTCGGCCAACTGACGCCGACGAGCGGAACCGTCCGGCTGGGAACCAAGCTAGAGATCGCTTACTTCGACCAACTCCGCGAGCAACTCGACGAAAACAAAACCGCCCAGGAGAACGTCGGCGAGGGCAAAACGACGTTGCTCATCAACCGCCAAGAGCGGCATGTCCTCGGGTACCTGCAAGAGTTTCTGTTCTCCGCCGAACGAGCCCGCACGCTAGTCCGATACCTCTCCGGCGGCGAACGCAATCGGCTGATGCTGGCAAAACTGCTGACGAAACCGTCCAACATGCTGGTCCTCGACGAACCGACCAACGATCTCGATGCCGAGACGCTAGAACTGCTTGAAGACCTGCTCATCGAATACCCCGGTACCGTTCTGTTGGTCAGCCATGACCGCGAGTTCCTCAACAACGTCGTCAGTAGCACGTTGGTTTTCGAGGGAAACGGCATCGTCAAAGAGTACGACGGCGGCTACGACGACTGGCAACGACAACGAACAGAATCCCCACAACAACCATCAGAAACTGCGGACAATGTTCGCCACCCCGCTTGTCAGGGTGACTCCCGCGCTTCCGCACTACCGATTTCTCCAAAGAATCTGAGTAGCGCAGAAACGCGTGAACCACTGGGACAAGCCCAAGTAGGCGGAGATTCAACAACTCCATCCGGTCGCCCAACTGTCCCGCGCAAGCTGAACTTCAAAGAACAGCGCGAACTCGAATTACTCCCCGCTCGAATCGACCAACTCGAAACCGAACAGGCGGCGTTGCACACCTTGATGTCATCACCCTCGTTCTACCAGCAACCAAAGTCCGACATCGCCACCGCTGCCGCAAAACTCGAAGCTCTCGAACAAGAACTTGCCGAGGCCTTTAAGCGCTGGGAGTCCCTTGAAGCTGCCCGTTCTTGACCTCGTGGTGCAGTTTTCAACTTGCCAAAACTACACGCCCTCTTCCGATACCACGACCGCTCGCAGGTATTCGCGGTTGAGGCGGGCGATGTTGGTGACAGACACTTCGGCCGGGCAGGCGGCTTCGCATTCGTAAGTGTTGGTGCAGCCGCCAAAACCCTCTTTGTCCATTTGAGCCACCATGCGAGTGACTCGGCGGGCGCGTTCAGGAACACCTTGAGGAAGCAGTGCGAGTTGTGAAACTTTCGCGCTGACGAAGAGCATCGCACTGGCATTCTTGCAGGCGGCGACGCAAGCTCCGCAGCCGATGCAGGCGGCGGCGGCCATGCTTTTTTCCTGGCGGTCGCGACCGACTGGCAGGCAGTTGGCATCTTGTGCGTTCCCCGTGTTGACACTGACGTAGCCGCCAGCGGTGATGATGCGATCGAAGGCGGAACGATCGACAGCCAAGTCGCGGATGACAGGGAACGCCGAGGCTCGCCACGGTTCGATGACGATCGTGTCGCCGTCGCTGAAGCGGCGCATGTGGAGTTGGCAGGTGGTGGTTGCTCGGTCGGGGCCGTGAGCTTGGCCGTTAATCATCAGACTGCACATGCCGCAGATCCCTTCACGGCAGTCGTAATCGAACGCGACTGGTTCTTCCCCCTTGGCGATCAACTGCTCGTTGAGCACGTCGAGCATTTCCAGGAACGACATGTCGGTCGAGACGTTTTGCATCTCGTACGTTCGGAACTCGCCACGAGCGTTCGGGCCGGGTTGCCGCCAGATTTTCAAAGTCAGATTGAGGCCGCGATGGGCGTGGGGGGTTGTCATTCGGAAAGGCTCCGTAGTTCAAATCCCAAGGTCAAAGCTGCAATTCCCAAGGAATATCCAACATCAAAATCCCCAAAGGCACACATCATTTTGTGAGCCCCAGAGATTCTGAGGTTCCATAGTTTTGAGGATTTGGACCTTGGTCATTGCTTGGACATTGAGATTTGGTTCTTGGAATTTATTCGCGGTAACTGCGTGTCGTCAGGTGGACGTTTTCGAACGTCAGCGGTTCTTTGTGGAGTTGTTCTTTCTGGCCAACAAAGCTGTCATGGCCGCCGGTGTATTCCCAGGCAGCGGCGTGGCAGAAGTCGGCGTCGTTGCGTTTGGCTTCGTTGTCTTCGGTTTGGTGCTCTTCGCGGAAGTGGCCTCCGCAGGATTCTTCGCGAGTCAGCGCATCGTGAACCAGCAACTCGCCGAATTCCAGGAAGTCAGCGACTCGGCCGGCGCGTTCGAGGTTTTGATTGAACGCTTCTCCGCTTCCCATCACGCGGACGTTGCTCCAGAACTCGTTGCGGAGCGCGGCGATCTCTTGCTCGGCAAACTTGAGGCCCGCTTCGTTGCGAGCCATGCCGCACTTCTCCCACATGATCTTGCCGAGTGCGCGGTGGAACGATTCCACGCTGCGCGAACCTTTAATGCCCAGCAGTTTGTTGACACGCGCTTTCGCGGCCTCGACCGCTCCGCGGACTTCAGGATGATCGTCGGTAATCTTCGGCAGCTTTGAGGTCGCGAAGTGATGCCCGATCGTGTACGGGATCACAAAGTAACCGTCGGCCAAACCCTGCATCAACGCCGACGCCCCGAGCCGATTGGCTCCGTGATCGGAGAAGTTTGCTTCGCCCAGGCAGTACAAGCCGGGTATCGTTGTTTGCAGGTTGTAGTCCACCCACAAGCCACCCATCGTGTAATGGACGGCGGGGTAAATTCGCATCGGCGTTGAGTACGGGTCTTCGCCGGTAATCTTGGCATACATCTGGAAAAGGTTGCCGTACTTCCCTTTGACGACCGCCGCTCCGTCGCGCTTGATCGTGTCGCGGAAATCGAGATAGACGGCGAGCTTCGTTTCGCCGACGCCGAAGCCTTCGTCGCACGCCTTCTTGGCTGCACGCGAGGCGACGTCGCGCGGCACGAGGTTGCCGAACGCGGCGTAACGCCGTTCCAGGAAATAGTCGCGGTCGTCGTCGGGAATCTCGTTGGCAGGCCGAGCTTCACCGGGATTCTTCGGCACCCAGACGCGGCCATCGTTGCGGAGGCTTTCGCTCATCAGCGTCAGCTTCGATTGATGATCGCCGCTGACCGGGATGCAGGTCGGATGGATCTGCGTGAAGCACGGGTTGGCGAAGAATGCTCCACGCTTGTGGCATCGCCATGCGGCGGTGACGTTACAGCCTTTTGCGTTCGTCGAAAGATAAAAGACGTTGCCGTAACCGCCGGTACAGAGCAGCACTGCGTCGGCCGTGTGCGATTCAAACTCGCCGGTGATGAGGTTTCGCACCACGATCCCGCGAGCGACGCCGTCCACTTGAATGAGGTCCAGCATCTCGCGCCGCGCGAACATTTTGACTTTGCCGAGATCGACCTGTCGCATCAGAGCCGAATACGCACCGAGCAACAATTGCTGCCCCGTCTGTCCGCGCGCGTAGAACGTCCGCGAAACCTGTGCCCCGCCGAACGAACGATTCGCCAGCAACCCGCCGTAATCACGCTGGAACGGAACTCCCTGAGAGACGCACTGGTCCACGATGTTCGTGCTGACCGAAGCCAGTCGATAGACATTCGACTCACGAGCGCGGAAATCTCCACCTTTCACCGTGTCGTAGAACAGCCGCCAAACCGAGTCGCCGTCGTTGCAGTAATTCTTCGTCGCGTTGATCCCACCTTGAGCTGCGATGCTGTGTGCTCGGCGCGGCGAATCTTGGAAACAGAACGCTTTAACATTGTAGCCCAGTTCCGCCAGCGAGGCGGCCGCACTGGATCCAGCCAAGCCGGTGCCGACGACGATGATGTTGAACTTCCGCTTGTTCGCGGGATTGACCAGCTTGAGATCAAACTTGTGCCGATCCCAGCGCGTCGTGACGTCCCCAGTCGGCGCGTTCGATTGCAGCCGGGGTGACCCTTGAGTTGTTGTCGCGTGACCTTCAGCCATGAGGCCGACTCCTACCATTTTTTCTTCCGCCGCGAGGCGGTATGTCAGATTGATCGATCAATGTCGCTGGTCATTCATCTTGGTAGACGGCGAACGTCCACCTTTTAAAAGTCCGCTAATCGGAAACGAGGCAAACCCGACCCCAATCACGAATGCAAAGATTAAGCCGATCGTCTTGATGAGCGGCGTGTACTTCGGGTGGTTGATCCCCAGCGTTTGAAACGCGCTCTGGAACCCGTGAGCCAAGTGAGCGATCAAGGCGAAGCTGCCAATCGTGTAGCCGATGATCGTGATCAGGTTTGACGAGGAAAGCAGCGCATTCGCTTTGTCGGCAGGCTCCAGAGCTGAGCCGTCCGCGAGCTGGTAGAACTCTTTCGCCCGTAATTCCATTTTGAAATCCATCAGGTGCAGGATCAGGAATCCCAGCACGACGATCCCCGTGACCAGCATCCAGGTGTCGGGCCGATAACCCTCCATCGCGTAGCGGCCTTCCTGCTTGGATCGGGTGACCGCGTAGCCGTCTTTGCGAGCAGCTCGGTTCTCCTTCGAGACCTGCAACGCGATGACGATGTGGGCGATGAACAGCCCGAACAGGCCGACTTCGGCAACCGCGAGCAGCGCGGCTTGCTTGTGCAGCGCATGAGCGTACTCGTTGTAGCTTTTGCCGCCATCGGGAACGTGCAGCAGCATGTTGCCGGCCAGATGCGCGACCAGAAAGCCGCAGAGCAACAACCCGGTGATCGCCAGGACCACCTTCCTGCCCACCGACGTGGACAAGGCGTTCAATAGCCAACGCAAGGTCGTCTCCTTTTTCGTTTCAGTCGCCTGATTCTCTGAGTCGCGAGCTTCAGGCCGGATACCCGACTCGGCGAGTCGGGCTACAGGGTTCTCGATTTCGTCTCCGCAGCGCGGGGCGGGATTATAGGGGGAGCAAGCATTGCCGCAATTCATCGCGACATCGCCGAAATTACCAGCGATTATTCGGCCGAATGCCGTGAGCCGATCGCCGATCGCCGTTATCCTTTTTTCGATTCGTTGATCATTTCGCGATAAAAACAGGCTCACGACGATCAGCCGAACATTGGAGAAACACATCATGCGTTGGATCTGCGTGATTGTCTTGATCGCCACAGCGACAACTTGCCGAGCGGATGACTCCCAATGGAAAGCGGGAGTCGCCACTGTCGCGATTACACCACTGCAGCCGATGTGGATGGCGGGATACGCCGGCCGTAAAGGACCGTCGGAGGGAGTCCTCTCGGAATTGCACGCGAAGGCGCTGGTCATCGAAGACTCAGCCGGCACACGCGCGGTGATCGTGACGACGGACCTCATTGGCATCCCGCGACCGCTGCGGCAGAAAGTCGTCGAGGCCGTCTCCGAAAAGCAAAAGCTTGACCCTAAAGGCATCCTACTGAACTGCTCGCACACGCATTGCGGGCCGGTCGTAAAAGACGATCTCGAAATGTCGGTCATGTATCCGCTGCAACCGGAACAGCGGCAGCGAGTCGAGTCGTACTTCGTCTCGCTCACCGACAAGCTGATCGGCCTGATCGGCGCGGCGGTCGAAGATTTGCAGCCAGCGAAGTTGAGCTACAGCCACGCTCGGTGCAGCGTCGCCATGAACCGCCGGCTGCCAACGAAGGACGGTTTTCAGAACAGTCCGTATCCCGACGGCCCGGTCGATCATGACGTGCCGGTCCTGCGCGTGGAATCGCTCGATGGAAAGACTTTGCGAGCAGTCGCGTTCGGATACGCCTGCCACAACACTTCAACGGGCATCATGCAGTTCAACGCGGACTACGCCGGGTTCGCTCAGACCGAAATCGAAAAAGCTCATCCCGGAGCGACCGCACTCTTCGTGATGGGCTGCGGCGGCGATCAGAACCCGTACCCGCGCGGACAGATCGAATGGGCCATGACTCACGGAAAGACCCTGGCGACGGCGGTCGAAGCGGCGTTGCTGCCGGTCCCGAAGCCCCTGCGTGGGCCGCTGAAGTTGGACCTCCAAGAAGTGGACCTGCCGTTCGAGCCGGTGACGCGCGACGAACTGCTGACTCGCCGCGAATCAAAAGACGGCTATGTCAAAAGCCGAGCGGAGTCGTTGCTGACGGAACTGGAAAAGAACGGCAAGGTCCGCGAGAGCTATCCGTACCCGGTGCAAGTCCTGCAATTCGGCGGCGATCTGACGCTGGTGACGCTCGGCGGCGAAGTGGTCATCGACTACGCCCTGCGGCTGAAGCGAGAACTCGGCGGCAATCCGATCTGGGTCGCGGGCTACAGCAATGACGTGATGGCCTACATTCCCTCCGAACGAGTCCTCAAAGAGGGAGGCTACGAAGGAGTCGGCGCGATGAACTACACGAACCTCCCCTCGGCGTGGCGTCCCGGCCTCGAAGAAAAGATCGTCGGCACTATCCGCAATATCACCGAACGCTTACGAAAGTAGCCGCGACATCACCCTGCGATTCATTCCTCTGCCCAGATTCCCTTGCCAATCAGCGGCGAGGATTGGCAGAGGAATCTGGGCAGGGGAATGGGAAGAAGAGCATGAGTTTCGAAGAGCGATTCGATCTGCTGCGTCGGCGAGTGGGATTGGTGCTTGCGCCGTTGTTGTTCGCCTTCATTCTTTCGGCCGACTTCGAGAGCCTCGCCGACAAACCCGCCGCGCATCGGTTGGCGGCGGTCATGTCAGCGGTCGTTGTGTTGTGGGTGACAGAGGCAATCCCGATGCCGCTGACTGCGCTGCTCGGCGCGACGGCGTGCGTGCTGTTGCAGGTGGCTCCAGAAAAACCCAATCCGCCTCTGAGTCCGACGTCGCCTGTGAACGTTGTGTTCGGGCCGTATGCGGACCAGTTGATGTTCCTCTTCATCGGCTCGTTCATGCTGGCGCGAGCGATTGAGCTGCATCAACTCGACCGCCGCTTGGCGCTGAGCGTGTTGACATTGCGCGCCGTAGGAGGCAGCCCGTCGCGATTGCTGTTCGCGTTCGGAGCGGTGACGGCGTTTATCTCGGCGTGGATCAGCAACACGGCTACGACAGCCATGATGTTCGCCATCGGCTTGTCGATTCTGAAAGTGTTGCGAGACGACGGCAAAGGCCAAATCGATCCGCGCTTCGCGACCGGAATGATGTTGATGACGTCCTTCTCCGCGTCGATCGGCGGACTGGCGACCCCGATTGGAACTCCGCCGAATGTCATCGGACTCAAAGCCATCAGCCTGAACGTGCCCGGCGTCGAGGTGACGTTTTTTGAATGGTGCCTGATCGGTGTGCCGGTCGTCGTGCTGCTGTATCTGTTTCTATTTGCGTACTTGAATTGGTTCTGCCCAGCGGGAGTAAAAGAGCTGGCGGGAGGCCGCGAATACCTGCTGCGGCAGCGTGCGGAGCTGGGACCGTGGACTCGCGGGCAAATCAGCACGTTGATCGCGTTCTCGGTGATGGTCGTGCTGTGGATCGCTCCGGGCGTGATCGCACTCAGCCTGGGCGAGAAGAGCGCCGCCTACCGCTGGTGCAAGATCAGTCTGCCCGAAGCAGTCCCTGCTCTGCTGGGAGCCGGCTTGCTATTCCTGCTACCCGGCCGCAAAGGTCGAGCGGTGCTGACCTGGCCGGAAGCGACGCAGATTGATTGGGGCGTCGTGCTGCTCTACGGCGGCGGCTTCGCGTTCGGCACGCTGGCACAAGAGACCGGACTGGCCGACGTCATCGGCAAGAACATGATCGGCTGGCTGCCAAACGCCGGCACCTTCAGCTTCCTGATCGCCGCGACGCTCGTGGCCACGCTCGTTTCCGAAGCGACATCGAATACTGCGTCCGCGAACATCGTCGTACCGGTGGTCATCACCATGGCGACCGCCGCCGGAGTCGATCCGCTCGAACCCGCGCTCGGCGCAACGCTCGGCTGCAGCCTGGGCTTCATGCTACCGGTGAGCACTCCGTGCAACGCGATCGTGTACGGCTCCGGCATGGTCCCGCTCAGCCGCATGATCCGTTACGGAGTCCTGCTGGATATCGCCGGCACGATCTTCATCGTCGCGGTCGTCAAAGTGCTAGGAGGTTTAGTGCGATGAAACGGAACTGAAGCGACGGGAGCAGTTCTAGCCCGAAGGGTCGGTAACACGAAAGACCCGGGAGCACTGATTGCCGACTCTCCGGGGCTGAGCCGCAATCGCCTTCGTATCCCCCGCATTGTGGCCGAGCATTTCGATGTGACAAATCGCAGGCCATAATCTGTGATCGAGTAGAGGGGGGCTCTACCATCTCGCTCTACCCGATCCAGAACACGAGTCAACCGCCATGACCGCCGACCGCTTTGAGAACGACGAACGCCAACGCTTGCTGCGGCAATATGCCGAGATTGCGACACTGGCCGGCGGACTGGCGCACGAGATCAAGAATCCGCTCTCGACGATGAGCATGTTGCTGGAGTTGCTGGCCGAGGACTTGGATGGGGCCGAGGCTCGGCGCGAACGCCGGATGTTGACCAAGGTGCAGACGATTCAGAAGGAGTGCCGACATCTCGAAGATATCCTGAATGCGTTTCTCAAGTTCGCTCGCGTGGGTGAACTGACGCTGACGCCGAGTGACTTGAACTTTGTCGTGACGGAGTTCATCGACTTCTTTGCCGCTGAAGCCAAGGAGCATCGGGTTGAGATCAGCCCGCATCTGGGGAGTGACCTGCCGCGCGTCGCGCTGGATGTCTCGTTGATGCGGCAGGTGCTGCTGAACCTCGCGCTCAACGCTCAACAGGCGATGCCCAACGGCGGGCTGCTAGAGCTGCAAACGTTCGCTCGTGATGGGCAAGTCCATCTGGCGGTGATCGACAGCGGGCAAGGGATGGATGAGAAGACTCGCTCGCATCTCTTCGAAGTCTTCTTCTCGACAAAGCCCAACGGCAATGGCCTCGGCCTGCCGACCGTCCGCAAGATCGTGGATGCTCATCGCGGTTCAATCACCTGCGAGAGTGAACTCGGACGCGGCACGCGGTTCACAATCTCGCTGCCACCAGCGGCGTGATTTGCGGCCGAGTCAGCGTAGCCGATATTGTTTGTCCGACTATGACCCAACCCGCTGACAAACCCGAACTCCCCGGCACTGGCATCCGCGTCTTGATCGTGGATGACGACGAAGCTCACGCGCAGGCCGTCGGCGAGAGCCTCGAACGAGTCGGTTACGAATGCACCGTCGCTGGCTCCGGCGAAAGCGGACTGAAGCTGATCGAAAAAGAAAACTTTGACGTCGTCGTCACCGATCTCCGCATGGGTGAGATCGACGGCCTGACGTTGCTCCGACGCACGAAAGAAGAACTGCCTGACGCGGAAGTCATCCTGCTGACCGGTCACGCTTCGGTGCAGTCCGCACTGGCGGCGGGACAGGCGGGCGCGTCGATGTATCTGACGAAGCCGCTCGATATCGGCGAACTGCGTGCATCTGTCGAGAAGGCTTCCACTCGCGTGCGGCTGATTCGGCAGAACGCGGAACTCGCGCGGCGGCTCAACGAAAAATTCGGTTTCGAGGGAGTCATTGGCAACAGCCCGTCGATGCGGAAAGTGATTGACCAGCTCAAGCATGTCTCGAACATGAACACGACAGTGTTGATCCTTGGTGAGAGCGGCACGGGAAAGGAACTCGTCGCTCGAGCGTTGCACCAGAACAGCGACCGCAAGAACAAGCCGTTCGTCCCCGTGAACATCTCCGCGTTACCGGAGAGCATTCTGGAAAGCGAATTGTTCGGCCACGAAGCCGGCTCGTTCACTGGCGCAGTGAGCAAGCGGATCGGCAAGTTCGAGTACGCCAACGGTGGCACACTGTTCCTCGACGAGGTCGGGGAGATGCCGGTCGACACGCAGATCAAACTGCTGCGCGTGCTCGAAAACCGCAAGATTACGCGTGTCGGCAGCAACGACGAGGTGGACGTCAACGTGCGACTCGTCGCCGCCACGAATGCCGACCTCAAAGAATCCGTCGCCAGCGGAAAATTTCGCGAAGATCTCTATTTCCGCCTGAACGTCGTCCGCATCACGCTGCCGCCGCTGCGCGAACGAGTCGCCGACATCCCGCTCTTGATCGATCACTTTCGCAAGCTGCTCTCGGATAACCACGGTCGCGAAGTTCCAAACATTTCGCGAGCTGCCCGCCACGCTCTGGTCACCTATGACTGGCCGGGCAACATCCGGCAACTGCGAAACGTCCTCGAAAGCATGCTCGTCAGCGACATCGATGGACTGCTGGATCTCGATGACCTCCCCGAAGAAATCCGCCCCGCCCCGGGCTCTATCCCCGAAGCAGAACTCGGCGAAATGACCTTTGGAGCCGACCAGCTCATCGGCAAGAAGCTCGATGAAGTTGAAAAGTACTACATGCAACGCGCCCTGGAAGTAACCAAAGGCAACCGCGAAGAGGCCGCTGCACTTTTAGGCATCGGCGAACGGACGCTGTACCGGAAGATCAAGGAGTACGGACTCAAGGAGTAGATCAGCCTTTGTAGCCTGACCCGAACGCTCCACACGGCTTTGATTCCGCAACGTGTCGGCCTGAACAAGCCGACCTACTTCGCTGGCTCAAACTCTTTCAGCACAATGTTTCGCAGCGCCGCTTTCGTGGAGTATGAGCAGAAGCCGAGCGGCTTGCTCGGTTCGACTTCACTGCGAATGCCGATTTTCTTGCCGGTCAGATCGGCGTCGAGCAGTTCTTTGCCGTCGATCCACGCGGTGATCCGCTTCTCCAAGACGCGCAGCCGAACCTTGTACCATTGACCGTTTTTAAATTCGCGAAACGAGGTGTACTCGTTCTCCGAAGCATCCTTGAAATCAAGGCTCGAGATTCCACAGACCGTTCCGCCCCAACCGCCGAGAATCAAACTGCACGGATCCTCCTTCACCGGAAACGTCAGCCCGACGAAGAAATCATTTCCTTCGACGCGCTGCGCTTCCAGCCAGATCTCGTAGTTGAATTTCGGCAGGACCTTCACGTCCTTCCAAGTTACGCCGGTCAATTCGTTGCCTCGGTCGAGAATGAGCTGGCCGTCTTCCACGGTGATCTCGCCGTCGCCACCGAACATGGAATCCCGCCAGCCGTCGAGATTCTTGCCGTTGAACAGCTTGACCTCTCTTTTGACCTTTGGTTCGGGCGGTTTCGCGTCCTTTTTGTCGTCGGCAACGAGTGCGACGAGTTGACCCAGAGCCAACCCAGCCACGACGAATATCCACAACGAACGGGGGCGAACAGCGAACATGGGGAGCTTTCCGTGAAACAGGCGACATCCTTCCGGCCGCCGGAACGTCGGGCACCGGACATGACAGACGCTACCTTCAGAAACCGCCCAGTTCAATCGCCAGCCGTCGGCCGCGTGCTCACGCCGATCGTGCGTCGTCCCGGACCGGGGCCGCGCCGCTTCGCTTGATCGACTCGGTCTCGAAATGCGGCACCGGCACGACGTCGAGCAAGGGCGACTGCGAGCCGCGCCGAGCAGTCAACTCGGAGGCTAACGGCGCAGGCTCAGGACGCGGAACTGGGACGCGTCGCGCCCAGCGGCGTGCGTAGTACGCCGCCATCAGCAGGCCGCCAGCGAATTCGCAGGGGATGATCCATGCCAGGTCGCCTTGCCACGCAGAGACGACGATACCGCACCAGATCGCGACGTACACCCAGTTCGCAACAACGCCGTGCCAAGAGAGCCAGCGGCCGAATTCGAATCGCAGCTCAGGCCATTTCGGCCACCAGCGCGGAACCGCTTGACAGTACTCGTCAAAGTCTGCGCCCCACTCGTTTCGCAGCAACGACTCTTCGACCCGCACCAAGCGCCGGTAGCGCCAACCGTGAAACGCCACGTAGCCCAATGCCCACTCCCAGCCGAAGAACAGCGAGTAGCCGCCAAACAGCAGCAGCGACGATACGTACAACGGATTGCGCAGCGCGCGATACAGGCCATACGTGACGAAGCGGCTGACGTCAGGATCGTCGGACGCCATCACGCGCGCTCGCAACGCGGTCGTGGCTTGAATTCGCAACAAGATTCCGAGAGTCGCGACGAGGACGGCTGGCACGGCGATCCTGCCGGAGAATTCCGGCGCGTACCACCTGTGGGAAGAGCCCGAGGTCGTGTGCACCAGCCACGCGAACGCGGGCTGGCTGGCGATCAGAATCGGAAATCGCCAGCGAAATTCCCAGTCGTATGCCGCGCCGCGCGGTTTCATGGTCGGTCTCGTAGAACTGAGTGCGAATCGCTGTCCGTTTCTTCGGTCTTTGGGAAACTCGACTCGACAATCTCGCCCCGCAGTGTGCCGCGATCAGAGAACCTTCTATCGAGTGTTGGTCCCGTTCAGCAAATCTCGCAGGATCGGCCTGCATTGCTCGAAGTGCCATGCTGAACAAGTCTCGCACCGCGGGTTTCAGACGGCAAATCGGCGGATTTCGCCGTTGCGGCACGCCAAACAGCCTGTCGGCGGCGGCACTCAGACCAAGACTTTGACGGTCGCGGAAACTTTTCCTGATTTGCCGGGCTCGCGCGCTCCGAATCAATTCTAAGTGTGTCCGAAGTTCGAAATCGGGATGTGATGATGCCGTCGAACGGGATTTGCGTGCGAACGCTGAAGCTGGGGATGGTGGCTTGCCTGCTCGCAGTCGGGGGGTGCGCGAGCGGACCGATCCCACGGTCGCCGTCTGCTTCGCTGTTACAAAGCCAACCGGCGGAACGCCTCGAGGACGTGCACGTCATCTTTGTGGAATCACCCGCCGACCTCGGGCATTGGGGAAGGCTCGAGGAGGTTTGCTGTTCGCTGCGGCGGTTGGGCCTGCACAACGCGGTGTATTTCGAACCGATCGTCGATGGTTGCAGTTGCGATCTGGCAAATTACGTTCGCAACATTCGCGTAGAGAATCCTGACAGCCGGATCATGCTCGTCGGTTGGAGCATGGGAGCCTTGTACGTCCGCGACGCCTTGATCGCGCTCGATGACTGCTGCGAAGGTGTGGAGACCGTCGTCTATCTTGACAGCGGCTTTCTGACGCTCGGCGACTATGTCGGCCTGCCGCACCCCGACAATGCCGACCGTGTGGTGCTGATCTATCGTTCGCACCAATCGCCGCCCGGCTGCATTCCAAACTCGGTCGTGCAATGCGTGGACAGCTTTTTCCACCTGCCGGTCGCCCACCACCCCGACACGGTTGATTCGATCGTGCAGGAAGCATTCACGCTTTCGACCGGCGACCAGTCCATGGCGCCGCTTTTCGGAATGACACACTCGTTGCACTGAGCAACCGCGAGCGCAAGAAAACCAATCCGTAACGCCAGCGAGGTTGACTGTGATGGTGACTCGTGCGTGAACCCGCCCTCGCTGACGCTTCGGGTGAGTTTTGAAACGCATCTACTCCGGCTTGAGCAACGGAAAAGCAATGACGTCGCGGATCGTGTTCGTGTTCGTCAGCAGCATCACGAGGCGGTCGATGCCGATCCCCATGCCTCCAGCCGGCGGCATTCCGACCTTGAGCGCGTACACGAATTCGTGGTCCATCTTCGCCATCGAGTCCTCTTCGGCCAGGCCGGCAAGCTGAGTGCGGAATGTTTTCTCTTGCAACCGCGGGTCGTTGAGTTCGGTGTAGGCATTCGCCATTTCGAGCCCGTGGATGAAGAGCTCAAACCGCTCGGCGATACTCGGATCGCTGGACTTGCGCTTCGTGAGCGGACACATCGAGGCTGGATAGTCGATGACGAACACCGGGCCGACGAGCGCGTCTTCCACAGTCGCCTCAAAGACTTCGTTCACCAGGACGTCCGCGTGCTTGCCAGCGGTTTCGATGTGCAATGATTTGGCCTTCGCCAATACGGCGTCAGCGTCGTGCATGTCGCATCCGGCATGCTCGCGGAACAAATCGGCATATTTCGCCCGCTTCCAGGGGGGAGTCAGATCGACCGTCTTGTCACCCCACGGCAACACGAGCGACTGGTTGCCGGCGGCCTTCGAGGCGTCGAGAACGATTTGCTCGCAGAGGTCCATCATCACTTCATAGTTCGCGTAGGCCTGATACAGCTCAATCATCGTGAATTCGGGATTGTGTGTCGCATCGACACCCTCGTTGCGGAAGACTCGACCGATCTCATAAACACGCTCGATGCCACCAACCATCAGACGCTTAAGATGCAATTCCAACGCGATGCGTAAATAAAGGTTGATATCGAGTGCGTTGTGATGCGTGATGAATGGCCGCGCCGCTGCCCCGCCAGCAATCGCGTGCAGGACCGGCGTTTCCGCTTCGACGTAGCCTTGCCCCGCGAGTGTCTGCCGAATCGAACTGATGATCCGCGTCCGCTTCAGCAACCGGTCGAGCACTCCCTCGTTGTAGATCATGTCGATGTAGCGGTGCCTGAGCAGCATTTCGATGTCGCTGGCCCCGTGGAATTTCTCAGGCGGAGTCGCCAGCGATTTGCACAGCGGCGTGAGCTGCTCGACAAAGATCGTCTTCTCGCCAGTCTTGGTGACACGCAATCGGCCGTCGATGCCGACCAGATCGCCGAGATCGAGCTGCTCGATTGCCTGCCACGTCTGCTCGGGAACATCCTTCTTCGAGATCATCAACTGGATGCGACCGGTCGAGTCTTGAACGTGAAAGAACTTCAGCTTGCCCCGATCATTCTGCAACATGATCCGGCCGGCAACTCGCACTCGTTCGCCGTCGGTTCCGAATTCCGTGGGACATTGTTCGCGAGCGATTCCGATCGCAAGATGCCCGTCAAAGCGTTGACCCCATGGATCGATCCCAAGAGCTTCCAGCTTTTCCAGCTTCTCAAGACGAGCTGCCTCCAAACGATGAGGTTCGGGCGATGAATCTGGCAACGACTTACCTAACATTGATGACCCCAACAGTGACGCAAAACCTCAAGAAAACACCTCGAACGCGCGGCGGATATTCGCAACCCAGCTATGACAGCGTCAATCAAGCGAACATTTGTTGAAACAATCCCGGAAACTCTGAAGTCCGCTCAAATCGATGCGGAAATTGAGGCCTTCAACCTTCTGACGAAAACTGATCACACGACATCAGTGACTTTTTGCTGATTTTCCGATTCATCAACAAAAACACCGTGTTCCCGCACATCTAAATTCAGAACTCCCTGATTACTGCCGCGATACCGCCAACATTCAGAATCCTCTGCAACCGATAGAATCGGCAACTGTCGAAATTCGATCAGCCATTTTGCACCATCAAACGATCAGCCTCCTCGGCGAGGATTCACCGCTTACTTCGCGGTTTCAAATCCCACCAGGAACGTACGAATTCCTTGACGCTTTCCGCGTTGAGGCGGATGATGATGACTCGAGCAATCCAACCTGCGTGGAATAAGGGACTCAAGAATGTCGGACGACATCCTAAACAAGCTGATTAAAGACGGTGTTGTTTCAAAGGACCAAGTACAAGAAGCACAGCACCTTGCAAACAGCTTGGGAATCCGAACCGAAGAGGCCTTGATCAAATTAGGGTACGTCGACCCCAATGAAGTCAGTAGCCTTCAGGCCTCAAAGTTTGGATTTGAGACGGTCAACCTAAGCGGATACGAAATTCCACCGAGTGTCATCGAAATGGTTCCGGAGTCCGTTGCGCGTGAAAACGTTGTCATCCCGCTTGGTCTCGAGGGGGACGCTCTGACAGTCGCCATAAATGATCCCATGAAGTTTGAAGTGTTGGACAAGCTGCGCTTCATCCTCAATAGAGAAATCAAGGTGAAAGTCGCCCCGAATGAATCCATTCTATCTGCGATCAACAGACATTATGGTCAAAGCGAAACTGAATCCGTTGACTCGATGATCTCCGAGTTCACTGAAACAGCAATTGACATCACTCAGACAGAACTCAAAGAGGCAGAGACCGTCACGGGTGATGAGGAAAGCGCACCGATCGTCCGACTCGTGAATTTGATCATTTCCGAAGCCGTCAGCATGCGGGCAAGTGACATTCACATCGAACCATTCGAATCTCGGGTCCGCATTCGTTATCGCATTGACGGAGTACTCGTAGAACGCGATAGCCCTCCAAGACGCCTCCTCTCGGCTCTGGTATCACGCCTTAAGATTATGGCAAACATGGATATTGCAGAAAAAAGGCGTTGCCAGGACGGCCGAATCAAGACACGAGCTAATGGAAAGGAATTTGATCTTCGCGTCAGCATTTTGCCCTCCGTCCATGGCCAGGCAGTTGTGATGCGAATCCTCGACAGAGACAGCATCAAAATTGGAATCCGAAACCTCGGATTCAGCGAAGAAAACTACCGCAAATTTCAAAATATCATCCGAAGGCCGAATGGCATTTTCTTAGTCACCGGGCCGACCGGAAGCGGAAAAACCACGACGCTTTATAGTGCCCTGGGAGAATTGAACCGACCGGATCGCAAACTTATCACCGCTGAAGACCCAGTTGAGTACCTTCTTCCAGGCATCAACCAAGTTGAGGTGAAATCCAGCATCGGACTGAACTTTGCCTCAATTATCCGGGCCATGCTCCGCCAAGCCCCAAACGTTATTCTAGTCGGAGAAATTCGAGACTCGGAAACAGCAGAGATGGCGATTCAGGCTTCATTAACAGGCCACTTGGTTTTCAGCACACTACACACAAACGATGCGCCTGGATCCGTGACTCGATTGATCGACATGGGGGTTCAGCCATTTCTCGTCGCTTCAAGCGTAATGGCCATCATGGCACAACGTCTTGCCCGAGTTGCTTGCCCCAAATGCCGTGAACCGGTGATGCCCGAATCAGCCGAGCTCGCAGAATTCGGCATTTCACAGGAACAGGCGGCTGCGGCAACGTTTATGCGAGGCCGAGGATGCAATTACTGCCAGCATACCGGATACCGGGGCAGAGTTGCCGTGTTCGAATTGATGACCATGAACTCGAAACTTCGCGAAATGACATTCAACCGAGAGCCCGCACAGAACATACGACGCCAAGCAAGATTGATGGGCATGAAATCTCTCGCGGAAGACGCCACAGATAAAGCACTAAAGGGGATAACAACCCTACTTGAAGTCGCCAGACTACAAAAGGCCGTGGACTAGCGAACTACCGCTCGAGGACTTTCTTGAACAAAGTTGAATGGCATTTGTTGTCCTATCAAATCACCTAGGCAAAATGAACTTCGCAGCGCGACAAGGCCAAAGGAAAACTCATGGCATCACTTCAGATCGACAAGCTTCTCGAAACGGTTGTCAAAGAGCGCGTAAGCGACCTTCACATTTCATGCGGACAACCTCCCGTCTTGCGAGTGGGGGGACACATGGTTCGCCTAGAGACAAAAACTCTCGAACCGGATGACACGGTCTCCCTGATGAAGAGCATCACCCCCGAACGCAATCAGCAGGAACTGCAAGAAGTTGGCACAACAGACTTCGGATTTGCCTTCGGCACAAAGGCCCGCTTCCGGGTCTCCGTGTTCAAGCAAAAAGGCAAGATCTCGATGGTGCTGCGACGAATTCCAACTGACTTTCTTACGTTCGAGCAATTGGGGCTACCACCCATGATCGCCGACCTGATCCAGAGGCCTAGAGGGCTCTTCCTCGTCACTGGGCCAACAGGTAGCGGGAAGACCACCAGTCTTGCCAGCATGATTAACTGGCTCAATGTCAACTGTGATCATCATATTATTACACTAGAAGACCCTATTGAGTACTACCATGACCACAAGAAAAGCACAATAAACCAGAGAGAGGTTGGAGTTGACGTCCCAAGCTTTTCAGAGGCATTGAGACGTGCATTACGCCAGGATCCTGACTGCATCTTGGTAGGCGAAATGCGTGACCTGGAGACGATCGAATCCGCAATTACCGCCGCTGAGACGGGCCACGTCGTTTTCGGGACGCTACACACAACAGGAGCACAAGGTACCGTAGACCGCATCATCGACGTCTTTCCGACAAACCAGCAAGAACAAATACGAACGCAACTTTCCACGGCTATTATCGCCGTGCTCAGTCAACAACTACTGGCCCGCAAACCCAAAGGAATGGTCGCAGCCTATGAATTTATGGTAGTCACATCAGCCATTGCAAACCTCATTCGCGAAGGCAAAACGTTCCGAATCAACTCATCCCTGCAAACCGGCCGCAAGTATGGAATGCAACTCATGGATGACGCACTCTTCAATCTTTGGAAAAATCAACTTTGCGAAGAAAAAGACGTGATAATAAAGGCGAACAATGCGGAAGACCTCCGAATCAAAATCGCTAAGGCGAAAAAAGGAATACTAGAGGACGACGAGAACAGCGACGATGATGACGCGTAGTCACACGCTTCAAATGCAACATTTCACTTTCTTTTTCGTCCACGGAGCAATGCGTTATGGCTTCACGTCGCTTGGGGCAGATCTTAGTCGATCTAGGTCACATTACTGAGGACCAACTCTGGGATATTCTCGAAGAACAAAAGAAATCCCCGGGGGAGATCATCGGGCGTGTTGCGCTCCGCATGAGGCTTGTAAACGAAGCTCAAATCACTGAGGCACTCGCCGAGCAATGGGGAATGGCGGTTGTTAACTTAAAGGAAACCAATATCCCTCCCAAAGTGCTTGAGCTGGTGCCACAGACGATGGCTGAGATTTACAAGATTATGCCCATCTCACTCAAAAATGACATACTGACAGTGGCAATGGCCGATCCCCACAACATGGCCGCCCTGGATGATTTGCGCAACTTTCTTGGATACGACGTCAGAGGGGCTGTTTCCAATCAACAAGATGTTGAAGAGGCAATCGCGCGACATTACGCAGACAAAGAGGACAGTATCGAAGACATGATCGGCAAGATGGAAGAAGAATTTCCAGAGGAGAGGGGCAAGGAAGGCGCCTACGATATCGGCTCCGAGGATGAACTCGTAAATTCTGCGCCCATTCGTAAATTATTGAATATGGTGCTGCTATTGGCCATTCGCGACCAGGCCAGCGACATTCATTTCGAACCGTTTGAAGATGAGTTCAAGATTCGCGTTAAAGCGGATGGCGTTCTCTACGAAATGGTCCCCCCTCCTCGCCATTTGGCCAACGCAATTACCACGCGCATTAAAGTCATGGCGAATCTTGACATTGCGGAAAGACGACTCCCGCAAGACGGCCGAATCGAACTAAACGTTGGAGGCAACTCGGTAGATCTTCGGGTCAGCGTCTTGCCGACAATGTTCGGCGAGTCCGTCGTCATGCGAGTACTTGATCGAACAGTGGTCCAATTGGATCTGAATAAAATTGGACTGGACGCGACGACCCTCTCTCGTTTCCGACAGTGCTTACATACACCCAACGGCATCGTTTTGGTAACGGGACCAACTGGCAGCGGCAAAACAACCACGCTCTATTCTGCGTTGAATGAACTTAACGACATCGAGACTAAAATCATCACGACCGAAGACCCGGTCGAGTATGAGATCGAGGGACTCCTCCAAGTACCGGTGAATCATGACATCGACGTGACGTTTGCCAATGTATTACGCGCCATTTTGCGACACGATCCCGATGTGATCCTTGTTGGGGAGATTCGCGACTATGAGACTGCAGAAACGGCCATTCAAAGCGCGCTGACCGGGCATTTGGTCTTTAGCACGCTTCACACCAATGATGCACCTTCTACGGTAACTCGGCTACGCGACATGGGCATCGCACCATTCATGATTACCGCTACGGTCGAGGCCATTTTGGCTCAACGCTTGGTGCGCCGCATTTGCAACGAATGTCGCACCGAGTTTGAACCCAGCGACGAATTGCTGATGGAACTCCAACTTCCAATAGCCCAAGCACGCCAATATCGGTTCTATTATGGAAAAGGGTGCGCCCGTTGCAACAACAGCGGATACAAGGGGCGGTGCGGCCTTTACGAATTAATGAACGTCACCGACGACATCCGCGACATGATCGCAGCCAATGCATCCTCAGACGAAATCAGAAACATGGCGCGTAGCCAAGGAATGACCACTTTGAGGGAGGCCGGGTTGAAGTTGATTTTTGATGGAGTGACTACGATTGATGAAGTGGTACGCGAAACCGTCATGGAAGACGTCGAATAGAGAAAGCTTTAACGTCGATCGCTAAGTATTACATGTTTCTATAAAACCGAATAGAGGCTCGACATGCCAGTATACCAATACGAGGCGATGGACAATACAGGGACAGAGGTCAAGGACACTATCGAAGCTGGTTCCGAAGCCGAAGCTCAACAAAAGATTAAGGCACAGGGCTTCTTCGTCACCAAGATCTCTGAGAAGGGGCGAGGCGGAAAGAAGAAGGAAGACGAGAAAAAGAAGAAGAAGCCAACTGGCGGTCCACGAAAAAAGAGAGGGTTTTCATTCGGCAAGGTGAAGCCAAAGCATCTTTGTACTTTCACTCGACAGTTGTCGACGCTGCAGGATGCAGGCCTTCCGATATTGAGAAGCTTAAAGATTCTTGAAGGGCAATCGAAGCCAGGCCCACTGAAGAATTCACTGATTGGCGTCATCGAAGACATCGAGTCTGGCAATACGCTGTCCGAAGCCATGTCTAAGCAGCCGAAGGCGTTTGATGGACTCTACGTCAACATGGTGAAAGCCGGAGAGGCGGGCGGTGCATTGGAAGTCATTTTACAACGTCTCGCCGAATTCAAAGAACGAGCCCAGAGCCTGAAGCGCAAGGTTCAGGGCGCAATGATTTATCCCTGTGCGGTCATTTTCGTGGCGACCGCTATCGTGGGATTCATCATGTATTACATCATACCCAAGTTTAAGCAAATCTTTTTGGGCTTTGGCACGGAATTACCCGACATCACCGTACTGCTCATTACCATGAGCGACATCGTGGTCCGATACTTCTATTTGTTCCCGGCAATCCCGATCGGGATTTGGTTGATCTTGAAAATCATCCGGAAGAACAAGACAGGGGAGTTTGTTTTAGACTGGCTGGTCTTAAAGATCCCTTTGATGGGCCAAATCCTCAGTAAATCGATCGTGGCTCGCACGATGCGAACGCTCGGGACGTTGGTGGCGTCTGGCGTGCCTATCCTTGAGGGCCTCACTATCGCGCGTGATACGGCGGGCAATGCGGTGTTCCGTAAGGCTTTTGACAACGTCTATGCGGCGATCCGCGAAGGGGAATCCATCGCGACGCCGCTTCGGGAGGCCAGGATCGTCGATGACATCGTGGTCAACATGATCGACGTCGGTGAAGAGACGGGAGCCTTGGACAACATGATGTACAAAATTGCCGACGTCTATGACGAAGAGGTTTCGGTGTTGGTGGACGGCTTGGTCAGCCTGCTGGAACCGCTGATGGTGGTTGTTCTTGGCTTTATTGTCGGCTTCATCGTGATCGCGTTGTTCATGCCGCTCGTTAAGTTGCTAAACGATTTGTCATGAGGCATCCTCCAAAGTTTGGCGGCCGAGTCTTTGTCGGGGTCACAACTTGCCAGGCAGTGACTATTGGAGTTGCCAGTTAATAGGTTTTTGGGGTCGAACGTCTTTCAGGAAATAATCCTTTAAATCGCATTGATTCGTTGCATCAACCAGTCGCATGGAAATTCTCACCTTGTGTTGGTGAATTGATTGTCAGAGGAGATGCCGAGATGAATGTCATGTGGAAGCGTCCCTGCAAACGCAGGTTGAATCCTGTGGAGTGGCGACGGGGCTTCACTTTGATAGAGCTGATGGTCGTTGTGGTGATCATCGCCATTTTGATGGGATTAGTGCTGCCGGCGATTACCGGTGTGCGCACGCGAGCCCGCGAGGCGCAGGTCACGAATGACATCTCGCAACTGGAAAAGGCGATCACGGCGTTCAAGGTTGATTTTGGGATCGAACCTCCGAGCCAGATTACGTTGTATGCAGGAGCGGGGGCGTGGGACGTTCGGTCCAAAGGGATCATTAAGCAGATTTGGCCAAGGTTTAACTTTGCCAACTGCGGCGGTGGCAGTACAGGGACGACCTTTGCAGTTGCGGGGGCACCAACGCAACTTAATCTGGGTTCGGGGATGTCCACTCAGATCAATCTCAACGGTGCCGAGTGCCTGGTTTTTTTTCTCGGAGGGATGGTCGACACGGCAAGCGGAGCATTTGTTGGCTTTGCCAAGAATGACACCCAACCCTTCGCGCCGCGCACCGGATCAGGTGGTATCACGAACCGAACGGGGCCGTTCTTTGAATTCGCAGGAGCTTTGAAAGTCCCTGCGACTGCATCTGCTGGTGATAGCAAATGGACCGGAAGGATGACGGACAAAGATAATGACGGGCTACCGGAGTATAGGGATACGCTTCCTCAGCAGACGATGCCGTATGTTTATTTTAGTGCAGCCGGTGGAAGTTACCGTACGGCTCCGACGACAGCTGGCATGCCGATTAGCATGTCGAATCCGTGGGTGAATACCGACAACCGAGACGCCGCAATGAGTTCCTACACACTGATGAACTATGCTTACTATGTCTCTTTCAATAAAACAGTTTCACCGGTAATGAGCGCGCCCCACAAACCGAAGGGATATCAAATCATTTCCCCTGGAAGTGATGCTACCTATGGGACGGGTGGTCTGTTCAATCCGGATAGTACCTCCGGCCTCTCGACGGCCGATCGGGACAACATTACGAACTTTCATTCGGGGCGATTGGCGAATTAATCCGTCCGTGACCCGGCTTTTCGGGTCTATTTTGAAGCTCGGTATCGAGGCAGTTTATGAACACCCGCCGTTCGAGATCTGGCCAGCGGACTGGCATGAACCTGGCGGGATGGCAGCGCAGACCAGCTTTTACCTTGGTTGAGCTTTTGATTGTCGTCGCGATTATCGCATTACTGATCACGGTGATGGTCGCGGTGGTGGGTAGTTCGCTGAAAACGGCGAGGGCAGCAGCGACGTCGGCGTTGATTCAGAAGCTCGACAATTTGCTGGATGAGCGGACAAAGGGATTTGATCGTGCGACGAAGTCGTCTGATTTTCAGCGAATCATCACTGCGAGGAAGCGGGCTCTTGAATCCGGCGGATTTTTCGGCGTGTCGCCGGATGTACTGGAGGTCGTCGCGCGAAAGGACTTCTTTAAGGCCAATTTCCCGCAGCGATTCGAGGATCTCGGCAGTCCCGACGCGAATTTGAACGGGGTTCCGGACGTCTTGGAGTCTGTGCCGGGCGTCAACATTGCGGTGCTGGGGCGCCAGGTAACGACTCGCCACGCGACCGAGAGCTCCGAATTGCTGTATTACATGCTCACTCGGATGCAGGTCTTCGGGGTGCCGCCGGTGGGTGATGCTGAGTTTGC
>Ga0194132_10003242_pt1 | contig 29285 bp, 25 predicted proteins | sample TA2KigOf80mmetaG_FD_148612 | JGI IMG/M metagenome (GOLD analysis project Ga0194132, IMG submission 148612) | Freshwater microbial communities from Lake Tanganyika, Tanzania - TA2015054 Kigoma Offshore 80m | ecosystem: Environmental > Aquatic > Freshwater > Lake | place: Tanzania: Lake...
GAGGGGATTTCGGCTACCGGCGCCGGCTGACCCACGAACGGTACGTCCACCTCCTGACCATCCCGGGCACAGGAGGTCGCGGCAAACACCTCGCGCGCCTCACGCTCGAGCAGTGACGGATCGCGCGAGTAGCGGGCCGAGAAGTGGGTGAGCATCAGGCGGCGTACACCGGCACCGGCGGCCACCAGCGCCGCCTCGCGCGCGGTCGCATGCCCCGTCTCCAGTGCGCGTTGCGCTTCCTCGTCGGCGAAGGTGGCTTCGTGGACGAGCAGGTCGGCGTTGAGCGCGGTCTCAATGGTCGCACCGCAGGGCGTGTATCTCCGGTCACCACGACCTTGCGTCCCGGCCGGGTCGGCCCGACCAGCGTTGACGGCTCGATCACGCGCCCGTCGGCGAGGGTGATGGACTCGCCCTTGTGGATGCGACCCCAGAGCGGGCCTTCGGGGATTCCGAGATCCCGGGCCAGGTCGGGATTGAACACACCGCGGCGTTCATCTTCGATCAGCGCCCAGCCGATCGCGCTCGCACCCTTGTGGTCCACCGCATAGGGGAGCATCGAGTAGTCCTTGCGGCGGATTGCCTCGCCCGGCGTGACCTCGACCACATCCAGCCGGAAGCTGAGCCGATCGTTTCCGATGCCCTCCGCGCGACGGAACAGCTGCGCGGCGCCCTTGGGTCCCCAGATCCGGAGCGGTTCGGTGCGTTCCTGCAGCGTGAGCGTGCGCACCAGTCCCAGCACACCAAGGAAATGATCGGTGTGGAAATGCGTGAAGAAGATGTCGCCGAACGCGAACGACACGCCGTACCGCATCATTTGCCGCTGCGTGCCTTCACCGCAGTCCACGAGCATCGTCTCGCCCTCGCGGGCGATGGCGAGCGCGCTCACGCCACGTTCGATCGTGGGGCGGGAGGCGGCAGTGCCGAGGAAGGTGACGGAAAGGGACACGCGAGGAAACTAGCCGGAACGGCTACGACGAGTGTTGGGTGGTCGGTGGTCGGCTATCAGTCGTGGTCACCTCAACCGAACACCGACCACCGACCACCCATCACCCGCTGTTGTAGTTCCCAGCCAACACGCGCTCGAACACCCCCTCATCTATGTTCCCCCCGCTCAGCACCACGGCGCAGGGGAACTCGATCTCGCCGGCCCGGCCGGCCAGCAGGGCGGCGAGGCCTGCTGCACCGGCGCCCTCGACGCGGCGGCCTTCCTCGCGCCAGAGGTACGCGACGGCCTCGGCCACCGCCGCTTCGCGCGCGACGGCGATGCGCGTGAGCGATTCGCGGGCTTGCGCGAGCATCGTGGTATCCACGAGCCCCGCGAGGCCGTCACACAACGTCGGCATGTGCGGGTCGTCGGCTGGCGCGTTCGCCGCGAGCGCACGCGCCATGACGTCAGTGTGGGCGCTCTGCGCCCCGATGAGCGCGACACCCGGCGCCGCGTCGTTGAGGTAGCCGCCCATGCCGCCGCACAGTCCGCCACCCCCGACGTTCGTGATGATCGTGCGGACTTGGGGAAGGTCCTCGACAATTTCCAGCGCGACCGTTCCCTGGCCGGCCAGCAGGTCACGACCGATGCACGGGTTCACGAAGGCCGCGCCGGTGCGCGAGGCGTGGGCGATGGCGAGCGCCTCCGCCGCGTCGTAGTGCGGCGCGGACGCGTCCACGACGGCGCCGGCCGCGGCGATCCTGTCGCGCTTGGCGGCCGGCGCATGGGCGGGCACGAAGACCGTGCAGGGGACGCCCAGCACGTGCGCGGCATGCGCGATGCCGGCGCCGTGGTTGCCGGCGCTCGAGGCAACGACGCCACGCGCCCGGATTCCTGGATCGAGGCAGGCGAGCGCGTTGGTCGCGCCGCGCAACTTGAACGAGCCGGTCCGTTGCTCGCACTCGCACTTCAGCCACACGTCGCCGCCCAGGTATTCGCTGAGCGTTTCGCTGCGGACGAGCGGCGTGCGCACGACATGCGCCGCAATGCGCGCGGCCGCAGCCCGGACGTCTCCGGCGCTCGGCAACACGGACGATTGCTTCACCGTGCAGGCCTACTCGGTCTGGGTGGCAGCATACCGCTCTGGAACCTATCGAAACCGCTTGACCCGCGACGAAACCGGACTAGGTTTAACCCCGTGACGTCGGCCCCGCCCGATCGTATCTCGGCGGGGCTTGTCGTTTCAGGAAGTGCATCAGGTAGCTGGACTGGCATGCCTGAGACCGGAGTGCGACCGGCCGCCGTGTGAGGTGACGCGTCCACCCAAGAGGTATTCGCTGGGGCTGTAGCTCAGCTGGGAGAGCGCTGCATTCGCACTGCAGAGGTCAGGGGTTCGATCCCCCTCAGCTCCACTAGAGGAACAGGTAATAGGTAGTAGGTAGTAGGTAGTGGATATTAGGAGAAGAATTGCCCGCCGCCGCGCGGTAGGACGTAGAGTTCCAATGCCGGCGTGCGTGGCAACCGGGGTCCCTCGGCCGCCAGGTGCTTCGCACCGGCGGCCTTCTGCGTTTCTGCGGGGCCGGTGGGGTATCTTCTGGTACCATGAAACGCACTTTCGCGGTGGTCTCGGCCGGTTCGCTGCTGATCAACACCGCCTGCTTCAGCTACCTCCCGCCCGCGGGCGGCGCGGTTGCGCCAGCGACCGATGTGCGGATCGAGCTCACCGGCGACGGCAGTTCTACGATGGCGGCCATGATTGGCCCGCGGGTACGAACGGTCTCGGGCCGCGTCCGCGCGGTTGACGCGGCCGGCACGACTATCCTCGATGTCGAGCAGGTGGCGACGTGGGATGGTGTGGCGACGGCGTACCTGGGGCGTGATGCGGTGCGGCTTCCACGTGAGGTGATCGCACGAGCCGACGTCCGCACGCTGGATCGGAGGCGTTCGTGGGTTGCTGCCGGTGCGATCAGTGCGGCGTTCGTGGTTGTCGCGGCAGCGGCCTTTGCCAAGGCACGCTCGCGAGCGTCGGGCAACCATGGCCGGATCGGCGGGTCGCCGCCAGACTTGCGCGCGATACCCTGACGCGGTGCTGGTCGCGAAACGAAAACGGCCCGGCGATTCCGCCGGGCCGTTTCGCGTTTCTGGCTGCCGTTCGTGCGCCTACGGCACGAAGTTGGGATTCGTCTCCTTCTCGGAGCGAGGCGTGACGAAGCAGAGGTCGCGGCCGGTCATGTCCTCGCCAATTCCCGGGCGGTTGAGGGCGGCCCAGCGCTTGAGGTCGCCAAGGCGGCGCCCTTCGAGCCACAGCTCGATCCCGCGCTCACGCTTGAGGGCCGTCCACGCTTCGGTCGCGTTTGCCGCCGTGAGCGCCGGCAGCGCAAGCCCCGTGCGCCGTGCGTTCAGGATGGTCATCGCACCCGTCACGTCGCCGCCCACCAGCCTCGCCTCGGCTTCGATCAACCGCATCTCCCAGCCGGTCGAAAGGTTGATGGGCGCCGTCTGGCTGTTGTGCTTGGTCTGGAAGTACCAGCGCACCCGGCCGAGCGAACCCACGGCGGCGTCGCCCAGCAACTGCGTCGCGCTCGAGTCGAACGGCACGCGGGGATCGCGCGTGGCCTTGCGATAGGCATCGTAGTACGTGTTCCACACCGTGTGTGCGCGGTACGGCTGGTTCGCTGAGGCCCAGAAGATGCGGTTGTACTGGTCGAGGTCCGTGATGAAGTACGACATGCGGTACACGAACGTGTTCGCAATGGTCGCCGCATCGGCCGTCGCACCGGTGAGGTTGTTCTTGTCGAGGCGGACCGACGCCCGACCGGCCGTCGCCGCGCTGACAAGGTTGGCGTTGGCGGCCGCGGTCGCGACTGCGATGGCCTCGGTGAAGTGCGCCTCGGCCCGATCCAGGTACACTGACGCGGCCTGCTTCGCGCCGCCGTTGATCACGCCGTCGCACATGTTTTCGCCGAGGAGGCGGTTGGCGTAGCCGGCCCACACGAGTGCCTGCGCGACGTTCACGTTCTTGGCGGCGTCGGCGTCGCCCAGGATCGCCTTCGTGCGGGTGACGGCATCTTCGGCCGTCCACCGCGCCTGCTGCGAGAGGTTCCACTGCGTGCCGACTTCATCATCCATCAGCCGGCCGTTCTGCTGCTGGACCGAGATACCGAACGAGCCGGTCGAACCGGCGGGAAAGATCTCGCGCGACACGGCGCCGCCGGTGTAGCCGACCCAGTTCATGGCCTCGGCGAGGTTGCGCCCCGCGCCGTTGACGATGGCGGCGAGTGCGGCCTTGTTCTCGAGAAACCCGGCCTGGACAGGGCCGGGGTTGGTCACGTCCACGCTGCAGGCCGCAGTCACGATCCCTGCGCCTGCGATTGCGGTGAGTCCCGCGACGCGACGGATCACTGGCTTGATCATCGAAGTCATCGGAATGGTCCTAGAAAGAGATGCGGAAGGAGGTGGTGTACGTCGCCGGGGCAGGGATGTGCTCCGAGATGTACCGAACCGTTGCGTTGAAGCCGTCGTTGCCCGACATCTCGGGATCAAATAGCGGCATCCCGTAGTTGCGACGGTAGAAGTTCTTGGCCGAGAACAGGAACGAGCTGCTGGCCGTGCGCGGGATGAGCCGCCCGAGTGGAACTTCGATCGTCAGGTCGCGAAGCTTGAAGAAGTCCGCCGGGAAGATGAACATGTCCGACCGGATGTTGGTCGGCACGCAGGTGAGGCGCTCTCGCACCGTCACGGGCTGGTTCGCGGTGAGCTTCGGGTAGGCGTCGAAGCAAGTCGGCCAGAGCACGGAGCGCGTGAGCGCTTGATACGAGGCGTCCTCGTTGATGTACGCGCCGCCCTGATACTCGCCGCGCAACGTCGCGGTGATGCTGCGCCAGGTGCGCACCGAGATTGTGCCGCCGATCGTGCGCGTCGGCTGGCTCGGGCCGAAGTCGTAGTTCGACACCGTGTCCGGGGTACCACCGACTTCGTTCGGGTTGCGGATCAGGCGCCCGCGGACAACCGGCGCCGGCTTGCCCTTCACGACCCAGCCGTTGTTGCCGACCGAGAACGACGGCGCGCCGCCCAGGTCGAGCACTTCGCTCTTGTTGGTGCTGAGGTTGACGCCTGCATTGATGCCGAGCATGGGGCGGTCAAGGACGATCGTGTTGATCGCGATCTCGAGGCCGGACTTCTGCATCGATCCGGCGTTCTTGAGCGAACTCGCCAGGAAGCCGTTCGACGGCGCATTCCGCACCGAGAACAGCGCATCGGTGGTCTTGGCGTTGTAGTAGGTGAAGTCCGTGTTAATGCGACCGTCGAGGATCGAGTGGTCGAATCCGAGTTCAAGCTCAGCGGTACGTTCCGGACCCAGCTCCGGATTGCCCAGGTTCGCCGGGCGAACGGCCGGCTGGCCTCCCCAGCCGACGGGGTTCCAGGTCTGCACGGCCGCGAAGGCGCCGGGCGCGCGGCCTGCCACGCCCCGGGCGGCGCGCAGCTTGAGCGTGCCGAACTGGTCCTTCCAGAACGACTCGTCGCTGAGCACCCACGTCGCGCTGATCTTCGGGTAGGTCTGGAAGCCGAAGTCACGGCCGAACGCACTGTTGCCGTCCACGCGGGCGCCGATCGTGACGAAGTAGCGGTCCTTGTAGCCGATCAAGGCCTGGCCGAACGCGCCGCCGGTGACGACGGTCTGGCGGTTTTCATCGGCGTTCTTGATCGCGCCGCTGGCCACCGTGGCTTCGGTCGGGGCGGGGAAGTTCTCGCTGAGGCCGACCACGTCGGAAACCAGCGTCGAGACATACTGCGTTCCGGCCGACGCCGTGACGCGCAGGTCGCTGCGCGGATTGAACTCGTAGTTGTTCACCCAGTCCGAGCTGAAGGTCGTGGACGACCAGCGCTGGTTCTGGATGAAGCCGAGCGGGACGGCGGGGAATCCGTATGGGCGCAGGTTGCGATTCTCGAGCGCGGCGCGGTCGTACCCGACCGTGAACTTGCTGGAGAGCTTCACCAGCGGCGTCCACGTGAGCGTCGTGCCCATGGTGGATCGGTCAATCGTCTGGTTCAGCTGCTGCTCGAGCACCCGCCGGATCGTATCCGGATTGGCGCTGGCGAAGTAGTTGCGGTCGCGGCGGAACGCGTTCAGCGTGACGCCCTGCGCATTGTTGCCGGCCGGCGTCTGCGCGATCAGGTCCTGCGTGTACGCGCTGCTCCAGCTCATCGCCAGGTTCTTGGCCGGCGAGAAGTCCAGGTTCAGGCGCAGGTTGTATTTCTTGTCCCGGTCGTTCGGCAGCACGCCGTCGGTGTTGTCCGCGCCGGCCGAGATCAGGTACTTCACGTTGTTCTGCGTGCCGCCGGAGACCTGCGCGTTCATGCCGAAGCGCTGGCCGTTCCGGAGGAACGGATCCATGTAGAGGAACGGCACCGTGTCGGTGCCGAACTTCTGCAGCTTGCTGATGCCCGTGTTGAACTGTGCGGTCCATTTGGCCGCGCCCTGCGTGCCCCGCTTGGTGAAGATCTGGATCACGCCCGCGGCCGCGTCCGTGCCATACAGCGTCGCGGCGGCCGCGCCCTTCACGATCTCGATCCGTTCGATGTCCGCCGGGTTGATGTCGCTCAGCGGGCTGGCGTACGCGTTCGCGCCACGCTGCGTCGTGCCGGTGAAGATGCCGTTCCGCGGGTACTCGTCGCTGCGCGTGCGGACGCCGTCCACATAGATCAGCGGCTGGTTCGTCAGGGCGACGCTGGTGGTGCCGCGAAGCCGGATGGCGGAGCCGCTGCCGGCGTTGCCGTTGCCGCCGGAGATGCTGACCCCGGCCATGCTGCCGGCGAGCATCGAGGACACGTCCGTCGCGACTTTCGGGGTATCGCCGAGGTTGAGCTGGGCGATCGAGTTCCCGACCTCACGCTTACGCGCGGCGCCGGCGGTGCCGGTCACGACGACTTCATCGAGCGACACGGCCGCCGTGGTCACTGCGAAGTCGAGTGGTGCCGCAGTGCCATTCGTGATCATGACGGTCCGCTCAATCGGCGAGAATCCGATCGCGCGCACACGCACGACCTGCGGGCCGGCCGGCACGCCGGCGAACGAGTACGACCCGTCGCGCGCGGTCATCGAGCCAAGCCGCGTGCCGACGACGAAGACCTGCGCGTTCGCCACGGGCTGTTGCGTCGCGGCGTCAATGACCTTGCCGCGGATCGAGCCGCCCCCCTGGGCGGCCGCGCTGGCAAGTGGGGGCGCCGCGAGCGCCGCGAACGCGGCGAGCGACAGGGAAATCCGGCGGAACAACCGCAACATCGGATCCTCCAGCGTAGTTAGAAGTGTGCCGTGACGGGGAATCGCGCGCAGCACAGGGGGCCGCGTACCCACTTGGTTTACCGGTTACTCGCACCTAAACGTCACGACGGCGTGCAGCATGTCAAGGTTGTCCGCCGCCGTGCCCCGCCTCGCTGTCCCGGGCCGGACCGCTACCAGCCCTTGGCCCTGCGCAGCTCGGTGACGTGTGCCGTGTGATGCCTCGAGTGCCAGGAGTACAACGCGGTCATCCAGTCCACCGTGCGCTCGCCGTGGTCCGGGTGCACCCAGACGCGTCCGAATTCGGCGGGCTTGAGTGACTTGAGGAGCATCGTCCAGCGGGCATGCAGGCCGTCCAGGATGTTCAGCGAAGTATCGATCGGGCCGTTCTTCGCGTCCGGCAGCTCCGCCCAGACTTCTTCCGGGTACGGCATGATGGTCGGCCGCTCGGTGGTGAGCGCGAAGCGGAGGCGGATGTACGAGTTGACGTGCGAGTCGGCGAGGTGATGGACGACTTGGCGCACGGTCCATCCGCCGTCGCGGTACGGGGTAGCAAGCTGGGCGTCGGTCAGGCCCGAGAGTGCGGTGCGGAGGTTGGCGGGCAGCGCGACGAGTGTCGCGATCGCGGCGGCACGGAACGCGTCATCGTAGGCGGCGGGTGGCGCGAACTTCCCGACGGGGAAGCGTGGGTCGGTGGCTGCGGGTGTGGTCATGGGTTGAAGATAAGACGCGACCGAAGCGCCAGACGGTTGGCCGTCAACTCGAGATGCGTTCGATCCACCGGATCTTGTCGAAGCCCGTGTCGAACGTGAGGACCTTCGTGACGTCATGCCGGGCCATGATGGCGGCATGGGTGGCGTCGCGAGCCGAGAGCCCAGGCACCTCAGCGAGCAGGTCCTTGGCGTGATGCACGTCAACGAGCTCAATCGGGAAGACTTCGTCCACGATGCTCAGCAGCGCGTTGAACACCGGCTCCACGGCCTCGGGGCGACGCAGCGCCGTGTAGCGGTGAATGATCTCCTGGAAGACCTCGGCATCGGATACGAACCGCACGCCGCTCACGGCGAAGCGCTCAACCGCGCCGAGCGCCCGCGCCTTGAGTCCGTCGTCGGCCCCGAGGATGTACATGGGGATATTCGCGTCGATGAAAATCATGGACCGACGCCGCTGAGATAACCCTGTTCAATTTCAGCGAGCATTCGCTCGATCGGCGGCGCCGGGAACCGATGCTTCGCGGCCTCCCGCAGCACCGCCAGCTTGCGCTTCGGATCCTTGCCGGACTCGTTCCTGCGGGCGTGACGGAGGGATTGGCGCACCCATTCGGCAACCGTCATGCGGTGGCGCTTGGCGACACGCTTGATCTCGGCGAATTCGTCGTCCTCGAAGAGGACCTGGAGACGGGTTGTCATGGCATGAGTATGAATGACTCATGCCCATGAGTCAACCGCAGGCTGGTGTTGGCGCCAGGTCGCCGGTTCCTTGAACGGCCGTCCTGAGTTTCGTATCTTCAGGCCATCGGCCGGGCGCACACGTCGTGCACGTTGGCCGTTTTTTTGCCCCTTGGTGTAACTGGCAACACGTCTGACTCTGGATCAGAAGAGTCCTGGTTCGATCCCAGGAGGGGCAACTTGGAGTTGAGTTCAACGGGCCTGCCGACCGGCGGGCCCGTTTTGCATTATGAGGTGAATCGCGCTTCGCGGCGCCCCACTAGAGTCGAGCTGGTGCCCACCAAAGTCCTGCTCAAAGACCTCCTTTTCAACCGCGCGAAGGTCGAGCAGCTCGCCGGCGAACTGGCGGCGGTCCACCCCGCGTTCCGGCAGGCGGATTTTGTGCGCGAGGTCGTCCGCCGATTCCCGGAACTCGAACTCAAGGCGCGCATCGCGTGGATCGCGGAGGTGCTCCGCAGCCATCTGCCGCCGCGATACCCCGACGCCGTCGCTCTCATCTTGCGTGCGCTGCCGGCCCCCAATGACCCGACGCTGGGCGATGATGACTTCGGCGACTTCATTTATGCGGCGTACAACGAGTTCGTGGCGGTCAATGGGTGCAGTCGGCCGCACCTCGACGTTTCGCTCAACGCGCTCCACGCGCTGACCCAACGCTTCTCGGCCGAGGACGCCATCCGCGCGTTCCTGAATGCATTTCCGGAGGAGACGATGCGCGCGGTCGCAAAATGGTCGCGCGACCCGCATTACCACGTCCGGCGGCTCTGCAGTGAGGGTACGAGACCGAGGCTGCCCTGGTCACGGAGCATCGGGCTTGGCGCCGATGACACGATTCCGGTGCTCGACCGTCTGTTTGCAGACCGGACGCGATTTGTCACGCGCTCGGTCGCGAACCACCTGAACGACATCTCGCGCCTGCAGCCGGCGCTGGTGGTGAAGACCCTTCGGCGCTGGCGCGCGTCGGGGAAGCAGTCCCCGGACGAGATGGCGTTCATCATACGCCACGCGTTGCGCACGCTGGTGAAGGCCGGCGACGACCGGGCCATGGCGCTCATGGGCATTTCGCCGGGCGCTGCGGTACGGGTGTCGGACGTCAAGGTCTCCGCCCGCGTGCAGCTCGACTCCGCGCTGGAGTTTTCATTCACCTTGCGCGCCGCGGCACCCGGCGATGCAATCGTGGACTACGCCATCACATTTGCCGGGCCTTCAGGCCGCCCGGCCGCGAAGGCGGGCCGAAAAGTCTTCAAGCTCAAGCGGCTTGCGCTCGCGGGGAACACGGCGGTCAGGGTGGCGAAGCGCCACCCCATGCGGAGCGGCATGACCACGCGCACGCTGCACCGCGGCAAGCACCACTTGGCGATCCAGGTCAATGGGCGCGTGGTCGCCGAACGCCAGTTCCGGTTGGTGTAGCCGTTTGCGGGGTAACCGGTACATGTCGCGCTCGCGCCGTAACGGTGTACGAACGCGAACCGTCGCGCGGATCTAAGGCTCGGGTGCGGTCGTGTCGCCCGCGCCGAGCGCGCGTTGCATGCGCACGCTGTCGAGCCATCGGCCGAACTTCCAGCCGACGGACTTGAGCACGCCCGCGTGCGTGAAACCCGCGCGCTCGTGCAGCGCGATGGACGCCGCGTTGGCGCTGTCGCCGATCACGGCGATCATCTGGCGGCAGCCGATGCGCTCGCACTCGTGCAGGAGTGCGGCGAGCAGGGCGCGTCCGACGCCCCGACCAACCAAATCGGCCCGTACGTAGATCGAATCTTCGGCCGTGAACCGATACGCGCGCCGCGTACGGTACACGGTCGCGTAGGCGTATCCTGCGAGATCGCCATCGAGTTCCGCAACGATGTACGGCATACCCTCGTCGGCGACATGCGCGGCGCGCCGGCGCATCTCGGGCTCAGCGGGCGGTTCGAGCTCGAACGACGCCGACCCGTGCAGCACATGGTGTGCGTAGATCGCGGCGATGGCCGGGAAGTCGCCGTCGCGGACGGGGCGAATCGTCGGGGCGGGCCGCATCCGAATAGGTTAATCGAATCAATCCACTCATGAACCACGCCATGACACTCACTCGCCGCTCGGTCGCTGTCGTATTCCTCGCGGTCACGTCGCTCGCCAACCTGGCGCAGGCCCAGTCGGATCCTTCGCTGCTCACGGTGGAGCGGATCTTCAATACGCGCGATTTCCGCGGGCAGGGGTTCGGGCCCGTGCGGTGGCTCGACGACAGTACCTACACGACGGACGGCCAGACCGCCGGCGTTCCCGGCGCCGCGCTCGCGTCGGTGCATGCCCCGACGGGCCGCGGCAGCATGCTGGTCAGCGACGCGATGGTGACCCCCGCCGGCGCGAAGGAACCGCTTGCGATCGAGGAATACGAGTGGAATGCCGATCGCTCGAAGCTGTTGATCTTCACGAACAGCGCGCGCGTGTGGCGCGGGAACACGCGCGGCGACTTCTGGGTGCTGGACCTCACGACGAAATCGCTGCGCCAGCTTGGCGGCCCCGCCGCGAAGGCGAAGCCGTCCACGCTCCAGTTCGCGAAGTTCTCACCGGATGGCCGCCGCGTCGCCTACCTCCGCGAGAACAATATCTATGTCGAACCGGCGGCGGGCGGGCCGATCCTCGCGCTCACGCGCGACGGGTCGAAGACGACCATCAATGGCACCTTCGACTGGGTGTACGAAGAGGAACTGGGCGTTCGCGACGGATTCCGCTGGAGCCCGGACGGGACCCGGATCGCCTACTGGCAGCTCGACACGCGCGGCGTGCGCGACTTCCTGCTGCTCAACAACACGGACTCGCTGTACTCGTTCGTCACGCCGATCCAGTACCCGAAAGCCGGCACCACGAACTCGGCGGCGCGTATCGGCGTGGTGAGCGCGACGGGCGGCGCGACGACCTGGATGCGGATTCCCGGCGACCCGCGCAACAACTACCTGGCGCGCATGGACTGGGCGGCGAACAGCAACGAGCTGGCGATCCAGCAGCTGAACCGCCGGCAGAACGAGAACACGCTGTGGTTCGGGACCGCGCGCACGGGCGAAGTGCGCCGCGTCCTGGCGGACCGCGACAGCGCGTGGATTGACATCTACGACGATCACGTCAGCTGGGGGCCCGGGCCGTCGCTGCACTGGACGGCGGACAAGACGAAGTTCATCTGGGTCACCGAACGCGACGGGTGGCGGCACGCGTGGATGGTGGACCGGACCGGGAAGATGGACCTCGTCACGAAGGGCGCGTACGACGTGATGAAGGTCGTGCGCGTGGACATGGCCGGCGGCTGGCTCTACTTCCACGCCTCGCCCGAGAACGGTACGCAGATGTTCCTGTGGCGCACGCGGCTGGACGGCACGGGCAGCGCCGAGCGATTGACGCCGGCGGGTGTCGGCGGGAATCACGACTATGATGTCTCGCCGGGCGGGCAGTGGGCGATCCACACCGCGAGCGCCTGGGGCTCGCCGCCGGTCACGAACGTGGTGCGGCTGCCGTCGCACGCCGTCGCGCGCACCATCGTCTCGAACGACTCGCTGAAGGCCCGGCTCGCCACGCTGAAGCACGCGCAGACCGAGTTCTTCACGGTGGACATCGGCGTAGGCAAGCCGCTCGATGCCATGCTCATGAAGCCGTGGAACTTCGACCCGTCGAAGAAATACCCGGTGCTCTTCTACGTGTACGGAGAGCCGTGGGACCAGACGGTGCGGGACATGTACCTGGGTTCGCGGTATCTCTGGCACACGATGCTCACCCAGCAGGGCTACATCGTGGCGAGCGTGGACCAGCGTGGGACCCCGTCGCCGAAGGGACGCGATTGGCGCAAAGCGGTGCTCGGGCAGATCGGTGCGCTGCGCGTGCGCGAGCAGAGCGCGGCCGCGAGGATCATCGGGCGGCGGCCGTATGTGGACTCCACGCGCATGGCGGTGTGGGGGTGGAGCGGCGGCGGGTCGTCCACGCTGCTCCTCATGTTCCGCGCGGCCGATGTCTTCAAGGTCGGCATGTCGGTCGCGCCCGTGGCCGATGTGCGCAACTACGACACGATCTACCAGGAGCGCTATGTCGGGCTGCCGCAGACGGACAGCGCGGCCTACCACGATGCATCGGCGATCAACTACGCCGATGGACTCAAGGGCAAGTTGCTCCTCGTCCACGGGACGGGCGACGACAACGTGCACTACCAGGGCACGGAGCAGCTGATCAACAAGCTGGTGTCGCTCAACAAGCCGTTCACGATGATGGCGTACCCCAATCGCACGCACGGCATCTTCGAGGGGCGCAACACGAGCGCGCACCTCTACAACCTGCTGATGACGTACCTCAAGGAGAACCTGCCGCCCAACCCGCAGGCGAGCGTGGTGCCGTAGCGAAGCCGTATTCGCGCCAGCGGGAGGGGACGAATCCTCGGCCGCTAGAATGACAACTGGATCCCCGAGGTGAACACGCGGTCGGTGGTGCCGAACTTTGCCGGCGGGCGGCTGTTGTACTGCACCAGGTACGCCACCTTGAGGTTCACGCGCGCCGAGATCGGGGCGACGAGCACGGTCTCGGAGTTCAGGCGATACGCACCGGATTCCTCGAGGTTCGGCATCCACTCGGCGTTCTGCCCGATATACGTGTTGGCCTTGAAGGTGTGGCGATAGGCCGCGGCGACCCGCGCGGCCGGTGACGATTCCGATGTGCCGTCCGTATTCACTTGCTGGGTCAACACACCGCCGCCGTCCAGCGTGAGCGTGTCGGGTCCCGTCGAGAGGGGCCGCCACTGGATGCCGAGCAGTTCGTCCGTGCGGCGATTGAACCCGGCGAAGGCATTGCGCTCGTATGTGGCGGCCGCGAACGCGCCAACGCGGCCGTTGAACGCGTATTCCGCGCGGGAACCGATGCGCAGCTGATTCGCGCTCTCCACGCCCTTGGTCTTGCCGTACACGTACGCCAGCGCCTGGCTGAGCGTCCACGGGCCGCGCGACGCGGAAAACTTGTCGCCAAAGCTGATGGTCGTGACGTCGGTGTTGCCGGTGGAGCTCACGAAGCCTGCGTCCACGGTGCCGGCACGCTTCCACGCCGCTGGCGCGGCCGGAGCGCCTTGTGCGTCGGCGCGCAGCGACGCCGTCAGGCTGGCGGCAACGATGGCGGCGAGCGTGACGGCGACAACCACGCGGTGTTCCATGAATGGGCGGCCAACGGGCATGCGGTCGGTTCTCCAGTGATGTGCTGGTGAGGTTGCCGCGCGAAGTGTAACGTGAGGGCGCACGAAACCCACTGGAGCCACACTCATGCGACGAATCGCATTCCCTGCCGCTGCACATCTTCTCGCCGCCGTCACCGTCGCCCTGTCGGTGGCCGCGGCGCCGTCGGTGGCACAGCAGGCAGCGACCGCGGGTACGCCCCTCAACTTCAACGGACTCGCCGCCGGCCCGTACCGCCGCCTCGTGATCCAGAACGCGATGGTGATTCCCGGGCACGGCGGCCCGGTCGCCGGTCCGTACGACATCGTGATCGAGGGGAACACGATCACGCAGATGATCCCGTTCGACCCGGTCGCGGCCGAACGGCGCGGCAACACGCAGCGGCCGACGGGCGACCGCGTGATTGACGCGACCGGCAAGTACGTCATGCCCGGGATGATTGACCTCCACGCGCATATCCGTACGCAGCCGATGGAGATCGAGTACCCGTACTATCTCAAGCTCGCCCACGGCGTCACGACCATGGTCAACGCGGCGGACCGAGGCGTGGACAGTGCCCTGGCGCAGGCGCGGCTCTCGGCGGAGAACAAGATCCTGGCGCCGCGCATGTTTCCGCTCACGACGTGGGGAAGCGCGACACGGTTCCCGCGTGAGGTGCTCGAGGACCCTTCGCGGGCGATGGAGGTCGCGCGGGCGATGCGCGAGGCCGGGCTGCGCGTGATCTCGATGGATGCCTGGGGCTTCAACGCCGAGCTGGTGGGCGCCATCGCGAAGGCGGCGAAAGCCAACGGCATGATCACGAGCTTTCACATCCCGCCTTCGACGATCGCGGTCGTGAATGCCGTGAAGGCGGCCTGCCTCGGCATCACCATGATCGAGCACCACTACGGGTACGCCGAGAGCGCCCTGGACCGGACCACGCAGGATTTCGGTCGCGAGTATGAGTTCGGCAACGAGAACATGCGATTTCGGTACGCGGGCAAGGTGTGGACCGAGACGAATCGCGAGCGGCTGCTGGGCCCGGTCGTGGATTCACTCGTGAAGTGTGGCGTGACGATGCTGCCGACACGCGTGGTGTACGAGGCCAACCGCGACGTGGTCCGCGCGACCAGCCTGCCGTGGCACCAGAAGTACACGCACCAGGCCTTGCTCAACTGGAACTACCCGAACCCGGCGTTCCACGGGGCGTTTCACTTCGACTGGACCAGTGACGACGAGTACTACTGGCAGGCCCAGTATGAGCTCTGGGGGAAGTTGATCTTCGAGTTCAACAAGCGAGGCGGGCGCGTGGCCTATGGCACCGATGACAACTACATCTGGGCCACGCCGGGCTTCTCCACCGTCCGCGAGCTGCAGCTGCTCCGCGAAACGGGCATGCATACGCTGGAAGTCGTGCGTTCGGCGACGAGCGCGAGCGCGGCGACGCTCGGTGAGCCGCGGCTCGGGCTGGTTCGCCCGGGGTACCTGGCCGACCTCGCGATCGTGGACGGCAACCCGATCTACAACCTCAAGTTCCTGTACTCGTTCGGCGACCTGATGCTGGACAAGGCCGGCAAGATGGTGCGCACCACGGGGATCGTGCACACGATCAAGGACGGCATCGTGATCGAGAATGCCAAGCTGATGACCGAGGTCGAGAAGATGGTCGCGAAGTCGAAGCGAAACGTGTCGCCCACCAACGTCATTTCCGCGCCGTTCGTCCCGCCGCGGCCGTAGGGCGGACAAAAGCCCCTGCCGCGCGGAGGCCCGTAGAGGCCGCGCGGCAGGGGCCGTGTCATCGTGACGGCTACATGCCGTGTCGCTGGCACTCCTCCGAGATTTCCCGCTTCGCGCGTCGGTCGTCCGCGATCGTGTTCCAGAAATCGTTGAGGAACTCGCGCGAGGACTTTACGCGATTGGGCGCGATACCGGGGATGTTGTCGTAGATCGCGTCAATCTTCGCGCGCTGGGCCTGGAACAGGGCGAACACCGGCTTCCACTCCTCGACCGGCTTGCACGGCCCGCGGTGGAGTCGCTCGGTCACCCGCTTGATCCGAAGCCGTGCATCGGGGAACGCGTATCGTGGGTTCACGAGGCCCGACCAATCGAAGTCGTACGCCACCGGGTACAACGCCTGGCTGGTGGAGTCGCGCATCAGCACGATGTTGTGCAGCCCCGCGATCGACGCGTCGGTGTTGCCGACCATGTACGAGAACAGCATGCTGATCATGAGCTGTTTCTGGTCCACGTCGTCGAAGAGCGCGCCGGTCTGCTCGAAGATCTTGAGCTTGTTGTCGCGCGCCATCTCATCGTCGTCCTCGATGAAGAACGCCCACGACGTCACGTCCGGTGTGGCCTTTGCGGAGTCCTTGTAGGTGATCCGCGCCAGCCGCGTCCGGAAGTGCAGCGGACTGACGAGCTGGTAGGCCTTGTACGCCGCGTATTCGGCGAGGATGTACTGCTCGTAGTCGGCGTTTCCGGGCTTGCAGCTGGTGGTGATCTTGAGGCGCTGCAATCCCTGGAAGAGCGTGTTGTTCACGTCGCGCGTGCGCGCATCCCAGCGGATTGGCGGGAAGTCGCAGTTGCGCTGCTGGCGGCGGAAATGTCCGCGCGCCCGGAGCGTGACCGGGACGTTGACCTCCGCGCCGGCCGAGTCCTTGTAGGTCATCACGGCGCCGTGCGGATTCAGCTTGAGCGAGTCGCGTTCGCGGACCAGCGAGCGGAGCGACGTCGTGAAGGTCACCTCGACGGGCGCCTCCGAGCGAAAGAGTCGCTGGGCATCGGCCGGCGGCGCGGCGGCGAGCATGCTCGCGGCGATCGCGAGCGACAGGGTTGGTGCGGCGAAACGTCCGGCTGGCATCAGGCCTTCGTGGGTTCTACTGTTTCATCTCCACATTTTGCACGAGTCCGCCCGGCACCGCGCGCAGGATCTCCTTGATCACGCCCGGTGTCACGGACTCCAGCGGGGCGACCGAGTACTCGAGGACGCGGGTCCCGTCGCTCTCCTTGGTCTTGCCGAGGTACTTCCAGCGCGCGAAGAGTCCGGCAAACTGCGGCTCAGCGGCCTTGCGGGTCGCGTCCACTTCGGTGCAGCGGAGGCGCAGCATGTACTCGGCCAGCGGCATGGCCTCGTCACCCATGTCTTCGGCGACGCGCTTGCGCCGGCGCCACGCACGGTCTGCGAGCGCCTCAAGTTGTTCCGGCGCGAGTTGGTCGAGCACTTCCTCGTCGAGCTTTGCGACGAACATGCCGGTGCGGTTCGCGGTCTCCAGTGCGCGTTCGAGCGACTTCTCGGCGCGGCGACCCTCAAGCGCGGCGGGCATGCGGCCGAGATCACTCTGCCAGAGCCAGACCGCGAGGGCGTTGTACATCATCGACAGCACCCACGCGACGGGCGGCGACACGGCGGCGGCCATGCCGATGCCGGTCACGACAAAGATGTTGGCGGCGTCCTTGGTGTCGTCCAGCGTCGTGCGGAAGCGCACGGCGGCGACGATCCCGCCGAGCGAGAACGCCAGTGCGATCGAATGCTTGACCAGGACGACGATGCCCGCGACGGTGAAGGGCAGGATGATCAGCGTCTGCACGACCGACTGCTGATACCCCTTCTTGTTGCGGGTCAGCGTGTACACCCAGGCGACGGGCAGTGCGGTGACGAACGCCGTGACCATGGCGACGATGGCGGGAAGCGCCGTCGGCGGGGGTGGCGCGTCCGCCGCGGCGCTCGCGTCCGCGCGGGACCCGCCGGACAGGAGGAAGTCCGAGAGCGCGGCGCCGTCCGTGGTGGCGAGCGCGCCCCACGCGGACGGCGCGTAGGACCGGAGCAGCCATGCGATCGTGCCGGCAAGCGCGTAGTACGTCACCACGCGCAGCGGGACGTTCGTGGCGAACGGCGAGCGATTCCAGTCGAGCAGGCGCATCAGTTCGCCGCCCCGGCGGCGGGTGCCGCGGCGCTCCAGCGCGCGATGACGCGCTTGAGGCCGTCGAGCTCGATCGGCTTTGTCGCGAAGTCGTTCATGCCGGACTGCATCGCGCGCTCCTTGTCCTCGGCGACCGGCGCTTGCGTCGGAGCGAGGCGATGGACTGCTTCAGTTCATCGTCCGCGAGGAGTTCCGGCTTGATGTGGTCGGGCCGTTGCGCCCCGAAATGCGGGAGGGCACCGCTGGGTCCGGCTGTTCCGCCGCTCGATCTCAAGGTTCCCCTGTCCGGCGCCATGGGAACACAATACATGCGTCCGGCGGTATTTCCAGTCCCGGGGCGACCGGCTGGGCCTCAGTATTGCTCGGGATACCGCGCCATGCTGGCGGAAAAACGGGCCCCGAACCTCGTCAGGGCCTCGTCCGGAGATTCGCCCGGATCCTCAGCGGGGAAAAACCTCACCGTTCGCGTCGAGTAGTCCAGCGCGACCGGGACGATCGGGACGCCTGCGCCGTGTGCGACGTGGAAGAATCCGGTGCGCCACTTGGGGAGCTTCTTGCGCGTGCCCTCCGGCGAGAGCGCGAGCAGCATCGCATCCGCCGAGCGGATAGCCGCGACGGTTTGGTCCACCACGTGGTGCGGCGACGAGCGATCCACCGGCACCCCGCCGATGAGCCGCATGAAGGCGCCGACCGGCCCGCGAAAGAGCGAATACTTCCCGAGGAACGACGCGCGAAGCCCAAGCGCCAGCCGCGCGGCGAGGGCGATGAAGAAGTCCCAGTTCGACGTGTGCGGCGCCACGATGATCACGGCCTTGGCCACGTTCGGTACGTCGCCCGCGAACCTCCAGCCCAGCAGGCGCATGGCCATGCGTCCCACGGCCCGGAGCACCGCTCCGCCTTCGCGCGGTACGGCGGGGCCCAGCTCGGGGACGGCCAGCTCGCGGCGCTGGGGCTTCAGGAGTGCGACTCCAGGTTCGCGGCAAATACGCGAAGCGTGCTCAAGTACTCGCTGGCCGCGTCGGCCTGCTTGACTTGCGCGAGCATGGCGGGCCAGACGCCGGACGTCTCCAGCATGTGGGTCAGCGACATGGTCTTCAGGGTCTTGCCGGGAATCGAGTCGAGGTGCGCGCCGATGCGGGGGAAATCACCCATCGTCGCCGCCAAGCGCGCCGCGCCGGCGAACGTCAAGCCGCCCTCGAGGCCGACCGCGAGCGTCCAGGCGAATCGCGCGCGTCGGATGCTCTCCATCCGCTGCGCGAGGGAATACACGAGCGAAACGGGAATCCCGCCGAACGAGTACATCGCCACGACCCACGCGATGATCGCGGCCGAGTAGTACGGCGTTCCCCGGTCCCAGAGCAGCGGATAGGGAATCACGAATGCGGCAACCACGCCGAGCGCGATCGGCGTGCCGAGCCATCCCCGGACGCGAGCGAGGCGATTGAAATCGTTGAGGTGGTACTCGGACAGCAGCCGCAGCGAATCGCCGAGCGTCCCGTATCCTTCACCGGCGCCCAGGAGCAGCTGGTCAATGGCCGGGAACAGGTCCGGCCGGAGCTTGACCGAGACCGCGAGTGGCCGACCCTTGGCGATGCCATCCAGCAGGTGCTGCCGAGCGGCCTCGAGCGCGGGTAGGCGTGACGCCTCCATCTGCGCGAGGGACTCCGGAATGTTCTTGAACGTCCGCAGCGCCACTTCCCACGACCGATAGAAGTCGGACCTGAGGCGGATGTGGTCGAGGCGGCGAAGCGCGCCGATCAGCGTAACGTTCACGGGGGAAAGTTACAAACCTTGGCGCGGGCGCGGTTGTCCCACCGGCATTGCAGTCCGCGCACTCGCAACTCGCCTGAGGACGTCCATGATGAAATCGGTTCTCGGAAGGACCCGCGCCGCTGGCACGCGAACCCCGCGGCTCCCGGCCCGGGCCGTCTATGCGGCCACCATTCTCGGCGTGCTTGCCGGCGCCCCCGTCCGCGTGTCGGCGCAGTCCGTGCCCGCGACCCCGGCTCCGGCGTCGGCGCAGGTCGCGGGACGCTACTCGGTCGATGTGTCCTATGGCGGGCAGGCACTCAACGTGCTGATGTCCCTGTTCAAGCGAGAGGACGGGACGTACGGGGGCAGCGTGTTGGCCGACCAGCCGCCGGAAATCCCGCTGGCGAACCTGAAGGTTGAAGGCGCCAAGGTCACCGCCACCATGCCGACGCCGGACGGCGTGACGGTCACGATGGAGTTCACCGTGACCGGCGACGAGCTTACTGGGACATGGAAGGGGTCGAACGGAGATGGCTCGACGATAAAGGGTCGCCGGATCCCGTAGCGGCCGGTTCCGGCGTGAAGTCCTCGCCGGGGTTCACGAACTGGTCGCGCTCCAGCTGATACTGCTTGTCGTAGAGCTGGCGATACCTGCCGTTCAGCGCGAGGAGATCGGCATGCGAGCCGCGCTCGACGATTTCGCCGTTCTCGAGGACGAGGATCTGGTCGGCGCTCGTGATGGTGGAAAGTCGGTGCGCGATCACGAAGGTGGTGCGGCCCGTACGGAGCGCGCGGAGTCCCTCGCGAATATGCTGCTCGGCCTCGGAGTCGAGGCTGGACGTCGCTTCATCGAGGATCAGGATGCGCGGGTCGGCGAGGATGGCGCGCGCGATCGCCACGCGCTGGCGCTGCCCGCCGGACAGCTTCACGCCGCGTTCGCCGACGACGGTGTCGAAGCCGTCGGGAAACTGGGCGACGAACTCCTCGCAGTGGGCGACCCTGGCGGCCGCGCGGACCTCATCCATCGTCGCGCCCGGCCGTGAGAACGCGATGTTCTCCGCGATCGTTCCGTCGAACAGGAAGTTGTCCTGCAGGACGACGCCCAGCTGGCCTCGGTAGTCGCGCAGGCGGATGGCCGCCAGGTCGCGGCCGCCGACCAGGATACGGCCGCGCAGGGGCCGTGCGAATGCCATGATGAGCGAGATCAGCGTGCTCTTTCCCGATCCGCTCGAGCCCACGAGCGCCGTGGTCGTCCCTTCGCGCGCGACGAACGAGACGTCACGGAGGACCGGGATGCCTTCGCGGTATTCGAACCACACGCCTTCGAACGCGATGTCGCCATCAGCGACCGGGAGCGGCGCGCGCGTGGCATCGCCGTCGTCCTCGGTGGGCGTCTGCATGATCTCGCGGATGCGGTCGAGCCCGGCAAAGGCCTCCGTGATCTGCGTGCCGATGCTGGCCAGCTGCATGACGGGAATCGTGACGAGCGCGATGAAGAACACGTACATGATCAGGTCGCCGAGCGTCATCCGCCCCGCGATCACGTCGCGCCCGCCGATCATCGCGATCAGCAGGTACACGATCCCGATGAACACGATGCCGAACGTCGTGACGGCCGAGGTGCCGGTGATCGTGCTGGCGATGTTCCGGAAGAGCCGGTGCGCGCCGCGCGTGAACACGACCTCTTCTCGCTTCTCGGCGGTGTACACCTTGACGACGCGGGCGCCGCCGAGGGCCTGGCCCAGGCGGCCGGAGACTTCCGCGTAGATCTTGCTCCGCTCACGGAAGGCCGGCCGGAGGCGCTTGAACGCGTACGCCATCACGCCGCCGAACATGGCGAGCGCCAGCAGCGTGGACGACGTGAGCTTCCAGTTCAGCCAGAACAGGAGCCCCAGCGCGATCGAGCCCGTGACCAGGCTGCCGATGAGCTGCACGATTCCGGTTCCAACGAGGTTCCGCACCCCCTCGGCGTCGGACATCACGCGCTGGATCAGGATGCCGCTCTGGGTGGAGTCAAAGAAACTCACGGGCAGGCGCAGGACGCGGGCGTGCACCCGACGCCGGAACTCCGTGATGGCCCGCTGTCCCGCGAGGCTGACCACCTGGGCGATGGCGAACGACGTCGCCGCCTGCACCACCGTGGCCGACGCGACGGCGATCGCGATCATCGGGATCAGGTCCGCGCGCTGCTTGCCGACGACCTCGTCAATCAGCCATTTCGATGACGCCGGAAGCACGAAGCCGGCGGCCCGCCCGATCAGCATGAGCACCATGCCGAGCGCGAGCGGCGTCTTGTAGCGGCGCAGCAGCTGCCGCGTCTCCGCCCACGCGTTGGAGTAGTTGATGCCCTTCTTCTTCCTTGGCTCGCCTGGCGCAGTCACGCGGTAAAGCTAGCGGTGTGGCGCTGTCGCAAGTGTCAGGAAATGAAGCGGGCCGGAGCGATCGCTCGCCCCGGCCCGCCGTCCAACGGGGTGGCCGATTCGCCCTAGAAGCTCCAGGCCAGCCGCGTCATCATGAGTCGGCCGATCGGCGCGGTCCCGACAAACGTCGGCAGGTTCTGGTTGTTGATGTTCTGGATGGAGACCGACCAGGTCACCTTCTCCTTCACCGGGAGCCGCCACGACGCGCTGAAGTCGAACAGCGTCTGCACCGGGACGTCCGGGTAGAGCTTCGTGCCGGTCGGGTTCGGCGGGATGCCGAGCGAGTTCAGGAGGCCTGAATTGACCGGGAACGTATCGGAGTAGCGCGTGCCGAACTCCCACCCGAAACCCCTGGCTTCATCGGTGTACTTGATGTTGCCGGTGGCGCGGTGCTTCGGCGAGTTCGACATCAGCGGGTTCACGCCGCCGACTTCCGGGAACACGATCTTGCCCTGGTTCGAGTAGGTCGCCGCCAGCAACCACCTGTCGTTGACCTGCCAGTCCGCCGCGACGTCGTATCCACGCACGTCGATCGAGCCGATGCCGGACGTATACGTCGCGATGATGGACTGGTCGACGGCGAGCTTCGCGTTGTTGAGCGCGACGGCGCCCTGCGGAAGCGCGGCCATGACGGTCGCCAACGCAGTGGCCGCCTGGCCGGCCTGCGCCTGGGCGGTGGCCGCGGGAACACCTTGCGCGATCAGCGCGCCTGCGATGCTGGCGCCGAGGTAGCCGCCCAGCGTGGCCGGGTCGTAGAAGACCAGCGGGTTCAGCTGGCCGATCGGCGAGCCGACGTCACCGCGGATCTGGTACCAGAAGTCGGCCGCGAGGCGGACGCGCTCCTTGATGATCGCCTTGTAGCCGATTTCCCACGTGTTGTTGAACGACGGCGTGAGCGGGCCGGCGTCGCGGACGTTCGCGGCGGGAACCGCCGCGGAGCCGATCCGGAGCACCGTGCCGATGTTCGTCGGCGTCGGGCGCAGGGCCGAGAGGATCGGCGACATCTGGTTTACGAGGCCGATGAAGCCGGCCTTCTGCGCCGCACCGCCGAACGTCGCGGCCGGCAGGGCGGCCGCGATCGTGGCGAGCTGCGAGACGAAGCCGGGGAAGGCGTTCGCCGCAGAGGACGAGAGCGGCGTGGCCGGACCGCCGGCGACAAACGGCGAGCGCATGCAGAGCCCGACGTTGATGGTCGCATCGCAGCTGCGGTTGAACTGCCATCCTTGCTTCGCCGGGTTGCCGATCGCGCGGAGCGCGAAGCCAGGGGCCTGGTTCGGGTTCGACACCTGGTCGAGGAAGAACGAAAAGCTGGCCGGGGAGTTGAACGCGCGGCTGAAACTGGCGCGCCACGTCGTATTGGCGTTCGGCTTATACGTGGCCGCGATGCGCGGCGAGAACTGGATACCCGTCAGCCGGTCGTTCTGGTCGGCACGCATCGCCGCGGTGAGTTCCACGGCATCGGTGAGCGGGCGCGAGCCCTGGATGTACGCGCCGTTTTCGTGAATGTCCGTGCCGCCCTCGTTGCGCCCGAAGATCGTGCCTTCGGAGCGCGGCTGGGTCGAGATGTAGTCGAGGCCGGAGACGAGCTTCCAGCCGGCGAAGTTGAAGGCCTGCTGGACCTGGCCGACGAGGACGTTCGAATTGTCCACGACCGGGATGCCGGTCCGGAGGTAGTACGACCCGTCGAGATCGGTCGGCGAATCGTTGCCGGAGCTGCTGCCGTTCCAGAAGACCTGGGCAAAGAAGTTCTTGTACTTGAAGCGGTCCTGGAAGTTCATGTAGGTCCAGTTCTTCGCCTGCGCCGCGCCGAACGCGGTGGTCACCTCGATACCGCTGCCGAACTGCGTGTAGCCGGCCGTCATGATGTTTTCCATGTCGGGGTTCGGCTTGTAGTCGAGGCGGGCTTCGCCGGAAGAGCGGCGGAGGCCGAAGTCGCGCACGAGCGGCTTGCCCGCGCGGCCGGCCGGTGCCACGCTCGGGAACGTCGCCGGCTCGTTCGGGTCGTTGTACTTGAAGTCCTCGGCGGAGAAGTACTCGCCCGAGAGCTTGTAGCCGAACTCCTTGTTCGCGCCGAACACGCCGGCGTGGCGGCCCGACACCTTGAAGAGCGACTGCGTGCCGCCTTCCATCGCGAGCGTGGTGCCCTGCGACGTGAAGGGCGACTTCGTGAGCACGTGCAGCACGCCGTTGGCCGAGTTCGGCCCGTAGAGCGACGACGCGGGGCCGTTCAGCACTTCGATGCGGTCAATGTCCTCGCGCGTACCCGTGTACAGCGCGGGAATGTTCGCCCGAAGCGATGGCACTCCGGCGAACCGATAGTCCTGCAGGTTCAGCATCGCGCCCGAGAACGCGTTGTTGAATCCGCGCGAGACGATGTTGCTCTGCAGGATGCCGCCCTGCGAGACGCTGATACCGGGCACCGACTTGAGCAGCGATGACAGGGTCGGGGCCGGCTTGTTCTCGAAGGACTCCGAGCTCACCACCGCGATGGAGGCCGGAATGTCGAGATCCTTCTGCGGCGTCGCACCGCGATTGGCGGTGACCGACACGGTCTGGAGCTTGGTCGAGATGGCCGTCATCGCGACGTCGAGCGTCGTCGCGCCGCGCACCGCGACGCCCTCGATACGGCGCGCCGCGAACCCGATGTTCATCACGACGACGGTATAGGTGCCGTCCACGAGCCCGGCGACGCGATAGCTGCCGTCCGCGGCGGCGTCCGCCCGCCCGGCCACGGTCAGTCCCGAAATGACTTGTACCTTCGCGCCGCCAACGGGCGCGTTGCTCTCAGCGTCGGTCACCTTGCCGGAGAGGGTCGAACTCTGGGCGAACGCCGTGGTGGCGAACGCGACAAAAGCGAGCGCTGCCGTCAGAAGGCCTGCGAACCGTCGGGCCATGGGCACCTCGAGGAGGTCGAATGTCTGCCGGCACCGGCGGTGCCGTGCGGCCGTCGGCGATAGGCTAACCGGCGGCTGGGTAAAAACTTGGCGTTGTCGCGGTCAAAGGCAAGACTCACCCGGAAACGAAAACGCCCGGCGCGAACTGGCCCGGGCGTGTGGCAGCGACCGCGGTCCGCCTAGTCCGCGCCCGACACCGCCGCGGAATCCAGCGCGACCACGCGGCGCACGCCGCGCATGCGAAGGCCCGTGTACTCCATGATGGGCGTCTCGACCACCTGCTTCGAGGTGGACGACGCGTGGATCATCATGCCGTCGCCGACATAGATGCCGATATGCGAGATCCGGGTGCTGCGGAGCTTGCTGAAGACGATCAGGTCGCCTGGCTGCATGCTGGCGGTGTCGTGCGGTACGGGATCGCCGAGCCGCGCGAGCATGGCCGAGTTATGGGGGAGCGACACGCCGAGTTTCGCGAAGACGTAGCGGACCAGTCCGCTGCAGTCCACGCCGCGCTCGGGCGTCTCGCCGGCCCACTTGTACCTGATGCCGAGCAGCGCCCGCGTGTTGTGCACGATCGAATCGCGCTGTCCTTCGCTGAACCGGGCGAAGGGGCCTGTTCGGTTCACCGGGCGGGCGGCGATCGCCGCGACCGGACCGCGCGCCACGTTGGCCTTCGCGGTCGGCCGTGTCCCGGCCTGTGCGCCAGCGTCCGACGCCGCAAGGATCGCGGTTCCGGTCAGGGCGAGGAGGGCGAGGCGGCGGCGGCGCATGGGAACCGGAAAAATAGCCTTCACGGCCGCCGCCCGGAACCCTGCCGGGCGGGCGATTTTCCGGGCTAGCGGAGCCCGAGCAGCTTGTGCGTTTGCAGGGAGAGCCGCCACTGCGGGTTACGCAGGCACCAGTCAATGGCACGCGCAGTGAACGCCTCGCGCTGAGGCCCGTCCATCGGCTGCACGAACCAGTGCGTGAACTCGAGGTGCGCGAAGGCGTCGGGCATGGCGTGTTCCTGCGGAAACACGAGCTTGAGTTCGTTGCCATACCGGAGCGCGAGCGGCGCACCGGCCTTCGGGCTCACGGTAATCCAGTCAATGCCGCGCGGCGCAGGTTGCGTGCCGTTGGTTTCGACCGCCACGAAGAACCCGCGCGCGTGCAGCGCGGTGACGAGCGCTTCATCAACCTGCAGCAACGGCTCGCCCCCGGTGCACACGACCATGCGGTGTGGCGCGTGCGGGCCAGCGGCCGCCACCCACACGGCTTCAATGGCATCGGCGCATACCGCCGCATCGGCGAACTTGCCGCCGTCCGGGCCGACACCGACGAACTCCGTGTCGCAGAACTTGCACACGGCGTCCGCCCGATCCTCCTCGCGCCCGGTCCACAGGTTGCAGCCCGCGAAGCGCGCGAACACGGCGGGCCGGCCCGTGTGATACCCCTCGCCTTGCAGCGTGTGGAAGATCTCGCGAAGCGTGTACATCGGGGTCGGTCAGTGCGCGGACTGTGGGCGCGCCACGTATCGCGTCGGGTCGGGTACCCCGGCGCGCCGGAATCCGGCGGCGCGCAGCTGGCACGCGTCGCAGCGACCGCAGGCCGCGCCCGCGGCGTCGGGGTCGTAGCAGCTCGTGGTGGCGCCGTAATCCACCCCGAGCGATGCCCCAAGTGCCACGATCTCATGCTTGTGCATGTGCTGCAGCGGTGCATGCACCGTGAATGGTTGCTCGCCTTGCACGCCGGCCCGCGTCGCCAGGTTCGCCAGCTGCTCGAACGCGCGAATGAACTCCGGACGGCAGTCCGGATAGCCGCTGTAGTCCAGCGCGTTGACGCCGATGAACAAATCGGATGCGCCAATCACCTCGGCCCACGCCAAGGCGTACGCCAGGAACAGCGTGTTCCGGGCCGGCACGTAGGTCACCGGAATCTCCGCGGTAATCTCGGCATCGCCACGGTCCTTGGGCACGGCGATCGTGCGGTCCGTGAGTGCCGAGCCACCGAACGCACTCAAGTCCACGTGCGCGACTTGATGCCGCACGACCCCGTACGCGCGGCCGATGGCGAGCGCGCGTTCGACCTCGACCTCGTGGCGTTGCCCATAGCGAAACGTGAGCGCATTGACGCGCCAGCCGTCACGCTGCGCGAGCGCGAGCAACGTCGTCGAGTCGAGGCCCCCACTCAGGAGCACGACGGCGTCGCGGCCAGCGCCGAGCTTGCTCAACTGCGCCTCGAGTTCAGCACCAGGCGCGCCTACGCCTGGGTGTTCAGGCCGGCGACGATTTCCTTGAGTCGGCCGGCGCCTTGCAAGAGCGCGCCGGATGCCGCGCTCATTTCCTGGCAGGCCGCGCTCTGCTGCTCGGTTGACGCACTGACCTGCTCGGCGGCGGCCGCGTGTCCTTCGGCGGTGCGGGCGGCCTGTGACACCAGCCCCGACGCCGACTCCACGAAGTTCGCGTTGTCCGTCGCCGCGACGGTGACCGCCTGTGCGGCGGCCTTGGTGCGCTCGGCCGCCTTCATGATGGTGGCGAGTGCGGCGTCCACGTTTCCCGTGATCTGCTCGATCTCGCCGACCTTGGCGTGACCGGCCGCCATTGCCGAGGTGGCGGCGCCAACGCGAGTACCGACCACCGTCGTGAGCTGCACGACATCCTCGGCGGCGACGCGCGCCTGTTCCGCGAGCTTGCGCACTTCATCGGCGACCACGGCGAAGCCGCGCCCGGCGGCACCTGCACGCGCGGCTTCGATGGCGGCGTTCAATGCGAGCAAGTTCGTCTGCTCCGCGATCCGGCTCACGACCACGACAAACCGATTGATGTGGTCAATGGTGGCGTTCAGTTCCTGCACTTCGCCCGCGGCGCGGTCCACGGACCCGCGGATGTCGCCCAGGAGCGCCGTCCCGCGGGCAACCTCGTCGCGTTTTTCCTTCGCGGAGCGCTCGATGTCCTCGGCGAGCGCGCGGACCTCGGCCGCGCCGGTCCGGACGCCTCCGGCGCGTACGCGCATCCGGGCGAGCGACGCGTCCACGTCCTGCAGCGCCTGCACCTGCTTCTCCGCACCCTCGGTGACCTCGCCCATGGCGGCGGCCGTCTGGCCCGCCGCGACCGAAATCTGTTCGGCCGCCGACGAAAGCTGGTGTGCCGATTCCGACACATCGTTGGCGGTACTCGTCGCCACCGTGGCGACGCGCGAAAGCGAATCCGCCGTGGTGTTCATCGCCCCGGCGAGTTCGCGGAACTCGCCGGGCAGGTCCTCGCGCGTGCGTGAGCCGAGCCGTCCGTCCGCGAGGGCTCTCGCGTGCTCGACGAGGTGCCCCAGCGGGCCGCCGATGGATCGGAACGTGCTCAGGACGACCGCGCCGCCCATCACGATCGCGACCACGATGACGACGATGACGATCAATGCCCGGTCGTCGGCCGCCTCACGCAGCCGTCCGGAGACGCGCTGCATTTCGACGGCCCGCGAGGTGCCGAGCGTGGCAAGGTCCTTGAGCAGCTCGTCGCCGGCGAGCCCGGCCGAATCGGCCCGGGCCACGGCCTGCGCGAGCCGGCCTTGCTGGCGATGCTGGCGCGCCTCGTCGAAGAGGCGTTGCACGGCGAGCAAGTTGCGCTGGATCGGCAGCAGGATATCCGTGTCGCGCGAGGTCAGGTTCGGCGAGCCGGCGAGGTCCGCCTGGGCCGTGAGGGCGCCCGCCATGAGCGACTCGAACTGCCGCCAGGTCGCCGTGTCGCCATCGGCAATGAACCGCCTCCCGGCCACCAATGACTGCGAGCTGCTGCCCGCGAGACGCGCGTAGGCCTGCGCTTCCTTCCGCGTCGCGTTCAGCGAAGCGCTCATCTGGTCAGCCAGGGAGACGAGCGCGTTTCGGCCGGTGACGCCCGCCAGCACGAGCAGCAGGATCATCACCGAGAAGCCGGCGAGCAGGCGACCACGGATGGTGGAAAGAAACGCGCCGATGTTCACGGTGGGAATGTGCACGGCGCCGCGTCGGAGCGGAACCGACCGCCGCGCAGCCGCGTCAGCGCCGCGCCGACGGCTGCTGCTGCGTCAGGCAGTGCAGGGTGCCAAGCCCCCAGACAAGGTCCACGGCGTGTATCCCGACGACCTCGCGGCGCGGAAACAGCTTCGCCAGCGTGTCGAGCGCCACCCGGTCGGCCGGGTCGTTGAACGTGGGCACGATCACGACGCCGTTTGCGATGTAGAAGTTCGCGTAGCTGGCGGGGAGTCGCATGCCCTCCATCATCACGGCGCGCGGGAACGGCAGTACCACCACCTCGAGCGCGCGACCGCGCGCGTCCTTCGCGCGCCGGAGGCGTTTCAGGTTGTCCAGCGACCGCTTGTGGTTCGCGTCGGCCGGGTCTCGCTCGTGCGCGAGCACGACGACGCCGGGCGCGACGAACCGCGCGATGTCATCCACATGACCATGCGTGTCGTCACCCAGGCAGCCTTCGCCGAGCCAGATCGTGCGGCGGATCCCCAGTTCCTGCGCGAACAGCTGTTCGTATTCCGCG